>Ga0335078_10014142_pt1 | contig 11837 bp, 11 predicted proteins | sample Lox_Sample_32_FD_206711 | JGI IMG/M metagenome (GOLD analysis project Ga0335078, IMG submission 206711) | Soil microbial communities from Loxahatchee National Wildlife Refuge, Florida, United States - Lox_Sample_3.2 | ecosystem: Environmental > Terrestrial > Soil > Wetlands | place: USA... | reverse complement strand
CCGGGTGTCTACTTCGGCCATACGCTCCGGATGATGCTTTGCGCGGAACGCCAGCGCTGCGGTGAGGTGAGGGTTCCCTGGCCCGTGTCCTTGTCGTTGATGCCAGCAGGCCTGGGCTCTGGCGGTGCGGTGCCGCCGGCCTGGCCTGGGATGTTGCGCTTGTCGCGGCGGCGACCGGCGCGGCAGCGCTGCTGAAAGCGCACGGCACGCTGCCCTCGCTGGCGGTGCCCTATCTGTTTGCCGTGCTCCCGGTCGCCGTGGTGTGGGGTCTGGCGCACGCGGTAACGGTCGCGGTGCTGAGCATGCTGACCTTCGACTTCCTGTACGTCCCGCCGGCCTATGCGCTGACGCCAGCAGATCCCCGGAGTTGGCCCGCCCTGCCGTTGTTCCTGGTCACGGCGGTAGTGGTGAGCGAGCTTGCCGCGCGGTGGCGGCAGCAGGCGCGCGAATCGGCCCTGCTGGCACGGGTGGCGGCCTGCCTGCTTGAAAGGGGCGAGATCGCCAGCGCGCTTGACCGGGTTGCCGCCGACGTGGCCGGAGCGCTGAGGGTGGAGCGGGCGCGGATACTCGTCGGCCTGGCGGAGGCGCGTCCAGCCACGGGTGAGGTATTCCCGCTGGCCGTCGGCGGTCGCCGGGTGGGCGCGATCGTCCTTAGCCGGCCGCTGCGAGGCAGGTCAGCGGTCCGCCGCCGGGTCCTGCCTGGACTCGCCTCGCTGCTTGCCGTGGCTATCGATCGTGAGCGGCTGGCGCGGGAGGCCGTGGATGCCGAGGCGCTGCGCCGCAGCGACGCGGCGAAGACGGCAGTGCTGCGGGCGGTCAGTCATGACCTGCGGACGCCCCTGATGGCGATCCTTACTGCGGCGGGCGCGCTTGCCAGGCCCGGGTTCGTAACCGATAACGACGACCGTGCTGACCTGCTCTCGACCGTGCTCGGCGAGGCGCGGCGGCTGGACAGGCTGGTGGGCAACCTGCTCGACCTCTCGCGCCTGCAGGCAGGAGCGGCCGAGCCTCACGCGGACGAGGTGGCGGTTGGCGACCTTATCGCGGGCGCTATCGGCTACCTTGGAGCGGACGCCAGGCGGGTGCAGGCCGGACCCGCCGACGGCTCACCGGTTGTCCACGCCGATCCGCACCAGGTCCAGCGGGCGCTGGTGAACCTGATCGAGAACGCGCTGAAGTACTCGCCGCAGGAAGAGCCGGTCCTGCTCCGGGTCACGGCGACATCGGCAGAGGTCATGGTCCGGGTGATCGATCACGGCTCCGGCGTGCCGTCGGCTGAGTCGGAGCGGATCTTCGGGGCGTTCCAGCGGGGCGCGGGCAGCGCGCGGGTTCAGGGCGCGGGTCTCGGCCTGGCCATCGCGCAGGGGTTTGCCGAGGCGAACGGCGGCCGGATCTGGCTGGAGTCCCACGCGGGACAGGGAGCGACGTTCGTACTCGCGCTGCCTCTCCTCATGGCGGGGGAAGCGGCATGACGCGGGCGCGGGTGCTCGTGGTCGACGACGAGCCGCAGATCCTCCGCGCGCTGCGGACCAGCCTGCGGGCCGCCGGCTACGAGGTGGCCAGCGCCGCCACGGGCGCCGAGGCGCTCGCGGCCGCGGCACTGCAGCCGCCCGAGGCGGTGATCCTTGACTTGATCCTGCCCGACGGGAACGGGACCGAGGTCTGCCGGGAACTTCGCAAGTGGAGCACCTCTCCGGTCATCGTGCTTTCTGCCATCGGCGAGGAGCACGAGAAGGTGGACGCGCTGGACGCGGGCGCCGACGACTACGTCACCAAGCCCGTCGGCATCGAGGAGCTGCTGGCGCGGCTGCGCGCGGCGCTGCGGCGCGCGGTGCCGTCAGGAGACCCGGTGGTGTCCGTGGGGCAACTTGAGATCGACCTGGGGAAGCAGGAGGTGCGCGTCGGGGGCAAGCCGGTGCACCTGACCCCGCACCAGTTCGGGCTGCTGCGCGTGCTGGCCAGGCACCCCGGGAAGCTGATGACGCACCGCATGCTGCTCCAGGAGGTCTGGGGGCCCGCTTACGGCGCCGAGTCGGGCCTGCTGCGGGTGCACGTGGCGCAACTGCGCAGGAAGATCGAGCCCGACTCCAGCCAGCCGCGCTACCTGCTGACAGAACCGGGCGCCGGCTACCGCCTGGTCGACCCCGCCACCAGGGCCTGACGGCGCGTGACCCTGGCACCACGCGCCCGTTCGGAATTATTCTTCACGTTTTCTTTATGCCGCGAGCCCTGGCCTTCGCGCGGCCTTTATCCCGCGACTTCTACAGTACCGGATTAATGTCTCCACCCATTCCGGAGGAAGTCGCTCATGACCGACCTCGGCGCGATCGCGATTGTGCTCGCATGCTTCGCGCTCTTCTTCGCGCTTTTGTACGCGCTGGACCGCGTCTGATGTCCGCGGCCGACATTTTCGGGCTCGTGGCCTCGGTGGCGATCTTCGGCTACCTGGTCTACGCCCTGTTCCGGGGAGAGAGGCTCTGATGCAGCTCGAGGGCATTGGCCAGATAATACTCTACGCGGTCGTTCTTCTCGTCCTCGCTTATCCGCTCGGCCAGTACATGGCGTGGGTTTACACCCGTGAGAAGGACGATGTAATCGAGCGCGGTTTCTTCCGCATGCTCGGCCGGGACAGCGGCGCGGAGCAGAACTGGAAAAAATACGCCACGACGGTGCTCCTCTTCAGCCTGATCTTCTTCGGGCTGCTGTACGCGGTGCTCCGGCTGCAGGGACACCTGTTCCTCAACCCGGACGGCATGCCCGGGGTCAGCTGGCCGATCGCGCTCAACACCGCCGTCAGCTTCGTGACGAATACGAACTGGCAGTACTACGGCGGCGAGTCGACGATGTCCTACCTGAGCCAGATGAGCGGGCTCGCGGTGCAGAACTTCGTTTCCGCCGCGGTCGGGATGGCCGTGCTCGCCGCGGTGGTGCGCGGGATCTCGCGCCGCTCCAGCGGCACGCTCGGCAACTTCTGGCGCGACCTGTACCGGTCACTCATCTACATCATGCTGCCGCTGTCGGCCATCGTCGCCGTCATCCTGATCTGGCAGGGCGTGCCGGAGACCTTCAGCGGCCACGCCACCGCGCTCACCCTGCAGGGCGCCCATCAGTCGATCGCGCGGGGGCCCGTCGCCTCGCAGATCTCGATCAAGCAGCTCGGCACCAACGGCGGCGGCTTCTACAACTCGAACTCGGCCGTCCCGTTCGAGAACCCGACCGGCCTGTCCAACTTCGTGGAGATGCTCGCGATCCTGCTCATCCCAGCCGCGCAGGTGTTCATGTTCGGCCGGATGGTCCGGGCCCGCCGCCACGCGTGGATGATCTACATCGCCATGTTCACGATGCTGGCCATCGGCGTCGCGGTCTCCGCGACCGCCGAGCAGCACGGCTCGGCGGTGCTGCGGCAGTCGGGCGTGAGCATCGCCGCGTCCGCCACCCAGTCCGGCGGCAACATGTCCGACAAGGAGGTCAGGTTCGGCATCGCCGACACCGCGCTGTGGGCGACGGCGACCACCGACACGTCCAACGGGTCGGTGAACGGCGGCCTTGACGCCTTCACCCCGGCGGGCGGCGCCGTCCCGATCGTGGACATGTTCACCGGGGAGGCGATCTTCGGCGGTGTCGGCACCGGCCTGATCGGGATGTTCTTCTACATCCTGATCGCGGTGTTCGTCGCCGGGCTGATGGTGGGCCGAACACCGGAGTGGCTCGGGAAGAAGATACAAGCGCGCGAGATGAAACTCGCCGCGCTCGGCGCCCTGTTCGTGCCGACGATGATCCTGGTGCTGACGGCGGTGGCGATCGCGACCAGGGCCGGCCAGGCGTCGATATTCAACGACGGCGTGCACGGCTTCAGCGAGACCCTGTACGCCTACGACTCACAGGCGAACAACAACGGCAGCGCGTTCGCCGGCTACGGCGCCACCCCGTTCTCCGCGGCCCTCGGCGCGGTCGACATGCTCTTCGGCCGCTTCGTGCCGATGCTCGCCGGGCTGGCGCTGGCCGGCTCGCTGGCGGCGAAGCGGACCGTGCCCGAGTCGGCGGGGACCTTCCGCACCGACGGCGCGACCTTCGTGGTCCTGCTCATCGGCGTGATCGTGCTCACCGCCGGACTCATGATCCTGCCCGCGCTGTCGCTCGGGCCGATAGCCGAAGGGCTGATGCACCTATGATCAGGACAATCGTCCGCTCGGTCCTCGTCATCGTGGTGTCGACGGCCGTCTTCGGATTCGCCTACCCGGCGGTGATGGTCGGCTTCGCCCAGGCTGCTTTCTCGTCCCAGGCGAACGGGAGCCTGCTGTACCGACACGGGCAGGTCGTCGGCTCCAGCCTCGCGGCCCAGAATTTCACTGGCACGCAGTACTTCCACGAGCGGCCGTCCGCGACAACCCCCGTCTACAACGCCGCGTCGACCACCTTCGCCAACTACGGGCCGACCAGCCCGGAACTGGCGCAAGAGGTCCACCAGCAGGTCGAGGCGATCTTGAAGCTGGAAGGGCCCTACAACCCCGGCCTGACCGTCGGCGACATCCCCGTCGACGCGGTCACCACCTCCGGTTCGGGCATCGACCCGGACATCTCGGTCGCGTACGCCGATCTCCAGTCCCGCCGGGTGGCCGCCGTCCGGCACCTGCCGCTGGCCACCGTGGACCGGATGATCAGCCAGTACACGACCGGGCGGAGCCTGGGCGTGCTCGGCGAGCCCGGCGTCAACGTCCTTGAGCTGAACCTTGCGCTCGACAACCTGGGAGACAAGTAGATGGCTGTGCAGCACTCACCCGACATCGCGCCAGGGCACCCGGGCGACCTCGTCCCACGGCGCTCCGGCGTCTTCACACGGGAACTGATGCTGGCCGCGGTGCGCGACTCCTTCCCCAAGCTCGACCCGCGGGTGCAGGTACGCAACCCGGTGATGTTCATCGTCGAGATCGGCAGCGTGATCACCACGGCGATCTTCTTCGGCGACCTTTTCCGCGGCCAGACCTCCAGCCTGTGGTTCACCGGGGTGATCGCGATCTGGCTGTGGCTGACCGTGCTGTTCGCGAACTTCGCCGAGGCGATCGCCGAGGGTCGCGGCAAGGCCCAGGCCGCGACGCTGCGGGCGATGCGGACGACGACCATCGCGCGCCGGCGGGCCGAGGACGGCCGGCTCCAGGAGGTGCCCGCCGCGGACCTGCGGCGCGGAGACCTCGTGGTCGTGGTGGCGGGGGAGGTCATACCCGCCGACGGCGACGTGATCGAGGGCGTCGGGTCCGTCGACGAGTCGGCGATCACCGGCGAGTCGGCCCCGGTCATCCGGGAGGCAGGAGGCGACCGGTCGGCGGTCACCGGCGGCACCACGCTGCTGTCGGACCGGCTGGTGGTCGAGGTCACCCAGGAGCCCGGCCAGTCGTTCCTCGACCGGATGATCGCCCTGGTGGAGGGCGCCGAGCGGCGCAAGACCCCGAACGAGGTCGCACTTAACATCCTGCTCGCGGGCCTGACGATTACCTTCCTCGCGGCGGTCGTCACCCTGCGCCCGTACGCCATCTACGCGAACACGCAGGTGTCGCAGACCGTCCTGATCGCGCTGCTTGTGGCGCTCATCCCGACCACGATCGGCGCCCTGCTGTCCGCGATCGGGATCGCCGGCATGGACCGCCTGGTGCAGCGCAACGTGCTCGCGATGTCCGGGCGCGCCGTCGAGGCCTCCGGCGACGTGGACGTCCTGCTGCTCGACAAGACCGGGACGATCACCTTCGGCAACCGGCAGGCCACCGAGTTCATCCCCGCCCCGGGCGTCGCCGAGCTGGAACTCGCCGAGACCGCGCAGCTCGCCTCGCTCGCCGACGAGACCCCCGAGGGCCGCTCGATCGTCGTGCTCGCCAAGGAAAGGTTCAACCTGCGCGAACGCGAGCTCGGCGAGCACGAGTTCGTCCCGTTCACCGCGGTGACCCGGATGAGCGGCATCAACTCCGGCGGGAGCGTGATCCGCAAGGGCGCGGCCGACGCCGTGAAGAAGTTCGTCGAGGAAAACGGCGGCCGCTGCCCGGCCGAGGTCGACCTGGCCGTCCAGCGGGTCGCCGAGCAGGGCGGCACGCCCCTGGTGGTCGCCAGGGACAACTGGGTGCTCGGCGTCATCCACCTCAAGGACGTCGTCAAGGGCGGCATCGCCGAGCGCTTCGCCGAGTTGCGCAAGATGGGCATCCGCACCGTCATGGTCACCGGCGACAACCGCGTCACGGCCGAGGTGATCGCGCGGGAAGCCGGCGTCGATGACTTCCTGGCCGAGGCCACGCCGGAGGCCAAGCTCGCGCTGATTCGCAGGGAGCAGGAGGCGGGCCGGATGGTCGCGATGACCGGCGACGGCACCAACGACGCGCCCGCGCTCGCCCAGTCCGACGTCGGCGTCGCCATGAACACGGGCACCACCGCCGCCAAGGAAGCCGGCAACATGGTCGACCTCGACTCCAACCCGACCAAGCTCATCGAGATCGTCGCGGTCGGCAAGCAGCTGCTCATCACCCGCGGCGCGCTGACCACGTTCTCGATCGCCAACGACGTCGCCAAGTACTTCGCGATCCTGCCGGCGATGTTCGCCTTCACCTACGGGCATGGTGGGCACCGCGGCCCGCTGAACGGGCTCAACATCATGCACCTTGGCGACCCGAAGAGCGCCATCATCTCGGCGGTCGTGTTCAACGCGCTCATTATTCCCGCGCTGGTGCCGCTCGCCCTGCGCGGCGTCCGGTACCGCGCGATCGGCGCGACCGCCATCCTGCGCGTCAACCTGCTGATCTACGGCCTCGGCGGGCTGATCATGCCGTTCGTCGGCATCAAGCTCATCGACCTTGTCGTGCACAACCTGCTAGGTGCCTGAAGGAGGCTGGTGAAGTTGCTGACCACCGCGCTCAGCGAGCTGCCGGGCAAACCGCTGGCCGAGCCGGTGCGAAGCGCGGCAGGCGGGCCCCGTGGGTGGCTGGGCGATCCCCGGTCCGCCCAGGAGCCCCGCCCTGGTGCGGTTTCAGGCGGGCACGCCCGCATGCCCGCGATCCTGGTGGTTGAGGACCAGGCCGGACTGCGGCGGACCCTGCACATCAACCTGCGGGCCCGGCGCTATGACGTGCGCGCCGCGCGCACCGGCCGCGAGGCGCTTGCGCTTGCGCTCACCCAGCCCCCGGACGCGATCATCCTCGACCTCGGCCTGCCCGACATCGACGGCACGGATGTCATCGCCGAATTGCGCCGCTGGTACCAGTCGCCGATCATCGTGCTGTCCGGCCGGACCAGCCCCGGCGACATGATCGGCGCGCTCGACGCCGGCGCCGACGACTACGTGACCAAGCCGTTCGTCATGGACGAGCTGCTCGCCCGGCTCCGCGCCGCGCTGCGCCGCGATGAGGGCAGCGTCACCGGCACGTATCCGCGGCAGGCCGTCATCGGCCGCTGGCAGGTTGACCTGACCAGTCGGCAGGTAACCAGCGCGGTTCCCGCCGCCCAGGTACTGAGCCTGACTCCCACCGAATGGCGGGTCCTAGAGTTCCTGCTGCGGCGCCCTGGCCGGCTGGTCAGCTACGCGCAGCTTCTCACCGGGATATGGGGACCAGGCTTCGAACGGCACGGCAACTACCTGCGCTTCCATATGACCCGCCTGCGCCGCAAGCTCGAAGATGACCCCGCTCGCCCCCGCCACCTGCTCACCGAGCCCGGCATGGGTTACCGCTACCAGCCCTTACGCACTAAGAAGCGGTACGGGACGGCGCGCGACCCTGCCGCGCCGCACGGACCCCGTCGCGGTACCGCTCGATGACCGTGTCCGCGACCTCCGGCGCCGCGCCGAGCACGCCGGAGACGGCGGCCGCCCCGGCGCCGAGCGCGGCATCGCGCACCTTGTCGGCGAAGTAACCGGGGGCGAGCAGGTACGTGGCGACGACGACGGGACCGCCGCCGGCGGTGTCGTAACGAGCGGTGTTGTCATGAGCAGAGCGCAGCGCGGCGACCGCCTGCGCCGGCCGGGGTCCCGCGGCGGACGCGTACGCGGGCAGCACCGCACGCCAGCCGCGCTCGCGCTGCCAGCGCGCGGCCAGGGCCGCGATGACGGCGTTGGCCGCGGGGTCGGACGACCCGGCGGCCGCGAGCACCACGCCGGTCGCGGCGCGCGCCGCTGGGTCGCGGACGGCGACACCGGTCTCGGCAAGCCTCCGTTCGAGTGCATCGATGAGCAGCGGGTGCGGACCGAGCGTCCCTGCGCAGACCGCGTTCAGCCCCGGCCGCGCCGCGGCGGCCGCCGCGAGCCGCGCCGGGATGTCCGTCTTGCTGTGGTAAGCGGCGGTCAGCAGCAGCGGCACCACCACCGCCGGGCGGGCGGCCGAGCCGGCCGAAGCGGCGCCGAGCGAGCCGAGCGCCTGGGGGAGTGACGGCGCGCAATGGTCGAGGAACGCCGCCCGCACGTCGAGCCAGGGGACGCGGGCTCGCACGACCGCGAGCAGCTCGCTGACCGTCGCCGCGGCGCGCGGGTCCCGCGAGCCGTGCGCGACTGCGACAAGAGCGGGCCCGATGAGGGTCAGACGTGGATGCCGCACTCGGTCTTGCCCGTTCCCGCCCACCGGCCGGAGCGCGGGTCCGCGCCCGGCGCGACGCGCATCGTGCAGGTCCGGCAGCCGATGGACGGGTAGCCGTCGTAGACGAGCGGGTTGACGAGCACGCCGTTGGCCGCGATGTACTCGTCCACCTGTTCCGACGTCCAGGCCACGATCGGGTTGACCTTGACCATCTGCCGCTTCTCGTCGTACTCGACGACCCGGGTCGACCGCCGGGACAGCGTCTCATCGCGGCGCACGCCGGTGATCCACGCGTCGTAGTTTGCGAGCGCGCGCTCGAGCGGCTCGACCTTGCGCAGGTAGCAGCACAGGTCCGGGTTGCGGCCGTAAAGCCGCGGCCCGAGCTCGGCGTCCTGTTCGGCGACGGTACGCGACGGCGTCACGTTCACCAGGTTGATCGGGTAGACGGCGGCGGCGGCGTCGCGGGTGCCGATCGTCTCGGGGAAGTGGTAGCCGGTGTCGAGGAACACCACGTCGATGCCGGGGCTGACCGCCGACGCCAGGTGCATGATCACCGCGTCCGACATCGAGGACGTGATGCAGATCCGCTCACCGAACGTGTCGGCCGCCCAGCGGACGACCTCCTCGGCGGAGGCGTTCTCGAGTTCCCGTGCTGCCAGGTCGGCGAGGCTGCGCATGGCTTGCGGATCCTTCACGTGTCGGTCGTCGCCCGTGTTGGCGTGTACTGCGTTCCCGTTCCAGTCGTAGCGCCCGTTTCTTAGTTTTTGATTAACACCGGTCACTCTCACAGCACCGCCCCCAGGCCCGCGAAGCGCAGCTGGAAGCTCCTTGTGCAGGACCGGCAGTGCCACTCACCGTCCGCGGCGCCCTGCGGCTCGAGGTCCTCCTCGCCGCAGTACGGGCAGTAGAACGGGACCGCGCGGGCCGACGGCATGCCGGAGGACTGCGATGTCATGACAGCTCCTCGTCGGTGGCCCGCAGCGTCCACGCCGCGAACGTCTCGCCTGGCTGGCGCGCCGCGTCGAAGCGACGCAGCACCCGCTCCAGGTAGTCGGGCAGCTCCTCCGCGGTCGCCTTCAGCCCGCGTACCTTGCGGCCGAACCCGGATCCGCTGGCGTCCCCGCCGGTCAGCGTGCCGCCGAGGTGGATCTGGAAGCCCTCAACTTGCTGACCTGAGGCGTCGGTCACCAGCGACCCCTTGAGGCCGATGTCGGCGACCTGGATGCGGGCGCAGGAGTTGGGGCAGCCGTTGACGTTGATGGTGACCGGCTGATCGAAACCGGGCAGCCGCCGCTCAAGCTCGTCGATCAGCGTCATCGCCCGGCCCTTGGTCTCCACGATGGCGAGCTTGCAGAACTCGATCCCGGTGCACGCCATCGTGTGCCTGCGGAACACGCTCGGCCGGGCCGGCAGGCCGAGCGCGTCGAGTTCGGCGACCAGGGCGTCCACCGATGAGCGCGGCACGTCGAGTATGACCATCTTCTGCTCGGCGGTGGTGCGCACCCGGCCGCTGCCGTAGCGCTCGGCGAGCGTGGCGATCGCGCCGAGCACCGCGCCGTCCAGCCGGCCGACGCGCGGCGCGAAGCCGACGTAAGAAAGGCCGTCCTGCTGCGGGTGCACGCCGACGTGGTCGCGCAAGCCGCCGCCGGTGTTCACCGGGGCGGGCCCGTCGGCGAGTGAGTACCCGAGGTACTCCTTCTCCATCACCTCGCGGAACTTAGCCGCGCCCCAGTCCGCGATGAGGAACTTGATCCTGGCCCGGTGCCGCAGCCGCCGGTAGCCGTAGTCGCGGAAGACGCCGGCGACCGCCGCCCAGACCTCGGGCACCTGCCCGGCAGGTACGAAGGCGCCGAGCCGCTTGGCGAGCATCGGGTTGGTGGACAGGCCGCCGCCGACCCACAGGTCGTAGCCGGCCTCGCCGGTCTCCGGGTGCCTGACCGCGGCAAACGCGACGTCGTTGATCTCGTGGTGGGTGCACTGCGCCGCGCAGCCGCTGATCGAGGTCTTGAACTTGCGCGGCAGGTTGGAGAACGCCGGGTCGCCGACGTACCTGGCGTTGACGGCGGCGATCTGCGGCGAGGCGTCGATCAGCTCATCGGAGTCCAGGCCGGCGAGCGGGCAGCCCATGATGACCCGCGGCGTGTCACCGCAGGCCTCCGTGGTGGACAGGCCGACGGCCTCAAGCGCCTCCCAGATCGCGGGGACCGACTCGATCTCGATCCAGTGCAGCTGGATGTTCTGCCGGTCGGTCACGTCGGCGGTGCCCCTGGCGTACCGGACCGAGATGTCGGAGATGACCCGCAGCTGCTCCGACGACAGCTGCCCGCCGTCGATCCGCACCCGGAGCATGAAGTAGCGGTCGTCGAGTTCCTCGGGCTCGAGTACGGCGGTCTTGCCGCCGTCGATGCCGGGGCGCCGCTGCGTGTAAAGCCCGTACCAGCGGAAGCGGCCGCGCAGGTCGGCGGGGTCGATCGAGTCGAAGCCGTGCTTGGCGTAGATGTCGATGATCCGCTGCCGGACGTTGAGCCCGTCGTCGAACTTCTTGTTTTCCTCGTTCTTGTTCAGCGGCTCGTGGTAACCGAGCGCCCATTGCCCCTCGCCGCGCTTGCGGCGGGGGGCCGCTGATCTGTCCGGGGCCTTCGCAGGGATGGTGGTCGCAGTTGCTCCGGTCACGGGAGACATGCGGCGGCTTCCTTACTCACATAGTGGTTGGTCTCGGCGCGGACGTGCCCGCGAGCAGCCGCCATGGCGCACAAAAAAGCCGGCAGGCAGATCGCGGTGCGCGCCCAGTCGTAACTCTCAGTTACCAAACCCGGTAACCGCTGAGTTCAATGATTAGGCGGCGATCAGCGTGCCGGACGACACATCGCGCTACGGACGCGGAGAAGGTCGACGTGCCGACGCACGACGAGCATGGGGTCCGTAACACTCACCCACGCAGGATCACACACTTTGGCGCTGCCTGTCCAGTCGGGGTAGGTCACACCGGCGGCAACCACGGCCCGGCCCGGCCTATTCCCCCGCCCTTCGCCTAGCCTTGGCGGACCCAGCTCAGCGCCGGCTCGGCCGGCATTTCCTGAGCCTGGGGTGACGGGTGGTGCTGGCAGTCACACCAGTTGCCGCCGCGGCAGTCCCGGTGGCGGCGCTGGCGGCAGTCGATGCAGATCATGACCTTATTCTGCGCCTCGCCGGGTATACGGGCGGTGAGATGGCACGTCCCCCCGCGCGCCGCGCCGCGGCGCCGTCAGGTCCGCCCGCATTCGACGACCGAGCGCAGGCGGGGGTGCTGCTTGGCGC
>Ga0335078_10014139_pt1 | contig 11838 bp, 8 predicted proteins | sample Lox_Sample_32_FD_206711 | JGI IMG/M metagenome (GOLD analysis project Ga0335078, IMG submission 206711) | Soil microbial communities from Loxahatchee National Wildlife Refuge, Florida, United States - Lox_Sample_3.2 | ecosystem: Environmental > Terrestrial > Soil > Wetlands | place: USA: Florida... | reverse complement strand
TGGTGGTGCTCTCGCCGGGCAATGGCCCGGATGGAGGAACCGTGATGGGAAGCGGCGCGGCCTCCGCGACCACCACGGACGATCAACTGCCTCCGCCCTCCGTGCTGGTGACCAACGAACACTATAACCGGATCGTGCGGCTGGTCGAGAAGAACATCCCGGTCACGCTCGAGTTCGATATCGCGACCAGGTTCACAGACCCCGGCGACTCGTTCAACATCACCGCGGAGATCCCCGGCACCGATCCCCAGGCGGGCTTCGTGATGGTGGGCGGCCATTTCGATTCCTGGACCGGCGGCACGGGCGCTACCGACAATGGCGCGGGCTCGGTTGTGGGGATGGAAGTGATGCGCATTCTCAAGACGCTGGACCTCAAAATGCGCCGCACGGTGCGCCTGGCTCTGTGGACCGGCGAAGAAGAGGGCACCATGGGATCGCGCGCCTACGTGAAGGAGCATTTCGCCGATCCGGCCGACATGAAGCCGAAGCCCGAATGGAGCCGGTTATCGGCCTATTACAACCTGGACAACGGCAGCGGTAAGATTCGCGGCATTTACATGCAGGACAACGATATGGTGGAACCCATCTTCCGCGCCTGGCTGGAACCCTTCCGCGATCTGGGCGCATCCACCCTGACCATCCGGGCGACGGGCAGCACCGACCACGTTCCGTTCGACAACGTGGGCCTGCCGGCATTTCAGTTCATCCAGGATCCGCTGGAGTACGGCTCCCGCACGCACCATTCGAACATGGACCTCTACGATCGCTTGCAGGCTAACGACCTGGAGCAGGCGGCAGCCGTGGAGGCGTGGTTCGTCTACAACACCGCGGGCCGCCCCGCGATGCTGCCGCGCAAACCGATGCCCAAGCCGCAGCCGGGAAGAGGCGGACGCGGGGGCGAATAGCAGCGGATGCAAGGCCAATAGCGGCCGGCGCAGACGCGAGTAGCGCCGGAGCGAGACGCGAATAGCGCCGGAGCGAGACGCGAATAGCGCCGGACGCGGAGGTGAATAGCGCCCGGACGCAGGAGGCGAACAGCGGCCGACGCCGACGCGAATAGCGCCGGAGCGAGACGCCAATAACAGCGCACGCGGAGGCCAACAGCGCGGGCGAATAACCGTGCACGCGGAGGCCAATAGCGGCCGACGGGTACGCGAACGGCGCCAGACCCTTGCCCTCAGGTGCGCCGCTTCGGCACGAACCGCAGCGCGGCGGAATTGATGCAGTAGCGAAGGCCGGTGGGCGGCGGACCATCGCCGAAGACGTGGCCCAGGTGAGCGTCGCACTTGGTGCACAGCACCTCCGTGCGGGCGATCGGCAGATCGCGGTCGGTCTGCGTGCTCACGTTCTCCGCCGCCGCCGGGGCCCGGAAGCTTGGCCAGCCGGTGCCGGAATCGAACTTCTCGGCCGAGCGGAACAAGGCCGTCCCGCAGCACACACAGCAGTAAAGACCGGCCTCGTGATGATTCCAGTACCGCCCGGTGAAGGCCATCTCGGTACCCTTCCGGCGGGTGATGGCGAACTCCTCGGAAGACAGCTCGCGCCGCCATTCGGCTTCGGTCTTCACGATTTTGCCCACGTCGATCGTCTCTCGGCCCTCCTGGTTGTCCGAAAACACCACCAGCCTGACCTTGGCTCCAGCGCCTCCCTGTGCCGCATCCGGCAGCGGGCGCTCTTTACGGAACGTGAGGGCCAGCAGACCGGCCAGGGCAAACGGCATGAAGAGAAACGCGCGGCGGGGCGTTTCAGCGGATCGCGTGGTAGAGAACATCGCCACTGAGGAATCGGATGCTCCCCGGCCGCGGGAAGTTCCGGGATGTGCGGGTCGGCTCGGCGGGTTCGGCCGCTGCGGCACGGTTCGGCCGCGACAGCGGGTTCGGCCGCCACAACGCGGATCACCCCAGCAGGTGATCCAGTTTCTCGATCAGTTCCTTGGCGCGGATGGGCTTGGAAAGGTAGTCGTCCATCCCCGCGCGCAGGCAGTGCTCCCGGTCGCCGGACATGGCGTGGGCCGTCAGCGCAATGACCGGAATGTGCCTGCCGCTGCGGCGCTCTCCATCGCGGATGATGGCGGTAGCCTCAAAGCCGTCCATCTGGGGCATCTGTACGTCCATGAGGACAATGTCGAAGGTGTCCCGTTCCAGGAAGCGCAAGGCCTCGCGGCCATCGTTCGCGACGGAGACCTTGCACTGATATTTTTCCAGAATGCGCACCACCAGGCGCTGATTGACCTGGTTGTCCTCGGCCAGCAGGATCTTCCACGACCGTCGCGCAACCTTCGGCTGGCCACAGCAAGCTTCGCACTTTTCTTCTCCGCGATCAGGCGACAGCGCCCTCAGGAGCGCCCGCCGCAGCTCGGAAGGCAGGACGGGTTTGACCAGTTGACTGGTCAGGTTCTCCGCACCGGCCGCACTCGGGCGATGGCCGGCAGTCCCGGCCATGGCAATTACCGCCGAACCAGGATCCAGCGCCTCGAGGATCCAGCGGGTGGCGGCGACCCCTTCGAGGGGCGGAATTTCCACGTCGAGCAACACTGCTTCAAACGATTGGCCGGCCGCTCGCGCCTGTTCGATGGCCGCCAGGGCCTCGGAAACGCCGGCGGCCGCCACGACCTGCGTTTTCCACTCCAGGAGCAGCCTATGCAGCACCTCGCGGCAGGTGGAGTTGTCCTCTATCAGCAGAATGCGGCTCCCCGCCAGGCGGTCCGGGGCGCCCCCCGGCGTGGCAGCCGGCGGCAGTCCCACCCTCGCCGTGACGTGGAACGTGCTGCCGCAACCGGGCTCGCTTTCCACCCCGATTTCGCCATCCATCATCCGCACCAGCTTGGTGCAGATCGCGAGACCGAGACCGGTGCCGCCGTAGGTCCGCTCCACCGAGCCATCCACCTGCTCGAAGGGTTCGAAGATCCGCTGCTGCTGCTCCTTGGCAATGCCGATGCCCGTGTCGCGGACGGCCAGGCGCAGCACCGCCGTACCCTCCTCGAGCGGCGGCAATCCATCTTCTCGCTTCACCAGGCCGACTTGAACCAGAATCTCGCCTTTGGCGGTGAACTTGATGGCATTTCCTACCAGGTTGAACAGAATCTGGCGGAGCCGCACCGGATCGGACACGACCTTTTCCGGCGTTCCGGGCAGCATTTCACAGATCAGTTCCAGACCTTTTTGCCGGGCCCGCGGAGCCAGGGCTTTCAACGGCTCGTGTAAGCCGGAACCCAGGCTGAACTCGACCTGATTCAGGGCCAGCTTGCCGGCCTGGATCTTCGAGAAATCCAGGATGTCGTTGATGATCGTCAGCAGAGCCTCGGCGGAACTCGACGCGGTTTCCAGGTAGTCGCGCTGTTCGGAGGTCAGCCGGGTTTCGAGCGCCAGGTCGATCATGCCGATGACCCCGTTCATAGGGGTGCGAATCTCGTGGCTCATATTGGCCAGGAATTCGCTCTTGGCCCGGCTCGCCGATTCGGCCGCTTCCTTGGCGTTCTGCAGTTCCGCCATCACCCGTTTCCGATCGTCGATGTCGCGGGCATTCACGACAATGGCGCCGACTTCCGGCTGGTCGAGCAGATTGCGGATCGTAAACTCGATCCATCGCCACGAGCCGTCCTTATGCAGGCAGCGGCATTCGCCACCCAGCACGCGCTCGGGATTCTCCAGCGATTCGGCCAGCATCTGGAGAACGTTCGCCTGGTGATCGCTGTGAATGTAATGCCGGAGCCGCCGGCCCACGAATTCCTCGTCCGCGTAGCCGGTCACGCGCCGCGTAGTCGACCCGGAGTAGGTGACCGTCCCCGAACGATCGAGCAGGAAGACCATGTCCAGCCCGTTTTCCACCAAAGCCCGGAAACGTGCCTCCCTGGCGCGCAGAACATCCTCAGCAGCCTTCCGAGCACGGATGTCTTCGACGTGGGTGATGAAATGCAAGGGATTGCCCTGCGCGTCCCTCACCACCGAGATCTTCAATGCCACCCGGATGGGCTCACCGCTCTTCTGAATGTAGCGCTTCTCGAATTCCACGTACGCCGTGTCCGGGTGCATGAGCTGCACGGCTGCCGCCCGGGAGCGTGGCAGGTCCGCCGGGTGGGTGAGGCTCTGCCAGGCTCCGTCCAGGAGTTCCCGCGCCGTGTAGCCGAGCATCTGGCTGAGCGCGGCGTTCACCTGCAGGAAACGGCCGTCCAGAGAGGTGAGGCACATCCCATACGGAGCATGTTCGAAGGCGGTACGAAAACGCTCTTCGCTCTCCCGCAGCGATTCCGCCGCGCGGCGGCGATCGCTGATGTCCAGGGCGACTACCAGGGCCGCGCACCGCCCGTACCAGGTCACCTGAGCCCTGGAGACTTCAACCTCGACCACCCTCCCATCCTTGAAACGGTGGCGCCCGAGAACCGTGTATTGGCCTCTTTTCCCATTCTTGGCCAGCCTCTGCTCCAGAAGGGGAATGTCCTCCGGAGGCCGGATATCGGTGATGCGCAGCTGGAGAAACTCCTCCCGTGTATAGCCGTAGCGTTTGATCGCCGCATGGTTGACTTCGAGGAAGCGCAGCGTCTCGCAGTCATATACCCACATCGAGAGAGGGTGAGAGTCGAATAGCCCGCGGAAACGCGATTCGCTGCCGGTCTCTGGCCCCGCTGTCCCCCCGGGGCGGTTGATCTCGCGGGCCAACGTGACCGTGCCGGTGATCTCGCCGGCGGCGTTGCGGATGGGAGCGACGGTAAGGGCTACCGCGACCGGAGAGCCGTTCTTCCGGACCTGTACCGTTTCCAAACGAACCGCCCCATGATTCCCGGCGAGCCGGGTGGGAAGGGGAGGGTCCTCGCCGGAAGCCGGCAGAAAAGGATCCCGCCCTCCGCACACCTCGGCTGCCCGATATCCGTAGAGCGTTTCGGCGGCCGCGTTCCAGTTGATGATCGTTCCATCGAGCGAGCGCGCCACAATGGCGTCATCGGAGGATTCCAGGAGGCTCTCCAGAAGCGCCCCGGCCTCTTCCGCCGGGGGCGGCTCTACCACGTCGCACGGGACGGCGAACGAGTTCGTAGTGAGAAGACTCAATCGAATCCTTATACCTGGATGTTCCGGCGGCATCCCTGGGGAGCCGGCCTATCTCCGTAATGCGGGCGCGGCGGTACCCGGGAAACGGTCATAGGCCTGACACGCCCGTGGTGCCGGCGCGGCTCGCGCCGCCCGCGCAGCTCCCTTCGAGGCTGGCAAGCGGCAGCCCCAAAAGGCATTATCGGCAGGATTCGAGAAGAACTTTAAGGCGAGGGCACCGCGGGGCCGCTTCACCTCAGCGCACGAACTGCCCGATGTTGTCTTTGGTTACCAACTGAAAGGGGATGAGGGTTTCCTTCGGGTAAGGCTCCTTGTGAATCGCCTTCACGGCGGTCTCGACCGCGGCCGACCCTTGCCCCTTCGCGTCCTGGAACAGTGTGGCGTCCAGGCGGCCGGCACGAATTGCGGCCAGCGCGTCGGCAATCGCATCTACCCCCACCAGAACCACCTTCTGCTTGCGGTTGGCCTGCTCCAGGGCCATCAGCGCGCCCATGGCCATTTCGTCGTTCTGGGCGAAGACCGCGTCGATGCCGTCGCCATACGATTGCAGCCAGTTCTCCATCAGCGACATGCCTTTGGCGCGATCCCAATCGGCGGTCTGATGCGCCAGCAGTTTCAGCCCGGGATTCCCGGCAATCACCTCCATGGCCCCCTGGGTGCGCTTGATTTCCCCGGCCTGGCCCATGTAGCCGTGCATCATGACGACGTTCCCGCGGCCTCCCAGGCGCCGGGCGATGTACTCCATGGCCATGCGGCCCGCGTCTTCGTCGCGCGATCCGACGAACGCCGAGGGCGCCGACCGGGTTTCCGAGTTCACATTGACGATCGGGATGCCGGCCGCCAGAGCTTTGTCTACCGCCGGCGTGCTGGCCTCCACTTCACAGGGGTTCAGAATGATGGCATCCACTTTCTGCGCGATGAACGATTCGACCTGCTCCACCTGCCTGTCGGCGCTGCGCTGTGCATCGTTGACGATGAGCTGAACGCCGAGCTGTTTGGCCTTCTCCTCCATGGCCTGGTTCAGCAGCACGATGAATTCGTTCGAAAGGTTCAGCAGCGAGACGCCGATGACGGGCTTTCTGACGCTCCCGCCTGCCGCCGTGGCTCTCATCTCCGTAGACGACCCGCCCGAGCATCCCATTCCGAGTGCCGCGATGGCCGCGATGGCCGCGATGGCCGCGACAACAACCCCTCCCCTATTGGTCACGATGATGACTCCTGTCCAGCCAGACCGCTCCCACAATGATCACGCCTTTGATCACCTGCTGGTAATACGAGGATACATTGAGCAGGTCGAGGCCGTTGTTGAGCACGCCGATCAGCAGCGCCCCCAGCACCGTGCCGCTGACCCCGCCGATTCCGCCGTTGAGGCTCGTTCCGCCGATGACCACCGCGGCAATGGCATCCAGTTCGTACCCGATGCCCGCGTTCGGCTGGCCGGTGGTGATGCGCGCCGCCAGCACCACGCCTCCCAATCCGGCCAGCGCGCCCGACAGCGTGTAAGCCATCAGCTTGACGCGGCCGACCTTCACTCCTGAGGCGCGGGCCGCGTTTTCATTGCCCCCCACGGCGTAAAGATGCCGGCCGGCGCGCATGTTTCGCAGGAACAGGTGGGAGAGCAGGGCAACGGCGAAGAAAATCAGGATCGGTATGGGAACCGCCGCCAGATCTCCGCCGCCGATGCCGGTGAATGCCGCCGAGAGGTTCGAGACCGGACGCCCGCCGCTGGCCAGCAGAGCCAGGCCTCGCGCGGAAGTCATCATCCCCAGCGTCACGATGAAGGGCGCCACGCGGCCTCGCGTCACAATCCATCCGTTCAGCGCGCCGCACAGGGCTCCGGCCAGAATGCCCAGGCAGACGGGCACGAACACCGCGAACTCTCCGGGGTGGGCAAAGAGGGCGGCGACCACTCCCGTGAGAGCCACGAGCGACCCCGGCGAGAGATCCACTCCCCCGGTGAGAATGACGTACGTCCCGCCGACCGCGAGAATGCCGTTGATCGAAATCTGCCGCAGGACATTGACCAGGTTGCCGACCGTCAGGAAGTTGGGCCGCGCGATCGACAAAGCGGCCATCAGGACCACCAGGGCGATGGCGAGGCCGAATTGCGCCGGCCACGGTTTCTTGGTCTCTTTCATGAGGACGGTTCAGTTCGGCATGGCGCGCCGGAGAATCTCCTCGGGAGAACTCTCCCGCGGCCGGACTTCGCCTGCCGCGCGCCCTTCCCGCATGATCAGAATGCGGTCGCTGAGGGCCAGAATTTCGTTCATCTCGGAGGATACCAGCAGAATGGCCTTGCCGCTACAAGCGAGTTCCCGGATGAGATCGTAGATTTCGGCCTTGGCCGCGACATCGATTCCCCTCGTAGGCTCGTCGAGGATGAGGATTTCCGGATCGGCCAGAAGCACGCGCGCCAGGACAACCTTTTGCTGGTTGCCCCCGCTCAGATTTCGCAGAGGCTGCTCGCGCCCCGCGGCGCGCACGGCAAAGCGGCGCATCTGCTCGTCGGCGATGCCCTCCTCGCGCGCCCGGCGCACCAGCGTGGTGTTGCGCAGGCTGGAGAGCGTGAGGTTCTCGCGCACCGTCATCTGGGGAATGAAGCCATACTTTTTCCGGTCTTCCGTGACCATCGCGATGCCCAAGGAAAACGCATCGTCGGGACTTTCGATACGGACGGGCCTTCCCTCGACCAGAATCTCGCCATGAACCGCGGGGACCAGGCCGAAAATGGCCGCGGCGACGTCGGAGCGTCCGGCGCCGATCAATCCGGCGAATCCCAGGATCTCTCCCCGCCGCACGGTGAAAGAGATGTTCTCGAAGCGCCCGGGCGTGGTCAGCCCGCGCACTTCGAGCAGCACATCGCCCGGCGCGCGGTCTCGAACCGGAGCGCTTTTTTCAAGCGGTCGCCCGACCATCATCGCGACCAGCCGGTCCTCATCCAATCCGGCGGCTGGCCGGGTGGCGATGTGACAACCATCGCGCATGACCGTAATGGTGTCGGCGAGACGGAAGATCTCCGGCATGCGGTGCGACACGTAGACCGTCGCCACGCCGCGCTGCTTCAGGTCGAGAATCAGCGCAAACAGCAGCTCGGATTCGCGGGCGGAAAGCGAAGACGTCGGCTCGTCCATGACGATCAGGTCGGCGTGGCGTGCGAGCGCGCGGGCGATCTCCACGGATTGCTGCTCGGCGAAACTGAGGTCGCGCATCGAACTTGCCGGGTCTACGGCCACTCCCAGCCGCGCCAGCAGTTCGCTCGCCTCCCGCCGCATCGTGCCGCGGTCCAGCCAGCCGGGAAACCACCCGACCGGCTCCTGCCCCATGCAGATGTTTTCGGCCACGCTCAGGTCCGGGAAGATCATGAGTTCCTGGTGGATCATGGCGATCCCGCGGCCGGCGAAACGCACCTCGCCCGAATCGGCCTGCTCCAGTCCGGCGATGATGCGCATCAGCGTGGACTTGCCCGCGCCATTCTCACCGGTCACCGCGTGGATTTCGCCCCTGCGGACCGACAGCCGCGCCCGATCCAGCGCCCGGATGCCGCCGAAGAACTTCGACACCCCCTCGGCCTCCAGGAGCACTCCGCCCTCGACCATCGCCGGCACGCGCGGTTACCGCTCGGGTGCGCCCTGCGCCGTTTGCCTGCCGGGCGCCTGCGCCGTTTGCCCGCCAGCCGCCTGCGCCGTTTGCCGGCCAGCCGCCTGCGCCGTTTGCCCGCCAGCCGCCTGCGCCGTTTGCCCGCCAGCCGCCTGCGAAGATTCGCCCGTTTTGAGAGCCGCTGCCAGGCGGATGGTTACGGTGCCTTCCAGGCCTTCCACCCGCTCGATGCGGTCCAGCAGCAGGTTGGCGCCGCGGAAGCCGATGTCGTAGGCGGGTTGGACGACGGTGGTGACGGAGGGAGAGAAAATGTCGTCCACCGCCAACTCGTCGAAAGTGGCGAAGGCGATGTCGCGAGGCGTACTCAGCCCGGCGTTGCGAAACGCCCGCAGGGTGCCGAGCGCAGTGGGGCCGTTGGTGGAGAATACCGCCTCCGGGCGCGGCGTAACGCTCGCCAGTTTTTCGCGGCACAGGACTGCCACATCGGCTGTCCGAAGGTTACCCTGCCAGATAAGCTGCTCGTCCACCGGAATGCCGGCGCGTTCCAGGGCCTGCCGGTAACCCTGCACCCGGCGCCGCTCGTTCTTGAGCGCCAGCGGACCGGTGACCACCGCGATGCGGCGAAAACCGGCGGCGATGAGGTGATTGACCCCCAGTTCGGCGGCTTCGGTGTCCTCGACGGAGACCGAGTCCACCGCCACCCGGTCGGGAATGCGGTCCAGGCAGACGACCGGAATCCCGGCATCCAGGATCCGCGAGATCTGCGCGATGGGCGTGGGCGCGGCGGCGATCACCAGCAGAATGCCCTCGACACGCTGCGAGCGAAGCAGCGAGAGAAGGTCCTTCTGCCTCTCGCCATCGTCATCCGAATTCACCGCAATGAGGAAATATCCCCGCTTGCGCGCCGCCGTCTCCGCGCCGCGGATGACCTGTGGGAAGAACGAGATCGTCATGTCGGGAACGATGATCCCCAGGGTGCGGGTCTTGCTGGTTTTGAGGCTGCGCGCAACGTGGTTGGGATGGTAGTTCAGCGCGCGGATGGCGGCCTGCACCTTCTGGCGCAGTTCGTCGCTCACCGGGACCGAGCCGGTGATGACATGCGATACCGTTCCCACCGACACCCCCGCGATCTCCGCGACTTTCTTGATGCTCGGCATATGCTTTCAGGCGCGACGGCCGGTTCCCGGAAGGGCGCGGCCGGAACGCCGCTCAGAAGTTCTTGATCCGGATGTTCCGTGCCTCGACCTTCTCTCCCGCCGCCGTGACGTGCAACTGGATTCCGATCAGCCCGTCCATCTTGCGATTGGCCTTGTCGTCATCCACCAATACGCTCATCACGTGGCCGTTGATCAATTGTATTAACGTGTTCCCGCGGGCGATGACTTCCATATCGTTCCAGTCGCCGCTGTGAATGAACTTCTTCAGCTCGGCGCTGTCGCCCACCGAGCCGGCCAACGCCGATTTCTGCCCATCGCCCACGTAAGCGAAGTTGCCGCGATTGGCGAGAAAGCCGCGCCCGCGCTCTTCGTAGACCTGGCCGGTGTAGCGCTCTTCGGCATCGATATCGGCCTGGTAACCCTGCATCACCCAGCGGGCCACATCCGGCCGTTCGATGCTGCGGTATTGGATGCCGCTGTTGCCGCCCTTTCCGGTAAGGCGGTACTCCAGCTTCAGGTCGAAATCGGCGGGTTGGCCGCCGCGCCAGATGCAGAAAATATTTTGTTTCGGCATGTGGCCGGGGCGGGTCTCCGCCACGATGGAGCCGTTTTCGACGCGCCAGAAATCGGGATCGCAGTCCCAGCCTTTGAGAGTCGAGCCGTCGAAGATGGTCTGAAATCCATTCTCTTCGATGGGCGCTTGGCCCGGCCCTCCACCGCCTCCTCGGCCGCGCCCCGCGTCCTGCGCGGAAACGGCGAGCGAAAGAATCACCGCTGCCGAGGCGCCCCAGGCAGCCATTCCGATGAGACCGCGGTCACGATTTCGCGCCGGCATCTGCTCCTCCACTGGCGCGCGCCGCTTCGGCGCCGCGCACCGTAACCCATTTTCGGCCGGCGGCCGATTCCAGCACGGCATCCGTCACGTAGTCCGTCTGCAAGGCATCGCGGAAAGTCGGCGCCGCCATCCGGCGGGCGGCGGCGGCGGTGAGGAAATCGGCGGCTTGGTGGATGAACGTGTGCTCGTAGCCGATCTGCAGGCCCGGCACCCACCAGTGCTTCATGTAGGGATGGTCGCCATCGGTAATGTGGATGCTGCGCCATCCGCGCGTGCGGCCCTCGTCGCGGTGATCGAAGTACTGGAGGCGGTGCAGGTCGTGCAGGTCCCAGGCGATCGAGGCGTGCTCGCCATTGATTTCCAGAGTGTACAGCGCCTTGTGGCCCCGGGCGTAGCGCGTCGCTTCGAACGTGGCCAGCGAGCCGTTGTGGAATCGGGCCAGAAAAGCGCTGGCATCGTCGATGCCCACCGGCTCCACTTTGCCGGTGAGGTTGTGCTTGCGCTGCTTGATGAAGGTCTCGGTCATGGCCGAGACCTCGTCGATCGCGCCATTCAGCCACAGAGCTGTATCGATGCAATGGGCCAGCAGATCGCCGGTGACGCCGCTGCCGGCGACGTTGATGTCCAGGCGCCACAGCCCTTCTCCGCCCTGCGGCAGATCGCCCGAAATGGTCCAGTCCTGAAGGAATTTGGCGCGGTAATGAAAGATTTTGCCGAGGCGGCCTTCGTCGATAAGCTGGCGGGCCATCATCACCGCCGGCACGCGCCGGTAGTTGTACCAGACCATGTTGGGAACGCCTGCCGCTTCCACCGCCTGGGTCATGGCATCGCCTTCCGCGCCGTTGCGGCCCAACGGCTTTTCGCACATCACCATCTTGCCCGCCTGGGCGGCGGCGATGGCGATTTCGGCGTGCGTGTCGTTGGGGCTGGCGATATCGATCAGATCGATTTCGGGCGAGGCAACGAGTTTGCGCCAGTCGGTTTCCACCGATTGATAGCCCCACTTCCGCGCGAAGGACTCCGCCCGCGTGGCATTGCGCGCGCAAACCGTCTTCAGGACCGGCTGGTAGGGAACGTCGAAGAAATGGCTCACCTGCGCGAAGGCGTTGGAGTGGGTCCGTCCCATGAACCCATAGCCGACCATTCCGATGTTGAGTTTCTGCATGGCTGATTATCCGACTGCGGTGGTGGTGTTCTCCCATCCGTG
>Ga0335078_10014138_pt1 | contig 11838 bp, 9 predicted proteins | sample Lox_Sample_32_FD_206711 | JGI IMG/M metagenome (GOLD analysis project Ga0335078, IMG submission 206711) | Soil microbial communities from Loxahatchee National Wildlife Refuge, Florida, United States - Lox_Sample_3.2 | ecosystem: Environmental > Terrestrial > Soil > Wetlands | place: USA: Florida... | reverse complement strand
TCGCGCGGTGCAGGAGTACGACGCGTCCGAGCTGGACTACATCTTCATCGACTGCCCTCCTTCGCTCGGCCTGCTGACGGTCAACGCACTGGTCGCGGCGCCGGAGGTGCTGATCCCCATCCAGTGCGAGTACTACGCGCTGGAAGGCCTGGAGCAGCTGCTCAGGACCGTGGACCTGGTGAAGAGCCACCTGAACCAACGACTGAAGGTGAGCACGATCCTGCTGACGATGTTCGACAGCAGAACGAAGCTTGCCTCCCAGGTAGCCGAGGAGGTCCGAGGTCACTTCGGCGACCTGGTGCTGAGCTCGGTCATCCCGCGCAGCGTCCGCGTCTCGGAGGCACCGAGCTATGGGCAGTCGGTCATGACCTACGACCCGGGCTCCAGCGGCGCACTCGCCTATCTTGAGGCGGCGCGCGAGATGGCGTTCAACAACGCTTCGGCGGCCAGCGCGTAGCTGCAGCTCGCGATCAGCCGTCGGCTGCGAGGGTGCGCGACCAGCCGTGGGCTGGGGGGACGAGCTCTGGCCGGCGACCCGATCAGGCTGCCGGCCCGGTAATCCGGAGTGCACAGCGCAAGAGACTCGGAATCTGACTTATCCACAGGTCATTGCCGGTTAGCGTCCGCCTCAGGTCGCTGCCTGGCAAGATGGAGGAACGTCATCAGCCGCGTCCGGAGCCGGCTTCCGGTCGGCGGCCCGGCAGGGCCGGTGTGCGCAGCAGGGAGCAGGACATGTCGCAGCAGAAGCGGGGTCTGGGCAAGGGTCTGGGCGCTCTGATTCCCACGGCGCCGACCGGACTGGCCAGCCTGCCAGCCTCCGATCTGCGCGACACGGACCTTGAGGCCGGATCGGGCTACCCACGCGAGGTCGCCGGGGCGTACTTCGACGAGATCCCCGTTGCCTCGATCACGCCGAATCCTCGCCAGCCGCGACAGATCTTCGATGAGGACTCTCTCGCCGAGTTGGCCGCCTCGATCAAGGTGGTCGGCCTACTCCAGCCAGTCGTTGTCCGCAGGGCTGGAGCCGAGACCTACGAGATCGTCATGGGCGAGCGGCGCTGGCGTGCCTGCCAGCTGGCCGAGGTGGATCGCGTTCCGGCGATCGTCCGACAGACCTCCGATGGCGACCTGCTCAGGGACGCTCTGATGGAGAACCTGCACCGGCAGCAGCTCAACCCGCTTGAGGAGGCCGCGGCGTACCAGCAACTGCTCGACGACTTCGGGGCCACGCACGACGAGCTAGCGCGGAAGATCGGTCGCTCGCGTCCGCACATCACGAATACCATCCGCCTGCTGAACCTGCCGCCTGGAGTCCAGCGCCGGGTGGCGGCGGGAGTCCTGAGCGCCGGCCATGCCAGGGCTCTGCTAGCCATCGACGACCCCACTGCCCAGGAGCAGCTTGCCCATCGGATCGTGGCGGAGGGTCTCTCTGTCCGCGCGGTCGAAGAGATCGTCGCGATGGGAGCGGAATCGGCGAAGGCGCGCCGTGCGCAGGTCCGCAAGCGTCCGGTCGCCCCGGGTCTCGCAGATCTCGCGGATCGGCTCTCCGATGCCCTGGACACCAGGGTGAAGGTCGAGCTTGGACAGCGGAAAGGTAAGATTGTCGTCGAGTTCGCCTCGCTGGACGATCTGGATCGCATCGTCAAGGCCATCTCCCCGCAATGGCCAGCCGAGAAGACCGCCTAGCCGTTCGTTCCGGCCAAGCCGGATCGGAGTATCACGCAGCGCCGCCCGGACAGCCGCAGATATCAGTCGTTGTTTCACGTGAAACGGACCGACAGGTCGCGCAGCAAACGTGAGCCGAACCGGCGGCACCGCAACACGACCTCTCGACGCGGATGCCGAGGTCGGCACTCTCGCAAGGATCGACCGGAAAGCGTAGGCGCCAAGAAGTCTCCCGGCCGTGAGGATGAACTGGCCTCAGCTCACGCCGCTTGCGCGGATGGCGGCGACGAAGGAGTCCACGTCCTCGGGCGTGGTGTCGAAGGCTGTCATCCAGCGGACGACACTCTCGCTCTCGTCCCACGTGTAGAAGGTCCACTCGCGCCGGAGCGCCTCGATCCGGGCCTGGCTCAGCCCAGCGAAGACCGCATTCGACTGAACCTCGTACCGGATCGTCACGCCGGGGATGTCGGCGATCCCGTCGGCCAGGCGGCTCGCCATCGCGTTGGCGTGCTGTGCGCTGCGCAGCCACAGCTTGTCGTCCAGCAGCGCGCCGAACTGCGCCGCCATGAACCGCATCTTCGATCCGAGCTGCATCTGCTGCTTGCGCAGGAACGGCACGTCCGCTAGCAACTCCTCGCGCATCACGATCACGGCCTCGGCGGCGACCGCACCGTTCTTCGTCCCGCCGAAGCTCAGCACGTCCGCGTGAGCGGCCAGGTCCGCGAGCTCGCAGCCGAGGTAGGCGGCTGCGTTAGCGAGCCTTGCGCCGTCCATGAACAGATACAGGCCTTCCGCCCGGCACAGCTCGGCAAGCGCGCGCAGCTCGCCCAGGGAGTAGCAGGTGCCGAGCTCGGTCACCTGAGCAAGCTCCACCACCCGCGGCTGCGCTCGGTGCTCGTCACCACGCCCGGTCAGTCGGGATGCCACCAGGTCCGGGGTGAGCTTGCCATCCGCGGCGGGAACCACCAGCAGCTTGTTGCCGAGGTTCCGCTCGGTGGCGCCACACTCATCGACATTGAGGTGCGAGGAGTCGGCGCAGACGACCGCCTCGAACGGACGAAGCAGCAGGCTGACCCCGAGCACGTTGGCGGCCGTTCCGTTGAACACGAAGAACGCGCCGGCAGCGCCGAAGGCATCGCACATCTGCTGCGCCGTCTGCGTGGTTAGCTCATCGGCCCCGTACGGGCTGGAGTCCCCGACATTCGCTCCGGCGATGGCCGAGATCACCTCGGGGTGCGCTCCAGCGTGATTGTCGCTGCCGAAGCTCTTGCGTCGTGTGGTCACCGCCACAGGCTACCGATGCGCACCGCTCGCGCTACGGCCGGGACAATCCTGCGCACTGGGAAGGTCAGCGTGGCGAACGATCGCATGCACCATGCCAACGTTCGCGGCCCTTAGCCTCGCACCTGACCCGGCACCCGGGCCCGGCACCCGGGCTCGGCCAACCAATGTCGGAGTCCCTTCGGCCTGAGTACCATGGCACTACCGGACAGAAGGTCCCGGGCGCTAGGGCATGCCCTGCGGACACCGGCATCACCAGGCCGTGCCAGAGATCATCGGTAAACGAGGTGCAGATTGTCGCGCCGTCTTGCGAGCATCACGCTGGACAACCTTGACGACCTGCCGTCCCGCTGCCGGCGCTGTGTGTTCTGGGAACTCGATCCGGTGGGCCAGGCCCGTGCGCTGGAGTCAAGCGAGTCGTCGCTGGAGAAGGAGTCCTGGGTCTCCGGCGTTCTGCTCCAATGGGGAAGCTGCGGCAAGATCGTTTACGTCGACGGCGTCGCGGCGGGATTCGTGCTCTACGCGCCGCCGCAGTACGTTCCTCGGTCGGTCGCATTCCCGACCAGCCCGGTCAGTGCCGATGCCGTGCTGATGATGATCGCCCACATACTCTCGGAGTTCTCTGGCGGCGGACTCGGCCGGATGCTGGTGCAAGGAGTGGTCAAGGACCTGAGCCGTCGCGGGATCAGGGCGGTCGAGGCGTTCGGCGATCTGAAGCCGGACGGGATGAGCTGCGTCACGCCAGCTGATTACCTGCTAGCTGTCGGCTTTAAGACAGTACGTCCGCATCCTCGCTTTCCTAGGTTGCGGCTTGAGGTGAAGACGGCGATGTCCTGGCGCGAGGACGTGGAGGTCGCGCTGGAACGACTGCTCGGGTCGATGACGCCAGACCGCCCGCTGCGTCTCGCCTAACAGCGTCGAAGAAGGGCCACGCATCGCCTCGCGGTACCCGGGCCATCATGACCCCTATGCGAGGCATGAAGCCGTCCTGCCAGCGCCGGAAGCGCGATACCGGCGCCAGGCGGACCCTTAGCCCTCGAAGCGCGCGGGGCGGGCTCTTCGTGGATCGGCATCCGCGGAGGCGGGGTACCGAGTGCCCGTGGCGGACCGTAACTCCCGACGGGCGGGCGGTGGGGTGCCGTCGTGGATCGGCACCCGCGGAGGCGAGGTACCGAGTGCCCGTGGCGGACCGTAGACCCGGCACGCGGGCAGCGCGCCGTCGTGGATTGCCATCCGCCGCTCGTACCTAATGCGGTGGCGACCGGCAGTCAGGTCGGCTGCGCGCCGAGTCCTCCGCGGCGAACTGGTCCGGCCAGCGTGTGATCTTCAATGGCCCGGGTCAAGCGCTTTCGGGTGACTATGGACCCTGCCGGGGTGACTGCCCAGCTGCGTACCGTGGGAGTGAAGGCTGAGGGCGGCCGCCGGTGACGTCCGTCTGGTGCCCCTTGGGAGGTTCCCATGCGCAAGAGCATTTTCGGGTTTGTCTTCCTGGCGGTTTGCGCGATCCTGGCCCTGTTCCTGCTGAGCCATGTCATCAGCGTGGTGGTGAGTAGCCTGGTCTTCGCCTTGGCTCTGGTGGCATGCGGCCTGCTCGCGTCGCGCTGGCACAGGCACACGGCCCATCAGTGACAGCTCAGCTCAGGCCCACCCGGCACCGGAACTGCCTGAGCCCGGTCACCATCGCCCACTTTACATCCGCTAGCGTCACCCAAATCATCCTAAAAGCCTCGTGATCATGATGCTAGCGGATGAGAAGTGGCGCTGGCGGATGAGAAGTGGCGGGACGAAGTGAAGCCCGGGGCCGGTGGGCGCTGGAGTCGGCTGAGAAGGGCGGCCTCACGCGCACTGTCGCCGAGCAATGGCGGCGAGGCTGTGCTGAGTCGCGCCGGTCGGCACATCCTTTCGCGGCCCAGCCGGGGTGACCTGACCCGACCTCCGGGCCTGGCTAGCGGGGGCTGACCCGGCCTGCGGGGGCCCACCCGGCCTGCGGGGCCCACCCGGCCTGCGGAGGCCCACCCGGCCTGCGGAGGCCCACCCAGCCTGCGGAGGGGGTGGCCCGACGTCCTGGGCGGCCAGCGGCGCCGGAGTGAGTCAGTTGTCGTCGGCCCGGCGCCTGGTCAGGCGGCCGGTTTCCCGGTCAGCCCAGGAACTCCTGCAGTTCGGCCAAGAGGAATGACTTTGGCTTGGCGCCCACAATCTGCTTGACGACTTGGCCGTCCTTGAATACGGCCATGGTCGGGATGTTGAGAATGCCATAGTTCCTGACGACCATCGGGTTCTTGTCGACGTTCAGCTTGACGATGTCGATCACGCCGGCGTACTCCTGCGCGATTTCCTCAAGCACTGGAGCGACTTGCCGGCACGGCCCGCACCACTCCGCCCAGTAGTCGACGAGCACCGGCTTGGAACTCTGCAGCACCTCCCCTTCGAACGTGTCGTCGGTAACGTCCTTCGTTCCTCTGCCCACTGTCCCGCGCTTCCTCTCATCGGTGGTTGACGTTCTGCGGGCCGCTCAGCTCGCAGGAGGACAAGTCTTCTCAGGCTCTCTTCTTAGGAGTCCTGGTCGGCCAGCCAGCGCTCGGCGTCAAGTGCCGCGGCGCATCCGGTGCCCGCCGCCGTCACCGCCTGCCTGTAGTGCCGGTCTACCACGTCACCGCAGGCAAACACACCTGGGATCGCCGTGCGCGTGGAAGGCTGATCGACCAGCAGGTACCCTTCCGGGTCGGTGGCAAGCTGGCCGGCGAAGAGCTCGCTACGGGGATCGTGGCCGATGGCCACGAACACGCCGGTGACCGGCAGCGTGGTCTCCGCGCCCGACCGGACGTTCTTGAGCCGCAGCCCGGTGATGCGGTCCTCGCCGACCATCTCGGCGACCTCGCTGTCCCAGGCGAACTTGATCTTCGGATCTGCCAGGGCCCGGTCCTGCATGATCTTGGACGCCCTGAGGCTGTCCCTTCGGTGCACAATGGTGACCGACCGCGCGAACCTGGTCAGGAACGTCGCCTCCTCCATCGCGGAATCGCCGCCGCCCACCACCGCGATGTCCTGCTCACGGAAGAAGAACCCGTCGCAGGTCGCGCACCACGAGACGCCGTGGCCGGAGAGGCGCTTCTCGCCGGCAACCCCGAGCTCACGGTAGCTGGACCCGGTCGCGATGATTACCGTGCGGGCGAGATGTGTGCCGTCCGCGGTCGTGACTACCTTGGGCGTGGCGGTCAGGTCGACCTCGATCACGTCGTCGGCCACGAGTTCGGCGCCGAACCGCTCGGCCTGCTTGCGGATCGAGTCCATCAGGTCAGGGCCGAGGATCCCGTCGGGGAAGCCGGGGAAGTTCTCGACCTCGGTGGTGTTCATCAGGGCACCACCTGCCGTCACCGAGCCCTCGAAGACCAGCGGATTCAGCCGCGCCCGCGCGGCGTAGAGCGCTGCGGTGTATCCGGCCGGGCCCGAGCCGATGACGATGACCTCGCGAACGTCGCTCACTTCTTGCCACTCCTTCATGGGACCGCACCGGCATCAACGGAGCGGGAACCCGTGAGATTCCCAGTCGGCGGGTACCGGCGCTTGGCCGTGTTGCCTGCGCTCAGCCGTCCGAGCCGAACCGTGCTCAGCCGTCCGAGCCGGACCCGCTCAGCCGGACGGCACCTGTCGAACCCGCTCAGCCGGATGGCACCCGTCCGAACCTTCAACCGGATGGCACCTGTCCGAACCCGCTCAGCCGGACGGCACCTTCGCGGTCGTGATCACGTCCGACTTCGTTGCCGAGCATGCCAGGCCGACCACCGAGACGTCGAAGACACCAACCGCGCTCAACGGCTTCAGCACAATGATGATGGCCGGCTTACCAACGTACTGAGCCACGTCGGCCAGCAGCACCTTACGGCCCGCCGATATCCGGGTCAGGCACTTCCCCAGGTCGAGCACGCTGATGCCGGGCAGCGAGACGGACGAGTTTGCGCTCCCCTCCGGTGCCATCGTGGCGAACGAGCTTGAGCTCTTGACTCGCTTCGTGACCTGTGCGTCGAGGGACGTACGGGTGAAATCCGTATGAGTCGCCAGTGCGGTGGCCGTCTCGGACTTGCCGTCAAGCTGATAGTGCACCTCAGCCGGGGCCGGGGCTGCGGCCGCTGGCTGACCGCTCGGCGCTGCTGTCGGCCGCGCCGCGGGCGCAGCGACGTGCCCCGCGCCACTGCTGGTGTTCGACGACTTCTGCTGTGCGCTCTGGCCGTTGGCGAGCAGGAAGCCTGCCCCGGCGATAACGATGACCGCACCGGTTGCGGCGAGGGTGCGCAGGACCAGCGGCGATGAGAGCCCGCGCCATCCGCGGCTGGCCCGGTGCCGGGCGCGCTCGGGCAGGTCAGGTCGGCCGGGAATGTGCGCGGGCCCCGCATCTCCCGCGTCGCCGGCCGCCGCACGGGACGCTGCCCCGTGGCGGTCACCAGCGGAGCGGTCGGCAGCGAGGCGGTCAGCCGGCGCAGGCGACGGGGCCCGCGCGGCCGACTCGCTGGCCAGGGCCAGCATGATGCGCTCGGCGAGATGCTCGGGCATCGGCGGCGCTGGCGTGCTCGCGAGCAGGCCGGAGACCTCAGTCAGGTCCGCGCCGAGGCGCGCGCAGCGGTCGCAGGCCGCGAGGTGCGAGCGGATCCTCGCCTGCCTCCTGCCGGTGATCTCGCCTTCGCCGTAGAGCGCCAGGGTCTCGGCGTCGTAATGCCGCCTCACTCTTCCTCGTCACCCCCTTTCTGCGCAGGTAGGACGGATCCGGGCGCCGATCGGTTCCCGCGCTGCCCGCCGGCCGGGCCAGCACGCCGCCCGGAACCGCCATCTCCGGACTGTCGCAGGTGAGCCAGTCTGGGCAGCAACCTGGCACGGCCGCGGGCGCAGCGGCTCTTGACCGTGCCCTCCGCGATGCCGAGCAGCTCGGCCGCGTCGGCTACCGGGTAGTCCAGCATGTCCACGAGCACGAGAGCCACCTGCTGGTCGTGGGGGAGCTGGCGGAGAGCCGCCATCACCTCGAGGGACAGATCGGTACCTGATGTGGGGTCGGCGTCGGCGTGCTCGGCGGAGATCGTGTCGAGCAGGCGCTCGTCGCTACCGCTGACCTCGGGCCGCGCGCTGCGTCTGCGCATCCGGTCCAGGCATGCGTTGACCACGATGCGGTACAGCCAGGTCGTCACGGCGGACTCGCCGCGAAAGCTCCCGGCCCGCCGGAACGCGGAGATCATCGCCTCCTGGAGCGCGTCGGCGGCATCCTCGGGATCGGACAGGGTACGGACGGCCACCGCCCAGAGCCGGTCCCTGTGCCGGGCAAACAGCTTGCCGAACGCATCGCGGTCGCCCTCGACGTGCAGCTTGAGCAGCTCGGCGTCCGACGGCTCCGCGTCGGCGTGGGTCAGTCCGAACCTCCCGCGCGACGGCCTGGCTGACTGAGACCCCCGCGGCGCGGGCAGCGACTCCCCGGCACCGGTGCTGCCAGGTTCGTGAGAATCCGTCGTTTCTCCCGGTCTGCGTCGTGCGGCCGGCGCCTCAGGCGATGACGCCGGCGGTGCGGGTCGCTCGCGGCGCCCGGCGGTCCAGGCGCCGTGAGGCATTCCACACGCCGTAGCTTAGCTCTCCGCCCGGTCACAGCCGTCCGTCGCCGCGGCTGCCTGCCCGTACGGCGAACCCCTAGGCCGGAGTCCCGTGCACGATCACGTTGAAGACCTCGGCCTGGTACTTGCCGGACGAATGTGGCGCCAGAGGCAGCCTGGTGAACCAGATCACCAGGTACTGCCCGGTCGCCCGGCTCGTGATGTGGAACGTATAGGTATTGGTCGGGCTGGTCGCCGAGGCCACCGTCGTCATCGAGTCGAGGTTGGCCTTGCTCCGCACGGTTGAGCTGCCGACGAGCAGTTCCACGTCGGCGCCTGGCGCCGAGCCGAACGTCACGGTCACCGTGCTGTATCGCACCGGCCTGCCCATGTTGATCACCAGTCCGGAGCCGGCCTTGAGGTCGCCGAAGTTCGGCGTCCGATACCACTGGGACATCCAGGCGGTATTCGGGTTGTTGTCGATGGCCAGGGGCGCGAGCGGGGTCTGCTCGTTGCTCGGGTCTTGCTGCGGCGTGCTCAGCGGGTCAAAGCCGGTCGCCGCCTTCGGTGTCAGCACGGTGACCGACGAGGACGTGTGCGTGCCCGGCTTGCCGCCTGGGTGGTTCAGCGCGGCCGGGCCGCCGATGCCCGGCCAGAGCGTGAATGCCGCGATCGCGACGATGGCGATGATGCCCACGGCCGCGATCACCACGCCCTTGCTGACTCCGAAGGGCATCCTGCTCGGCGCGCGGCGCCGCCCGCCCGTGCCACCCGCGGCGTGTCGCCGCGGCGGCTGCACGAGGCCGCCGGTGTGGTCGTCGCCGTTAGGCGGCCAGGTGTCACCGCCGACGTCGGCCGCGCCAACCCAGGCCGCCTCCATCTCCGAGCGCCTGGCCCGCCGCGACGGTTTGGGCTCGTCCCTGCGTGCCTGCCGCTGGGACGGCTGCTCCATGTACCTGGGGGGCTGATCCCGGCGGGCCGGGTGCGCGGCAGGCGGCGGTGTCGGGGGCATTGCCGCGACGAGCGCCCTGGCTAGCTCGCCAGGAGTCGTCAGCGGCTGCGAGTCCGAGCCGGACCGCAGCTGCATGGCGCGGACCGTGAGGTCGGAGAGCGCGATCGGCACGCCGGCCACCACCTGGCGCGGGCTGCACAGCTGGCCACTGGTCACCGGGGCCGGGGGCAAGGCCGGGTAGTCCGGCCCAGGCCAGTGGCCGGTCAGCGCGGCATAGAGCAGCCGGCCGAGCCCGATGGTGTCGGCAATAACCGGCTCGTCCGAGGTCACGCCGGACAGCGCCGCGTCAAGGCCGAGCCCGACAACCTTCACCTCGCCGGTCGGGCTCCACCGGACCGAGCCGGGGGACAGGCACATGTGGGCGACACCCGCGGTGTGCGCCGAGGCCAGCGCGGCAGACGCCTCCGCGATGATCCGCGCGGCCCTGGCGGGCTCGAGCGGGCCGTCGGCCAGCATGTCACCGAGGGTTTCGCCGGCCGCCCACTCCATCACGATGTACGCGCGGTCCCAGGTGTCCTCGACATCGAAGACCTGGGCGAGCCGCGGATCGGTCAGCCTGCTCGCCGCCCGCGCAGCCGTGACGACCTCGGTAACCCTCGGGAACCCGGCGGCAAAGGTGAAGACGGTCACGGCGCGCGCCAGCGTCTCGTCGATCGCTTTCCAGGCGGCCCAGCCAGATCCAGCGGCGATCCGGTCCTCTAGCCGGTACCGCCCGCCGAGCCTGGTGCCTGGTTCGGACGCATAGGTGGTCATCGCTCACTCGCGCCGAGCCACGGCAGGATCTCGACGCTTCCTCCTGGGCCGGAAGCTGGTCGGCGGGTTGGACAGTTCAATGATGCGGCACAACACGAGGGGTTCCGCAGCCACCCTACCGCCCCGCGCACCGAATCCAGCCGGAGACGTCCGCGCGAACTGCAAAAAGTCAGCCTTGCCCGGTCGTCGGAGCGTGCAACTACCTGCGCAGCCGAGACCGCACCATGGCGATCAGGTCCGTCACCTCGGCGACCCGGAGCATCCTGGCGACGAGGACGTAGATCAGCACCGCTCCGGCACCGCCCACGGCGACGATCACGGCAGCGTACAGCTTCCTGGTGGAGAACTCCGCCTGGATGCCCAGCGTCACGCCAAGCGCGAACAGTGCCGCGGGCAGGGCAGCCGTGTGCATCCGCGCCAGGCTCTGGCCGATCTGATGGCCGGCCAGTCCGCCGAGCCGACGGCTGAGCACCATCCAGGCGACGACGCAGCCGACCGAGTTCGACAGCCCGAACCCGACTCCGAGCGCCGCGATGAGGATGCCCGGAGACACCACGACGACCGCGATGAGGTTCGCGCCGACGTTGGTGATCATGGTCACCACGCCGATCAGGGCCGGAGTTCGGCTGTCATGCATCGAGTAGAAGACCCGGAGCAGCAGCTGGAACAGCATGTACGGCACCAGCCCGAGCGAGAACACTGAGAACACCAGCCCCAGGTACCTGGCGTCGGCGACCGTGGTGTTGCCCCAGGCGAGCAGGATCTCGGCAAGCGAGGGCCCGAGCACCGCGAGAATCAGGGCGGCCGGCGCGACGATCACCGATCCGAGCCGGATGCCGGTCGAGAAGTCCGCCCTGACCAGGTCGTAGCGCTCTTCCGATGCGTGCGCGCTCATCCGCGGCAGCAGCGCCGTGATCACGGAGATCCCGACGATCGCATAAGGCAATTGGAACAGCAACCACGCGTTGGTATAGGCGGTGTAGCCCTTGCCGACCCCGTTGATGGGGTGGTTCACCAGCGCCGCGACTCTTGCCGTGACCAGGAACGCCACCTGCGTGGTGATCACGTAGCCGAACATCCAGCCGGCCATCCGCCCGATCTCGGCCAGGTCGGCCCGCCGGAAGTCGAACCGCGGCCGCCACCGGAAGCCGACCCGGCGCAGCGCGGGAACCAGGGCAGCCGTCTGCGCCACAATGCCCAGCGTGGTGCCGATGCCGAGCAGGTCGACCTCGAGCGGTGTGATCGTCTGCACGGTCTGGTGGAATCCGGCGATCGCCACGAACGTCAGCGTCACGATGATGACCACGATGTTGTTGACGACCGGTGTCCACATGGGCGCGGCGAAGTGGCCGCGGGCGTTGAGTATCGCCCCGGCGAGCGAGCTGATCCCGTAGAAGAAGATCTGCGGGATGAAGAAGTAGGCGAAGATCACCAGCAGGTGGTGGTAGTTGGCGCTCGTGGCGGTGGCCGCCGAGCAGGTCTTCGCCGAGCAGCCGTATAGGTCGGCGATCGGGCCGGCAAGGATCGTGGCGACGATCGTCACCGCGGCCAGCGCCACGG
>Ga0335078_10014137_pt1 | contig 11838 bp, 6 predicted proteins | sample Lox_Sample_32_FD_206711 | JGI IMG/M metagenome (GOLD analysis project Ga0335078, IMG submission 206711) | Soil microbial communities from Loxahatchee National Wildlife Refuge, Florida, United States - Lox_Sample_3.2 | ecosystem: Environmental > Terrestrial > Soil > Wetlands | place: USA: Florida... | reverse complement strand
TTGAGCGGAAGTTCGATCTTGCCCACACCTTCTCCACCCGAGCTGAAGACCACCTTTAAGGTGTATTGCCCGCAGGCGAGATCAAATTGGTTCTGGTAAGGATAGGGTTGCCTGGCGAACTCCTCGACTTGCTTCTTGTCATCGAAGTCCAGGCTTATCGCATCGCTGAAGCGACCGGCTATGCTGCCGTCAGGCTTGGAGGCGAGGCCCAGTACATTGACCGTCGCGTGCATCTTTCCCTTCACCTTGTCGAACTTGATGGAGTTGGTGGGGATATCCATGACCATATTTACACGGGCGGTGTTGGGGGAGGTGTAGAAGAAAGGAGCTGCCATGGCCGCGGGAATAGTTCCCGGCTGTGTTCCCTGCGCGGCGTTTTCCAGATTCTTTTCTTCCGGTTTGCCGGCCAGCAGATCGACGGGCTTGACGTTGCAATAGCCGCTGCGCGACCGCACCTCAGTGCCTCCACGGTCCACTTTGACCCGCAAAGTGTGGCAGCTACCCTCAGGCAGGTCGGCCGGCACGTAGCCGAGAATGTAATATTCGCTGAGTTCGGCCGCGATCCGTTGCATTCCGCCGAGCAGGTCGTTGGTGTTGAGAATTACAAACCCGCCCGTGCCTGACGCGAGAGCATACAGGACTTGCTGATTGTCAGAGGCGCTGGGAGGAAAAGAGGGCACGATATCGTGCGGCTGGAAGTTGGAGTTGTAGTAGTTGGAGACGGGCATGACGGTACCGGCGCCCCGAACACCGGTAGGAGTTCCGCCTGTGCCACGAGTGCCACCGCCACTTGGGCCGCGTGACCCCCCTCCCGACCCTCCGGGTGAACCGCCATGGCCACCACCGCCACTTCCGGCGCCTCCTCCGCCTCCTCCGCCACCGGGATGGCCGCCACCCACTCCACCACCACCACCGCCGCCGGGTCCTCCGTGCTGTACAAGAAGCAGGTGGGCCGGCGGCATTCGATCCCCGAGGTACGTTAAGGTTGCCGGCCTTACATGGGCGGGAGCAGCGCCAGAAGGCCATTTCAGCTCAGCTCCCGAAGGTCCCGTGGGCATTTCAACGGTTAGCCCCCGAACATCGATGGGGTAGACAGCTACGTTGTATTTATTGCAGGCGTCGATGGTTGCCGTCAGCTCGGATTCCAGTTCCAGGGTCAGAGGAAATCCTGAGGTCAGCATTACCAATGTCTTTCGTCCGGGGACGGCCTGCAGGCTCTTGGCCACATCGCGCAGGGCCATCAGAACGCTGCGCGCGCCAAAGTCGGCTTCAGCCGTGGACAGAGACGGAAACCCACTGCTCGGCGGGTTGGCCAGAGAAGCCACTTCGGGGCCCGCCGGCGGACCAGCAATGCCGGCGATGTTGTCCGCGGATTCAGGATTGGAGTTGACGTCGGAACTCTTCAGGCCGCCTACCACTTTCTTCAAGCGGGACGCGTCCGCGGTGAAGTTCTGAGTAATTTTCAAAACACCACCGAACTCTACGATGGCGATCAACCGGTTAGGGCCAGCGTTGGCATCGATGAATTTGGCAGCCGCATCGCGCGCGTGGGCCTGGTCGCCGAACTCCATGCTGGAGGTGTCAAAGAACAGGACGAGATAGTGCCGCTGGCTCGGAGCAGACCCGTTCTCCGACTCAAAGGAGAAACTGGTGATGGCCTGTTCCTTGTTATCTTCCCAGACCCGGAAGTCTTTGGCGGTCAGATCGCGGATGTAGTTCCGCTTCTTGTCGGTTACCACCGAGTCGACCAGGACAAGGCGAGACTCAGCCTTGATCGTGCCCGCCGACCCGGCGTCCTGGGCGTATGCCAGCGGAGCCGACAGCAAGCGCCAGCTCAACCAGGCGCCGCTGAGGCACAGGAGGGTTATGCAAAGCGTCCATCGGCGACTGATCATAAGACACCCCTTGACTAAGGAATTTCAACCGCTCCGTTCTCCGCCGAGAGCTGACCCTCGTCATCACGTACTACCATGCGCACCAGATAGCTGCCGGGCCTGACATCAAAGCTGGTTTTTACTGTGACCCCGGAGTCCACCCTGTGTTCCAGCGTTTCATCTTTCAAACGCATGGTCACGATTTTCTCCATGCCGGAAATAAAAGTGCCATTGCGATCAAACAAACCCGACGCGATGGTCAGCGCATTATCGTTTCGGCCGTCGACCTTGCGGAAGCGCAAGTGTTTTACATCTACGTGCACCAGCACCGCAAGCTTCGCGTCTGCATCCGAGGCTTTGAAAAACTGAGTGTGGAGTTGGACCGGAAGATCGTGCATTTCCTCCTGGGAAAACAGCGCGTCCTCGATCTCCTGTTTGGCTTCTTCATCCGCATTGGGAGCTTGCCTGGGGGCATAGTAACCTTTGCGAGCCTGCAGCGTCAGCTTGGAGGGATTCTTCAACGTAACCTTCAGCCCGTGGAAGCGCCCATCGAATTTTAGGTTCTGCGGCGAGAAGCCGAGGACGTAGGAATACTCCGGGGCGGCCGCGGTTCGCCGCAAGCCATCGAGAAGGTCGTTATTGTTGTGGAAAAAGATTCCGCCGGTCGAATCGGCCAGTACCGAGAGCACACTATCGTTCGCCGACTCCGCGTCAATCGCATACAAGGATTCCTCAGGCCCTCCCACCATATCCGGGGCATTCTCACCGCTGGCATCGCCTCCCCCCATGGGGACATACAGTCCGCGGGCATCCAGTGTGCCGATCGTAACTCCGGCATGAAGCGCCTTGTCGATCAAGTCCCAAACGTCGTAGTCGAGGTCCGGCGTCAGAAACCCGGGCGAGAGCAGCACCACCGAGCGTTGACCCGGCGTGATTGCCAGCCGGCGGATGGCGTCCTTCATCGCCATCAGTGAGAGGCGGCTCTCCTGTTCGCCGACGGTGAGTGCGTTTCTTGCGGCGCCCTGCGCCACATTGAGCCATTCTGTCTCGTGCTGAAGGAAATCCGCTGATCCTTTCGGTGAGCTGGGATCTTCACTGGTGGTGCAATGGAATGCATCCTTTGCGGCAACCATCAAGACATCCTGCATGTTGCGGTTCACGATCATATCCGCCATGTAGTACGTCACATTTGGGCAGGGATGTGTGATCCCCCCGGCAACCGGTCGCGGCTGAATGCGCAGAAGCGCCGCGCGCAGTTGAGCGCGGTCGTCGGTGAAGTCCAGATTGCCCAGGCCGGAGGTGGTAAAGATGGCGGCACGGTCGGTCGGAAGCATCGAAGCGAAGTGATGTTCGGCGGCGTCGCGGAGATGCGCGATATCCCCGAATTGCAGATGAACATCGTCAACCACGTAGACGGCATAGCGCTCGGGCACTTCGGGAGCCTTGGCCGCAACTGTTCCCGGGGTTGAGTTTTCATTGCTCTGTTGTTCGCGCGCGACCTGGTTTCCCGGTTGCTCGACCGAGAACTGGCTGATGATCTGGGGCTTGCGGTCATCGAAGAGTTCGAAATCTTCTTTGTGCAGACTGCTGACCGCGTGACCCTGCGCGTCCCGCACCACGACACGGACTACGACCAGCCGAACGTTAACCTTGAAGGTAGTGGCTTCATCATGGGACGTCACTTCCGGCTGGGCTGTGGAGCTTGCGGCTTGCGAATTGCCGACCGGCGCCGCGTCCTGGGCGACGCCAGGAAGGGACACGAGCAGCAAAATCAGCAGAGCTGCTTTTGCGGAGAGCACTTGAGCGATGACCGGTTTCACTGCGTCTCCTCGCCGTTGCAGGAGGCGAATCGTCACCCGGGAGAAGGGACCTCCAAAGGATACGCTCTTTTTTGAAGAATGCCAGCGCAATGGGTCTTTCGGTTTGGTTGCCGCTACCACTGCCCTGTGGTCGATGACCATGTGGCCCTCTATGGACTCCAGCCGAAAACGAACTTGGGGCCTCGCAAGCTAAGAGTGAGAGAGGACAGGCGTTGCCACTGCACCAAGGTAATGTTCCGACATGATTACCTGTTTCTCGTCATTTTTCCTTGTGGTAGTCTCAACTTGACCCCATATTTCTTTAGGATTTAGCTGGGTTTTCAGTGGCCTCGGTGTCTCCGAACCGCAAGTCCGGAATCCACATCGCGTGGAAGACCGTCACCTATCGCAGCGTGGCGCTGCTGGCGTTGGCGGTGTTGCTGGTGTTTTTTGTGGGCATGAAGTTTGCATTTCCGCAGTTCACCGACAACCAGATCAAGGCGGTCGATGGCTTCGGCATCAAGATGCTGGAAACGATTGCCGGAGCCGCGGGCCCGGCCAAATCGAGCGTCATGAATTCCCAGCAGGCGCATTTTACCGCCCTCGATGGCACCGTACGGGTCAGGAAAGCAACCGCCAACAGCTGGACTAAGGCCGACTATAGCCTGCCGCTGGAGAAAGGCGACGTTGTGCAGACCAGTTCGGAGGGCATGGCCAAGATCGTCTTTAACGACGGCACCAATTACACCGTGAAACAGGACTCGCTGATTGTGATTGAAGAGAACTCGGCGAACGACCAGCAGCAAACCAACGTGGCGGTCGCGGTGAGCACGGGCACAGTGGATTTGGCCACGGCGACGTACGTGCAAGGATCGAGTTCGCGAGTCATCGTTGCCGGCGCTACGGCGTCATTAGCTCCGGAGTCCGCCGCCATGGTGCACAACGACCCCAAGAGCGACCAGCACGAAATCCTGGTCAAAAAAGGAACGAGCGAGATCGAGCGCAACGGAGAAACGGTCCGCCTGGCCGACTGGGAGAAGGTTAACTTCCAGGCAAAAGAGGTCCACATGGAGAAGGGCAAGGAGATCGGGCCACCAACTCCTATCTCGCCTGCCAATATGGCCCCAATCTTCATGTCCGGAGATCCAAAGCCGGTAGAGTTTTCCTGGACTCCGATGGCCAATGCAAAGGGCTACCGGCTGAGAATTTCCAAGAATCCCTATTTTTCGTCCACCATCGTGGATCGCCGGGTCAACACCGCGGATGTGTTAGTCTCCGGTTTACAGCAGGGAGCATATTACTGGATGGTGCAGTCGCAGGATGCCGCTGGCAAGGAATCGGTGGAGAGCGAAAAGAACCGCTTCACGTTGATTCCTAAGGAGCAGGACACGGAGGCCATCAGCCTGGATTTGGATCCGTTGATCCAGCATGGCCACGTTCTGGAATTAACGGGGAAGACCGAGGCGGGAGCGCGGGTCATGGTCAACGGCGCCGAGGTGCCCATGATGTCCACGGATGGGAGCTTTCACTACTTTACGCCACCGCTTCCTCCCGGGGCTAGCGTGATTACGATTACTGCTCAGAATGCGAAGGGTGGAGTAAACACTCTGCAGAAGACGGTCGTGATTCAGTGAAGGGCGGGGGAAAACCCCGGGTACTGGAACTTTGGTGTAGAGAACGGGCCCAGAATCTCTCATAGAATAAAGAGAGACTACGACAGCCGCGGGATCTGGGTCAGGATGGGACGGCAAAGTTTAACTAAAGAGAGAAAGCTTCGCGTATGTCATCCAACGGTTTTCATTCGGGCGGATCGCACAATCACAATCTGAGGTCGCTGTTCAGCGTTTTCTCCAGCGATCTCGCCATCGACCTGGGCACAGCCAACACACTGGTGTACGCGCGTGGGAAAGGCATCGTGGTGAATGAGCCTTCCATCGTGGCCATCAACAAGAACACCGGCGAAGTGGAGGCCGTGGGCAAGGAAGCCAAGGAAATGCTGGGCCGCACGCCCGGCAACATTGTGGCCATCAAGCCCATGAAGGACGGCGTGATCGCCGACTTCAAGGTGACCGAGAAGATGCTGAACTATTTCATCCAGAAGGCGCACAACCGCAAGATGCTGGTGCATCCACGCATTGTGATTGGCGTGCCTTCCGAGATTACGCAGGTGGAAAAGCGCGCGGTCATGGACTCGGCTTATCGCGCCAAAGCCAGCGAAGTGTATCTGGTGGAGCAAGCGATGGTCGCAGCGATCGGCGCGGGGCTGCCGATTACTGAACCCAGCGGTAACATGGTGGTCGACATCGGTGGTGGAACCACCGACATTGCAGTAATTTCTCTTAGCGGCATTGTGTATTCGCGCTCTGTGCGCATGGCCGGTAATCAGATGGACGAAGCCATCATGAATTACCTCAAGCGAAAATATAACCTGCTGGTGGGCGAGCGTACCGCCGAGCAGATCAAGATGGAAATCGGTTCTGCCTATCCTCTCGACAAGCCGCTGACCATGGAGATCAAGGGCCGCAACCTGATTGAGGGCGTGCCTAAGACCATCACCGTTGACGACAGCGAGATTCGCGAGGCTCTGAGCGAATGTGTTTCGACCATCATGAACGCGGTACGTGTGGCGCTGGAGCGGACGCCGCCGGAGCTTTCGGCCGACATCAGCGACCGCGGCATCGTGCTGACGGGTGGAGGGGCGCTGTTGAAGAATCTGGACAAGCGCATCCGCGAGGAGACTGGTCTGCCGGTCTCCATCGCCGACGACCCACTATGCAGCGTGGTGCTGGGCACGGGCAAGATGCTCAGCGACTTCAAGCTGCTGCGAAAGATTTCGATCGAGTAGCGCGATCTCCATAGGTGTAGTTTAGGTTTCTCGTGGTTGAAAAACCAAACGCAGAACCCATCCAGGGCATCCTTCGACTTGGCTCAGGACAGGCTCCGGTACACTAGAGATATCCCGCCATGGAAAACCTCATCAGCCGCTACCGTAACGTCACCATCCTGACGGCGCTGCTGTTTGGACAAGTGCTGGGGCTGGCGATGCAGGTCAAGCGATCGAGGGAAAACCGGCCGACCCGCCTGATCCGGGTCTGGGCGGTGGGCGCGGTGGCCCCGCTCGAACGCGGGATTGTCGGTCTGCAGAACGGCGTTGGCGGCCTTTGGCACAATTACTTCTACCTGCGGGGAGTGCGGCAGGAGAACCGCGATCTGAAGGAAAAGATCCAGCAATTGGAAATTGAACGGGCCCGCCTCAGTGAAGATGCGGAGCAGGCTCACCGCCTGCAGGTGCTGCTGAATTTCAAAGAGCAATTCATCGCCAAGACTTTGCCGGCGCAGGTTATCGGTTCGAGCGGCAGCGAACAATCGCGCTCCGTATATATCGACAAGGGCAGCGAAGACGGAGTCCAGCCCGAGATGGCAGTAATGACCGCCGATGGAATTGTGGGCAAGGTTCTGCACACGCAGGGTCACATTGCCTCCGTTCTGCTCATCAACGATCAGACCAGCGGAGTGGGCGCCCTGCTGGAAAAATCCCGGCTGCAAGGCGTGCTGCGCGGCACGGCGAGCGGCGAGGTGATGCTCGAGAAGGTGATGTCCGACGAAGCCGTCCAGTCCGGCGAGAGAGTTCTGACCAGCGGCGGAGACGGGATTTTTCCTAAAGGATTGCCCGTCGGCACAGTTTCTAAAGTGTCCCAGGGGCCGGATCTGTTTCTCAATATTCGCGTCAGGCCGGCGGCCGATCTGAACCGGCTGGAAGAAGTCCTGGTGATTACTCAGCAGGAAGAAAGACAGCCGGCGGTAGCGGAGGGTGGGCGAATACGGGCGGCGGACATTCTCGCGGAGCGCTTGCCTACCGTTCCCGACAAGCCCACGATGGATCCGACCAAGCCGCCGTCGGCTGCGAGTCCAACTCCACACCGGCCTGGTACCGCGAACCTGAGTCCGGGAGCCGCAACGGTGTCCGCAACCCCAGTCCCAAACACGAGTACGTCTACGACCGCGATTAAGCCGGTAAGCACTCCGACTACGAGTCAGCCCGCGGGACTCGCGCCGGTCGCCAAGCCCTCGGTTTCTCCATCGACGAAAACTCCAGCAGAAGGCAGGACAGAAACCGTGAATCCGCCGAAGCCGGCAGTGTTGTCGCCGAAGCCCGAACCAACCCAAACTCCGGCGGAGGCAGCGCCGGTACAGGACCAGCCTCAATAGCGTGCCGATTACATACACATCCAACGAACAAGTTGAGGTTTACCGGTTCCCGGTCACGGCGGCGATTCTGATCCCGCTGATCGCTGTGTTTCTGCAAGCTTTCATTCCCCTGAAACTGCACTTCTTCTCGATTTTCGATCTGCCTCTTCTGGTAGTGATTTTCTTTGCGGTAGCGCGCCGCAGCCAAGTGTCCGGAATGCTGACCGGAGCCGCGATTGGCGTCTTGCAGGATGCGCTCACTCCATCGTTGCCCATCGGCATCTATGGAATCGCCAATACGGTCGTCGGCTACGGAGCGTCGTCGCTGGGCGTGAAAATTGATGTAGAGAATGCCGGCTCGCGCTTTCTCGTCACCATTTTCTTCTACGTCGTGCACGAGATCGTCTACTTTACCGTGGCCCGCGGCATGGTCGGACTGACCCTGCAGTGGAGCTGGCCGCACGAACTGGGTTCGGCCTTCGCCAATGCTGTGGTCGCGGTCGGATTGTTTGCCCTGCTCGATCGTTTCAAGCAGCGGACGTAACATCATCGGCGCCTTCTTTTTCTTCGCAACAAATTTTCACCTTCCGTAAACAACCATCGCGGTGTCTAAAGAAATCCGAGTAAGTATCCTGATTTGTCCCCGAGCACCTGAGGAAAACGGGAGATACTGAGGGAAGGCCCGTGGGAATTGGCGATTTTTCGCATCCTGGGTCAAAATAGCGGGGTTTGGAGTGGCTTTGAAGAAGTGCACGACCTCTGCCGTTCGTTTCTCCTACCCGGCCTTGGCCAACCGGAGCGTGTTGGCGCTGGCCGCCGGGATCACTAGTCTTTTCCTGTTGTGCCCGGCACCGGCCCAGGAAGCTGCGCCGCAACCTGAGTACATTCGAGGCATCGTGGTGAACAGCGTAACTCACGAACCGGTGGGTCGCGCCCTCGTGTTCTCCTCCAGCAATCGATTTGCTACTTTGACGAATTCCGAAGGCCGTTTTGAACTCGCCCTGCCGCCAGCCCCCAAATCGAACGAAAATATGGGTTCGGTTTTGGTCACCGCGGGCACCGCCTTTTCAGTCCCGCTGATGGCGAGGAGGCCAGGCTTTCTCGAAGACTATGCACACGGATCCGTGTCCGCCGCGCCGGGCAAAGAGACCACGATTAAGCTGGTTCCCGAGGCATTAATCGTGGGCCACGTGGTTCTGCCGTCGTCCGAGCCTTCGGACCAGATTCAGGTGGAGCTCTACCGCCGCACCGTGCAGGACGGCCGGGCGCGTTGGGTCATGCAAAACCAGGTGAGGAGTAAAGCGAGCGGGGAATTTCGCTTCGCCGAACTGCCCGCGGGGAGCTACAAGCTGCTGACGCGTGAGCTGCTTGATCGCGATCCCCTGACCACCTATCCGGGAGGCCAGTTGTTCGGATATCCTCCCGTCTACTTTCCGGCAGCCAGCGACTTCGTTTCCGCGCAATCCATCCAGTTGGCCGCGGGCAAGACCTTTCAGGCTGACATCGTGCTCGTGAAGCGCCCCTACTACACGGTCAGAATCGCAGTAACAAATTCCCAGCCAACCCTTGGTATGCAGGTCGTCGTTGCCCCCGAAGGCCACTGGGGCCCGGGGTACTCGTTGGGCGCCGGGCAGACTAGCATCTCGGGTTTGCTGCCCGATGGAACCTACGTTGTCGAAGCCGGCGGCTTCGGGCCAAATTCGTCGACGGGATTGTTGAGCTTCGCGGTGAAAGCCGCGCCTGCCGAGGGAGCAGTCATGGCGCTCACGCCGAACGCTTCGATCCCGGTGAGCGTGAAAGAAGAGTTCGCCGGTCCAGAAAGCGGCGGCGCAACAGCCGCCATCATAGAAGGTACTCCGATAAAACACTTGGGATTCCATCCTTCTGGCCCCCGGAAATATCTCAACATTCGCCTGGAACCTGTGGATGATTTTGGCCTGCGATCACTGAGCTCTCTGCGTCCGCCAACCAGCGAGGAGGATGAATCTTTGGTGATCGACAATGTCATCCCAGGGAGCTACTGGGTAAAGATAGATTCATCCCGCGGATTCCCGTCGTCGGTTACAGCGGGAGGCGTGGATTTGCTGCACGAGCCGTTGGTGGTTAGCGGCGGGTCGAGTCCGCCGATCGAAATCACCATGCGCGACGACTGGGCGCAGGTGGACGGAATCGTAGACGGCGTGGCCTCGCCATTTGAGCAGAGCAGTAATCCTCTGGCTCAGATCGGCATTCCATTTCCTGCTGGAGGGGCCCATGCCTATTTTGTCCCACTGTCCGAGGGTAGCGGTGAATTCCGCGATGCCTGGGTCGATGGGGATGGAAAGTTTAACCTTGAACAGATCCCGCCAGGCGCATATCGGGTGCTGGCTTTTGATCGTGAACAGCCGGAGCTGGAGTATCGCAACGCCGAAGCCATGCGTGCCTACGAGAGCAAGGGCCAGGTGGTGCGCCTGCTTGGCAACCAGAAAGAACATTTGCATCTACAGCTAATTAACACCAATGAGTAGAAAATCATTAACGCGTGTTCTCCCACCAGTGCATGCAATCGGCCGCCTGATGCTTGTGTCGGTGATAATGGGCCAGATTGCAGGAAGCGCACAGGCGCAAGACGGGTATCGCATCGCCGGAACCGTCGTGAACACCGTCAGCGGAAGTCCGTTGGCGCGCGCTCGCGTGACCATCTACGATGTCCGCAATCCTCGCAACCTGAGCGCGCAAATCACTTCAGAGGATGGCCACTTCGACTTTACCCAGCTCCCGGCCGGCAAATACTCGTTGCAGGGGGAGAAGCGCGGATTCATTGGGGCCAACTATGAGCAGCACGAGCAATTCTCTAGCGCGATTGTGACCGGAGCGGACATTGACACCGAGCATCTGATGCTGCGTCTGGCGCCATATGCGGTGCTTTCCGGCAAGGTGCTCGACGAAGCGGGAGAACCGGTGCGCCAGGCTACGGTTGCGCTCTATCGCGAGGACCGCCGTACCGGCATCGGACGAACGCAGAAAATTCGCCAGGACAATACCGACGACCAGGGCTTCTACGAGTTCACGCCACTCGTCGGCGGAATCTACTACCTCTCGGTCACGGCGAAGCCTTGGTACGCGATGCATCTGCCGGCGGAGAGACCGGACAATGTCACCGACGAGCCTCGGGCAGTCGACCGCTCCCTCGATGTGGCGTATCCGATGACCTACTATAAAGACGCAACCGAAGCCGACGATGCATCTCCCATCCCGATTCGTGGTGGCGATCATCTGCAAGTCGATCTCACCCTGAACCCGGTTCCGGCTCTCCGCTTGCTATTTCGTGTCCCTGACCAGGGCAGGTACGGGGTAAACCAGCCCTCGCTGCAGAAACCCTCCTTCGATGGATTAGAATCCCTGCCTAACAGCGGCATTGAGATGGTTTCTCCGGGGTTATTCGCCATTGACGGAGTGCCCGCAGGTCACTACGAGGTCCGCTCCTTCGGCAGACCCGGCCAGGACCCTCCCAGCGAAGTCGACATTGATGTCAGCGAAGACGGCCAGGAGTTGGATACCTCGAAGGCCTCACCGACTAGTACGGTGCAGGCCACCGTGCAATTGCAGGGAGAAGAACACCCGAAACAGATGTTCGTTATTTTGCGCAACAGCAAAATGCGTGTGGTGGGAGCGCGGATCGTCGATGAGAAGGGTGAAATCGAGTTTAATGATCTCCCACCCGGTAGGTATGAAGTGCTCGCGCAGACGTCTCAGAAGGCTTATGCAGTGCTTCGCATTTCCACTGCGAATGGAGGTGCGACTGATGGCAATCGATTGGATGTTGCCCCCGGCGCCACACTCAATGTCACGCTTACCGTAGTGGGAAGCACGGTGAGTGTGCAGGGGTTCGTGAAACGCAAAGGGCAGGGAATCGCGGGTGCGATGGTCGTATTAGTTCCGAGGGATCCGGGCTCGAACCGGCAACTCTTTCGCCGCGACCAGAGCGATCTGGACGG
>Ga0335078_10014136_pt1 | contig 11839 bp, 4 predicted proteins | sample Lox_Sample_32_FD_206711 | JGI IMG/M metagenome (GOLD analysis project Ga0335078, IMG submission 206711) | Soil microbial communities from Loxahatchee National Wildlife Refuge, Florida, United States - Lox_Sample_3.2 | ecosystem: Environmental > Terrestrial > Soil > Wetlands | place: USA: Florida... | reverse complement strand
CGCGGCGTTCTTGGCGAGCCTGCGGGAATACCGGTTCGTCTGGGTCGCGGTGGCTCTGACGATCTTCGCTCTCGGCGTCAACTTTTTCCCGGCCTTCCAGTTTCACTACATCGCCGCGGTAGCTTGTCTTTTCATCCTGGTATCCATAACCGGCCTCCAGCACATCGCACGTCTCACCATCCGCGGAAAACCGGCCGGGCTGGAGGCCGCCGGCCTGATTGTCGTGCTCTCGTGCGCGCAGTTTCTATTCTGGTACAGCCAGCACGTTTTCGAGGACTCCGCATTTTCCATGGAAGCGAGCCCGTATGAGACCTGGGACGGCATCAACCACCAGAATCCGGCGCGCCGCATCCTGGTCGCCCGCGAGCTGGCCACACTTCCCGGCAAACTGCTGGTGTTTGTGCACTACTCGCCGCAACACATTTTTCAGGACGAGTGGGTCTACAATCGCGCCGCGATCGATGCGGCCCCGGTGGTGTGGGCACGCGATCTCGGTGCGGCGGAAAACGAAAAACTCCTGCGTGATTATCCCGGCCGCACCGCGCTTCTGTTGGAGCCGGACGTCCGGCCGCCGCGGCTGAGCCCCTATTCGGCCGCCGGCAATTAGCGCGTTTTCGGCCCGGTTCAAAAACGTAGTCACGCCCGAAGAAAATAAATTTCTAGAGTCGATTTCCATTGCTTTTCAATCAGTTAGCTCAACGTGCCCGGTGCGGTTCCCCGGGCTGCGCGATGGCCGCCTGTTAAATTCAAATCAGGAAGAGATTGAGCGGTTTCACCGAAAACCGCTGTTCCCTTCCATCGCGGCCGTAAAAGGCGATCCCGCGCGGCCGCTCAAACATCTTTGACCCGCTCTGCTCCCGGGGTGTCTTCGGGACCGCAGGCGCTGTTTTTTTTGAAGGATGGGCCGTGGAGGACGGAGTTGTGTCTACTCCCGGTCCGAGCTGAGATATGAAAACACATCGATGGACAGCTACCCTGATACTCGCGGCTGGCGCCTGGCGCGCCGCCGGCCAGACCACGGTGGATCTCACCAGGCAAGGCAAACTGGGGACCGGAACCATACTGCCGGCGACATGCGCGGTAGGACAGATGTTCTTCAAAACGGATGCTCCCGACGGATCGAACCTGTACGCTTGCGCGATGAGTGGATGGGTCATGATTGGCCTGCCTGCCTCGAGCACCAACGGGCCGCCCTCCCCTTGCACCACCGGTAATCTCTACCTGCAAAGCGATCCCTCCCATAACATTCAGCAGTTGTACGTTTGCTCGAATACCAATACCTGGAGTATGGCCAGCAACAGGTCGGGCCTCGCCGCCAATCGCCCCGCGAATTGCGTAGTCGGGCAGACCTGGCTTGCTACCGACACCGCAACCATGACCTACTGCTCGGTCACCGGGAACCCGGGAACGTGGAGCACCACTCTTGCGGGACCGGCAGGTCCGGCGGGCCCGCAAGGTCCGGCAGGCCCCATCGGACCAACAGGACCCGCCGGTCCGCAGGGCTCTGTTGGCCCCGCCGGCGCACAGGGCGCCACCGGAGCTACCGGTTCGCAGGGCCTGATCGGCCCCCAGGGTCCTGCCGGCGCGACTGGTCCACAGGGCGCCCCTGGAGCCGCCGGCCCTCAGGGCCTCACCGGTCCCCAAGGTCTCACCGGCGCCACTGGGCCCCAAGGCCCTACCGGCGCCACTGGTTTGCCGGGCGCAATTGGCGCAACCGGCCCACAAGGTGCTACCGGCGCCGCTGGTCCCCAAGGCCCTACCGGCCCCCAGGGTCCCACCGGACCAATCGCCGGGGCCAATGGCCAGTTCGCCTACAACAACTCCGGCACGGCTGCCGGCGGCAACCTGTCCCAGAATTCGGATGGCTCTCTCACCGCCAACAAGGGCTTCAACCCGCAACTCTGCACCGTGGCGTTATCGGCCGCCCCCGTTTTCGATGCCTCCGAGTGCAATACCTTCACCCTGACCCTCGGCAGCACGCCGGTCACCGGCGCTACGCTCTCCAACGCCAAAGCCGGCCAGCACCTGACGTTCATCCTGATTCAGGACGCCACCGGCGGCCGGGCCTTCACGTGGCCCACCAACGTCGAGAGGGCCTGCTCCGTCACAGGCACGGCGGGCGCATCCACCATCGTCACCGCCGTCTACGATGGCGCCACCGCCAATGCCACCACCTGCACCACCAGCGACACCCCGACGCTGATCAGCGGTCCCACCCGCGCCGCTCCCGGGACCCCGGCATCAGGCCTCGCCTGCTGGTTCGACTCAAACGACAACACCCTCAAGTGCAAAGACCCCGGCGGCAACCTTTACGCCGCTCCGCTGACCACTACCGCCACGCCGCACCAGTTCGTGTCTTACATCGACTCCCACGGAGTCCAGCAAAAGGCGCAGCCGGCGGACTCCGATCTTTCCCTGACGGACATCACGGCCAATAACGTAAGCACTTCCAGCCATGGATTCGCCCCCAAGAGTCCCAACGATCCGACCAAATACCTGGATGGCACGGGAGCTTACTCCGTGCCCGCGGTAGGGTCGTGCCCTGCCTGCGTGGTGGCTTTATCGCCTGGAGCGGGAGTCGCGCATTTCGCGGGATCGACGCAAACCGTCACCAGTTCCGCCGTGGTCGAAGCCGACCAAACCCTGGCCGACAACACCACCAACAACGCGAGCACGTCGCGGCACGGTTACGCGCCCAAGCTTCCCAACGATGCGACCAAATACCTCGATGGCACGGGCGCCTACTCCGTGCCGGCCGGGAGCGGAGGCATGGCCGATCCGGGCTCCAATGGAATACTGAAGCGCACGGCGCTGAACACGACAGCCATTGCAGTGGCGGGAGACTTCCCGACACTCAATCAATCGACTACCGGAACGGCAGCCGGACTCGCCAGCGCCTACATCGATTGGAATGCGTCGAGCGGAGGCGCATTCATCCAGAACAAGCCCGCCACTTTCGCGCCCACCGCCCATAACCTGCTCTCGGCAAGCCACGGAGATACCACGGCTGCATCGGCGGTGCGGGGCGATGGGTTGTTTGCTATGGGTTCGACCCCTACCTGGCAGAGGCTGGCGCATCCCGCGGCGACGGGCGGGTACTTCAAGTGGAACGGTACGGACATCGTAGCCTCTACCGGAGCGGCGGCAGGTACGGGGACCTGTACGAATCAAGTAGTGACCGCCACGAACGCGGATGCGGCGCCGACATGCGCGGCCGTGACCGAGGCGATGCAGACCCTGGCCGACAACACCACGGGGAATGTGAGCACCACGTCGCACGGGTACGCTCCCAAAGCGCCCAACGATGCGACCAAATACCTCGATGGCACGGGGGCCTACTCCGTGCCGGCGGGGAGCGGGGGGGCGGCGACGTTTCCTTCGGGCATGGTCTATTTCCCGGGCAACGCCGGGCCGCCGAGCACCTATGTCAATTCCAGCCCCACCGACGCGACGATTTACTGCACCGATTTCTATGATCCGTACAGCATCACGGTCAGTTCTCTGGTGACGCTGGGCGGGGCGTCTTCGAATAAGTATGCGGCGATTGCGGTGCTGGACTCGTCGGGGAACGTCCTGGTCTACGCCAACCTTTCCGAACCCTCGGGAAGCAACGCCAACAAATTCACGGGCGGCAACCTTCCGGTGACGCTGAGTCCAGGGCTGCACAGTTGGTGTCACGCCTTCGAGACCGGCGCGAGCGGAAGTCACTGGAAGGGAAGCGCCAGCTACGCCAACTGGCTGAATATTGCCGTGACGGGCGCGTCGAAGCACAACTATTCGTGCAGCGTGGCGCCGACGGGGTCGGGAGCCACCTTTGCCATCCCCGCGAACGGGAACTGTGCGACCTCGGGGACCAGGACTGCAATATCCGTGCTGAATCCCGGGTGGGTCACGGTATTGGTGAACCCGTGATGGGGCCGCGCACATTCTCCTGTTGCTGAATGGACTGACATGAAAAACTCATTGCTGATCAACTTATTTTTGTGGGCAGCCGCGGCCGCGGCGCAGAACTGCTCGCTGACCTCCGTTCGTTGCGTCGGCAGCGGTCAAGAGTACAGCACCATCCAGAGCGCGGCCGATGCGGCCGTGGCTGGCGATTTGGTGTACGTCTACAACGGGACGTACACAGGCTTCCGCGTCGCCGGTGGGCACGTGAGCGGGACGGCTCTCGCCCCGATCACGTTTCAGGCGCAAAGTTCCTCGGTCCAGATCACGACACCGAACTCGGATGGGAACGGCGTGACCGTCAACCTGGTGGACTACGTCGTCATCAACGGGTTCACGGTCACGGGAATGACCACCTACGGGATCGACGTGGTCGAGTGCCAGTCCTGCCAGATCCTGAATAACACCGTGAGTAACTCCGGGCAGAGCAACATCCTCACCGGGTTCGCCTACAACGTGTTGATCCAGGGCAACACCACCTTCGGAGCGGGCGGGACGCAGCACGGCATCTATGTCAGTAACTCCTCGCGTGTGCTCGATGCGCCCGTGGTGCGCGGGAACACGTCGTACGGCAACTCGGGCGCGGGCATCCAGTTCAACGGCGACTGCTTCACCACCGACCACAATGGCCTGACCGACGGCATGATCGCGGGCGCTTTGGTCGAGAACAACGTCATCCACGACAATACCGGCCCGGCATTCTCGTTGATCAACCTGTCGGATTCCATCCTGCGGAATAACGTCACCTACAACACGGCCAGCTCGGGAAACTACAAACTCTCGGACGATGGCTGCGGATACGGGTCGAACCGCAACCTGATCGTGAACAACACCATGGTGTCGCTCGCGAGTGGATCGACGGCGGGCGTGCGGATCGTGCCGCCCGGCGTGGGCAACGTGATTTTCAACAACATCATCGTCACCTCGGGCTATAAGTGCGTCATGGACGACACGGCGAGCAACTGCACCAACGGCAACGAAGGCAACTACTATCTGGCCGGCCTGGAGAAGACGCCCACGCAAGCGGCCACCGGGATTTTTACGAACTACGCCGGGTACAATTTCACGTTGACCTCGGGGAGCCCGGCGATCGCGGCCGGAGCGGCCAGTTGGCTCTCTTATCTCGCGCCCAAGATTGACTTGGCGGGAAATGTCCGCCCGTACGGCGGTGGCTACGACCTGGGCGCTTATCAGTACAACGCCACGTCCGCGGCGCCGGATACGACGCCGCCCACCACACCTGGCAGTCCGGCGACCTCCGCTCTCACACCCTATCAGGTGACGCTCACGTGGACGGCCTCGACCGACACACGCGAGGTTTTGCAGTACTACATCTCGCGCGACGGGACGGTGATCGGCTTCGCCGATGGCGGGATAGCGAGCTACACCGACAGCACCATTTCACCGGGCTCCCACGCCTACACCATCCAGGCGGTCAATGGCGCGAGCCTGGTCTCCACCGCTTCGACGGGCCTGGCGGTGACCGTGCCGGGAATCAGCGGCTGCCTGAATGCCGATACCACCTGGCGCTACCGCGCATTGCCCACCGAGAGCGGAACGTTCCAATGGGAAGCGGACGTGACGCCCTTCGTCACCACGGCCAACGATGGCGTCGTAGGCCTGGCCGCTGGTGTTCCGAACGGATATTCCAGCATGGGCGTGGCAGTGCGGTTCAATTCGTCGGGGGATATCGACGTGAGAAACGGGGGCAGCTACCTGTCCGCCATCACGCTGCCGTACGCGCTGGGCAGCAGCTATCACCTGCGGGTGCCGGTCAACGTTCCCGCCCACACCCTCAGCGTTTATGTCACCCCGCCGGGCAGCTCCGAGCAGGCCTTGGCCATGAATTACGCGTGGCGCACCGAGCAGTCCTCGGCTACCAGCCTGGGATACGCGGGCGTGATGGACGATCAGGGATCGATTGCCGTGTGCAATCAACTCGTCAACGGCGCCTCGCTGGATTCGATGACCTTCGCCACCCTCACCCCTTCCACCTCCTCCACGCCCATCCTGGTGGACGTGAGCGGGTCTGGCCACCCGGTGATGGACCGCTCCACAGTGAGCAATCACGCGGAGACGAACTACACGCTGGCCGAGGGAGGCGGCGGAAACCGGCTGCTGCGGTTCACGTCGAACTCGCCCATCGCCGTGACCGTCCCGGCGGGACTGACGCCGAACCAGTCCTTCACCCTGCTGCAGGCCGGGGGCGGCGTGATCCAGCTTACCCCCGGTGCGGGGGTGAACTTGATCCAACGCCGCGGAACGTTGCGCACGGCCGGTCTGGGCGCCCCGGTGACGATCCAGTCGACGGGTGTGCAGGATGAATATGTCATATGGGGAGATTTGCAATGAAGCTTTTCTTCCTGCTCATGACGGCCTGGCCGCTTTCGGCCCAGATCGTTGTATTGCCCTGGCGGAGCAGCATGGCGGCGCCGCAAACGTCCGCCGGAACCGGTACGCCGGTGTATCTGCGCTACGGAAGCCCGGCCGGCTTCACGGTCACCGGCGTGTCGAACTCCACTCCGGTGGTGATCACCACGCAATCTCCCCATAGCCTCTCGCCGGGCGATACGGTGGGGATCTGGGGCACCTGTGTGGCGGGTGGCGCGAGCCTGCCGCATGCAGACGGCATCCGCCTGGTCAAAGAAGTGCTTTCCGCGGTGACTTTCTCGATTACCGACCAGCAGGGCGCCGACATCGTGGGGAATGGGGCCTGGTGCGACGGATCGTTCGCCGGCAACCCGGGCGGCGCCCAATGGGGCGGAAAGCTGATGCCTTTCAGTTTGACCGATCATCCGCGCGGGTGGCTGGACGGATCGCAAGGCGCGGTCACCCGTTCCGTGGCGCTCGGTACGAACAACGGCCTGGTGTCCCTGGTGGTCGCCGGGTCGGTGGCCACAGTCACAATGTCGTTTACCGGCTACGTGGCGACCGGGGATCGGGTTGGCGTGTGGGGCAGCGGCAACGCCAATCTGAACAACGGCGGCAACCCCTATACCGTCACGGCCGACTCCTCCACCCGGTTCCACTTCGCCACCTCGGGTGTTCCGGATGGAACTTACAGCGGCGCCAACATGTCGTGCGGCGCATCCGGCACGGAGGACTGCCTGCGGATCTCCGCCAGGGCATGGGCCGGCAACCCGCCGTGGGACAAGCTCCTCTACGTTTACAACACCTATGCCGCCAACCCCGGCCTCTACATGGGGATCTACGACGGGGGATCGCGGGCCTCCAACGCGCCGCCCAATGGAGCCAACAACCTCCCGACCTCCATGAACGCCTGCGCGGTCAAATTTTTTGTGGACCGCGCCGACACCAACGCCCGGGACTGCGGCCTGTACTGGATCACGCACTTCGAGCGAAGTAACGGCGTGAACTTCGCGGCCAATGAAGCGCTCATGCACGGCGGAAATCCGGAGTGGGGAGATTTCAGCGGGTACACGTTCCACGCCGAGGCCCTGCTGTTCACGCTGTTGAGGGACTATCTGAATCCAACCGACAAACAAACGTTCCTGGACAAGGTCTATAACGACCTCGCGGACGGCTGCGCGAAAGTGACTCCGAACACGAAGAGCGGGGCCACCGCCACCTTCAATCGGGTGAGCTACGACGGCACTCACAACGCAACCACCGGCACGATCGCCGGCAGCGGCACCTTGTGGGTGGCCGATCCCGATCCCAACCAGCGGGTCAGTGTGGGAGACGCGCTGGAGTTGGGCGCGTGGCTGACGACCGAGTACTACGTCACCGCAGTGAATGGAGATGGCTCGTTGAATGTCATGGCGGTCGGGAATGTGGCCGGCAGCAGCCCGGGCCAGGCTGTTTTCCTGGTCCATGCATGGAAGCACGGGGATTGCGGCGGCTATTGGCTGAAGAAACACTGGGGAGGAGAGTCCGGATCGCAGCCCCTGTATTACCCGCAGAATGGAAGCTCGTATGGTTTGCAGGACGGCAGTCCCGCGATTGGTGGGAACAATGGCTATACCCACTTCATGGGCCTGATGGCGATGGACCTTGCCGCGGCGGATGACGATCCGCGCGCCGCGTTGGATCTGACGAAGCAGCAATCCTACTGGCTGGACTACATGCTGCGGTATCTGATGAATTACGAGACGGGTTTCTCGTATTCCGGCAGCTACTACAGTTACGGCCGCACCACGTCGGACGGGCCCGAGGGCGCCCGGCAACTGCAGCAGGGCGTGCCTGGGTTCCCGTCGATGGATACTACCGGTCCCTGGGTGACCAGGCACGCGATTCACAAGATCTACGCAGTGCTGCCGGATCTCTATTTGCAAGCGCTGTGGCCCGAGCGGTGGGGAACTCAGACCGGCGACAACCGGGTCGCAAAGGCGGCGGGCTCTCTGACGGACCGCTTCATTCCGGACAAGACGCTGGCGCTCGCGCCGGCATCCAACGACGCGCAGTATTTCAAGGATTTCATCACGAAGACGGGGTACTGGACGCCCAGCGCGATGTTGACCACCAACACCGCCTGGCTGTTCCTGCTGGCCGATCCACGCATCGGGACCAAGGACTATACCAGTCTTCCGACTCAGTACTTGTTTCGAGACACTTCCGCCGCGACGTGTCGCACCGTGACGGGGTGGGCCTGTCCGGACAACTTCTCCGGTCACGCCATGATCTCGCGGACCGGATGGACCAATCCCAACGATACCCACCTGCTTTTCGAGGCGCGGACCTTCTGGGCGGACCATGACTTGCCGGAAGGCGGCTCCGTGCGGCTGTACAAGCAGGGGGCATTGCTGTCGTCGGACCAGCTGCCGCCGGGAGCCGGCGGGGAGTCGGACGATCCCACCAGGCTGGATGTGGTGCCGGAGATCGGCGGCGCGCGCAACCTGCTGGCAGGAGCGGGATCGAATGCTCCCGTAGTGGCCCAGATCTCACGTTGGGCGGGCGCCAACCCGACCGGAGACAGCCTGTCTCGTTACGCCTATGCCATGGCGGATCTGACGGGAATGTATGTGCCCACGGTGAACGCCACGCGCGTGAATCGCCACCTGGTGCATTTCAAAAGTGGCATTGAAGAAGTCATTGTCCAGTATGACGACATCGCGTTGAGCGTTCCGGCCGGCATTCGCGGCCAGATCCACTACCCGCAGAACGGCGAGGCGGCCACGAGCACCGATCCGGCCGAAGGCCAAACTACCTGTCCCGGGCCCAATGGATGTTCCGGGCTCGACGTGGATCGCCTGGTTCTCTCGCAGCAGAGCGGCGCCGCCCCCAACACCAATGGCCTGATCACGCGGATCTTCTCTCCGGGCACGATCTTCGTCCGCGACGACGGATCCACGTATACCGGGGCAAACCACCACACGCATCGCGTTTCGATCTGTGGCGGATCGGCGTGCGGGGCCAGCGTGGCGGCCGCGGATTATGTGATCGTGCACAAGGTGACGGCGTCCATGGCGGATACCACGCTGACAGCCGCGGCACTCAATCCGAACGTCAACTGGACGGGCGTCCAGACTGCCGACAAGGTCGCCCTGTTTGCGCGCGGGGGCCAGACGTACGGCGGTCTCAGCTTTACGACTACGCACTCCGGCACCGCGCAGTACCTGATTGCCGGGCTCGCTCCCGGCACGTATAACGTGACCGTAAACGGGTCGCCGGTGATGGCCGGGACCAGGGTCAACTCGGGCGACAATACGCTGTACTTCGAGTCGACCGCCGGGGCGGTCTCGATCGGCGCTGCGGGATCCGTTCCCCAAGCCGGGGGTGTGATGATTTCGGGCAGCGTTGCCATCTCGGGCAACGTGGCGCATTGATCGGTCAGCTCTTGGGGAGGAACCGATCGACGACCGCCACGGTTTCCTGAAAGCGGGCGTCCCAACTGGCCCCTGCCACGGCATCCATGCGCCGCTTCCGCAATTCCGGGCAGTCTTCGTCCAGGGCCTGGTCGATAGCGGCCAGGAACTCCTCGTGACTGCGGGCGAGGTAGACGCAATCGGCGAACCGGGCGGTCTCCGGAATCACTACCGAGACCACCGGTTTGCCGGTAGCCAGGTATTCCCGCAATTTGAGGGGGTTCGAATGCTCCACCTGGCGATTGACCAGGTACGGGCAGATCGCCACGTCGAAGGCCTTGGCCCACCGCGGAAGAGTTTCATAAGGCTGCGCTCCGGCCAGGACCACGTTGGCGCATTCGCGCAAGCGGCTGATATCGCTCGATACGTAGCCGAGCAATAGAAATGTCCATTGCGGCCGCGAGCGGGCCAGGTAGACGAGAAGGTCGTGGTCGAGATACGGCGCGAGGCTGCCGAAGTAACCCACGACCGGATGACGCAGTGCGCGCGTCGCTTCGGCCGGTTGCGTGGCCGGATCGGCGGCCTGGGCAAACAGACCGCAATCCACGCCGTGGGGCGAAAAATAAACGTGGAGGTTCAGATCGCGCTTGGCGTCCAGGAGCGCTCGCGGCGCGACGAATACCACGTCGGCCACCTGCGTGAGGCGATCATCGAGCGCCTGGATGGCCGCGGCGTCCATCCCCGGGTGGGCCGCGTAGTCGTCGATGCAGTAGTACACCGTCAGCCGTTCGCCCAGGCGCCTGGCGAGCGCGGCGGGATGCGGCACCACGAACCAGGACACCAGTCGCCGGAACCCGAGCCTGGCGGCCGCCCGCCGCGCCAGGAAGCAACCGATGGCGCGATTCAGCGCGCCCACCAGCGGCAGCCTCCGAAAGGGAATTTGCGGGATGGTGGCGACGTACAATCGGTCCTGGATTTTTCGCGGCGGCGCCAGCGCGCGCCGGAGCGTACGCCAGAGCTTGCGAAAATCGCGGGCGCTGGATTCGGGCGCGCGGCTGCCCGGCGTCTCGATGTAAAGGACCGGAACCAGGCCGGCCAACCGCCGCGCCATGTGATGGCTGCTGGTCCGGTTTTCAGCCGACCAGTCGTTGCCGAAGTACACCACCGGGAAATCGCGCAATCCAGGCATAAGAGGTAACCGGGCCGGGTCTCAATGTGACAGCACCAGCGCGCCATTGATAATGGCGAGGCCCGGGCCCAGCCTGGCGGGGTTTGGACGGCCGAGCGCGTCGGTAGCCATGATCATACCGGCAGCCGGGCCGGCCAGGCCCGAGTTAGAGTCACTCATCAGGCTCGAGACGTCCACCGCTTCTATGTTCGCGCCAAGCACCTGATGAAGGAGCGCCAATTCAGCAGGATTCCAGCGGGGATCGGCATCATGCTGCATGCCCCAGGGCATGCCGTTGTCGCTCAGCATCATTCCGTATCGTTTCAGGCCCTTGAGGATCACCTGGACGCTCGCAGGATAGCGCGAAATATCGACGCTCGCCTTCAGGCGGAATCGTTGCCCCATCGGCGGGCCGTCCGGATTGTGCGACGCGTAGTGGCGCGCCGGCCACTGGAATACGCCGTTGCCCCGCGTATAGGGAGCGGTAAAGCGCAGCGCATGATTCACCCGGCCCGAGGCGACCTCGGCATAGCGCAGTACGCCGGGCATGATGGGCAAGCCGGCGGCATCGGCCGACGTCCAGCCATCCGGCCGCAAGGCGTTGGAATGGAGGTCCCATTTGGCCGCGCTTGCCGCGGTCACATTGCCTCCTGACAGCCGGGCGTGGAATAGCTCATAAAGAAGACACGTGTCCTGGTCAACTACGATGAGGTGAGCATCGGGACCACTCTCCACGCGAGCGTTGTCCGGGACGGCATATGCGCCCGCGTCGCTCTCGGGAGTTGAAATGCCGCCCACGATCTTGACCGGCGTATGGGATACGAGGTTGACGGGCATCGTATCGTCGATTCTGAGGCCAGCCGCAGGACCAATCTTGGAAACGAACGCGGCCGACTGGGGATGAACCGGCAGCTCATCCACGGCTCCGTTCCAAATATTGCCTGCAGGGAACGACGGGCAG
>Ga0335078_10014133_pt1 | contig 11840 bp, 8 predicted proteins | sample Lox_Sample_32_FD_206711 | JGI IMG/M metagenome (GOLD analysis project Ga0335078, IMG submission 206711) | Soil microbial communities from Loxahatchee National Wildlife Refuge, Florida, United States - Lox_Sample_3.2 | ecosystem: Environmental > Terrestrial > Soil > Wetlands | place: USA: Florida... | reverse complement strand
TCCGTTCCGGGCCGCCGTTTGGCCGAACCCCGGCCAGGTAGGGCGCCAGCGCGATCATAGCCCGCGCCAGCGGCGGATGCTGGGTTTCGTATCGATAAACGTGCTTGCTGAGGTATTCAAGGCCGCACGCAAAGTGGCCAGGCTCGTCGATGGTGAAACTGAAGACGCGATACGTCGCGGCGATGCGCATGGAGGCTATTGCGACCAGGCTGAGGGCCAATCCGAGTGACCGTCTTTCGAGAAATCCGCAGATGCCGCCGCGGCGGGTCAATGGGACTCTCCGGGAGGGCTGATATCGGGACAGCGATTGCCCGCGGCGCTGTTCGCGGCCATCGAAACGCACGGCGCCACAGCGACGCCGGTGTGCACGCTGGCGAATCCGGATTTCTGGTCGATGCCACCCATCGATGAACAGAATATTTCAACACGATCTATCGCATGGGCGGTGATTCTCCGTCTGAGTCGTTCAATTCGTAAGGACAGGACTGGAGGCCTGTCCTACTCCGCGTAGCGCTGCGCGATGGGGAAGCGCCGGCCGATCCCGAATGCCTTGGATGTAACCTTCAACCCCGGCGCGGCCTGCTGCCTTTTGTACTCGTTGCGGTCCACCTTGTTCACGATGTCCACCACGGTTTCGAGCGGCAGGCCCAGGTCCTGTGCAATCTGGCGCGGCGCCTGATAGTCTTCCACGTAGGCGCGCAGAACCTGGTCCAGGATTTCGTAGGGCGGCAGCGAATCGCTATCCTTTTGGTCGGGGCGTAACTCGGCCGAAGGAGGTTTCTCGAACACGCTTTCCGGGATGGCCGCCGCGTGCCGCCGATTGGCCACGCGCGACAGCTCGTAGACCAATGTCTTGGGCACGTCGCTGATCACCGCGAGGCCGCCGCACATGTCGCCGTACAGCGTGCAGTAGCCCACGGCCAGCTCACTCTTGTTGCCGGTGGTCAGCACCAGCGCCCCCCACTTGTTGGAGAGCGCCATCAGGGTGACGCCGCGCAGGCGGGCTTGTAGATTCTCCTCGGTGACGTCGCGCCGCGCGCCGGCGAATAAGGGATCGAGCACGCGCAGGAACTCATCGTAGACGGGCGAGATGGGCGCCATCTCAAAGCGGATGCCCAGGTTGTCGGCCAGCGCGCGGGCGTCGGCGATACTGCCTGCCGACGAGAATGGCCCCGGCATGCCCACCCCGGTTACATTGTGCGCGCCGAGCGCATCTACCGCGATGGCGGCGGTGAGCGAGGAATCGATGCCGCCGCTCAGCCCGATGAGCACGCGTTCGAAGCCGCACTTGCGGATGTAGTCGCGCGTGCCCACGACCAGCGCTTCATAGACCGCTTCGCATTCGTGGGGCAGGCTATCGTGTTGATCGCCCGCACCCGTATCCGAATCGAACAGCACCAGGTCTTCGGCGAAGGAAGCCGCCGAAGCGGCCACGCGGCCGGTGGCATCCATGGCGAAGCTGGCGCCGTCGAACACCAGTTGATCGTTGCCGCCCACCTGGTTCACGTAGACGAGCGGCATCGCGTGACGCCGCGCGGTGGCTTCGAATATCTCGCGGCGCTGCGCGCGCTTGCCCATGTGATAGGGCGAAGCGTTGATGCTGATCAGGATCTCCGCGCCGGAATGCGCCAGTTCCTGTACGGGGTCGCGGCGATAGAGCGGGCGCTCCCAGAACTGCTTGTCGTTCCAGGCGTCCTCGCAGATGGTGAGCGCGATTTTGCGGCCATCCATCGCCAAAAGCGATTGCGACTCGGCTGGCACGAAGTAACGCGCTTCGTCGAAGACGTCGTAGGTGGGCAGCAGCATCTTGGTCTGGCGAAACAGGACGCGGCCTCCCGCCAGCACGGCGGCGCTGTTGGTGGCGCGCTTGCCGGTGGACGATCGAGAGGGGCCTACGTACCCGGCGATCGTGGCAATCGGCAGTGCGGCGGTTTCGGCGGCCAGACGCTCCAACTGCTGACCGGAACGTTCCACGAAGGTGGGCTTTTCAACCAGGTCGCGCGGCGGATAGCCGGTGACGGACAACTCCGGAAAGACCACCACTTGCGCGCCGGCCGCTGCGGCCTCGCGCGCGACGCGGATCATGCGGTCCACATTGCCGGCCAGGTCGCCGACAGTGGTGTTGATCTGCCCCAGCGCGATCTTCATTGTTACGAACTATTATCGCCAATGCGCCGGTTGCCCGGCTCAGATCCGGTAGCGGACTACCGTCGGCACTTGATTGGTGTCGACCGCCTTGATGCCGGTGGCCCGCTCCAGCGCGGCGAGAAGGCCGCGATATTCGCCGCGGCTCAACTTCAAGAGCACTTGCGCGCGCACGGTATTTCCGCTGGCGCCCGTCCAGGCGACTCCGATGTAGTGATCGGCGCTCTCGCCCAGGTGCATCAATGGAACCACGTCGAGAACCGAAGCGCCCAACCGGCGGCGCACTGCGGTGCCGCACGAGATGTCCGTGATGCTCTTGACCGGAACGGCGATGCGGCGGCCACCCTGCATGAAGACCACCTCATCCTTGCCGAGCGCCGCGCGGACCTTGTGGCGATCGAGCGGCAGGTTGCCACCGGCATACGTAGCCGGGTACTCGGTGGCGGCTTTCTTCGCCAGAGCCGCGGACGGAAGCAAGGTGATGGCCAGGAATAGCAATGCGGAACAGAGTTTCATAGAAAAGCCAATTGACGAGGTACTTATCTGATTTGATGCCGGCGGAACCTGTGAGGTTACACATATTTCGGAAGAACGAGCCGCCCGCGCCTGGGGCTTGACAATGGCCTTCACCCGCCGTACTGTCTTGGTGGAGAGAGGTGAGTTATGCAGCGATCCTTGATATTGTTGCCGATGGCATTGCTGCTTGGCGCTGTGGCGTGCGAGTCCGGACGCCACTCATCGGCAGGCTTCCGGCTGCCGGCAGACGGCAATGTGGAACGGGGAAAGGCGGCTTTCGTGGCGCTCGAATGCCACCGCTGCCATGAAGTGGCCGGCGCGGAGTTGCCTCCGCCCACGGTCCAGCCGCCGGTTCCGGTGGTGTTGGGAGGCGTGGTGCTGAACGAAATGACCGATGGCTATCTGACGGCTTCGATCATCAATCCTTCCTACAGGCTGGCCGGTTATCCGAAGGAATCCATCACGGCCGGCGGGAAGTCGCGCATGCCGGAGTATGCCGATTGCATGACGGTCCGGCAACTCACTGACCTGGTAGCCTTTCTGCAGTCGCGGTACACGGTCCGGCGGGGTTCGCCAAAGTACCCCTACTACTGATCGGCTAGAATGGTATCGGGTATGGATAAGGGAAGGCATCCAAAAGTCGTCCGCACGTGGATGACAGGCAAGACCCGGAAGCCGCCGCTAATTCCGAAGGCCGCGCCGGTAGCGCCGCACAAGCCGGAGCCACATAACAAGACGTGACCGGTGGCGTTTCAAGCGTAGAGGTATTCCCGCGTCCAGTGTCTCGCGCCGGGGCTTGATCGCTTCGCGAGCAGTACCTGGTGGATATCGGTGAGGCCAGCCTCGAAACTCAGTGACGACGCCGCCAGATAAAGCACCCAGGTCCGATAGATGGGACCTCCCACCAGCGCCCGGCAAGTCTGTTCGTGGGCCAGCAGGCGCTCGACCCACATGCGGCAAGTCCGCGCATAATGCAGGCGCAGGTTCTCCACGTCGAGCACCTCGAAACCCGCCCGGCCGGCCGCGCGCACGATCTCGCTCAGGTGCGGCAACTCGCCGCCGGGGAATACGTGCCGCCGCAAGAACAGCCACTCCGCGCCGGGCCGCACATTTTCCGGCCGCGTAATACCGTGATTCAAAAACAAGCCCTCGGGCGCCAGCATGGCGTGGATCTTCGTGAAGTACCGGAACAAGCGATGTACGCCGACGTGTTCGACCATGCCCACCGAGGCGATCTTATCGAACCGGCCCTGCAAATCGCGGTAGTCGGCAAACTCGACCGCGGCGGCGCTCTCGAGGTTCTGTTCGCGGACGGTGCGTGCCGCGGTCTCGAACTGCCGCCGGCTCAGCGTGCAGCCGGTGGCCCGGGCCCGGAAGCGCTGGGCCGCCCGGATCACCAGCGCCCCAAATCCGCAGCCGATATCCAGGAACCGCTCGCCCGGCTTCAAGTCCAGCTTCCGGCAGATGTAATCCAGTTTGGCCGCCTGCGCCTCGTGGATGGTCATGTCGGGCCGCTCGAAATACGCGCAGGAGTAAACCATGCGTTCATCGAGAAACTGGCGGTAGAAAGCCGGGTCGTGATCGTAGTGGAACTGAATGTTCCACCGCGCCCGCGCGGGGCTTTGGTACCAGCTTTCCGGCCAAAGGCGCCATAGGCGCGCCAACGCCGTGCCGAGCCACGCCCGCAAGCCGCTCTTCGGCCGTGCAAACCACTCGCGTAGCGCTGCAAAAATGTCCCCCTGAAGATCCATGCGATCGCTCAAATACGCCAGCGCGGCAGTATAAGCGTCGCCGGATGTGAGCCGCCGTTGTTCGCGTGCGGCGGGCTCCAAAACGTATTCCGGGGCGGAGGCGGACCCGGAATCCGGTCTCGTGAAAGGAGCGCTGGAATGCATACCGCTCGTCTCCCTGCTTACAGCATCGCACGGCGTATCATCGTGCGCCAGCCCCGTCTGAAATATCATAATGAGTTCATGGCTGCGGTCGTCTTACTGGTTCCGATACTCTTGGCCTTGGCGCAGGCCACGCCTGCCGATCCGGTGAAAACGACAGTGTGCGAAATCACCCGGCATCCCGATACTTTCGACGGAAAACTGGTGCAGGTGCGGGCCGCGGTGGAAACGGGCGTCGAAGAGCTGCCGGCGGGCGCAGCCGATGAGAGCTGCGGCGGCGAGTTGAAGTTTTTCGCGCCCGACGATACGCAATTCGCGCGGCTGCTGAAGAGCAAGGGATACCGGAAACTGGTCAAAGACGTGAAGAAGAATCCGGTGGTCGAGGCGACTGTGACTGGATTGTTCAAACGCTTCGGGACGGATCAGAAGCCGGACAACCGGCTGGCGCTGGAATCGGTGCAGGATGTGGTTGTCCACCCCCTGCCGCTGCTCAAAGGTCAGAAGCGGTAATTCACTTCCACGAAGCCGAACTGCGAGTTGCGGTCTCCCGGGAAGATATGGGCCACCACCGCGCCGCCGCGTGCGTAGGCGTAATAGAGACCCAGCGAGACTGCGCGCGTGCATTGGTAATCGGCGCTGATGTCGTAAAGCGTGGCCAAACCCGTGGCGCCGTTGGACGGACGCCCGCTGAAGCCGAAGGTCCACGGCTGGAAAGCGCCGCCGCCGGCATACCAGAGATCGTTCTTGTTGGCCAGCCACAGGCCGTGCACGTCGGAGCGCAAAGTGAGCGCCTTGGTGGGGCGCAACATCAGCTCGCCAAACAGATCGCGATTGTTCATCTCGTTGAAGAACGGAAAGCGCGCGAACACACGCGGCGTGGGGAGTATGGCGAAGAAGGTGCCATGAGTGCCGTCGTTGGGATTGTTGTCGCCGGTGGAGTAGAAGTATCCGCCGCGCAGCCAGGGCCGCACGGCCTCGATAATCTTAGGCTGGAAGCCAGCCTCCACGGCGCCGGCGCCGGACCGCTGCGTAAGCAGACCCCACCGCCCCGTCTGCAATGCGCCCCAGCCGAGCAAGTCGAACGTACCGGCCGAAGTGGGAATCGCCTGGATGTAGTGGCCGCCGAACGTGCCAATATCGATTCCGCCCAGGTCGTTTGCGCGGACCGCCGCGGAGCGGTTATCCGCTTTCACCACGCCGCGATCGTCGTTGTAATAGATGCCGAATACGCGCCACTCGGCTTTGCTGGGCCCGAAAGTGGCTTGCCTGGTGAGTGCCGCATAAGTCACCGGAGTCTTGACCCATCCCCAGCCATCCACCTGGAAAACGCCACGGTCAGGTACGCCGCTGAAGACGGTGAAGTTCCAGGCGCCGTTGGCGTAATTGTATTGAGCGCCGTCGACGCTGCGCTGCACGTCGGCGAATCCGAAAGTGCCAATCAGCCGTTGGGAGATGCCGTCCCGCTTGACGATAGCCAGCGTCTTGTCTTTAGGCGTGACCTCGCCGCCGTCAAAGAACTCAAACCGGCCGAGGCGCACGTTCGAGTGCTCGCCCTTCAGGCGCAGGTAGGCTTGCTTCACGAAGACGCTGGCGGCGTTTTGATCGTTGTGATTCGCCGCGTAGTAGCTGCCGCCAAGCCCGAGTTGCCCCAGCGGCGCGGGCTGCACGGCGCGATTCGGTACCCCCAGCAAGATCGGTGCGGCCAGTTCAAAGGCCCAGTCGTAGCTGTGTTCCTTCTGGCTGAACATCAGACGCAGGAACGACCCCGAGTATCCGTAGGAGTTCTCGCCCTTGGCCTGGAAGAAATCCCAATCCTCGTAACGCTCGTGGATCGTTCCCGAGACAGTGACTGAGCCGATTTGCAGCGGAACTGGCCCATCGGACTGCGCCGGCAAGCTGGCACAAACCGCAAGACATCCTACTAGACAGGTAAAGACGCGCACAGTTGTGACTCCCTCCAAGGCAATGAAGCGAGTGTAGCGGCGAAGCGCGCCGGGCGTCAATAATGCAGATTAATTAGACGCATCTCTGGCGGAGCGTCTCTAGTAGGTAGCTATTAGCTCAAAAATGCTATTGGAGCCTGCTTCGCCCGGTGATATTCTACTAACCATCGCAGAGGGGTAATCAAATGAAACGTGAGAAGCTTGGGCTGTCCGCCGGCATCCTGCTGGTGCTGTTGCTCATCAACACTGCATATATCGCGGCGTTCGCATCTCCCACCATCTTTTACATGGGCAACGTGGTGTTGCACCTGGCTCTAGGCGTGGCGCTGGCGATCATCCTGATGTGGTTCATCCGTCGCATGCCGTTGGCGGGCGCCTTGTTTTTCATCGCCGCGCTGGCCGGCGTTTTCCTGGCAGTCCGCGGCAACACCACGCCGCATCGCTGGGTGCTGCAGGTCCACATCGTGGTGGCGGCGTTGGCGCTGCTGGCCTTCGTTCCTTACGTCATCCGCCACACAGGCGCCGGTTTCCGGAATGCCTATGTGGCATGCCTGGCGCTGCTGGTCGTGTTTCCCGCCGCGACCGCGATCTACCGGAAGGCTCGTCCGAACCCCGATGACCACATTCGGAACCCCTTGATCGTGCCCACCTCCATGAACCAGGAGGGCGGCGGTCCGATCTCGCCGTTCTTCCCTTCGTCGGCCAAGACCAACGTGGGCGGCATCATTCCTTCGAACTTCTTTATGGATTCGGAGGCGTGCGGGCGCTGTCACAAGGACATTTACCAGCAGTGGAAAAGCTCGATGCACCACTTCGCGTCGTTCAACAACCAGTTCTACAGGAAGTCCATCGAGTACATGCAGAGCGTGGTGGGGCCGCAACCGAGCAAGTGGTGCGCCGGCTGTCACGATCACGCGGTCTTCTTCAATGGCCGTTTTGAGCGCCCGATCAAGGACCAGATCGATACGCCGGAAGCCCGCGCCGGCCTGTCCTGCACGTCCTGCCACGCCATTACGCACGTGGACAGCTCGATGGGAAACGGCAGTTATACGATTCAGTACCCTCCGCTGCACCAGTTGTTGAGCAGTAAGAACAAGTTCATCCAGGACGCAGACTACTTCATGACTTACCTCGATCCCGAGCCGCACAGGCGCACATTCATGAAACCGTTTATGCGCCAGGACGTGGGCGAGTTCTGCTCGGTCTGTCACAAGGTGCACCTGGATGCGCCGGTGAACAAATATCGCTGGTTCCGCGGATTCAACGAGTACGATAACTGGCAGGCCAGCGGCGTATCGGGACAAGGGGCGCGCTCGTTTTACTATCCGCCCAAGAGCCAGAACTGCGCGGATTGCCACATGCCGCTGGTGCCTTCAAACGATCCCGGCAACATCGGAGGCCAGGTGCATCTGCATCGTTTCCCCGCCGCCAACACGGCCGTGCCGTACGCCAATCAGGACCGCGCGCAGCTCGAGATGACCGAGAAGTTTCTGAAATCCGGCCTGGTTTCGGTGGATATCTTCGCCGCGTCGCCAGTCACCGAGCATGGCACGGCTATGTTGCGGCGCACCGGCGAAGGTCCGCATGCCATGACCGGTTTCGCGGTCGGCGAGGAAGCCGAACAATCTGGCAACGCGGTGATCCGCGACGTCGGCCAGGTGGCCGCCCCGATCGATCACTCCGGCATTCATTTGGAGCCGGGAACCACCGCGCGCGTGGACGTGGTGGTGCGCACGCGCAAAGTCGGTCACTTCTTTCCGGGCGGAACGGTGGATGCATTCGATGTCTGGCTGGAACTGCAAGGCACCGACGCCAGCGGCCGCGTGATCTTCTGGAGCGGCGCAGTGGAGGACGGCGGCAAGGGTCCGGTGGAACCCGGCGCGCACTTCTATCGCGCGTATCAGATCGACGGCGACGGCAACATGATTGACAAGCGCAACGCCTGGCAGGCGCGTAGCGTGCTGTATGTGCGCCTGATTCCGCCCGGCGCCGCGGACGTCGTCCACTATCGCGTCAAGATTCCCAAAGACGCCAAAGGACCGCTTTCTTTCACCGCCAAGCTGAACTACCGCAAGTTTTCGTACTATTACACGCAATTCTCCTACGCCGGCCAGCCCAAGCCGAACCAGGACCCGAAGTTGTTGTCGGCCAGCTTCAATAGCCTGGAATACAGCTTCGATCCGCACAATATTCCGCAGGATGTTTCGGGCAACATCAAGGGCCGCATCCCGGACCTGCCCATCGTTACCATGGCGTCCGCCACGGTCAGTGTGCCGCTGGGTCCGTCCGCGTGGACTCCGGTGGTGCGCAAACAGGACCGCGAGCGCTGGAACGATTATGGCATCGGCCTGCTGCTGCAAGGCGACCTGAAGGGCGCCGAATACGCCTTCAAGAAAGTGACCGAAGCCGAGCCGGGTTATGCCGATGGCTGGCTCAACGTGGCGCGCGCCCTGATTCAGGAGGGCGAGACCGAAGCCGCCAAGCCGTATGTAGAGCAAGCTCTCAAGGTCAACTCCAAGCTGGGCCGCATCTACTTCTTCAAGGCCATGATCGAGAAGGCCGACGGAAAGTATGACGACGCGCTGAAATCGCTCAACACCACGCTGGGCATGTATCCGCGCGACCGCGTGGCGCTGAACCAGGCGGCGCGCATCTTGTTTTTGCAGCGCAAATATGCGGAGGCGCTGAGGTATCTGGATCGCGTTTGCGACGTGGACCCTGAGGATCTGCAAATGCACTATACCCGCATGCTGTGCCTCCGCGGCTTGGGTGACGCGGCCGGCGCCGGGCGCGAGCAGACGCTCTTCCAACGCTTCAAAGCCGAGGAGTCGGCGCAGGCCATCACCGCCAAGCCGCGTCTGCTCAGCCCGGAGAATAACAACGAGCGGCAGCAGATTCACGATCACGAGAGCGTGCCGCTGAACGTGGCGGTGAGCAGGCCCAAACCGGCGCTGGCCGCCGCGGGAGGCGCGCAGTGAAGTGGATACTCGCGGCGCTGGTCGTGCTGGCTGGGGTGGCGGCGGTCGCCGGGTCGGGCATCGTCGCCCCGGCGTCCATAACTTTCACCGATGTGACGGCCCAGGCCGGCATCAAATTCGTGCACAATAGCGGGCGCGCCGGCAGGAAATTCCTGCCGGAGACGATGGGCTCCGGCGTGGCGTGGTTCGACGCCGATGGCGATGGCTGGCCCGACATCCTGTTCATCAATGGCAGGGACTGGACGCCACGCGGACGCAGGTCCCTGCCGGCGCTCTATCGCAACAACCACGACGGCACGTTTACTAACATTACCGCGGGCAGTGGCCTGGACGTGGAGATGTACGGCCTCGGCGTAGCCATCGGCGATTACGATAACGACGGCCGCGACGACGTTTACATCACGGCCCTCGAAGGCGACCGCTTGTTCCATAACGAAGGCCACGGTAAGTTCCGGGACGTGACCAAGGCCTCCGGGATCGACAACTCCAGCTTTGGCGCCAGCGCCGCCTGGGTCGACTACGACCGCGACGGCAAGCTGGACCTGTTCGTCGCCAACTACGTGCAGTGGAGCGCAAAGGGCGACCTGTGGTGTTCGCTCGACGGAGCGACTAAATCTTATTGTACGCCGGAGTCTTATAGAGGAACTTCGTCGAAGCTGTATCATAACTTAGGCAACGGCAAGTTCGAGGATGTCAGTCGGAAGGCCGGCGTGGCCGATCCGACCAGCAAGTCGCTGGGCGTCGCCGTGCTGGACTATAACGGCGACGGCTGGCCGGATCTGTTCGTCACCAACGACACCCAGCCGAACAAGCTGTACCGTAACAATCGCAACGGCACGTTCACGGAAGAAGGCATGGCGGCGGGCGTAGCCTTCGGCGAGGATGGCGTGGCGCGCGGCGCGATGGGCGTGGACGCCGCCGACTATGACCGCTCCGGCCGTCCGGCGCTGCTAGTGGGCAACTTCTCCAACCAGATGCTGGGGCTGTATCACAACGAAGGCACGGGGCTGTTTGTCGACGAGGCGCCTTCTTCCGCGGTGGGCCGCTCCAGCCTGCTGACCCTGACCTTCGGCGCTTTCTTCTTCGATTACGACCTGGACGGCTACCCCGATATTTTCGCGGCCAATGGGCACATCGAAGAGGAGATCGGCCGCGTGCAGCCCAAGGTGCAATACCGGGAAGCGCCGCTGCTGTTCCACAATCTTGGCAAGCAGGGCAAGGGGCAGTTCGAGAGCGTGGCGGCGCGCATGGGTGCGGCCTTCAACCGGCCCGTGGTGGCGCGCGGCGCAGCCTACGCCGATTACGACCGCGACGGCGATCTGGACCTTGTGGTGACGACCAACGACGGACCGGCTTATCTGTTCCGCAACGATGGCGGCAACCGGAATCACTGGATCTCGATGCGGCTGGTGGGCCGTAAGTCGAATCGCGACGGCATCGGCGCGGTAGTGCGGGTCACTAGCACGTCGGGTAAGCAATGGAACATGGTGCGCAGCGGATCGAGTTACTGCTCGCAAAGCGACCTGGCGTTGACGTTCGGACTGGGCGGCGACCCGGCGGTAGAGTCGATCGAAATCGCGTGGCCCAGCGGAGAGAAGCAGAAGCTGGGCGGCACGGCGGCGGACCGGTTTTTGACGATCGACGAGACGGCCGGGATTGTGTCGCAACGGCGGCCGGGGAAAAACTGAAGGAAGCCTGAGGGCACGAGGTTGGATACGTGGCCTACCCGCTTGAGCTGGGTGACGGTGGACGAGCCGATTTTCAGTGATGACGCTCCGGTGTTGGAGGCCTTCATTGCCGAAACCGACGTTACACTGAGTGCCCGGTTTCCCGTTGATGCGCCGAAGGCCAGGGTCATCCGAGCCTTCGCAGGCGATTGGGTTCCGCACCGATCGGGAGCCAGAGCACATTCCGATGCGGCGCGAGTGGGGTGTGGCTTGCCGTCAGGCTGGCGTACCCAGAGAGGAGTTCTTGAAGGCGTCGCTTGAGGAAGGCGGCGATTCAGCATGCCCCCTACTTCGTCATTGAAATCTCGAAACCGATGCCGTCCTCCTGGATGTTGAAGCTGCGAAAACCGCCTTGCGCCAACATCTGCTGAAACTGCTCCTTGGTGTAAGCATTCTTAAGCAGTACGGTCCGGAAAGCGAGCTTCGTCAGGAGCCTGTTGACCGCGCTCAAGCCCATCGAGTCCACGTGTCGATTGATCAATTCCGGTGAGGCGTCGTGGCTGAGGTCGATGATCAAACCGCGACCACCCGGTTTGAGCACGCGGCACATTTCCTGCAGGGCGCATACGGGCTGTCCGAAATTTTTGAACGCCGCGCGGCACACCAGGAAGTCGAAGGTACCGTTCGCGAAGGGCATGC
>Ga0335078_10014131_pt1 | contig 11841 bp, 10 predicted proteins | sample Lox_Sample_32_FD_206711 | JGI IMG/M metagenome (GOLD analysis project Ga0335078, IMG submission 206711) | Soil microbial communities from Loxahatchee National Wildlife Refuge, Florida, United States - Lox_Sample_3.2 | ecosystem: Environmental > Terrestrial > Soil > Wetlands | place: USA... | reverse complement strand
CTGCGGCATGTATCTCAACGGCCTGATTCTCGTTTCCGGCGTCCTGGACTTTGCGACGATTGCAGACAATCCGGGCAATGACGTGCCCTATCCGCTTTACCTGCCGGCCTACACGGCGGCGGCACATTTCCACAACAAATTGCCGCCGGATTTGCAATCCGATTTGCCGAAGGCGCTGGCCGAAGCCCGCGCCTTCGCCAAGGGCGAATACTCTGCCGCGTTGCAACAAGGAGACTCACTCTCCGCCGGGGAACATGAAAAAATCGCCGCCGAACTCCTGCGGCTCACCGGATTGAAACCGCAAGTCATCGAGGACAATCATCTGCGAATTGACGAGGGCGTTTTTCGCAAGCAGTTGCTGCACGATCAGGGTCTGATTCTGGGCGCTTACGACGCCCGCATCACCGGACGGGACGATGATCCCGCGTCACCCTATCCCGATTTCGACCCGTCCAGCGCGGCAACGATGGGGCCGTTCTCGGCGGCGATCAACAGCTACGTGCGTGGCGAATTGAAATTCGAGGACGATTTGCCCTACGAAATTCTCGCCGGGGTGCAGCCGTGGAATTACGGCGTGCGCAACAACTACGCCAGCGCAGGGGAAAAGCTCGCCGCCACGATGAACCAGAACCCGTACATGCGCGTCCTCGTCCTGGGCGGGCGCTGCGATCTGGTCTGTCCCATTGACACGGTGCATTATGCGCTCGACCACATGCCGCTCGACGCCGCCTACCGCACCAACATCACCTACGCCGAGTTCGACGCCGGCCATATGATGTATGTCAACCTGCCGGACTTGAAAAAAATGCAGAAGGACTTGGAGGACTTTCTGAAGCCGTGATTCAAAAGCTCCAAATACCAACAGCCAAGCTCCAGAGAAGCTTCATAACAACCAAATTCCAATGCCCGCAGTCGAAATTGGAATTGGATGTTGAAGCTTGGGGCTTATCTGGATGTTGGAGCTTGGAAGTTGGAGCTTTTATTCGTGCACGCGAATCAGCGTCTTGATGGCGTGATTGCCCGCAGCCATCGTCTTGAACAGTTCCGGCAGTTGCGTCAGCGGACACTCGCCGTCCACAAAATCTTCCGCGCGAACCACGCCCGTCTCAATGAACTCCAACGCCCGCCGGATGGTGCGCGGCTTATGATGAAAACTCGCGAGCAAGGTGAGGCTGGAATAATGGATGAGCGTCGTGTCCAGCGTGATGGTGGTGCCGGAGGGACAGCCGCCGAAAAAATTCACCGCGCCGCCCTTGCGCACGAGCTGCACGGCGGCCTCCCAGGCCTCCGGACGCCCTACCGCTTCAATCACCGCGTCGAAATGTGTCCGGGTTGCTGCGCGGACTTTTGTTGCCAATCCCCGACCGTCGCCAATGTCAATCGTCCGGTTTGCGCCGAGGCGTTGCGCTGCTGCCAGCCGCGCCGCGTGGCGTCCGGCCACCGTCACGCCGCACCCAAGATTTCCGGCCAGCACGGCGAACATCAAACCGATTGGTCCGGCGCCCAGAATTAAAACGTTCCGGCCCGCGCATAAATTTGTGTCCTCGACGCCCTGAACGACACAGGCCAGCGGCTCAACCAGCGCGGCGTCGCGGAAATCGGTTTCCGGCCTGAGCCGCAGCAGGTTCTTTTGGACGAGCCGGGCAGGAACGGCGATGGACTCCGCGTAGGCGCCGTTTAGAAAAAGCAAATCTTCGCAAAGGTTTTCCTGCCCTGCCCGGCAATAAAGGCATTCGCCGCAGGGCGCGGAATTGGCTACGGCCACGCGATCGCCGACACGCCACCCCAACTCCGAACTGCCATCTCCCAGCTCCGAAAGCACCCCGGCCAGTTCGTGGCCAAAGGCGGCGGGCGGCACAATCATTTTGGCGTGGTAACCGCGTTTGAATACTTTCAAGTCCGTGCCACAGGTGAGCGCGGCCTCGATGCGGATGCGGACTTCGCCCGGTTTGAGCGCGGGCGGCGCAATATCTTCAATCTGGATCTGTTCCTGGCCGAGCAGGATGGCCGCTTTCACGCGCGCAGTTTAGGCGCATGGCAGGACGAAGCGAAGCAGAGTTTTCAGCCGGTCGCAGCTAGTAAGCATTCCACCCGGCGCGGATGACGCCTTTGGATTGCGGTGTGAGTGGCGGCAGCCCGCCTTGCTGCATAAAATTCGTGTCAAAAGCCCAGGCACGATTGGGGGCGGCATAATAGTTGCCGGTTTGGACCCACATATTGGTGGCATATTGGCTCGGGAACATAACCACAATGGAGCCGTTGTAGGTCAATGTTTTGGAACTCCCCCAGCTTTCCAACATGCGGAGAAAATTTTCCACCCCGCCGCTGTAACCTATCCCCGTGCTGGAACTGTAGCTTGAGGCTGAAGGAACAATGCCAGCGAGGATGGCTGCGTTAACGGTGGTTGCGCCCGCAGTCGGACCGCCACCGGTGCACGTTGATTTATTGGCAAAAACGCTATTAGTATCAAGCCAATTGGTGGACAAGATGGAGATAGAGTCGCCCATTAACCCGGCGGGCCAAGTGTGCGTGGTGCTGTTCAGGCCCAGAGATGACCCGGAGCTGTTTTGCGAATTGTAGTTGCCCCACACATACAATGGCTGCGCCGTGGCAACCGAGAAACCCTTGGGCGCGTCCATCGGCGGCAGCATGGCTCCGTTGACAAGGCGCACCGCCGGGAGGGTCGTGCTGCTCAGAGGAACGGCATTATAGACATAGATCGAGTCAATCGGGTGCGACTTGTGGCTCGAGAGTGAACAGAGTGCGTTATAGTATGCGCCGCTGTTCACATTTGTGCTCCCCCCCCAGTTCAGGTTTGTGCCAGCAAGCCAGGCATTGAAGCTTTTAACATCAATTTGGACGGCTTGAACGGTTTTCGGCGGGCCGCTACCTTTGCTCCAACCCTCGCGCCAGTCATAGAAAATGGCATTGGTCACAAACGAGTAGCCCGCATAAACAATGTTGCTGATGGAATTGAGGTTGGTGATGCTGCTCAAACTCCAAACATTGGTGGAAAAAATCGTGTGAGAGGTGCGGTTTGTCATCAGGTAAAAATCGTACGGCATTTGGGCCCAATAAGGGGGGGTGTTGGGACTGGGGAGAGCAGAATCCTGATAATATAAAATCATATTAGTGCCCGTAGGCGTGAGAGTGCCCCAGTTGGTGCCGTTGGGATAGTTGGTGAGATAGAGATCGGCCGCGTTGGCCAGATATTGCTGGCCGTTGGTCGAAAATGCCGCCGCCGTGTTCATGGCATAGACGGACGGCGGGATATTGATGATTCCTTCAACGGTCGCAGGATTATTGTTGGTGCCAATTGGCATGGTGATATGGTCGTTGCCGGAGGTCGGCTGGCCGGCTATGGAATAGGTGGATTTGCCACTGCCACTATAACTCGCGCAAAAGGGATTATTGGCAGTATTGGTGGCCATTCCGACGGCCGAAACCGAATTTTTGAAGGTGACGGTGGTTGACCCCGACCAAATACCGCCATTGGAATACACCGGACCAACGATGTTCAAAGTCTGGGCGGCGGCAATTTCCAGGTTCATGTTATAGAATATGGCGAATTGGAAGAGGGGAATGGACGCGAATTGCAGTGACTCGCTGACAGTAGCCGGCACGTTGTAACGCTGGCCAATCGGCGTGGCGGTGGCGGTGATGGTGACCGGTTCTATCAAACCATACAACCCGGTGAATTGCGAGTTCAGCGGCTGGGTATTGGTGCTCCACGTCCCCATGTTGACGCTAATCTGGTTCGCCACGCCGTTGGTGTCGCTGTAAACAAATTTGACGGGCCAGTTCGCCTGATCACCATTTGTCGTGGGGATAAATGACTGGCCGTAATAGGCCCCGTTGTTCGAGAGACTTTGGGCGACATAGTCGTAATTCATTTGGGAAAGGACCTTTTCGGTGGCGGCTTCCGCGCCGGCTTCGCTCGCGTTGAACTGGTTGTTCCGCTGCGTCACGAAGGCGTTGCTGGAGATCCAATACATCATGCTGGCAAAGACGATCAGACAGACCACCAAAAAACACATGATGATGATCAAGGCGTAACCCCGGTCATGACGCCGGTTGGTTCGGGATAAAGTTTGCATAAACGCTCCTTGTACTCTCAGTTCCATGCGCGACGGAAAACCCGCGTGCGCAGTTGGTAAAAATCGTAAGCGTTGAGACCCACCCCGCCGACAAAAGCCACGGGGTATTCCCATTGCGAGAATTGCATCGTCACCTGTATGAGCACGCGATTATCCAGGCTTTGATAATTTGTAATGATATTGTTCTGCCAGTCCCTCGCATCAAAAATGATCTGGTTGGTGATGTACTTGGCCAGCGTGTTGGTGTAGGTGGTAATCCAACCGCCGGCGCCATTGGTTGCGTTAAATTGGATCAGGTTATTGGTACTGGTGCTGGTATCCAGATAGAAAATCGAGTAATAGTTCCCGTTCGTGGTGGGATAAATTATCAGCGCGTTGCCCTGTTGCGGCAGGGTGTTGGTAATGAGCTGGAAAGAGGTGACACTGGCCTGGGAACAGTTCCCGACATAAACCATTTTCCCCCCCCGGATTTGGTCCCGGATTTGATTCAGCGCCTTGCGGCCACCGGCGGTGGCCACCAGCTTGGTGGCTGCCAACGTGTTGACGCGCAACCCGAAAATTTGAACGGCGACCATCACCCCGGTGAAGATGAACAGGAAGACCCCGACCGTGATTACCAATTCCGCCAGCGTAAACCCGCGAACGTTTCTCCAGTGCGGCTGCGTTTGAATGTGTTTGAAAAGTTTCATTGGAGTTGGTCGGGGGCGCGCAGGGTAACGATGGTATTGGTGTACAGTAAACCGGTCAACCGGAAGGTCCAGACAACTTGCGAGACGATTCGCCTCAGCGGCGGATTGGTTGAAAGCGACGTGACTTTGAGGTAGTTCGTGACATTGATCAGGGCGCCACTGGTCGGAACGTCCAGTGTGTCAACCTGATTGGTCCAATAACCCCAGGTTCCATCAGGCTGATTCGTCATGGCCAACACATCAGTGGTTCCCGCCCCGTTGCCGGTCGAGAACTCCTCCGCATCCCATTGGGCCGACCGCATCTGTTCCATCCCTTGCGACGCATACGACGTGGCCGCCAGCGACTGCGAACTATATTCCGCTATCCGGTTGGCCTCCACATATCCGTAAATCATCCCCGCCGTCACCAGTCCGAAAATGAAGAACCCGATCATGACTTCAATCAATGTGAACGCGGCACACGCGACACGCGATTTGCAGCCTGCGGTTTTGCCAAAGTGGACCACCATAGATTTTTGCGTCAAACGTCCGTTCGCTGGAATCATAAGATAGCAGCCTGCATACCATTATGATGCGTTGGAATCGTTGCCGGATGAGGGGCAAAACAAACGGCTGCATCGGCCAGCCGTCCTGAAAATTGACAAATCTGTCCACAACCCGGACTCAGTGCAAACAAGGACGGCACTTTTAAAGTGCAGTGGACTTCCGCACCGGGGCCTTGACGAAATTTGCCTCCCGTAAATAAATCGGCTCCAATTTTTCGCCGGCGACAAAGCCATTCCGCTCAACTGCGAGGCGCGCCAACGTCGCCGCACGGGGAAATATCGTCCGGCCACCGGGAACCCAGCGTGTCACTTCCGGCCCGATTAAAATTTCCCGTGCCTCGGCCCGTGATTGAATTTCCTCCATCGTCACAATCCGCAGCGGCCCGATGGCATTCCAGCCTTGCTCTGAAATTTCATACGCTGCCAGATAAAATTCATTCCGCTGTGCGTCCACCACCGCGTTCACGCGGCCGAAAATCCTTTCTGCCTGCGCCTGTGCCGCCAGACAGTCTCCGCTGCTTACGCCAAGCAACTTTGCCCCGCGCGCCAGTTGCCAGCCCTGCGCCATTGAGAGCGCCGCGCGAACGCCCGTATAAGAGCCCGGGCCGAGACCAACCGCCAGAATTTCAATCTGCTCGCGCTCCAATTTTGCTTCGCGCAACACGGTCTCAATCATGCTGAACGCCTCCGTCGCGCCGGATTGCCGGGTCAAAGCCCCGGCTTTTTGATCGGGACGAGCGCGGGCGCCGGTTTCAATCACTTCGCCGAGCACGCGGCCCGCACATGCGACCGCCACGCTCCGCTGCGGCGAGGAAAATTCAAGTGCCAGGATCGTCATAAGTAATCTTCCGCTCCGCGTCGTTCACAATTTCGATTTGCACCTTCTTCAAATCGTAAATCGTAAATCGTAAATCGTAAATTCTCTCGGCCCATTCAATCACCGCCACGCCATCGGGCGGCAACAATTCCTCCAGCCCGGCGGATAGAAACTGTTCGCGCGTTTCCAGCCGATATAAATCCAGATGAAACAACCGCAACCGCCCGCCATCGTACTCGTTCACCAGCGTGAACGTCGGCGAATGCACCCGAGCCGCAATGCCGAGTCCGCGCGCCAGGCCTTTCACCAACTGCGTTTTGCCCGCGCCAAGTTCGCCGGACAGCCCGATGACCCAACCGCGTTGCGCCACGTGTCCCCAGATTTCACCCAGCGATTCCGTCTCCGCCGGGCTATGTGAAATGAACGTAGCCATGCTCATTGAGTGTGTGCGCCCCGTTTTTGTCGAGAATCGTGATGCTTCCGCCCGCGACAATTTTTCCGATGCAACCTAATTTCAGCCTGGGGAATTGCTGCTTCCACGCATCGAGCAGCTTTACCGCGTCGCCGCCCGCAATCGTGAACAGCAATTCAAAATCCTCGCCATCGGTCAGCGCGGCGGCAAAGGGTGGTTTGGCCGCCGCCCCGGTCCGCGCCCGCAACTTTGCTGCGCGGCTGATCGGCACCGCCGTTTTGAGCAATTCCGCACCAACACCACTTGCCTGCAAAATGTGCCGCAGATCGCCGGCCAGGCCGTCGCTCAAATCAATCATCGCGTGGAGGGAAAAGTGTCCCGCGAGCCAGCGCGCCTCGGCCAGGCGCGGCTCGAATTCCAAATGTTTGCCCGCCAGCGAACCCCCCAGCTCGCCGGTGACAAAAATCCCATCGCCGGCCTGCGCGCCGGAACGGAGAATTTGCCTGCCCCGGGCAACCGTGCCCAGCAGCGCGATGGAAATGAAAATGCACTCTGGATTTGCCGTCGTTTCGCCGCCGACCATCGCCACGCTGTATTTTTTTGCCAGCGCGTTCATGCCGCTGTAAATGGCTTCGACGAATTTCACATCGGATTTTGGCGGCAGGCCGATGGTCACGAGAGCGGCGGTGGGCGTGCCCGCCATGGCCGCGATGTCACTCAGGCACCGGGCAAGCGCCTTGTGTCCGATTTTTTCCGGCGGCGTGCCTTTGCTGAAGTGAATGCCCTCGACCACCGCATCGGTTTTGAACAGCAGCAATTTGTCCGGTACGCCAAAATCCAGCACGGCGCAGTCGTCACCCGCTCCGGTCACGACGGTTTCATTCGTCGGCAGCGATTTCGTCAGGCGCGCGATGAGTTCGAATTCGTTCATTTCAGCAACTGGAGGTGCGGGAATTTTTCCAGGAACTGGTTTATTTGCGGCAGGAAATGAAGCACGACGAGGTTTGCGGTGTTGAACAGGCTGTGCGCCATGATGGGCGCGAGCAGGTTGTCCGTTCGTTCGTAAAGCCAGGTCAGCGCCAACGCCAGCACAAACAACGGCACGAGCGCCGCCGCGTCCATGTGAATCAGCGCGAACAAAAAATTGACGCCGAGCCACGCGCAACGCGGATAACCGAGCTGTTTGACAAAGGGGAACAGCACGCCCCGAAAAATAAATTCCTCGGCCACGGGCGCAATCACGACGGCGAAGACGCCCAGGTAAACCCGTGTCCACCACGATTTTGCGCCCGCCAGCAGCATGACGGCGGTTTCTTCTTCGGGCGGGTAGCCAGCTTTTTCCAGCACGAGCACCGAAGCTTGCTGCAAACCCAACGCAACGGGCAAAACCACGAACACGGTCAACAACGCCAGGAGCAATGCCCACGTCCAGCGCGAATTCTGAAGGCCGAAAACTTCGCGCCAATGGACTTGATGGTGCCGTAAAAAAAAATAAATCAGCACCCAGGTCGCGCCTTGAAAACTCAGTGTGCCGAGCAGCACCGTGCCAAAGCCGTCCGGCGATTTAAATGCCGTGAGACCGGCCTTTTGCAACAAGCTGACCATCACCATGCCAAGACAAAAGCAGACCAATTGCGCCGAACAAAATTGAATGACGGCTTCACCACGCCATGGTTTGGCGGATAACATGCCGCCAGCCTAACGCAGCAGCCCGGCAGTGACGACGCAAAATTATTTGTCGCCGGATTCACTTTACGCCGTTTCCATTCGCGCCATAATTCTGCCGAATGGCAGCCGCTCACACAAACCGCCTAGCCAGCGAGAAATCGCCCTATCTGCTGCAGCACGCGCATAATCCGGTGGACTGGTTCGCGTGGGGCGATGAGGCGTTCGCCCGGGCGCGCGCCGGAAACAAACCGGTCTTCCTCAGCATCGGCTACTCGACCTGTCATTGGTGCCACGTCATGGAACGCGAGTCATTCGAGGATGAAAAGGTCGGCGCGTTTCTCAACGAACATTTTGTCAGCATCAAGGTGGACCGCGAGGAACGGCCGGACGTGGACAAAATCTATATGACGTTTGTCCAGGCCACGACCGGCGGCGGCGGCTGGCCAATGAACGTTTTTCTCACGCCGGAACTGAAACCGTTCCTGGGCGGCACGTATTTCCCGCCGGACGACCGCCATGGCCGTCCGAGCTTTTTGCAGGTGCTCCGGCAGATCGCCGCGCTCTGGCACGAACGCCGCGGTGAACTTGCCGCCTCCGCCGGCGAAATCCACGCGCGACTCGCCGCGGCGACCACCAACATAGCCGCGGGCAATCTGATCCTGACGGCGGACGCTTTGCGCAACGCGGCGACGATGTTCAAGTCCACCTATGATCCGCGCCATGGCGGTTTTGGCGGGGCGCCGAAATTTCCGCAGCCAAGCATGCCGTCATTGCTGCTGCGCTGCGCAAAACGTTTTCACGACGACGAGACCACGCGCATGGTTTTGCGCACGTGCGACTGCATGGCTGCCGGCGGCATCCACGACCAGCTCGGTGGCGGCTTTGCGCGCTACGCGGTGGACGCCGAATGGCTCGTGCCGCACTTCGAGAAGATGCTCTACGACAACGCGCAACTCGTGCAGCTTTATCTCGACGCGCATCTCGTTGCCAAAGCAGAAAGTGGAAAGCAGAAAACAGAAAGCGAAAAAGCAGAGCAGTTCGCCGAAATCCCGCGCGACATTCTCGATTACGTTTTGCGCGACATGACGCACCCGGACGGCGGGTTTTATTCCGCCGAGGACGCCGACAGCGAAGGCCACGAAGGAAAATTTTATTGCTGGACGAAAGACGAGCTTGCGAAGCTGCTCACCGTTGAGGAGTTCAACGTGACCGTTCGTCATTTCGGCATTACCGACCAGGGGAATTTTGTTGACCATAGTCATCCGCACCCGTTGCCGGGACAAAATGTTTTGCACATTGTCGCTCCCCTCACCCGGCCGGCGGCCAACCTCTGCCCGCCCGGCGGGACGAGGGACGGGGCGAGGGGTGCGTCCATTCCCGACGATTCTGCCTTGCTCGCCTCCGCCAGGCGCAAAATGATTAAAGCGCGGGCCAAACGCATTCGCCCGCATCTCGACGATAAAATCCTCGCATCCTGGAATGGCCTGATGCTTGGCGCATTCGCGCGGGCTTACGCCGTGCTCGGCGATAAAAAACATCTCTCCGCGGCGGAGAAGAATCTGGCGTTCATTCAAAAAACGCTTTGGGACCAAAAGTCCGGTTCGCTTTACCACCGTTGGCGCGACGGCGAACGCGACCGCGTCCAATTGCTCGAAAGCTACGCGTTCCTGCTGTCCGGGGTGATCGAGCTTTACGGGGCGACCCTGGGGCCGGCGCATCTCGGTTTCGCCATCGAACTGGCGGAAGCGATGATCCTGAAATTTTACGAGGCGGAGAATGGCGGTTTCTGGCAAAGCACCGCCGATGCGAAGGATTTGATTTTGCGGGTCAAGGACGATTACGACGGCGCGGAGCCGTCCGGCAATTCCGTCGCCACGCTCGCGTTGTTGAAACTGGCCGCCATCACCGGCCGCGAAGATTTCAAAAAGCCGGCGGAGGCGACGCTGCGTCTGTTTGCGCACCGCCTGCAAAATTATCCGCAGGCCATGCCGTTCATGCTGCACGCGTTGGATTTCTGGCTGGACGAGCCGCGCCGTGTCGTCATCGCCGGCGATGCCAATTCTGCGAAAGCGCGCAAATTGTTGCGGGCCGCGCACTCGGTTTATCAGCCGAACAAAATTGTTTTGGGCAATACCGGCGCGGTCGAGGAATTCGCGCGCAGTCTGCCCGCTAAAAGCGGCCCGGTCGTTTATCTCTGCACCGGCAAGGCGTGTCAGCCACCGACAAGTGAAGTTGCAAAAGTGCGGGAAGGGCTGCGATAAGCGCCTGGCGAGATCATTCGTTTTGCTGCGGCCGTTGATGCCTTTCGGCTCGCGGCTGGTGAATCTTCCGCAACGCGTGGCGCAACGATTCAATTTCCCGCTCGTCGGCGAGTTTCTGGCGCTCAGCCAGTTCAACCAGTTCGAGCACTTCCTCCATCTGGTCGAGTGTTTGTTTGAGCGTTTCGACAATCTGCGTTACTTCTTCTATCGCCCGACCGATGGCGGAAACCGGAGTTCGGCTTTCCGGTTCGGGCGATGCCGGCGTATCGGCCGGCGAACCTGCCTGCGAAATTTGATCCGCCCGCCGCGGGCCGTGTCCGCGTCCGCCGCGATGGCCGCGTCGTCTTCCGCCGCCCGGTCGTCGCAGAGGCGCGGGAGGATTTGAGCCAGTTTGTGGATTCTCCGCCATTTCTGGTGCGAGCATGACGGACTGCCGGAAAAAAGCAAAGGTGAATTGTGATTACTTTTTCACAAACAGCGCCAGCGAGGCGGTGTAGCTGTGCAGAAAGTTTTTTTCGCCAATGGGGCCGATTTCGCCGTTGCAGAAGAATCCGGCGAGACTGAACGGGCCGAGTTGCTTTTGGACAAATTCCGCATCGTGGTTTGGCTGGTGGAAGAGATGTTTTCCCCGACCATTGCAACAGCAGAGGCAGCCGCCGTAAATCGCCGTGCCAGCCAGTTTTATCTTTGCGCGTCCAAGCAGTTCGTTCATGTCCTCGGTTGCCGCCGCGGCGTCGCGCCGCTGAAATTGCATGGTCTGGCCGGTGCGCGGCAACGCGCCGACGGCCAACACACCGGAGCGGGGGTCGGCGCCAACGAGATTGCGCACGAGAAAATCGCCGCGATGAAAATCCTCGAGGTATTCGTTGACGACCAGCCCGATGAGCAGGTTGCCCTGCGCCTTGCGCTGTTCCTCCGGCGGAAGTTTCTGAAATGTTTCCGCGAGCACGGCATACGCGGGCCGGTTGCCGATGTGATGAATCAAATTGCGTTCCACGCCCGTGAGCGTCCAGGCCTCGCCAATGGGGGTGCAGCCCTGTGAAATAACGCCGGTCAACGCCACATCGCCGCCAACCGAAATCGCCACGCCGCCGTCCTCGAAGACCTCGCCGTCCAGATAAACCTGGGTCAGCGGTTCGGGAACCGCGCCGCTGGCCAATCCGCCATAAAGCGGCAACGGCACATAGGCCTCGTTCCACGAACGAATCCAACCCTCCACATCCAGGTGAAACGGATCAATGAAGGCGAGCCAGCCGTTCGTGCGCGCCGGTTCGACGCCGGTTTCCAAATGCCAATACACCGCGCCGTTCGCTTCCTCCACCTGCGCCTGCGTGAAGCGAAAACCTTTCAGT
>Ga0335078_10014130_pt1 | contig 11843 bp, 10 predicted proteins | sample Lox_Sample_32_FD_206711 | JGI IMG/M metagenome (GOLD analysis project Ga0335078, IMG submission 206711) | Soil microbial communities from Loxahatchee National Wildlife Refuge, Florida, United States - Lox_Sample_3.2 | ecosystem: Environmental > Terrestrial > Soil > Wetlands | place: USA... | reverse complement strand
GGAATCCCGGCAACCCGGGTTCTCTCACCGTGGCCGATTGGTACACGCCGTTCTATGATGGCGATCGCGACAGCGACCACCGCGACCAGGATCTCGGCTCCGGCGGCGTCATCGCCTTGCCCGATGAAACCGGCCTCATCGCCGGCGGTAAGGACGGCGTCTACTATCACGTGAACCGCTCCGCCATGGGCCAGCGCGATTTCACCAAGCTGCTCGACGCCCCCTTCGTCGCCTCCTTCGACTACACGCCGTACAACGGCCACACGTCGTACTTCGACGATCTCAACCAGGGCACTTCCACCGACCCGTTCACCATTGGTCACGCCGCCAACGGCCGCACCGTGCACATCCATGGCGCGGGCGTGTACTTCAACAACCTCCTGTTCGTGCAGGGAGAAAACAATCCCGTACACGTATTCTCGAAAAGCGGCGGACATTTCGCCGCCAATCCGGCGGCGCGCGGCACGGCCATCGCCTCGATTGGCACCTCCTCTCCGGGCGGCATGCCGGGCGGCATTCTGGCGTTATCAGCCAACGGTACCAACAATGCGATCCTGTGGGCCAACGAAGCCGCCGGCAATCTCCCAAGCGATCCCGATTCCAACATCGCCCCCACGCCCAACATCCTGCGCGCTTACGATGCTTCGACCGTGGGAAGCGGCACGCTGCAGGCAATTTGGGATAGCGAAACCGAGCCCAATGACCGCGTCGGCGCCGCCACCAAATTCGCTCCGCCTCTCATCGCCAATGGGCGCGTCTATCAGGCCACCTATGACAATCAAATCGTGGTGTACGGTCTCGGCGCCGCATCCCCGGTGCCGGCTCGCGATATTCGCCGCACGGTCGTTTTCATTTACGGCCAGACGCAGCCCGGCCAGGACCTGTTTGTCCGCGGCGGCACGAAGGGCGGCGGCGCTATCCGCATCCGCCATCGCAACTGGCTGAACCCGCACACCAACACCTACCGTTGGGGCGATGCCTATCTCGATTGGAACGGCGGCGAGATCGGGCAGGCGGCGCCGCTCGGCGGTCTCGGCGGCGGATCCCCGGCGGATTGGACCACCAGCCTCGCGCAAGGCCAGAACCAGCCCTACGTCGCGACGGCCGGTTTTGGCATCGCCGTCGAGAACACGTTCGGCCCGCATTACTGGATGCTCGATGTCGATATGGATTGCGAACAGGCCTTCGACGACGGCATGGGGCACAAATGGTTCGAGCTGAAAGCGTTCATCGCGTCGGCGCCCGGTTGGGAAGGCAACATCGCACAGAACAGCACGCCCGCGCCGCCTTATTCCTCCAGTAATCACATGGGGCAGTGCGGCATGGTCAACGTGTTCGTCGCCAATTACGCCAATCGCCCGGCTGGTCTCGATCCGAACTCAGCCCAATTCTTCCCGCCCGGCTACACCTATCTCGCTCCCGTCGACGAACGAAACGCCAACAGCGACGCGCTCAACAATACGCCCTGCGTGTCACCGGGCATCGAACGCCGCTGTCTCGGCAACCTGGCGCAAGCCTGCCAGGCCGTGAGCGGCGGAAACTTTTTCCGCACCGCGCAGGACTGCGCAGCCACCCCGGCCGGCGGCGATTACGTGCAGATGTGCCAGCGGTCCACCGGTCAGTGCTGCACTCCGCAGAATGGCGGAACGTGCCAGTGATCCAGGCAGGCCGGCTGCATACGGAGTCTGAACGGCAAGCCGAATTCGAGGCTGTGCTGGTGGGAGTTTCGCCGCGAGCTAGGCCGGAAAGGCCGGTCCAAACGGAGCGAGCCCCCCGTTGCGATCGGGTAGCGTCACGGTTACCGGCATTTCTTTCTTGTTCCGCACTACGGTCAACGTGAAATTGCTCTTGCCGCGGCTCGCTCGTAGCGCTCCGGTGATCTCGCGCGGCGTGGTGACCTTCGTGTCGTCCACTTTGACAATCACGTCTCCGGCTTTGAGCCCAGCCTTCTCGGCGGGAGAATTCTTGATCACCGCTTTCACCAGCACGCCGTCCTTCACGCCGAAGAAATCGGCCAGTTGTCCTTGCGGCGTGAGCGACTCGCCTTCAATCCCGATCAGCGGGCTCTGCCACGACATCTCGAATCGCGGAATCTCGATCGGCGGAATCGGCGGGATTGGAGGAATCACCGGAGTCGGCACGGTGACTGGGCCATCGGGTGTCTCAATGATCATGTTCTTGCGCGCGCCGGCGGTCACCGGAATTTCTTCCGTTTTTCCGTTCCGCCACACCGCCAGCGTCACCTGCCGGCCCGACGGTGTTTCGCGCACCAGCCGGATCAGTTGATCGACGCCTTGGATTTTCTCGCCGTTATATTCCAGCACCACGTCGCCTTCTTTGATGCCGGCCTTTGCGGCGGGGCTGTCTTCTTCCACGTGGGCCACTTCGACGCCGCGGACTTCTTTCAGGTTGAGCGCCTTCGCGCGCTCGGCCGTCACTTCGATCGCCCCAATCCCCAAGTAGGTCGAACCCGAGCGCTGCACCGTGACGATGTTCGCGTGACGCGCGCTCTGGGCGAACCCGGCGGGAGCCGCCAGGCCTGCCGCCACTACCGCTACGACTGCGGAAATCCAAAGTCTCATAACCAACCCCTATGGTTGACGCTTAATAAAAATCGTGCCGCCCGTTCCCGTGATCTGCAAAAGCGGGCCGCCGCCGTTTACCGCGCCTTCCGCCACCACCTGCATGCCGCGCATCCGCACCGGCACGCTCGGGAAATCGCAGACAATGCGCCGCTGAGAATCCGCCGAATCGTTCTGCGCCCGGATCGTCACCCCTACGTTCGACGGAATCAGAACGGTTATGTCACCATTGCCCGTGGCGAGGAATGAATCCGAAAACGCCGCCCCGCCGAGCAGGCTCGCCATAATGTTGCCCATCGCGGTAGAAACGCGCATCGCGCCGCCGATGTTGGTCAGCCGGATGGCGCCGGTGCCCGATTCACTGCGCACCCCCGGCGCCCCGCCTACTTGCACCGGTCCAGCCATATTCCTGGTAATGACAATGCCGCCGGCTTTCCCGATGACAATGGGGCCGCCGCCGGTCGAGGCGGTGACCGGGCCTCCCGCATTGGTCACCCGGATGGCGCCCCCGGCAGTATCGGCGCGTACGGACCCGGCGGCATTGACGATCTCAATGTCGCCGCCGGCTGTCTCCAGCACGGCTTCGCCGCGAGCGTTCTTGACCGTGATGCGGCCGCCGCCCGTGGTCGCGCGCAGCATGCCGGCAACTTCACCGATCTGGATATCGCCGCCGCCCGTCGTCAAACGGACCGCGCCGCCGATGCGGTCGCATTTCAGTTCGCCCGCGCCGGATTGAATGGTTAGAAGGCCATCCACGCCGTTCGCTTCCACTGCGCCTTCGGCCGTGGCAATCTCTGCTGCGCTCAGCCGCGGCGCTTGCACGTTGAGATCGGCCACAATCGGCCCGCCGCCGGTGGACAAAACCGACCACCCGCCGGCGCTGTTTGCCCGGGTTACCGATCGCGCCAGAATCTGCCGCGCTTCCGCTTCGCTCCGCGCCGATACGCTCAGGCGCGCCGTATAAGTCAGCTCGCCCGCAGTCCCGGCATCCAGATGCACCGGGCCTTGGCAATCGATCCGCAAGCGCGAGACCGCGGGCACGCTGCCGGTCACCGTTTGAATCCAGCGCCCACCCTCATGCACCAGCGGCTGGGCGAAAACGGCAGCGGATGCAGCCAGCAGACAGGCTGGAAGCCTGCCGCCCCTAGAATGTCCCGAGAGACGCATTCATCTCCTTCAGCGCTTTCTCGGACTTCAGGCGCACGTAATTGTTGTTCTCTTTCTGCATCAAATCCTGCAGCACCCCGACAATCGCATCGTCGCGATGCTCCACCAGCAGATCCACTACCTGCATGCGAATCGCCGGGTTGTCATCGGAAAGCAGCACTTGGGCCAGCACCTTGCGCACGTCCGGTTCCGCAGCCAGCGGCTTCAGCCCTTCCACCGCCTTCAGCCGCACTCCGGGATTGGGGTCGTGGGCGACCGCGTTCAGCAGCGCGTCGCGAATGTCGCTCGTGCCGGAATGGTTCTTCAACAAGTCCACCGATTCTACCCGCACGGCCGGGTTGTCTTCGCGCGCGGCGCTCAACAGCAGCCGGCGAATATTCTGATCATCCATCGGGCCGGACACGACGCGCCGCCGCGTCTCGTCGAACGAAATCTGCACGCCGCCCGACGGGTTCGGCTGCACGGACCGGACGGTCGAGAACACTTGATCCGAAGGAGCCAGCGCCAGCTTCGCTTCCGCCACGCCCGCCGGCCTGGTAGTCACCCGCGCCGCGAAGAACCCGACCGCGAGCAATGCCAGCGCCCCGGCCGGCTGCCGGAAACGCGACCACCCGGAAAGGCTCTCGGAAACCGCATTCAGAAACAAACGCCACGCCCCCGGGCCTCGTTCGGCTGCCCCCGCGCCGCCTTGAATCGCCGCCATCAGATCGGTCCGACAATCTTCGAGCAGCCCCGCGGGAATCTCCGCTCGATGCCGATCCGCCATCACGCCCAGCGCGCGCTGACGTTCCATTTCGCGGGCGCACGAGCGGCACCGATGCAGGTGCTCTTCCATCCCATCCTCTTCGGCGGGCGTCAGCTCGCCGTAAAAGTAAAGCGGCATGGATTTCAAAACAGATTCGCACGTCATACCAAATCTCCAAGCGCGGAGCGCATCTTCTGGGTCGCCCGGAACAGGCAGTTTTTCGCGGCGTCTTCCGTGGTTCCGAGAATTTCGCCGATGTTCCGCAGCCGCAGGCCTTCATAGTGCCGCAGCTCGAACACCATCCGCTCGCGCGGCGTCAGGTCGCGCATCCCTTCCTCGATCCGTTCGTGAAGCTGGCGGTTCCACATGTTGCGTTCGGGGTCGGCATGCGCGGAGGTTTCTTCCACGTTCTCCAGCCGGTCCAGCGGCCCCTCGCCGGTCTCCACCACCGCCGGCTCTTCTTTCCGCACGCCGCGTTTCCGAAGATGATCGAGGCACACATTCGTCACGATCCGGTACAGCCACGTATGGAAGCTGCAATCGAACCGGAACGTGTGCAGATTGCGAAACACCTTCAGAAACACCTCCTGATACACATCCCGCGCCTCTTCCGGGGAGCGGAGCAGGTTCATCGCATGACGGAGCACACTCTGGTCGTAAGCGCGGACCAGTTGCTCGAACGCATCCTGGTCGCCACGCTGGGCCGCCCGGATTAGGGAGTCAGCTTGAGTTGTCAATCGGGCGCCTGCCGCTTCGGCCACGTCCTGAACCATTTACCCATCAGATAGGACGTGCTGGTTGCAGATTGGTAACGAAGGCGAGACCCCCGCACGGGTCCGCGGCCGGCCTCTTTAGAAGCTGCTTCACTGCTTTGTTAAATCTTTAAGATTCAACTGGTTTCGCCTGTAAGCGAATGCGAAACGCGAACTGGTCTGGTACCGGCACGACTTTCACTCCGCCGGCTTTGCCCACCATAATAGTGGCACGACCACTGTGTTACAAGCCAGTCACTCTGCTCCCCAGATCTCAGCCCGATCCGGCCTGGAAGCGCGCCTGGCGCGGCGGCGGGCGATCGAGGCACAGCATCACCTCGGTCCGAACGCCCATGGCCATGGCGATTTCGCCCTGAATCATGAACGGTTTTTCGCCTGGGGCGTCAAGACCGCCTTGCGCGTCACCGGCCTTTACCAGCGAGGCCGAGCCAACGCTCTCGATCCCGTGGTTCGGGAGTTCCAGTTCCAGTTTGAAGACCTACCGCCCGCGTTACAGGGCTTCCGGATCCTCCATCTGAGTGATTTTCATATCGATGGAATTGACGGCCTGGCGGAAATCCTCGCCGAACGCCTGAGATTCTTCCCGGTGGATGTCTGCGTCATGACCGGCGACTACCGCTTCGATGTGCGTGGCCCCTGCGACGCGGTCTACCCGCGGATGCAGCGCATCCTACACGCCGTGCGTTCCCGCCACGGCGTCTTCGGTATCCTGGGAAACCACGACTGCGCCGATATCGCGATCGGCCTCGAAGCCCTCGGCGTCCGCATGCTGATCAACGAATCGGCCACCATCGGGCCGCCGCAGTCTCCTGTGTCCGTCATCGGCGTGGACGACCCGCACTTCTACGGCTGCGACGATCTCCGCGAGGCTTCCCGCGGCGTCCCGCCTCACGCCTTCCGGCTATTGCTGTCCCACACCCCGGAAATGTACGACGAAGCGGCGAAGGCGGGAATCGATCTCTATTTGAGCGGCCACACACACGCCGGCCAGGTCCGCTTGCCCGCCATCGGAGCGGTGATGCAACTGGCCGAGTGCCCCCGGGCCTTTGCCTTCGGCCACTGGCGTCACCAGCGCATGCAAGGCTACACCACCGCCGGCGCCGGCTGCTCGCTGCTGCCCGTGCGATTCAATTGCCCGCCCGAGATCGTCGTTATCGAACTCGCGCGCACCTAGCGGCATCGCCCATTATTCCTGGAACTCGGCGGAGAACCCTCTGAACTCTTTATTGTATCCAGGACGCAATGTGATCCGTCATACCTTCAGCGCGTCCCTTTTTGTGTTCTTATATACCTTCGTGGTTCTTAAATGCCCAGGCCGCGGAGCGGAGGAGCCCTCGAGATGAAGACCGCTCATTTTCCAGTCATTTTATTGATGGTCGCTGTCCCGCTGTGGCCGCAGCAGTTCGTGATATCGACGCCAGTCGGCACTGCGACGGCCGGCTACTCCGGCGATGGCGGTCTGGCCACCAAGGCGCTCCTGAACGGCCCCAAGGGCGTGGCCGTCGATCACGCGGGCAATCTCTACATTGCGGATGCCTCCAATAACCGCGTTCGCAAAGTCTCTACCGCCGGCATTATCACGACTGTAGCCGGTGGCGGCACGGCCGGTCTCGGCGACGGCGGCCTTGCCACCAGCGCTCAACTCAACGGGCCGACGGCCGTCGCTCTCGATAACTCGGGCAACCTCTTCATTGCCGATACCGGCAATAACCGGGTTCGCCAAGTTTCTTCCGCCGGGACCATCACCACCTTCGCCGGTACCGGCACTGCCGGCTATTCGGGCGATGGCGGCCCGGCCCTCAGCGCCCAGTTGCAGAATCCGGAAGGCTTGGCCCTCGATCCGGCTGGCGATCTCTTCATCGCGGATACCGCCAACTATCGGATTCGCAAAGTCGCGGTAAACGGAACCATTACCACCGTGGCCGGCAATGGAGTTTCGTCAATCCCTGTGATCAATGGCCACGTCCAGGCCACCAGTGTCTCGCTCTCGGCACCCTTTGGGGTTGCCTTGGATACCGCCGGTGACCTTTACATCGCGGACGCTCTTTCCTCGCAAATCTTAAAGGTTGCCACCGATGGCACCATCTCGACCGTGGCCGACGGCGTAGCTCTTGAGCTCTTCACTCCGACCGGTGTCGCTCTCGATGCTTCCGGCAACATCTACGCCTCGGATACCAGTGAGCGCTTGTCGTCCTCCGGGCCTCGCAGCGGTCCGCGCGTCGCGGCCGTGTCTTCCAGCGGTCAGATTACGACCGTCGCGGGCAACGGTACCGTTGGCGATTCCGGCGACGGCGGGCCCGCCGCCAACGCGCAGCTCAATAATCCCCACGGCTTGGCCTTCGATGGCTCGGGCGATCTCTACGTTGCCGATACCGGCAACAATGCGATTCGGCTCCTTACCACCACCGGCGGCCCCTTGACGATCACCACCGCCTCGCCCCTGGCGCAGGGAGCCATTGGACTGCTCTATTCACAGAATCTCACCGCCAGCGGCGGCACGCCGCCCTATACCTGGACTGTCGCTTCTGGCGCCTTGCCCGCCGGATTGACGCTATCCACCACCGGTACGCTCGCGGGCACTCCCACTGGTGCCGGCACCGCGACCTTTACCGTTCAGGTCGCTGATAGCGCCTCCGCGACTGCGACCAAGCAGTTGAGTTTAACCACCCAAGGTTCCGCGCTGAGCATCACCACAACTTCGCCGCTTCCTTCGGGCTTTGTGGGCGGCAGTTATTCACAAACCCTGGTTGCCACCGGCGGCGTTCCGCCGTACACGTGGTCTATCAGCTCCGGCAGTTTGCCATCCGGCCTCGCCCTTTCCAGTTCAGGAACCATCACCGGAACGCCTCTGTCGGCGGCCGCTTCGACGGTCACCGTACAGGCGAAGGACAGCAGCGGCCTGACCGCTACTCAGTCTCTGGCCTTGACTGTGGTTTCCGCTGGCGCCCTGACCTCCATCGGATCTTTCGCACAATTCCCCACCGGCGGCGGTTGGAACACTTCCATCACTCTGGTCAACACCGGAACGTCCGCCGTCGCCGTGCGATTGGTGATCCGCACGGAGGATGGCAGTGCCCTTGCCGTACCTCTCACGGTTACGCAACAAGGCACGGTGCAAACCCTGACCGCCAGCACTTTGGACGCGGTAGTCAACCCGAACGCGACACTGCACGTGGTATCGGCATCACAGAGTGCCGCCGCTGTCGGCGGTTGGGTGAACCTCCTGACGTCGGGAGCCATCAACGGTTTTGCGATCTTTACTTACACGGGAACGAATCCCGCCTCGGAAGGCACCGTTCCCCTGCAGCTCCAAACCTCAAATACGGTTGATCTCCCCTATGACAACACCGGCGGATACGTCACCGGTGTAGCGCTCGCCAATCTGGCCGCGACTGCCGTGACGGTCAACGCCACCATCTTTGACGCCAATGGAACCCAGTTAGGGGTTCAATCGGTGCCGCTGCCGGCCAACGGCCATACCTCATTCCTGGTGAATAGCCAGTTCTCTGTGACCGCCGGGCAACAAGGCCTCATCCAGTTTCAGAGCTCCTCCTCGCTCGCCGGTCTCGGCCTGCGAGCGAACCCGAGCCTCATCCTGACTTCGGTCCCCATCATCATTCCGTGATCACGGCTGCGCATAATAGCCGGTCCGTGTGACCGCCTTCAGACCCGGCTTATCGATCTTCACTTCGAAGGTATGGTAATCATTGGGCCCATCGGCTGGGACGCCTTCAAATTGAAGTACGTAGTAATTACTGGCGTCGCCCACGCAGGTCGCAATCTCACCCGCCACGTCGTTCTCGGAATTCAACACGCGGCCTCCGCTTTGAATCGCAATCGCCTGCAGCGCCACGTCTCCGAACTGCACCTGGCTCGGTTTCTTGACGCCTTTGACGAACTCCTCATAGTAAGTGGTTCGGAATCCCACGGCGTCGCTCGTTCCTAACGGGTCGACGTTGTAAATGGTCATGCCGGCCTTTTGAATGCTCTCGGAAATCCTGACGATCTCATTGAAAAGGTTGCGCTGATCCGTCGAACTCAGTTCAATATTCGGTCCCGTCAAATAGGGCCATCCCGGACTGATCCAAATTACCAGCTTGCGCCCCGGTTTCGTCGCCTCTGCGGTGGCAAGCCGCTGCAGCGCGTTGACCGAAAGGTCCAGCTGATCGCTGGCGCCATACACGCCTTGCGTGCGCCGGTTGATCGTACGGAGGCTGGGTCGATTGCGGTCCAGGTCCGCTACCAACGCATTTCCATCGGTGCTGGGCCCGTTGCCCGTGGTGATGCCATTGTCCGACAGAAAGGCAAGCATCACCGGAGTCGACAGATGCCCGCCGTCCCGCTGGAGAAATTTCTGCACCTGCAGCCGCTCGTAAGCCACCCTTTCAATTCTGGTGTTCACGTTATCCATCAGAAGAATGATCTCCGCGGGCGGTCCGCCTTCGGGATCGAGTCCCCGCACGGCCTCAAACGCCGTGCTGCTTTGCGGCTTCTTGTCCTCGAGAATCGTGAAGTCCTGTTGCTGCAGTCCCGAAACCGCCTTGCCCGCCTTATCGGTCGCCACCACATTTAAAGTGATGGTTCGATCGCCGTTATCGGTCTGCGCTTGCGAAAATCCCGGAAAGGTCGAAGTAGCGATCGTGATGAACCACACTGCCCAGTGTTTTGCCATACGCCCCCTCTTCGATTCCAAGTATAGTTCTGCGAGAAAGGGCGAGATCTCACCAGACGTCGCCGATTTACTCCGAACCCTTTACTCTCTCCGTATCCAGTTCATGTCAGCCCAGCGAAGTGGCTGTAACCGATTGACACGCCAGGATCACCATGCTACAAGTCGCGTTGTTAAACGGGGCCCGCGGAGTGCGAGCATGGGCTTTTTGAGTGTTTTGCGAACCCATCAGGATGCGGTCCAGAGTTGGACCGACACAATCAGCAAGATCGCTCAGGTGCTTGCACTTGCGTTGGCTGGGCTTTGGACGTACAAGACGTTTTACGAGTCAGAAAGGCCTGCTCTCGAGCGCCGCCTGAACACATCGATCGCGGGCGCTTGGGCTGCGGTTCCAAACGACAAAGATATTTGTGAAATCACCCTCAACGTGAGCGTCGAGAATACAGGTAAGCAGGCAGCTGATGTGACTGCCATCAGCATCACTGGCTGGTTATCGAATCGTATGCCGTTCAAAGGACAAACTCCGCAGCTTTTCAACACGGATATCATCGAACGGGGCCAGATGTTCATTGATCAGACCGTGACGTCCGGGATCTTGATCGCCCACTTCCCACCCGCTGCGCAGAGAACGGACTCGTTTGTCTGGTACTTCAAGAACGATCAGGATAAGGTTGCGTTGTGGAAGATCGACTTTCAGACATCGAAGCCCACGGAGTTTGGGAAAAACACGTACTTTTGGGATTATGTCTGTCGGAATCTCCCCAATCCGGCGCCATCCGAGAGAAATTCAAAGACGAAATCATCGCGGTGAGCTCTGATTTATGACGCCTCCCGCAGGAACGGAAGTTCATCGAGCGAACGGACCTCATATTCCGGTCGTCCCGGTAGTCGCTCGCGTCGTTGACCATACCGGTTACACCAAACCACCCGCATCCCAAACGCGGATGCGGCCCAGGCATCCCAGGCGTTCGACGATTGAAAGGAAATCGACTGCCGCTCCACCCCCAGCCGTTCCACCGCCAACTGGTATACCTTCGGATGCGGCTTATAGACGCCGGCCTCTTCCACCGAAAGCACCGCGTCCAATAGCCCCGCGATTCCCGCGTTCGAGACGGCGGTTTGCAGCATCTCGGGCGTGCCGTTCGAAAGGATGGCCGTCTGGATCCCCTTGGCTTGGAGCCGCTCCAGCACAGCCGGCACTTCGGGAAAGGCATCGAGCCTGTGGTATGCGTCCATCAGTCGTGCGTGCAGGGCGGCCGATTCCAAGCCGAGCGTTTCCAGGGTAAAGTCCAGGGCGTCGCTGGTCACCTGGCGGAAATCCGCATGCTGGTTCTGCAGCGCGCGAAGCCAGGTGTACTGAAGCTGCTTCTCCCGCCACAGTGCGCTGAGCAGCTCCCGCTTCGGTCCCAGACTCTCACTACATCGCGCTGCCGCCGAACCAAGATCAAAAAGCGTTCCGTACGCATCGAAGACGCACGCCTTGGGCAGTTCGTGTGAAGCACCGGGCATATCTCCCATTGTCGGCACACTCGGTGGACCGCTGCTATCCGGCTGGGCACGGTGCGAAGCCGGCCCAGTCGAGGGAGTTCTGAAATGCGTCGTCGGGTGGAAAGAACTTCTCGAACGTGAAGGCAAACTCGGTCGGGCCGTGGGCGTCCAGATGCGCGAGCCGTTTCTTGGCCTCGTCGATGCCCGGAATGTAGCCGGCCGGTGTCCACCACAGGCTGCGATCCGCGAGAGCGTTGATTTCATCGAGCCGGCGCACGAAACCGGCCATGATCTCGTCGTCGAGCGGCGCCCCGATCCGGCCGATATTCACCTGCGCGATGTGATACTGCGGCATTGCGTCCGCCGTTCAGTCCTGCCCGATGACCTTGGCCCCGATCGCGCCGCCGGCCATGCTGAGC
>Ga0335078_10014129_pt1 | contig 11843 bp, 8 predicted proteins | sample Lox_Sample_32_FD_206711 | JGI IMG/M metagenome (GOLD analysis project Ga0335078, IMG submission 206711) | Soil microbial communities from Loxahatchee National Wildlife Refuge, Florida, United States - Lox_Sample_3.2 | ecosystem: Environmental > Terrestrial > Soil > Wetlands | place: USA: Florida... | reverse complement strand
CCCGCGCCTTCCTCGACGGCCAGCCCTCGGGCCATCTCACCCGGGACAACATCGTGGACAACATCACGCTGTACTGGCTGACCGGCACCGGGGCCTCGGCCGCCCGGGAGTACTGGGAGAACGGGCAAGCCGCAGCCCGCGCGGCCGGACAGGCTCCTCCGCAGGTCTCGGTCCCGGTCGGCTTCACCGTCTTCCCCGGCGAGATCTTCCGGGCCCCGCACAGCTGGGTCCAGAAGGCCTACCCCACCCTCGCCTACTTCCACGAGGTCGACAGGGGCGGCCACTTCGCCGCGTGGGAAGAGCCCGAACTGTTCGCAACCGAGATCCGGGCAGCGTTCGAGTCACTGCGCTAACGACAGCCCCGCCACCAGCCACCGGCATCCCGTGGGCGCGCTAACCCCCCAGTTGCCTGCTCACCGCTCGCCTTAAGTTGCTTCGCAGTTACGGTCAGGTCTTGACCGCGTTCTTCAGGAAGAGGGCGCCGATAGCGGTGGGGTAGACGCCGGTCACGTTCGCCGCGGTTGCCGTGAGATGGTCGAAGAAGTACCCGTAGATGATGGGGGTCTGGTCGAGCAGGAGAGTCTGGATCTGGCCGGCGACGGTGCGCTGAGCGCTCAGGTCCACGGCGGCGATGTACTGCTGGGACAGCGCGTCGTACTGCGAGTCGTTGAAGTGCGCCGCGTTCCAGGAGCCGGTCCCGGTCGCGGCACTGGTGGTCTGCAGCGGGGCGGACAGGAACACGTTCGGCACGCTGCGGTGGGCGTAATTGACCAGGCTCATCGTGGCGTCGAGCCAGTCGGAGTTGCCGAACGTGGCTTTGCCGTAGTAGGCGGCCGGGCTCTCGACTGTCAGGCGGATGGTCACGCCGATGCTCGCCGCGGCCTGCGCCACGATCTGGGCGTACTGGGGGACCTCCTGGAACTGCAAAGTGGTGAGCCGTACGGCGAACCCTGACGGGTACCCGGCGGCCGACATCAGCGCCCTTGCGGTGGAGATATCCTTGCCGCGGTGGGGAATACCGGTGTCCGTGGAGGCGAAAACCGGGGCGAAGGGGCTGTCATCGCCAACGTCGGCGTAGCCCTTGAACAGCGCCCGGACGATCGCTGGCCGGTCAAGGGTGAGCGCGATTGCCTGGCGGACTCTGCGGTCGGTAAATGGCGCCCTGTCGCAGCGCATCGACAGTTCGTGATGCGCGCTGGAGCGCAGCCTGATGATGTTGTACGGGGTGCCGGGGGCTAGGAGTTGCTCGGCACCGGATACCGCGAACTGCCCGATGACGTCGACCGTGCCGCTGCTGAGCGCGAGGATCTGCGGCGCCTGGGTGTCGTAGAAGGTGAACTCGGTGGCGGCGGGCAGGGCCTTGAGTCCCCAGTACTGGCTGTTACGGGTGAACGACGCGCCGGCCCCTGGGACGTAGGACGTCAGCACGAACGGGCCAGTGCCCACGAACGAGCTTTGCCAGTCCGCCGGGTCGTAGCCATCCGGCAGGATGATCATGTTGTAGTTCTCGGAAGAGGTCAGGTACGGGAAGTTCCCGTTCGGGGCCTCTAGGTGGAAGGCGACGGTGTGGTCGTCGGTTTTGCTAACACCGGATGGGCCAAGTACGCCGCCGAACGCCGACAGCGCGTTCGACGAGTTGTTCGGGTTGGTCTGCAACTTGTAGGTGTACACCACGTCGTCGGCGGTTAGCGGGCGGCCGTCGTGGAACGTGACCCCCTGGCGGATTTTGAACGTCCAAACGTCCGCAGCTGAGTTGGGCGTCCAGCTTTCTGCCAGCATCGGCTGCAGGCCCAGTTGCTGGTCGGCCAGGCAGAGGTACTCGCCCGTCTGGGCGAGCATGATGCCGCCGCCCACGTCGGCCACGGTCATCGGGTCGATCTCCCCGGTCGGGGTGAGGATCCCGGCCGTGATGGTGGTACCAGCCTTGTGAGCGACAGGGCTCGGGGAGTGCCTTGGTGCGGGGGTGCTTGAATTCTCGCAGGCCGCGACGCTGGCGGCGAGCACCGGCACCGAGATCCCCACCACGCTGGCGCGCCGCAGGAAGTCACGGCGTGAGATTCGCCCCGCGGCGAACTCATCTATGACATGATTCGCGACCTCTGCCTGGCCCTGACGCAACCGGTCCAGGTGGCCATTGTCACCGCTCATTGAGCCCTCTGCATGAGCTTCCCACCGGTGCCGCTGAGCGCGGCCTGGGCCCGCAACGGACAGATTACGGCCCGGCACTCCTTTGTCACTGCACCCTCCCGTGCACTACGCCAAGATCGCAGCCCTGTGGACTAGGTCGGCTGGCCGTCCTGCCCGAGGCTCGCCAGCGCGGCGTGCAGTTCCCGGCGGGAGCCGATGCCGAGCTTGGCGAATATCTTGCGCAGGTGCCATTCGACCGTGCGCGCGGACAGGAACAACCGCGCGCCGATCTCCGGATTGGTCAGGCCGTCCCGCGCCAGCCGGGCGATGTAGGTCTCCCGCGGGGTCAGCGTGGTGACGGTCTCGATGTTGCGCTTGCGCACCGTCTCGCCAGTGGCGATCAGCTCCTGGCGCGCGCGCTCGGCGAACGCCGCCATGCCGATCGCGGCGAGCATGTCGTGGCCCATGCGCAGCTGCTCGCGCGCGTCGACGCGTCGGCCTTCGCGGCGCAGCCACTCCCCGTACAGCAGGTGCGCTCGGGCCAGCTCCGGACGTAGCCGGGTACGGCCCAGCCGGTCGATGGCCTCACGGTACAGCACGTCGGCGGCCGCCCCGTCGCTCAGCAGAGCCCGGCAGCGGGCCTCAATGCCTCCCGCGAGATCGGTGCCGCAGGGCTGCGTCGTCTCCGCCAGCCGGGCGAGCGCGTCGCGTGCGAGCTCGGCGTCGCCTACGCGCGCCGCCGCCTCGACCAGCTCGGGCAGCGCCCACATGGAAATCCACGGGTCGAAGGTGCTCGCCGCGGCCTGCCGGGCCGCCGATGCCGCCTCCTCGTAGCGGGCGAGGCCGTTGTACAGGACCGCGGCCGCCCACTGTGCATGAGGCTGGCCCTGCTCGATCTCGCTCGCCATCGGTGTGGAGGCCTCAGCTTCCGCGCCTTGCAGCGCCCGGAGCCTCAGCAAGGCGTTCGGCGCGATCGGGCGACCAGTCGCCTCCGCTACGCTGTCGCTCTCCGCGATGAGCGCGGCAGCATCCGCGAAGTCGCCCATCCATGCGCTGGCGATCGCCAACCTCCAAAGGTAAATCGGCAGGTGTGCGAGTGCGCCGGCGTCGCGGACGAGCTGGACCTGTCGCGCGTAGACCGCGCGCGTGCGATAGTCGTCCCACATCAGGGCGCTGGGGGCCGTGGCCAGCCAGCCCCACCTCAGGACGTCGTCCACGGGGATGTCGGTGAAGGCTTTCGCTGCCTGCTGCAACGTCGGAGCCGCGGCGGCGCGTCCGTCGGTGATCAGCAAAGCTAGGCCGTCGAGCAGTAGGTCGAGGGGCCGCGAATTACCGCCTGGCGCAGGCAGGGCCCGGGCGGCGCGGGAGATCTCCTGCAGCACGATCCCCCCGTCGAGATGCGCCGTGAAGGCCGCCGCGTTCCAGGCGTTCAGGTACGTCTCGCGCGCCAGCTCCAGGTCGAGCGGCTCGAGCCGCCTGGCGGCCTTCAGGAGCAACGGGGCAGCATCGCCGCCATGACCAGAGGCGAACACGACCTGCCCGCGCAGCAGGTCCACCCGAGCGCTCTGGAACTCATCCAGCGGGCCGGCCTCCGCCGTGGCCAGCAGGTCCAGGGCCTTGCCGAACGCGCCGGCCTGCATGCTGGCCATCGCCGCGGCGAGGATGCGCTCGGCGTGCCGGGCCGGATCGGCGGTGAGCGCCACCGAACGCTCCAAGAATGCGGCGGCCGCGGCCAGCCCGCCGCGGGCCTGCGCGCGCCCGGCCGACCGCTCCAGCTCCGCGGCGACCTCCTCATCCGGCCCGGCCGTGGCCTGGGCCCGGTGCCATGCCCGCCGGTCCGGATCTGCCTTCGGGTCGGTCACCTCCGCCAGCGCGGCGTGCACCTGCCGCCGCTCGGCGAACGATGCCGACTGGTAGGCCGCCGAGCGGACCAGCGGATGCCGGAACCGGACCCGTGTGCCGAATTCCACCAGGCCCGCCTCCGCCGCCGGCTCCCCGGCCTGGATCGGCAGGTGCAGCTGCCCAGCGGCTCGCCTGACCAGCGAGGGGTTGCCGGACGGGTCGGCCGCCGCCAGCAGCAACAGCCGCCGGGTCGCGGCCGGCAGGGCGTCCAGCTGTCGGCGGAAGCTGTCCTCGATCCGGCTGGTCAGCGGAACCGCGCCGGGCAGCCCGAACCCGCCGGCTAGCTGCGCAGGGGACAGTCCCCGCGGCAGTTCCAGCAGCGCCAGCGGATTACCCTGGGTCTCGGCAACGATCAGGTCGCGGACCCGCGCGTCCAGCGGCCCGGGCAGCGCCGAGTCCAGCAGCGCCCGGGCGTCGTCGTCCCGCAGTCCGTCCACGATGAGTTCCGGTAGCGCGGCCAGCTCCGCGCCCGGCTCGCGGGCCGCGAACACCAGCCCGACCGGGTCGGCCGCCAGCCGCCGCGCCACGAACCCCAGCGCCTGCGCCGAGGCCCGATCGAGCCACTGCTCGTCGTCGATCAGGCAGATCAGCGGGTGGTCCCCGGCCACTCCGGACAGCAGGCTGAGCGCGGCCAGCCCCACGAAGAACCGCTCCGGCGGCGGCCCCGGGGCCAGGCCGAACGCGGTCTGCAGCGCGTCCCGCTGCGGCACCGGCAACCGTTCGGCGCGGTTCAGCATCGGCCCGCACAGCTGATGCAGGCCCGCGAATGCGAGTTCCATCTCCGACTGCACGCCCAGCGCGCGGGCCACCCGGCACCCGGCGGCCGCGGCCCGCCCGGCCAGGTAGTCCAGCAGAGCGGTCTTGCCCACGCCGGGATCGCCGCGCACCACCAGGGCCCGGCTCTGCGCCTACCGCGACACCGGCGGCGGCTTGCTTACTCATGGCCGCTTGTGAAGCCCAGTTTCGGGCCGGGTCTTTTTTGGCGCCTGCTGCCTGGATGGTCTCGGTGGCGCCGCCCCCGGCGGGGACGGCGCCACTATGGGTTGCTTGAGCGTGACTCGGGATTCCTAGTTTGCGGGGCCGGATGTTGCTCCCCACAGCTGGTTGTCGGGCACGTTCGTCGGGTTGCCGATCATGTGCTCGAGCCTGATCTGCGGGAACAGCTCGTTGGCCGGGTCACCGTTGATGGTCATCGTGAACGGGTGGGTGAAGTCCGTGGTCGAGGCGTTGACGATCGGGAAGAGGTGGGCAGCCATGGTCCCGGGCGAATCGGCGAAGTCGAGGATGAACACGGTGGTGCCCGGAGTGCTGCACGGTTGCAGGCTGAGCCCTTCACCCTGGTACGCGGTGGTGGCCACGGCCGCGCACAGACCTGTGGGGTGCCCGTACGGCGCGTACTCGACCTGCACCGCGGGCTCGCTGCTGTAGTGGGCGTTCACCGCGGCGGACACCATCCCCTCTGCGTAGAACTCAGACACCAGCACCCGGCCGGGCGGCGGGACGATGAAGTCCCCCCTCGGGTCGAACTTGCTCGCGCGATGCATGATCGTCGGTACGCCAGCCAGCGGGATCCCCAGGAACACGCTCTCGATGAAGTTGGGGCTGGTGTACGTGCCGAACTCGGCGCTGAAGATCTGGATGCAGGACGAGCCGCATTGCGTGGTGGCCGCACTCGCGGGTAGCGTTCCCGCTGTGCCGAGGCCGCCGGCCACGGTCAGCGCCGCCGCGGCGGTGAGCATCCTGGTCTTGATGGACATGACAGTTCCTTTCGTGAACCACGGCCGTGCCCTGCGCCTGGGGGCTGGTGTGCTGCTCAGTGGATGAGCGTGAGCCTGATCAGGGCAGGAACGGGCGTTCCCTTGGCCTGCGACGTGCGGGGATGGCCTCGTGTGAGGTGAGTGCTTCGGGCTGGCCTGGCCCCAGGAAGTTCGGCTAGACCGGGGTCGGGTGCGGGCCGGGGTTGTGTGCCGCGGCCTGCTCGTCGCGGTACGGGGCCAGGAACGCGGTCAGCGCGGCCAGTGTCTCATCGGGAGTCTCCTCGGCGGGGTGGTGGCCGCAGCCAGGGATGACCAGGGTCTGCACGTCGTCGGCGGCGAGCTTCATCGTGTCGCCGACCTGTTCACGCAGGCTGTGCGCTCCGCCGATGCCCAGCACGGGTATCGGAAGCCGTCGGGTCTTGCGCTGCTGGTTCTGCGCAATGGTGGCATCCAGTGCGCGGTAGATCGCGAAGCTAGCGTGCAGCGCGGCGGGGTCGGCGGCGAGGGTGTCGATGTAGTGGCGGACGGCGTAATCGGGCAGTGGCCTGGCGGCCTTGGTGGCGAACTGCCAGCCGAAGTAGACGTCCTCCCGGCCGGCGGCGAGCTGGTCGTTCACCTCGGCGAGCCGGTTGAACGCGAAGTGCCATAGCGCATTGTTCAAGTGCGCGTTGGCGAACAGGGGCGGGGATGGGGACACTCCCGGGAGGGGGGTTTCGGCGACGGCCAGCCGGGCGACCCGGTCCGAGTGGTCGGCGCCCAGCGCGTAGCCGATCCACATGCCGGTGTCGTGCCCGGCCACAGCGAACCGCCGGTGGCCCAGCGCCTCCATCAGCGCGACCAGGTCGGCGGCCAGGGTGCCGGTATCGTACCCACCCTCCGGTCTGCCGGACAGCCCGGTGCCGCGCTGGTCGGGCGCGACGACGGAGAATTGGCGGGCTAGCGCGGGCATCACCAGCCGCCAGGCGTACCAGGTCTGCGGCCAGCCGTGCACCAGCAGGAGCGGCGGGCCGTCGCCGCCGGTGACCACGTGCTGGCGCAGCTCGCCGGTGTCGACGTACCGGCTGGTGAACGTGCCGGTGAACCCGTCCGGCAAGTTCGGCGCCCCAGAGACGGAGCCGGGACCTTCCGGGGTGGACGGTGAGTTCATCTGGTTCCCTTTCACAGGTGGGTACTGGCCGTCGTGGGTCTGTCCGATTCAGGACTCGCCGGCGAGAAAGTGCTCGGCGTAGGGGGTGCTGGCGAGCTTCTCGCCTATCAGCCTGGACAAGAGCAGCAGGGTGCTCCGGGGCCGGTAGTTGCCCACGATGTGCTGCGCCTGCCCGGCGGCGTCGCGGGTCACCAGAGTGACGTTGCCGATCGGCTCGCCGCGGACCCCGGCGGTGTACTCCTCGAGCCAGCCGTTGTCGCCGTAGGGGCCAGTGAAGTGGAACTCCTGGTAGTCATAGAGCGCGCGGATTTGCACCAGCACGGTCCGCACGGCCTCGGCGCCCTGCACGAAGCCGTCCATCGCCGAGCCCTCCAGGGTGACGTCGTCGGCCAGGCTGTCCAGCCAGGCCGGGTAGTAGTCGGCGAGGGCCGGATCGCCGCTTCCCGTATATGTCATGCCATGCCTCCCTGGGAATCTGGTAGCGGCCGGATGCTATGTGGAACCCCCTCAGGGTCGCGCCCGGCGCGGGCGCGTCGCGCCGGTCACATCCCCTGGCCGTTTACCCTGGCCGTTTACCCTGGCCGGACCCTGGCCGGATCCCTGGGTCTGCGATAGGGCACAGCCTGCAGGGACCCGAGAGCCCCGGACGGGTCGGCGCCCCGGCCATCAGCACGAAGCCCGCGACCGCGACGCCCATCGCCACCCAGGTCCGGGGACGAACCGGCTCCCCGGCGAGCAGGCCGATCAGCGCGGCCGCCAGCGGAACCAGCGCCTGGACCACCAGGACGTTCGCGACCGAGGTGTCGTTGAGCGCGGTGATGAACGAGCCGGACGCGATCGCCATGAGCACCGCGGCCGCCAGCCCCGGCCGGCCGATAGCACGGAAGGCCCGGATCACCTGGCCGCGCTCGGCGGCCGCGACGAACACGAGCACGGCGAGGAACGCGAACGCCGCGCGCCCGGCTAGCTGGGAAGCAAGGCTCATGTGCAACTGGCGCTGCAAGATCCCGGCGAGGGACCACATCAGCGCGGCCAGCGCTACGTAAGCCGACCCGAGCGGGCGCGCGCCAGGCCTGACCACCCTCACACGCAGCGCAGGTCCCTCCTCAGCCACCAGACAGATTCCGGTACGACTCTAACGGCCTGCTGATCTCCTTCTGCGGCGCGATCAGCATGCAACCCGAACAGACCTGAATCGTGCCGCGCCAGGGCGCGGGCTGGCCCCCTCAGTGGCAGGGATTCTGATACGGCGTGCCCGCCTGCACGTATCTGGACCAGTCGGCCGGGGTGGGGGAACCCGGCACCCCGGTCCCGACGCCTGCCCGGCCAGATAATCCAGGAGCACGCTCTTGCCAGCTCCCGCCTCGTCACGAAGGATCAAAACCCGGCCCTGACCCACCTGCACATCTGCCACCAACCGGTCACCACCTTGCTGGACGGGCTGCCGCATCAGTGCATGAGTTGGTACTGCCCACGATCGCCCCTCGGCAGGAGCGTCGCGCCAGTGGACACCCTGGCCTCGATACCCTGGTCCGCACCCTGGCTTGCGGTGGTCAGCCGGTATCTCCTTAAGGTCCGGCTGGCCGGTCAGTGGGCGCCGGTGAGTTTTTCCAGCAGGCCCGCCGGCCGGGGCGTCAGCGCCAGGCGAATACGGGCTGCTCGAAATGGGCCACCCGGGTGGTCAGGCCATGCCGCGCCAGCTGGCAGAACTGATGGATGACGGCGGCGGTCGGAGCGTACACGTGGCCGCCCAGCAGCGCCAGGCGCAGGACCGGCGCGGGCGATTCCGGGATGCGCAGCAGCTCGGGCGGGTGGTCGAAATCGGCCAGCGGGATCAGGTGGATCCGGGCCACCTCCGACGACTGCCTGACCAGAGTGCCTGCCGGGCCGCCCCACACCACCACGGGGGTGATGAGGAAGCCGGACCGCGTGGCGTAGTCGTCGAGTGTGCCCAGCACATCGCCCCTCCGGGCTATCACGCCCGTTTCCTCGCGCAGTTCCCGCAGCGCCGTTTCTTCGACGGACTCGCGGGGCTCGCGGCTGCCGCCGGGCAGCGCCCACTGCCCGGAATGATTCCGCAGGCCTACTGCCCGCCTGGTGATCAGCAGGCAGGGCACGTCCTGCCGTAGCAGGACGCACACCGCCACCGACGCGGCGCGCAGGCCGGGCCGGGTTATGCCGATGCGCCGGAAGGAGGCCAGGTTGGCGGCCACGGCGGCCCGGTCCGCTGCTGAACCCGCCACGATAAGGACCCGCCCACTTTCGAAGTTCCCTGCCACGATAGTGGCATGCCGGAGCAGCTCAGCTGGCACGCTCCGGTGTGCGGTCTACCGGTTGCGCCAGTCCGGGCGCCGTTTCTGGGCGAAGGCGGTAAGCCCCTCGGCAGCGTCCTCGCTGGCCATCAGGTCGTCAAAGGCCGTGGTCGGGTGGGTGACGGCGTCGATGACGTCACCGATCCCGCGGGTCTGTTCCATCACCTGCAGCGAGATGCGGACCGAGGTCGGGGAGCTGTCGAGGATCTCCGCGGCCAGCGCCCGGGCGCCGTCCAGCGCGGTACCCGCGTCGGTGACCCGGTTGACCAGGCCGTAGCTGAGGGCCTCGGCCGCGGTGATCCGGCGGCCGGTGAGGATCATCTCGGTCGCGACCTTCGGCGGCACGATCCGGGGCAGCCGGACGACGCCGCCGGCCCCGGCGACCAGGCCGACCTTGACCTCGCTGAGCGCGAATTGCGCGGTAGCGTCGGCGACGACCAGATGGCAGGCCAGGGCGATCTCGCATCCGCCGCCCATGGCGAAGCCGTTGACCGCGGCGATGACGGGCTTGGGCATCTGCCGCCGGCTGGTCAGCCCGCCGAACCCGTTCTTCGGCACCCACATGGGCTGGCCGGACGCGGAGTAGACCAGGTCATTGCCGGCCGAGAACGCCTTCTCGCCCGCGCCGGTAAGGATGGCGACCCACAGGTCCGGATCGGCGAAGTAGGCGTCGAAGACGTGATCCAGCTCGTCGTTGGCCATCGGGTGCAGGCTGTTGCGTACCTCCGGGCGGTTGATGGTCACCTCGAGCAGATGACCGTCGCGGCGGACCAGGACGTGCTCGTACCGGTCGCGCAGGACCAGCGGCTCGGGCGGGAACAGCTCGGTCATCCGGGCCGCGCTGGTGGTGACCCGGTTGCCGAAGCCGAACGACCGGACGAACACCGGCAGGCCGATCGGCTCGGGGGAAGTCAGCAGGTCCAGCAGCTCGCTGTCCCGGTCGTCCCCCCGGGCCACGAACCTGCTGCCGTCCGCGCCCAGCCGGCCGATGACGATCCCGGTGCGGGATCCGTCGCGGCCGTGCTTGACCGTGTAGGTCTCGATGGCGGCCCACCCGTCGGCGTGCCGGGCCTCGGCCGGCGCCGCCCAGCTGTCGATCTCGGCCTGCAGTTCGGCGCTGCGGTCCGGTGCCCAGCCGGCCGGGGTGGTGGAGTACACGCCGGCCGAGTACTTGCTCATGATCCCGCCGTTGGCGCCGACGAGCCCGAACGAGCCGGGCGTCTGCCGCGCCCGGTGCACCGTTTCGGCGATGGCGTGCATGGAGTAGTTGTTGCCGGCGCCGCCGAAGAACGGCAGCCCGCCGGTCAGGGTCAGGCCGCGCGGATCGTCCGGTTCCAGCCCGAGGGCCTCGCAGATGTTGAACACCGGCGCCGGGAAGCAGCTGTACAGGTCGATGGTGGCCAGGTCGTCCACGCCGATGCCCGCCACCTCCAGGGCGTGCCGCGCGGCCAGCCCCGACGCCGGGCCGGCCGACAGGTCGGCGCGTTCCATCAGGTCCCGCTCGCGCAGGTCGGCGTGACCGTGCAGGAACACGCACCGGTCCTGGCGGACGCCAAGGCGCCGGGCGGTGGCCACCGACGCCAGCAGCACGGCCGCGCCCTGATTGACCTTCTCCCGGGCGACGATGTACCGGGTGTAGGGGTCGGCGATGGGCCGGTTGGCCTCGGTCGGGGTGATCAGGTCGGCCGCGCTGCGCTCGACCGGCGCCGCGGCGTGCGGGTTCGCGGCCGCGACTCGCGTGAACGGGGCGAACAGCGCGCCCATGGCCGCGGCGTAGTCCTCGCGGGTCTGCTTGAGCCGGGCCCGGCGGGCGTTGTCGATCAGCGCGTACTGGCTGGGCGCGCCGGTCAGGCCGTGCGCGGCCTGGTGCATCGACATCATGCCGTGCAGCCCGTACCCGCGGTCTTCCAGGGAGCCGTCGGCGTGCTCGGCGAAGTCCGGCCGGTCCTGCGCCCGGGCGTACCGCTCGACGGTCGAGATGGCCTCCGATCCGAACAGCAGCACGGCCTCGGCCCGGCCGCCGGCGATCACCGCGGCGAACTCGTTGACCAGGTGCTGCGGCGCCTGGCCGCCGCTGACTTCCAGGACCGCGCGGGCCGGGCTGGCGCCGATCCGGCCGGCCACCGACCGGGGGTAATTATCCGAACGACCCCGGGGTGCCCGTGCCCGCGGATGGGAATTCTCGAACTGGCGGACGCCGGCCACCACGTCGATCGCCCCGGCGACGGCGGCTGCGTCGATCCCGGTGTCCGCCAGGGCCTCCCGGGCCGCGTCGGCCGCGAGGTCGACGGGGGAGCGGCGCCGGTAGCCCGGCTCGCCGAGCCGCTCGGAGGCCTGGCCGACTCCGACGATGACCGGAGTGCGGGGGTCGAGGTTCATCAGATGTCCTTCTCGCTGGTCCAGGTGACCACGGCGTCGAGGGCCTCGATGGCGGTCCCGTCGACCCGCAGCGGGTTCACTTCCAGGGATTCGAGTTCGCCGCCCAGGGCCAGGGCCAGGTCGCCGATCCGGGCGATCACGGCGGCCAGCGCGTCGAGGTCGGCGGGCGTCGTTCCGCGGCTGCCGTGCAGGACCGCCCGGCCCCGCAGCTTCTCGAGC
>Ga0335078_10014128_pt1 | contig 11843 bp, 17 predicted proteins | sample Lox_Sample_32_FD_206711 | JGI IMG/M metagenome (GOLD analysis project Ga0335078, IMG submission 206711) | Soil microbial communities from Loxahatchee National Wildlife Refuge, Florida, United States - Lox_Sample_3.2 | ecosystem: Environmental > Terrestrial > Soil > Wetlands | place: USA... | reverse complement strand
CGTGGACAAGCCGCAGAAAGGTGAGCGGCAAGAAAACCACGTCCGCTGCCATCCTCAAGATCACGTCCGTCGGCCCATTGCCACGCAACGCGATCACCTGAATTCGGGCGGTGGATTGAGGCTAAGGCGACGGCGCTTCTCCGCTTGGCCGGGCCAACACCGCCCGCCTGAGGGCATTGCTGTCGATGGCGCGTGGAGACCGCGCGGCGGCGTCCCGGGCCTTCGCCGACGCCTGGCAGCACGCGAGCGGCCTGAGGGTTCCACCCGTCCTGGCGCGGCTCGAGATGGACGAGGCCGGGTTCCTTCGCCAGAGCGGGCAGCGCAAGCGAGCGCTAGCGCGCCTGCGCTCGGCCTCCGCCCGCCTCGCTGCCCTGGGGGCGCGTCCCTACGCGCAGCTTTGTGACCAGGAACTCGTCCGTTGCCAAGCCCGGCCGCGGCCCGGCGAAACGCGTCGGGACTTCGGGCTCACCACCGCTGAGTCCGCCGTCGCGCGCGCTGTCGGAAGGGGCCTGACCAACAAGGAAGCCGCGGACGAGCTGTATCTGAGCGTGAAGACGATCGAGTTCCATCTCTCGCACATATTCATGAAGCTCGACATCCGGTCGCGACGGGAGCTCGCCCGGCTTCTCGGAAAACCCGAGCGGGGCTCGCTCAGCGCCGCATATGAGGGAGCACCCCCACCGACACCGAGCCCCTGAGACGTTGCCATCCCGGCCAGCCATCCCGAACCCGAACGGGCCTGAGACAGCAGCACGGGCACGCGACGCTCCCCGCCGCACACAGCCCCCGCCGCACACAGGCCCCCGCGGCGGCGGCCCGCCGGCCACCCCTGCACGCAACCGGGAGGCTGCGCAGGCGGCTGGCCTCGGCGTCATCCCCGGCGAAGGGTGGCGGGAACCGCGGAACAAACGACAAGGGTCCGGACTAGGGAACGACCCTGGGGAAGGGCGGACAGGCCCCGGAAAAACCAGGGACCATCACTGGCGACGTCGCGCCGGTCGCGGCAGACATTTAAGTCATGAGAGCCCTGAAACTCGTGGTGGACATCGACAGGACCGCAGATGGTCACATCGAGGGACGAATTCAACCCCCGGTGAACCGGCATTGCCGTTCTCGGGCCGTCTCGAACTGCTCAGGGCCGTCGAGGACGCGCTGCCCGCCGCCGAACAGGCCGCCCCTACGCCAGGCCCGGCCGGAGACCAGGAGGGCACGCGACGTTCCCCGCGTGATCAGAAATACCAAGCAAGGTCCATCCCGCAAGGCGATGGACGTCGCAACAGGGGGTGATAGCAATGGCTACCCCTACCAATCCCTCTACCAATCCGGTGCGGGCCGGCGCGAGCCTGGATCGCCGCGGCTGGACGCCTTCCCGCGGCGGGGCCAAGGCCACTCCAATCTCTGTTCCCCTCAGTCCCTGTGATTATGCCGCTGCCGTGCCGGCGGGTTGCACCTGCCGGCACGGCCCCGGACGGCAGCATCGGCATAACGGCGGGGTCGGCATAAGACACGCTGCAGGGCCTGCGGCTCATGGACGAGGGCGGCGAGTACGGTGAGCTGGCCATCGAACTCGCCGTGACCCTCGCCAGCACCAGCGCCCGCGTGACCGAGTCCGAACGCGACGAGCTACGCCTGATTCTGGAGGCCACGGGCATGCCTACCGAGCCGATCGCCCAGCTCACCGTCATTCCCTGACCCACGGTCCGCCTTCCACCAAGTCATGTGAGGCTTCCCGCCCATGGACGCCGCGCGGCCGGTAAATTCGGGATCAGTGCGCTAGACATCATCGTCGTTAAGGTGGTTGCCCAGCAGCGACACGATGTCCTCAAGCGCATAATTGGTGTCGTCTACCCCGTGGCTTATGAACCGCTCCAGTTCGACATGGCCGTCATCGAAGAACTCGATCTCCCAGCGCTCACCTGGCACGGCGACACTGACCATCAGCGCTTCCGGGCGCGCAATGGACAACTGATACCCGAAATGCTTCTCGTCCAGGTCAGCCGTGAACTTTGCCGCCATCTCCAGTGCTGTCATCACTTCGCAAACCTTCTGTCACGCAGAAGCTTAAGAATTGTCTTGTACCCGGGCAGCTTAGCGTTCGCGCCTGCTTGGACATCACTGAGCGTCATATCCTGGATTTCATTCCATGAAGGCGACCCAGGCGGCAGCGGTGCCTGCTTAATAGAACCTTTCCTGCTTTTCAGTATATCGGAAACCTTAGTACCGGCTGGATCAGAGCCGCCGCTGCCTGCGGACGTGCCGCTGGCATTCATGAGCGAGACGTGGTCGGAGGTCGCCGCGTCCCTGGCGATGACGGCCAGGCCAGCTCCTGCAGCGGATACGCCGACGGCCATGCCGGCGGCCGACAGCCCGCCCAGGGCCACGCCCGGGACAGCGCCCACGCCGGTCGCGTCGAGCGCCAGACCGAGCCCTTCACCTCCTGCCGACACCGCGGTCAACCCGGCGCCGCCGACCGCGGTGGCCAGGGCGCCAGGATCATGGATGGCGGCGTTACCGAACGACGCCAGGCCGTTGATCACATGGGCGCCCGCTATTTCCGCGTCATGCCCGAGACCGGAAAGCAAGCTGCCTGCTCGGGACAGCAGGCCCGGCGCCGCCGGGGCCAGGTCACGCGCCCGGGACGCGGCGTCTGCGGCAGCGTCGCCGGCGCGGTCGAGCTGGCTGCGTGCGTCGGCGAGTGTGGCCCTGGCGGCCGGGTGGGCGGCGGCGCCGGTGTTCCATTGGCTCATCGCGGCAACCGCCATGTCCTGCGCCCAGGCCAGCGTCGCGGCGTAGCTTTCGATGGAATGTGCAGCGTCCTGGAAAGCGGCAGCGGCTTGCAGCCATTTGGCTGGCTGAGGGTGATAGGTACAGCGGAAGCTGTCGGCAGCCGGGCCGCTCCATCCGCCGGTGGTACCGATGCGCTGCAGGCCGGCGCCCGCCTCGGCCAGCACGTCAGCGTATGCGAGCAGCGCAGCCACGGTTTCATAGAGCGCGGCCGGGTTGCCTGGTATCAGCGCTGCCGGGTCGCTGGTCTGGCCAAGCTCGGCGGCCATTACCGCGTCCCCGGATCGGGGCCGTAGCCGTGCAGGATGCTGGTGATGTGGTGATGCAGCCCCTCGTCAGTGGCCTGGTAGGTGTTCGTGGTCACGTTCAGCCGGTTGGCGATTTCGCGGCCGTCGGCGGCCAGGTTGTCGATGCCGTGTTGCCAGCGGCTCAGGAATCCGGACATTACGCCGGCCAGGCGCTGGTGACCGGCCGCTGACTGCTTGAAAGGGATATCGCTTACCTGCTGCTGACTCGCCTGTGCCAGCGTGCCATTGATTCCGTCACGGGCCTCCCGTAACGCACCGAGATCGACGCTGAATCCGTCAGCCACGGCCGCCATCACCTCACCAGCAAAGAACCTGACCTGCCATGCCGAGGATAACCTCTGCCCCTTCGGCCGGGACGCGTCCCCGCAGTCATCCAGCCGTTGATGCGCGGCACGCTGGGTGGACGCTGTCGCGTTGACCAGCCGCGCAGCAGTCGAACAAATTGGTAAGCTGCCCGGTCCCGAAACGGGACAAGCGGGACCAGGCCACAACATGACGTATCCGCGGCTACCCGGTCTCCGTAATGATCCTCCTGACTCTGCGGCGGTCGATCTTGAGTTCCTGGGCTATGGAACGCTGGCTGCGGCCAGCCTCGTACCGGGCGCGCACCGTCTGCTCCAGCGTTGGTGCTTCGCCTGGCGCATGTGGAGCATCCAGCTCCGGTGTTGGTTCAATCTCGGCCGCTATCTCATCGGCCGAGCACCCGCTGGGCGCACGGCGCCCGGCTCTGACGAGTGCCGCGAGCAGCTCGAACGAACCGACAAGCGCGAGCGCCGGCCAGGCGCTCACCAGGGCACCGATCGGGCCGTGACCCAGGCCGTGCGCCAGGTTGGCGCCGATGGTGGCGACGATCCCCGCGCCGAGGCACCAGCGCGCCAGCGGTGGTGCAGGGTGGTTGCGCCGGTTAGCGTCCAGGATCAGCATGCTGGCAGCCCAGATGAGCCCATCAACCGTGAACGGCGCCAGCCGCGCCGTCACACCGGACTCGCCATGCGAACGCACTAGTTCAAACGCGTGGCGGTACGAGATCACTGCAGCAACCGCCGCGACCGTGGCCACGGCAAGCGGTCGTGAGCCAGATGAGCCGGGTCCGTCATCGCGGCAGCTCCTCTCGCCACGCGATGACGAACGGATCATCGCCACCCTTACCGGCCGCGAGCCGCTCAGCGATCGACAGCGCCGTGACGGCCTGGTTACGGGGTGAGCAGGCGGCTGTAGTGGCCGGTGACGACCGTGCGCCGCGACCATCGGCCGCCGCGTGCTGGCAGAACCGCGCCGTCGCGACGACGCGGCCGTCGATCTCCAGCGTCATGATGTCGTTGTTGATGCTGATTGCCATGGTGGGGCCCTCCTCTCCCGAGGGGACCGCGGGGGCCAAAACGGGGGCCAACGTGTTCAGCCCCAGGCCTGCTCAGCGCGACCCACTCAGAGCGTTCGCGCAGGTGAGGAAGAGGGGCCCCCGGCCCGGCTTCGTCCAGACCAGGGCGTATCCGCCGGAATTACTTCGGGACGAAGAGGCCGCCGGTTCAAATCCGGCCACCCCGACCACAAAGTCGCATGTCAGCGCCCCGAATCCCGATCATGGTGATTTACACGGGTCTGAATTGTCTGATTTTGGGAGCGGCGGTTCCGATTTTGGGAGCCGATCTTGAGCCTGGTCGGTCTGGACACCTCGGAAATCGGTTCGCGGGCGTGCGCTACTAGAGCCGACTGGTCACCGAATGTGACGTTGATCCCGAGCGCCCGTGCAGCCATATCGCCGAATACGTACTCACGCCTCCGGTGCGGTTGTCAAGTCAGCTGGCACGCACAGATCAGTCGGCTCTGGGCGGCCGTTTCTGTCCACGCATGTGGTGATCGTGGAGTGCAGGTTTGTCAACGGCCAAGGTTGATGGGACAAGCTGGCGGGGTTTGTCTTGTCCTGGCCGCGGTGGGCTGCCGCCACCTCAGTCCCGGTGTACGCCAGCGGCCCGCCTGCTCGGACCCGTCAAATGACTGAGATCCAGCCCGCGTGAACCATGAGTCAGGTGAAGCCGGGCCGGGGCCGTTGGACTTCGTCCAGGGACGGGAGTCGGCTACTGCCCCGTGTTCACACTCTTAGAGGGCGTCCCGGAGCGACGCGCGTGAGGTGATACCGAGCTTCGGGAAGAGCTGGTAGAGATGCGTGCTGAAAGTGCGATGGGACAGGAACAGCCGTTCGCCGATCTCTTTGTTCGTGAGCCCTTCGGCCGCGAGCTTGGCGATCTCCAGTTGCTGGGGTGTCAGCGACGCTGGCCCGAACAGGTCCGTCTGGCCGGTCGTGAGTCCGGTAGCCCGCAGTTGGTGGTCGGCTCGGTGCGCCGATGGCCGGGCGTCGAGGCGTTGGAAGGCATCGCGCGCGGCGGTGAGCAGCTGACGGGAGCGAGTTGTAGCCCACGCACGGCGGAGCCGTTCGCCGAACAGGAGTTGTATCCGAGCGAGATCGAACGGCCACTGATCCGTACCCGGCACATCAAGCGCCTGCTCGAAGACCATGATGGCGTCATCGTCGTCAGCTGCGGCCATCGCCCCGCGCCAAACGTGATCAGCGCCAGGCGTGACGAGATCGCGGGGAGACCGGTTTCGTGTGCTGCCGCGACATGGTCGGCGGCCTCGTCCTTGCGGTCGGTACGCATCGCTGCCTCGACGAGGTCCAGCACCATCCACATCGCATGCGGAACGTGCGACGCGATGGTCCCTGCGGGGCTGATGGCACAGGCGTAGTGTGTATACGCGTCCTCGAAGTTGCCGCGTCCGATCGCGTCGAGCGCTAGGGCGTGCCGGGCGTAGGCAATCATCTCTCCGGCTTGCCGAGGCGCCGCCCATCCGAGGACCTCCTCCGTGATCGGACGCACGTTCGCACTGTCCCCGCGGCGAGCAGCGCTTGCAGGGCGCGGAACGGCCAGCGCAGGAGCCCGTAGCCTTGGCTGTCACACAGTGAGAGGGCCTCGTCGGCCATCTTCGCGAGCGAGTCCCATTGGCCAGTTAGGGGAGGCGTCGAAGCCGAGGTCCCCCAGCGCTTGGATTGACATGGCCACAGCGCCGCCCGCGCGCCCATCCTGCACAACTCGCCATAGGGCCGACCGGCAGCGCGGCAACGGTCGACGTAGGCGCTGGCATGGGAGAGTCGCACGATTTGAGTCGGGCTCGACTCGTGGCGCAGGCCTGCGAGCGCGTCTTCGAGCCGGCCGAGAGCGGTGACGGCATTCCGCGCCGGATCGGGGAGGGTCTTGGCTAGCAGCTTAAGCCGAAGTTACGGCAGGTTCGCTGGTTGATCTCGTGTTTGAGCTGCGGGGACTGGTTCCCGGGCGCCGGAACTGTCGTCACTAAAATTGGAGACGTGCCTGGCTGTTCCTGGTAGAATCACCAGCATGACCAGTTCTGGCGCGGTGCACGTGACGACGCAGCGTCGCCACTACGCCGGGAAGGACGGCCGGGAACGGGTCTACCAGACCCACCTGCTGCGCCGGTCCTGGCGCGAGGATGGCAAGGTCCGCAACGAAACGGTCGCGAACCTATCGAAGCTGCCGGGCGAGACGATCGAGCTGGTCCGCCGGTCCCTGGCCGGGGAGAAGTTCATCCCGGCGGGCTCAGGCGCGGCGGTGGACCGGTCGCTGCCGCATGGGCATGCCGCCGCGGTGCACGCCATGGCCCGCAAGCTCGGGTTCCCCGCGCTGCTCGGCCCGCCGGGCCCGGAGCGGGACCTGGCGTACGCGCTGGTCGTGTCCCGGGTGCTGCGCCCGGCCTCCAAGCTGTCCACGATCGGCTGGTGGGACGACGTGACCCTCGGCCCCGACCTCGGGGTGGCCGGCGCGTCCGCCGACGACGCGTACGCGGCGATGGACTGGCTGGTGTCCCGCCAGGACGACATCGAGAGCGAGCTCGCCCGCCGGCACCTGCGCGAGGGCGGCATCGCCATGTCCGGCCTGTCGTCGTCGTGGGTCGAGGGGACGAAGTGCGAGCTGGCCGCCCGGGGCTACTCCCGGGACGGCAAGCGCGGCCGGGCCCAGATCGAGTACGGGCTGCTCACCGACAAAGACGGCCGCCCGGTCGCGATCCGGGTGTTCGCCGGGAACACCTCCGACCCCACGGCGTTCCCCGAGGCGGTCACCGCTGTGCGCCAGATGTTCGGGCTGGCCACAATGGTGATGGTCGGGGACCGGGGGATGATCACCACCGCCCGGGTCAAGGACCTGAAGAAGCTGGACGGAATGGCGTGGATCACCTGCCTGCGCCACCCCGCGATCAAGAAGCTCATGGCCGGCGACGGGCCGCTGCAGCTGTCCCTGTTCGATGAGCAGGACCTGGCCGAGATCACCAGTGACGACTTCCCCGGCGAGCGGCTGATCGCCTGCCGCAACCCCGTCCTCGCCGGACAGCGCGCCCGCACCCGGGAGAGCATGCTCGCCGCCACCGAGCAGGACCTGGGCAAGCTCGCCGCCCAGGTGGCCGCAGGGCGGCTGAAGGACCCGGGCAAGATCGCGCTGCGCGCCGGGCGGGTGCTGAACAAGCGGAAGATGGCCAAGCACATCAGGCCCGCCATCGGCGACAAGAGCATCACGTGGGAACGCGACCAGGCATCCATCGACGCCGAGGCGGCCACCGACGGGATCTACGTCATCCGCACCCCCGTGCCCGAAGACGCCCTCGGCGCGGCCGCGACGGTGGCGGCCTACAAGGACCTCAAGCACGTCGAGCGGGACTTCCGCTCTATCAAGGCCGACGACCTGGACCTGCGCCCGATCTGGCACCGGCTGGAGGACCGGGTCCGCGCGCACGTGCTGATCTGCATGCTCGCCTGCTACCTCACCTGGCACCTGCGCAAGGCCTGGGCGCCGCTGACCTTCACCGACGAGCACCCGCCCGCCCGCGCCAACCCGGTCACCCCCGCAAGACGCTCAGCCTCCGCCGAGGCCAAGGCCTCCCGCAAGACCGGCCCCGGCAAGCAACCCGTTCGCAGCTTCCGCGACCTGCTCGACCACCTGGCCACCCTGACCCGCAACGACCTGCGCTACGGCCACGCCGTCGTCCCAGCGCTCGCCGAGCCGACCCCCGACCAGCGCCGCGCGTTCGACCTCATCGGCACGACCATCCCGCTGACCCTGACCATTACGTAGACACCACAAACCACACCCCGAACCGCAAAACCCGAGATCAGCGGCCGGCTCCGCTACCTCGCCAGACGTAACTTCGGCTTAAGGAACGCCGGAGCACGCGGCTCGAGCCGTTCGACCGCTCGGTAGAACGGTGGCCACCGGTCGGCCCGGTTTCCGAAGCGGCACACTTCAAGAAGGTTGTAGATCGCTTCAACCAGAACCTCGTCGTGCGCGTCGGTGGGATCGGGCGATGCTTCGATGGCGCCGACGAGCAAGCGGTGCGCGGTGTCGAAATCACCATCTCCGTTGAGCAGGTGATAAGCGGCCGCCATTGCCCCGGCCAGTGATCCGGCGTGACTTGGGTCCATCTCCCGGACGTCGTCAAGCAGTTGCGGCGCGTTGCGGATATCGCCCAGGAAAAGTCGCTCCGACGTAGGCAGCCTCGGCCCACCGACGTGCCCGATCGGCAGTCGCTAGGCTCAGCTCCGCGGCACGTGACATCTCCGCTATGGCGTTTACCGCGTCGCCGCGGTTCAGATGGGCGCGAGCGGCGCTTTCCAGAAGTGACGCGACGTTTTCGTCAGGACTGACCGTCGCCACTGCGAGATGCCAGGCGCGGCGTTCGAGAACCGGCTCGCTCTCCGCGAGCGCTCGATGAGCGCGGCGCCGCTGATCGCTGGTCGAGAGGGCGATAACCGCAGAGCGGATCAAAGGGTGCCGGAACGCCAGTCGCGCACCCGACTCGTCGACTTGGATGATGCCTGCTCGTTCGGCTGCGCCGAGGTGGTCGAGTCCCGATTCAGCTGGGGCCGCAGCCTCCAGGACCCGCAGGTCGCCTGTACCGTCCAGGACGGCGATCAGCAGCAATGCGATGGCGGCCTGGCGGAACAGGCCAAGCTGGTACCTGGTCGTCACTGACGACCGGATGATCCCCCCGACCGCCCAGCGCGACGGCCGAGCGCACCGGAGCCACCGTCACCGAGGTGCCCGGCAGCCACTCCATCTACGTGTCCCAGCCCAGGCCGTCGCCTCGCTCATCAAGCAGGCCGCGGGCTAATACCGGGTCCCTCAGACCCCCCGGTGCTGTCCCGGCACTGCCGGTTCTGGGACCGCACCGCTTGATCGACAAGGAGTCCTCCCTGTTTCGCAACCTCCGCGCCCGGGCGGCGGTGACGATGAGTCGCATGCCACCGGGCTCGACTGAAGGGCCTGGGCCGAGAGCGCGTCGGCCTGGCCGTGGCGCGACTCGCCTAAAGTCCTCCCCTTCACTTTGGCGGACGAGCGACAGCCCGGCATAACAGCGCGACCGGACCCGCGAACAGATCACGATCTGGCGGCGCCCAGAGCACCCCTCGGCGCGCCAGCCCACAAAAACCCGCCCCGAACAACCATTCGCGCACGGCCCAATTCGACAACGCCGACGATCGGTCAGCCGTCCTTAAGGCGGATTTGCTCGCGAGGGACGGCCTGGCCGTGACGCTGTGATTCGGTGATTCGGGGCGTTCGGGTCTTGGATTGTTCGCAGCTAGGAGAAGGCGTGCGGGCGCTGAGCCTGCATTCCTACGGGGCTTCACCCGGCGCGGGGCCCACGTAGTGAATCCCGATAAGGTCCGGATCACTGCCTGAGGGACGCCACAAGATCAGCCAGCGGGCGTCACCAGTCTTAACCGGCACATCCCATGTGTCGGGCCGGTACCGGCGCTGCCGCAGCCTGCTGCTGCCGGGGCTATCGAGCAGGTCGGTGAGCACTTCCCTGACTGCCAGGTACAGCGGGCTGTCCGTGTCCTTGCGGAGCGCCAGGTAGGTCTCCCGGGCCGTCGGCTCGAACCCGAACCGGCGCGTCACAGCTCGTCCGCTGCCATCTCGGTGAGATCAGCCGGGCGCGCGAGGCTCGCGTCGATCCGGGCCGCGTCCTGCGGGCGGTGCCGCCACATGGACAGTTCCAGCTCGGTCATCACCGCCGCCGGGTACAGGCGGATCACTCCGTCATCGTCCACCTCGACGAGGTATCGCCCTTTCGGGCGGGCGAACTTCCGCAGCGGCGCCCGGCCCCGGTCATCCAGCTCAATCAGTTCTGCGGACAATCTGCCTCCCGACTCCTCGTTCATCCCGCGTTGCCCAGCACACCCACCTTGCCCCCATGGGGCAATGTCACCCGGGGGCACGCTTGGTGGCCTGGTCGCATGGACAAGTCATCATGGCCAACCCTGGTCCCCCGTTGCCGGGAGGAGCTCACCCTGGACCGCCCGGCGGCTCAGGACCGGGCCGGCGCGTCGCCGGAGCCTGAGTGTCCGAGTTTGGGAGCGGATTGGGAGCGGCCAGCAACCACCAGATGCGGCCAGACGCGGCCTCTCGCGCCGATCACAGGTCGCTGACCTGCGCGGACCCACCCGAGCAGACAGTTCGTACTCCTGCATGCCCTGTTCGGGACGAAGAGGCCGCCGGTTCAAATCCGGCCACCCCGACCAGGTCAGAACCCATACGACTCGCCTCTGGCTGGCATACGGCCAGTGGTGAGTAACCAACTGAGCAACTATGCATCTGGATTCGCCTCGCCCAGGAAGATCCGGTCCATGACGTCGGCGCCGTGCGCGACACTGGGCGGATCTGCTTCCAGTAGATCGTCTCGGTCGTAGTTGTGCTGCTATGACCGAATACCGTTCAGGCGAGCAGGTCGTCCAGCCAGTCGAAGGGAGCGGTCCAGAAGACGATGGGCGCCATGCCTTCGCAGTGGCCCTCAGCGCCTTCGGCTTTGGTGAAGAGGCGGAACTCCTTGGGGCAGGTCAGCGGGTCGAACAGCACCTTTCCCCGGCCGACTGAGACAGTATCTGTCTCGTTGTCGGTGACGAAGCTCGGGCAGGTGATCGCCGATATGCGCCACCGACATGCAGGAGGGTCGGCAACCGGCTATCGGCGTGACATGGGGTAAACAGCAGGTGACCTGACAGCCCCTGGGCGAGCGCCTCTGCTGGGTGGTCCAGCAGAAACAGGACTTCCCGGAAGGCTTTCACGCTCGATGCATAAGCAGCCCGAAACGTCCCGGTGAAGAGCGCCTGCGGAAGTACTCAGCAGCCCACAGCAAGACACTGCGAGCTCTGATCCGGTGGCCCGCCGCCAGCGCTGTCTGGCCCTGGTCGGCCAGGCGGGAGGCGAAGCCACACCGCCCGGTACCAGCTGTCGCGATCATCCGGCGTGATCTGCTCGGCGATCGCCAGGCACTCACCCACGTTAGCCATAGCTGGATCGGCCTTACCAGCACTTCGCTGGAGTGGCTGTCGAAAGCCTCATCGTCAAAATACAGCTTCACAGGGCCTCTCCTCCCGATGAACACCAGGCCGCCAAACCGATCATTAAGATTCCTTCGCCTTGCAGTCTCGGCCCTGGACGGGATGCCCGCATCGCCTGCAGCAGGTGACGCGCACTGCGCCGGCGGTGACCTTAGCAGACCAGTAAAAACTTCTTACCTGCGTTAACTACTGTCACCGACCTACATGCAACTAGTTCGCATCTAAGTTTTCTGAGGCCGCTCTTTCGTGATCCGTTCCGGAACTTCCACGGCTCGCCAAGGTCGATGCGCATAGCCCGCACTAGCGCTGTCTGTATCTGACCAGCTCCCTTAGCGGCTGGGCCTTGGAAA
>Ga0335078_10014127_pt1 | contig 11844 bp, 9 predicted proteins | sample Lox_Sample_32_FD_206711 | JGI IMG/M metagenome (GOLD analysis project Ga0335078, IMG submission 206711) | Soil microbial communities from Loxahatchee National Wildlife Refuge, Florida, United States - Lox_Sample_3.2 | ecosystem: Environmental > Terrestrial > Soil > Wetlands | place: USA: Florida... | reverse complement strand
GAGCGGCAGGCTGAACTCGAACATCATCTCGCCATTTCGCAAACTGCTCCATCCCGACAGTTGGCTGAACCTGGGAACGAAGCGTTGGTTGGTTCGTAGATTCGCCAGCACAAACCGCGGGTACCCGGCGGTTCCGCCGGATTCATGGAAATCCTTCCGCTCGTGGTACCTCTCCAAGAACGCGATGTTATCTCCCGTCGCCTTGATACAACCGCGTTCCGGCGCCACGACGATGACACTTGCCACTGGACCGCCTGGCGGCTTCAGCCCCTCGTAAAGGCCGTCACTAATTTCAAGGCACGCTTCCTCGATGGCGAATCGAAGCTCTTCCGATCGGGCACGTGCATACACCCGCCTGGCATCCGCGGCCATTGCGGGCTGGTCGAGTGGGATGAACCGCAGGCAGAGGCTTCGCAGACGCCCGTCCTGTTGGTCGTCATCGAAGATCGCTTTGGCCAAGGACTGAATCTCACTCGCGGAACTTGCCAGCCACTCGTTGTCTATCGGCAATGATTTCGAAGGGCCTGCCTGCGCACCGCTATGAAACCTGCTTACCTCCAGCAGGATCTCTATCGCCGCAACTCGGAGGGCGGCATTCTTTCTGGCATCCGAGAGCGTCTGGAGCAGATATTTAACGCGGGCGGCAGGGTAGTCCTTGTTCCCGTTCCCGTTGTCCACGAAGGCCATGGGAGAGCGCCAGTCCGGCGCGAGCCAAAAGGCCTTCAACGAGATTTCCGGATCGTTCAACGAGCGCAGTTGATCGCCGAGGCGATCGATGATGGCGTCCGAACCACACTCTTTGCGGCCTTTTGACCTCGCATCCAGCAAATCCATCAGCGCGGCCGCATCGTCGCGCGTGGCGGCTTTGTCCAGCAACGGGCGCAGCCGGTGAACGGACTTCAGGGACTCTGCCATCCGCGAGGTCACGTCCGCCAGGGTTGGCAGTCGAAGGTCCTGCTCTTTTGTTGGTACCGACTTCTCCGGGAAGAATCTATAACCTTCCGCGGCGTACAGACCCGGATTATTCTCCTGATAATACTGATGAACGTGCCCGTAGGCGTCGATCAGATACACCCCGGACGGGACTACGGCAAAGGGAGATCTGGATGCTTCGGGATTGAAAAAGTCCCGCTGGCGAGGACGCCGGTCGAGAAACAAAATCACTCGCTGGCCGTCTTCCATCGGCCGGAAGAATCTCAAGAACGGAGAGAGGGTTTCCAGCCTGTCGCCCGATTTCAAACTTCCGTACAGAACGTCGGCGACCGTGGCGGTGAACTCCTGCTGGGATCCGGCTGACATCGTCGCGGTGACGATGTCGGTGCTCATATAGGCCAGGGAATCGAGGTCATAGTGCGGTAGGTCCATCGCCGGAGCCGCACAGGGTAAAACCAAAACCTCAACCACCAGAGCAACGCTCCACAGCAGCCTGGCGTGGTGCATATGTGAAAGTCTAGCAGAATAGCGCAGTTTTCCCTGCCGAGCGCAACCCGCCCCGCACCGTTTACAATAGAGACATGACCATCCGCTGTCTGCGCGCCCCAGTCATCGCCGCGCTCTATATTCTGGGAGCCGCGCTGGCCTCCGCTCAGGATTGGACTACTCTGGAATCCTTGCCCGCCGTCGACCTGAGCGGCCTCTCGCCCGCGCAAAAGGCCACCGCCCTCAAACTCCTGCGCGCCCGCGATTGCACTTGCGGATGCGCCATGAAGGTGGCGGAATGCCGTGTGAAGGATCCGAACTGCTATTACAGCCGAGGTCTGGCGGCGGTCATCGTGGCGTCCATCAGGGCCGGCAAAACCGAGTCCGCAGCGCTGGCCGACGCGGAGGCTTCCCGTTTCGCGCATCCGCCCGAGCATAAGCTCCTGGAAGATCCGATCGAGGTTCCCACTGCCGGCGCGCCCGAGACCGGACCCGACAACGCCCCCATCACCCTGGTAGAGTTTTCCGATTTCCAGTGCCCTTACTGCACCTTGGCCACGCCCCAATTGCAGGCGGTGTTGAAGACCTACCCCACCCAAGTAAGGCTGTTCTTCAAACAATTCCCGCTGGACATCCATTCGCAGGCCGCGCTGGCCGCCGCCGCCGCGGTCGCCGCGCAAAAGCAAGGCAAATTCTGGCAAATGCACGACGCCCTGTTCGCCAGCCACAACGACCTTCGCCGTCCCACAATTCTGGCTCTGGCCTCGGCCATCGGGCTCGATGTGAAGCGCTTCGAAGCCGACCTCGACTCGGAGGAAGTTCGCAAGGCCGTCATGCGCGACCAGGAACAAGGCATGAACATCGGCGTGATGAGCACCCCCACGCTGTTCATCGATGGCCAGCACTACAACGGCAACATCCGCTTGGACGTCCTCAAACCGATCCTGGACGCCGAACTGAAGCATCCCGCCAGCCCCGCCAAGAGCGCGCCGAAGCCGGCTTCCGCTCCGGCGGGCGTCTCCCGGTGACCGGCGATCGACGCGTGATCAAGACCGTTATCTTCGATCTGGGCAAGGTTCTGATCCCTTTCGATTTCGCCCGCGGCTACCGCGCCATGGAAAAGTTCTGCGGCTATCCCGCCGCGGAGATTCCCAAACGCATCGCCGCCACCGACTTGGTGCACCGCTTCGAAACCGGCCTGGTCGAGCCGCGCGATTTCGTGGCGCAGCTCAGCCGCGTGCTCGACCTGCGCGTCACCTACCAGCAGTTCTGCGAGATCTGGAGCAGCATCTTTCTGCCGGACACCTTGGTTCCGGAAAGCCTGCTGGCGGGCATCGGCCAGCGCTATCGCATGTTGGTTCTCTCCAACACCAACGCCATCCACTTCGCCATGGTGCGCCAGAGTTATCCCATGCTCCGCCATTTCCATGACATGGTGCTCTCCTACGAAGTGAAAGCCATGAAACCTTCGCCGGCCATTTACCGCGAGGCCATCGCGCGCGCCGGGTGCCGTCCGGAAGAGTGCTTCTACACCGACGACATCGCCGCGTACGTGGAAGGCGCCCGCCGCGAGGGCATCGACGCGGTGCAGTTTCAATCCTGCGCGCAACTGGAGCGGGATCTCGCCGCCCGCCAGATTCGCTGGCTGTGATAAACGCCATGATTACAGATCTGGTCCAGATCCGCCTGCTGGGCGAAAAGAAGCGCAACGAAAACGAGCGCTTCCGGCGGCACATGAAGTCCCACGATCACTCCGATCGCATTCTGCGCCGCATCGCCGAAGGCATCGAAGAGCAGATCGATTGCACCGTCTGCGCCAACTGCTGCCGCGTGGCCACCGTCAAGGTGTCCGCGCGCGATGTCGAGCGCCTCGCGCGCCATCTGAGCATAACGACCGCAGCATTTCGCGCCGCATACACCGCCGAAAGCGAGGACGAGGGCGCCATCCTCCGCCGCACCACCGAATCCGGCTGCGTGTTTCTGGACGGCGCCGCATGCACGGTCTACGATGCGCGCCCCGACATTTGCCAGCGTTTTCCGCACCTGGTGCGCGGCAACGGCTCCATCGCCAGCCGCATGTGGCAGTTCATCGACCGCGCCTGCTACTGCCCGATCGTCTACAATTCGCTGGAAGCCTTCAAAGTGGAAACTGCCTTCCGTAGGTGAATTGGAGGGCGGGGTTCACCCCGCGCGGGGCTTCAGCCCCGCCAGCATTTGAAGTCGCCGGCGTTTGAGGAAACGCAGCTCAACCCGATTGGTCGCCAGGCTGGCTGCCTTCTGATAAGCGGCGGCGGCTTCGTGGTTGCGATTCAACCGCCGCAACAGATCCACCCGTGCGGCGTGAAACAAGTAGTACCGATGTTCAGCCCGACTTCTATCCCGACGCTCATCGCCACCGCCGCGGCGTGGTTGAGCGCGATGACCGGCGATGGATTGAGCTCCAGAAGCCTCTCGTTCAGCGCGGCGATCTGCCGCCAGTCGGTGTCCTCGGCGGTCTCGGCTTGCGCGTGAAGAGCGGCTATCGCCGCCTGCAATTGATACGGCCCCGCCGGTCCGCGGCGCAAAGCCCGCTCGATCAGGGCCGAGCCTTCCCGGATAGCGTCCCGATCCCAGAGCGAGCGGTCCTGTTCCTCCAACGTGATCAGCTCCCCGCCGATCACGCGGGCGGCACGGCGCGAATCGTGGAGCAGCATCAATGCCAGCAGGCCAATGTTCTCCGCTTGTTGTGGAAGCAGCTCATCCAGAAGGCGGCCCAGCCGGATCGCTTCGGAGCAAAGATCGGTGCGGACCAGCTCCGCTCCCGAAGTCGCGGCATAGCCTTCATTGAAGATCAGATAAACCACCGCCCGCACCGAGACCAGGCGTTCCGGCAGACGGTCCGGCGGCGGCACCTGGTACGGAATCCGCGCTTCGTGAATTTTCCGTTTTGCACGCACCAGCCGTTGCGCCAGGGTCGGCTCCGGTAGCAGGAAAGCCTTGGCGATCTCCGGCGTGCTCAAGCCGCCGAGCGTCCGCAGCGTCAAGGCCACCTGTGCTTCCGTGTTGAGAGCGGGATGGCAGCAGGTGAAGATCAGACGCAATCGGTCGTCGGGGAAGTGCATGGCGGTCCGTTCAATGTCTTCATCCGGGGCTGCGCCGGCGATCGCCGTTTCGTAATTCAGCGAGTCCTGTTTTGCGCGCCTGGTCTGGTCCTTGCGCACCGCGTCGACCAGCTTGCGGTGCGCCACCGACATCACCCATGCCCCCGGATTTTGGGGAATCCCCGTGCCCGGCCAGGAGGCCAGCGCCGCGGCAAATGCCTCCTGCAGAGCCTCCTCGGCTCGATCGAAAGAACCGGAGGCGCGGATCAAGCTCGCGATGATGCGCCCCGACTCTTGCCGGAAAACGGATTCTGCGGCGGACCGGATATCAGCCATTCAGCGTGACATCGTGATCGGCGGTCGCCTCCGCAACCGGACGCGCCGGCAGGCCGGGCAGCGGGCGAATCTCGATGCAGCCTTCGCCTCCTTTACACGCCGTAGGAATCTTCGCCGCCCACTCTATGGCCTCGTCCGGATTCTCGCAATCCAGGATGTAATAGCCGGCCAGTTGCTCCTTGGTTTCAGCGAACGGTCCGTCCGTGACCAACGCTTCGCCATCGCGCGCCCGTACGGTGGTCGCGGTTGTGGTGGGGCCCAGCGGTTCGGCAGCCCGCAGGACCCCCCTTTTGCGCCGTCTCCTGCATGACTGCGTAATGCGCGGCCGTGAGCTGTGCGGCTTGCTCGCGCGTGAGACCGCTTTCCTTTTCCTGCGTGTAAACCAACAACATGTAGCGCATCGTCCGCTCCTCATCGCATCATGCCACGCCCCGCACCGTGTGTCACCGCCCGGGAAAATCGGCTTCCGCCATCACTTCCAGAATCTGCTTGGTGTGACGCTCGGTGTGCGCCGCGGCGGCCAGAATCCATTGATAGCCATCCATCGATTCGTACGCGCCCTGCGAGATGCCCTTAAGGGGAGCCGCTTCCAGCGCACGCTTGCGCAGGTCCGGATCCGATTCGACATACTCCGCCAGCCGCGCGTAGTTCTTCGTCAGCCGGTCCAGCGACTCGGCCGCCGTGTACCGTCCCGTTGGTTGCGCGAATTCAGGAACCTTGAACTTGGTCAGCCGGTTGGGAAACTGGTTGATCACGATCCCATCCACCACTTTGTTGTCGCGGCCGGCCGGCGCTTCCGGCGCGGTCGCCAGTTGCTCCCGTAACGGTCCGAGCACGCGCTCTTGCACGAAGACGGTGTGTTCCACAATCTCCGCGATTGACCAACGATCCGGCGCCGGCTTAAACTTCCATTGTGCGTCGGACAACCCCTTCAACGCGCCCACCATCCCACTGTGTGTTTGCTCCAGGTACAGATGCGCCTGCTCCAGTTCGGACCTTGTCAGTGCCGGTTCCGCGGCGAGTGCGGCCGCTCCGGATGTGCTCGATTGCATGATGTTCTCCCTCTCTTGGTAGTATGTGTGGACGCCCTTGCTGGCGCCCACTGAGACGACGTTCGAGTCCGCTGAAATCGACAACCGGCGCCTAGGAGAATTTCAAGATCGGCCGCACTTCGATCGACCCATACCGCGCCCCTGGGATCCTGGCGGCAATGCCGATCGCCTCGTCGGCATCGCCGGCCTCGACCAGGTAGTATCCGGCGAGTTGCTCCTTCGTCTCGGCAAACGGCCCGTCGACAACCAGCGGTTGTCCGTTCCGCACCCGGACAGTCTTAGCCGCGGCCCTTGGCTGGAGAGCTTGACCGCCCTGGATCTCCTTCGTGAATTCCTTGCTGAAGGCCCGGTATTCGTCGAGTTCGGGACCGTAATCCGGTTTGCCCTGCCTGACCCAACGCTCCTCGTCATCGTGAATCGGCAACAAGTATTGCATGGCGTTTTCTCCTCATTGATGCGACGGACGACTGGCCAAGGATCGACAGTACCTCGTGCACAATCCTGCACAATCCTGCACAACAAAACCAGCCTCGTCGCCCCCTCTACTAGGCAGTTAAGTCACATTAAATCAATATCTTGGGGTCTGATCGTGCCAAAGGTGCTCCGCAAACCCCCACCCCTGGCATCCACCCCCGGCGCCCGCACAATGGCGCCGAAGCTGCAACGTGTAACACAAATTGACACAAGGAGCCGGAGGTGTCATTGAACTGATGAAACCTTTTTCAGTCACGCGTCTCGAAAACAGCCCTCTCCCGCTCATCCCCTGTTCCTCCAGTCGCTTACAGCGGAACCCTGATTTCCGCCCCCAGATCCACCGCCTTAGCCATGCTATCGTCTAATCGAAACGATCGCGCCGAACTCCCGGACCCTTTGCAGCTTTCGACCGCATAATTCCTATTGAGTTGGGTGCGGAATTCGCGAGGCAAATGACCCATCAGGCCACGTGCCTGCCTCGCGGAAATTGGTTTCGTCACTTTTGTAAGCATAAGACAGCAAGCAACTTATTGGCTTCGTTCGTAAATAAATGACCAACCACGACGCCATTCGTCACCTTTCCCGTGAACTCCCGCGCCACACAAATGGCATAATGAAACCGGAGGTCTCCCTTTTGGCAAGCTCCACGTTGTCGCTCGAACAAGAGAAAAACCCCTGGCTGGCTGCTGAAGCCCGCTTTGACGAAGCCGCTACCCGCCTCAATATGGATGACGGCCTGCGTAAAGTCCTGCGTACCTCCGCCAAGGAAATCACCGTCCACATCCCCATCCAGCTCGACGATGGCCGCCTGGAGGTCTTCACCGGCTACCGCGTCCAGCATTCCATCGCCCGCGGCCCGGGCAAAGGCGGTATCCGCTTCGGTCCCGATGTGACCCTGGATGAGGTGCGCGCCCTGGCCTCCTGGATGACGTGGAAGTGCGCCGTCGTCAACATCCCCTTCGGCGGCGCCAAAGGCGGCGTCATCTGCGATCCGAACCTGCTCTCCATGAGCGAGCTCGAAAGGCTCACGCGCCGCTACACCTCCGAGATTATGGAATTCCTCGGCCCCGAGCGCGATGTGCCCGCGCCGGACGTCAACACCAACGACCGCGTCATGGCGTGGATCATGGATACCTATTCCATGCACGCCCGCCACACCGTCACTGCCGTGGTCACCGGCAAGCCCATGGCTTTGGGCGGCTCGCGTGGACGCCCGGAAGCCACCGGCCGCGGCTGCCTCATCGTTTCGCTCGAAGCCCTGAAACGCTTCCAGAAGCCGCGCACCGCCACCACCGTTGTCATTCAAGGATTCGGCAACGTCGGCGGCATGGCCGCCAAGCTGATGTCTCGCGAAGGCTTCAAGATCATCTGCATCATCGAATACGATGGCGCGGTCTACAACCCCAATGGCCTCGACACCCGCGCGCTGTTCGACCATCGCCAGGATACCGGCTCCGTACGCGACTTCCCCGGCGGCGAGAATATGGACCCCGCCGAAGCCATGTTCCTGCCTTGCGACATCCTGCTGCCCGCCGCCACCGAGAATGTGATCACTTCGCAAAACGCCGACAGGCTCCGCTGCAAAATCCTCTGCGAAGGCGCCAATGGTCCCACCACCTCAGTGGCCGACGAGATCCTGGCCGACAAGAAGATCTTCGTCATTCCCGACATTCTGGCCAATGCGGGCGGTGTCACGGTCTCTTATTTCGAATGGGTGCAGGACCGCCAGGGCTTCTTCTGGAACGAAAAACTGGTGAACCAGCGCCTCGAAGAAATCATGGTGGATAGCTTCGGCGCGGTGGTGGAATACGCCCTCAAACATGGCGTGAACAACCGCACCGCAGCCTACATGTTGGCGCTCGACCGCGTGGCCGAAGCCATCAAGCTGCGCGGCATCTACGCGTAATTGGAGGGCGGGCTTAAGCCCGCGCGGGGCTTTAGCCCCAATTCCGAGAAACCATTGACCACCGAGCCATCCACCCCGCTGATGCGGCAGTACAACGCCATCAAACAGCAGGTGCCCCACGCCCTCCTATTCTTCCGCCTCGGCGATTTCTACGAGCTCTTCTTCGAAGACGCCATCCTGGCCGCCCGCGAGCTGGAGATCACGCTCACCTCCCGCAACAAGGAAAAAGGCGCGCCCATCCCCATGTGCGGCGTCCCTTATCACGCCGCGGAAGGCTACATCGCGCGCCTCATCCAGAAAGGCCACCGCGTGGCCATTTGCGACCAGATGGAAGATCCCGCGCTTGCCAGGAAGCTGGTGAAGCGCGAAATCACGCGCGTGGTCACCCCCGGCACCGCCACCGATTCGCTCGCCCTCCGCTCGCACGAGAATAACTATCTCGCGGCCGTCTCGCGCCTCGGCCATCGTGCCGGCGTGGCCCACGTCGATGTCTCCACCGGCGAGTTCCGCGTCACTGAAATGGACGCCTCCGAAGTCAACTCCGCCATCGAACAGCTCGGCGCGCGCGAAGTGCTGTACCCCGCCGATCTGCCGCTGTTCGCCAGCGAAGACCAGGGTCCCCGCTATCTGCGCACCGACCTGGAAGACTGGATCTTCAGCTTCGATTACGCCGACCGCTCCCTGCGCGAGCATTTCCGCCTGCTCTCGCTCGATGGTTGCGGCCTGGCCAACCGCCACGCCGCCGTCTGCGCTGCCGGCGCCATTCTGCATTACCTGCGCGAAACCCAGCGCGCCGCCCTCGAGCACCTCGACCGTCCCACCCATTACGACCGCGCCGCATCCATGATGCTCGACGCCGTAACCGTGCGCAATCTCGAACTGGTCGAGCCCCTGTTCGCCGGCGAGCGCATCGACGCCACGTTGTTGCACGTCCTCGATCAAACTGAAACCGGCATGGGCGGCCGCCTGTTGCGCCAGCGCCTGCTCGCTCCCTCGCTCGACCGCGCGGAAATCGACGGCCGCCTGGATGCCGTCGGCGAGTTGTTGCAGCAGACCATCCTGCGCGCCGAACTGCGCAAGCAACTGAGCGCCATTCTGGATATCGAGCGCTTGCTGGCCAAGATCACCATGGGGGTCGCCAACCCGCGCGACGTGCTGGCGCTGGGCCGCTCGCTCGAAAAGATCCCCACGCTGAAGGCTACCTTCGAAACGCAGCGCGCCGCCCGCCTGCGCGACCTGCACGACCGCCTCGACGAAGTGGCCGAGGCGCGCGATCGCATCCTACAGGCCATCGCCGACGAGCCGCCCATCAACCTGGCCGATGGCGGCACGATCCGCGCGGGTTTCCACGCCGATCTCGACGAGCTGCGCGACCTCAGCCGCAATGGCCGCCAAGTCATCGCGCAGATCGAAGCCCGCGAGCGCGCCCGCACCGGCATCCAATCGCTCAAGGTCCGCTTCAACAACGTCTTCGGCTACTACATCGAGATCTCCAAGGCTAACCAGCACCTGGCTCCTGCCGACTACGAGCGTAAGCAAACCCTGGTCAACGCCGAGCGCTTCACCACGCCCGAGTTGAAGGACTACGAGCGCAAGGTTCTGGATGCCGAAGACAAGATCCTCACGCTCGAAAAGGAGCTGTTCGCCGAGGTGCGCAAGTTCGCCGCCGCGCACGCGCAGCGCATTCGCGCGACCGCCGCTGCCATCGCTGAAATCGACGTGACGGTCGCGCTGGCGCAAGTGGCCGCCGGGAACCGCTATGTGCGGCCGGCGTTCTCCGATTCGGGCGAGATGCGCATTCTGGCCGGCCGCCATCCCGTGATCGAGCGCCTGGAACAACAGGACGCCGGCCGCTTCATCCCCAACGACCTCTACCTCAATTCCGATACCGACCTGATCGCCATCATCACCGGCCCCAACATGGGCGGCAAGTCCACTTACTTGCGGCAGGCCGCGCTGATCGCCGTGCTGGCGCAAATGGGATCGTTTGTGCCGGCCGATTCCGCCAGCTTGCCGCTGATTGATCGCATCTTCACCCGCATCGGCGCATCCGACAACCTGGCGCGCGGCCGCTCCACCTTCATGGTCGAAATGACCGAGACCGCCGTCATCCTGAACACCGCCACGCCCCGCAGCTTCATCGTGCTCGATGAGATCGGCCGCGGCACCGCCACCTACGATGGCCTGGCGCTGGCCTGGGCCGTGGTCGAGCACATCCACGCCCGTACGCGCGCCAAGACGCTGTTCGCCACGCACTACCACGAGCTCACCGAACTCGCCGGGCAGCTTGATGGCATCCGCAACCTGAGCGTCTCTGTCAAGGAAGCCGGCGACCGCATCATCTTCCTGCGCAAGGTCGAGCCCGGCAAGGCCGACCGCAGCTACGGTATCGAAGTCGCGCGTCTGGCCGGGCTGCCGCTCGGCGTCATCGAGCGCGCCAAAGAAGTGCTCCGCCTGCATGAGCGCACCGAACACGTGGTCACCGAAGAGCTGTCGCCGGCGCCCGCGCACCCCTCGCAGCCAGTGCAGATTCAGCTTTTCGAGCCGCTCAATTACGGCATTGCCGAGCGCATCCGCCACCTGAACATCGATGAGCTGCGGCCCGTCGAAGCCCTGCGCCTGCTGGCGGAATTGCAGGACGAATTGAGGCGCGCGTGCGGGTAGCCGGGGTCATGAGCGGCACTTCGCTCGACGGCATCGACGTGGCCATCGTTGAAATTAACGGCCGACGCGTCTCCACCATCGGCTTCCAATCCACGCCGTATTCCGAAAAAGTGCGCCGCGCCATTCTGGCCGTCTCGAACGCCACCACCAGCACGGCTGCCATCTCGCGGCTCAATTTCCAGTTGGGCGAACTCTATGCGCGCGCCGTCCAACTGGCCTGCCGCCGCTACGGCCCCGTCGAGTTGATCGGCTGTCATGGCCAGACCATCTATCACGAAGGCGGCGCGAACACATTACAGATCGGCGAGGCCGCGGTGATCGCGGAGCGCACCGGAGTGCCGGTGGTCTCCGATTTCCGCACGCGCGATATCGCCGCCGGAGGCCAGGGCGCGCCGCTCGTCCCCTTCGTCGACTGCCTGTTGTTCCGCCATCCGCGCCGCACCCGCATCGCCCTCAACATAGGCGGCATCGCCAACATCACCGTGATTCCCACGGGCATTGCCTTCGATACGGGCCCCGGCAACATGGTCATCGACGCGCTCGTGCGCCGGCACACCGCCGGCCGCCGGAACTTCGACCGCAACGGCCGCATCGCCGCCCAGGGCCATCTGAATCGGCCGCTGCTCGACCAGCTGCTGGCCGACCCGTACTACCGTCGCCAGCCGCCCAAGAGCGCCGGCCGCGAACAATACGGCGCGGAATTCGTGGCGCGCCTCGTCGAGACCGGCCTGCCGCTCCCCGACCTGATCGCCACCGCTAGCGTGCTGACCGCGGCCACCATCGCGCTGGCTGCCGCGCCCTTCGCGCCCGACGAGCTGATCGTCTCCGGAGGCGGCGCGCACAATCCGCAAATCCTCGCGCACCTGGCGGGCTACCTGCCTGGAGTGGCGCTGGCCACCTCGGCCGACTACGG
>Ga0335078_10014126_pt1 | contig 11844 bp, 12 predicted proteins | sample Lox_Sample_32_FD_206711 | JGI IMG/M metagenome (GOLD analysis project Ga0335078, IMG submission 206711) | Soil microbial communities from Loxahatchee National Wildlife Refuge, Florida, United States - Lox_Sample_3.2 | ecosystem: Environmental > Terrestrial > Soil > Wetlands | place: USA... | reverse complement strand
GCACCGGGCGCCCGGAAAGCAGCGACGCAAGCGCGGTGGTCATCGTGACGCCCGCGCTCGGCCCGTCCTTCGGCACCGCGCCGGCCGGCACGTGCACGTGGACGCCGCGGTCCTTCAACTCGCTGACCGGAAGGTCCAGCTCGTCGCCGTGCGAGCGGAGGTAGGACAGCGCGATCCTGGCCGACTCCTTCATCACGTCGCCGAGCTGACCGGTGAGCGTGACCCCGGTCTCGCCGGTCTCGCGGCCGGCCAGCGACGCCTCGATGAACAGGACGTCACCGCCCGCGCCGGTCACCGCGAGGCCGGTCGCCACGCCGGGCACGGCGGTGCGCCGGTCGGGTGCGGCCAGGCTGGTCTCCGGCGTGAACCGGGGCCGGCCCAGGTAGTCCTTCAGCTCGATCACGCCGACCGTGACGGGCAGCGTGACCTCGCCGAGGGCGACCTTGGCCGCGATCTTGCGGAGGATCCTCGCGATGGACCGCTCCAGCGACCGCACTCCCGCCTCGCGGGTGTACTCCGCGGCCACCAGGTGCAGCGCGTCCTCGCCGACCGAGACCTCCTCGGCGTTCATGCCCGCCTTGGACAGCTGCCTGGGCAGCAGGTGGTCCCTGGCGATGAGCACCTTCTCGTCCTCGGTGTACCCGTCGAGCTGGACCAGCTCCATCCGGTCGAGCAGCGGTCCTGGGATTCCCTCCAGCACGTTGGCCGTGGCAAGGAAGACCACGTCGGACAGGTCGAGCTCGACCTCGAGGTAGTGGTCGCGGAACGTGTGGTTCTGCGCCGGGTCGAGCACCTCGAGCAGCGCCGAGGCGGGATCGCCGCGGTAGTCGGAGCCGATCTTGTCCACCTCGTCGAGCAGCACGACCGGGTTCATCGAGCCGGCCTCGCGGATGGCCCGCACGATGCGGCCGGGCAGCGCGCCGACGTAGGTCCGCCGGTGACCGCGGATCTCCGCCTCGTCCCTGACCCCGCCGAGGGCGACCCGGACGAACTTGCGGCCCATGGCCCGCGCGACCGACTCGCCGAGCGAGGTCTTGCCGACCCCTGGCGGGCCGACGAGGGCCAGGACGGCGCCCGAGCGCCGGCCGCCGACGATGCCGAGACCCCGGTCCGCGCGGCGCTTCCGCACGGCCAGGTACTCGATGATCCGCTCCTTGACGTCATCCAGGCCGGTGTGATCCTCGTCAAGGACCCGCCGGGCGTCGGTGATGTCGTAGGCGTCCTGCGTCCGCTCGTTCCACGGGATGTCGAGGACGGTGTCCAGCCAGGTACGGATCCAGCCGGTCTCCGGCGACGCGTCCGGGGTGCGCTCGAGCTTGGCGACCTCCTTCAGCGCCGCGTCCCTGACCGCCTCGGGCAGGTCGGCGGCCTCCACCCGGGCCCGGTAGTCGTCCTCCTCGGTAGCCGAGTCGCCGTTCAGGTCGGCGAGCTCCTTGCGCACCGCGGCGAGCTGCTGGCGCAGCAGGAATTCCTTCTGCTGCTTCTCCATGCCCTCCTGGACGTCCTTGCGGATGGACTCGGCCACGTTCAGCTCGGCCAGGTGCTCCCTGGTCCAGCCGATGACGAGCTCGAGCCGCTCGACCAGATCCTGGGTCTCGAGCAGCTGCAGCTTCTGCGTTGAGCTCAGGTAGCTGGCGTAACCCGCCCGGTCGGCGATCGCCGACGCGTCGTCCAGCTGCTGAATGGCGTCGATGACCTGCCAGGCGCCCCGCTGCTGCAGGATCCCCGTGACCAGCGACTTGTACTGCTGGGCCAGCTCGTCGGCGCGCGGCCCGCGGCCGGTGTCCTCGATCTCGGTGCCCTCGACCCACAGGGCAGCCCCGGGCCCCGTCGTGCCCGAGCCGATCTTGACCCTGCTGACGCCGCGGACTACCGCACCGGGCTGCCCGCCTGGCAGCCGCCCGACCTGCTCGACCAGGGCCAGCGTGCCCACTCCGGCCAGCCCGCGGTCGGGCAGCCGCGGCACGAGCAGCACCCGTGCCTTTATCTCAGAACGCACGCCTGGCACCTGCCGGGAAGGGGTCCGCGCCGCGTCGATCGCGGCACCGACCTCCGGCTGGGACGTCTCAAGCGGCACCACCATCCCTGGCAGCACCACCTCGTCGTCCAGCGGCAGCACCGGCAGCGTGAGCGTCTCACTCATTGAGCCTCCAAAAGCTTGAGTCAATCACACTCAAGAAAGGAGAGCCCGTACAAATTCCCGCCCCGTGTTCGCCCCGAGTGATCAAGCCGCCGCCCTCGCCGAGCCCGCGCACACTGCCCTCGCCATCCGCAAGTGCGTGCCGCGCCAGCTCTGCTGACACAGACCGGTGCCGCGCGGGTGAGTCAGAACCTGCCCGGACAGCGCGGCTGGGCTAGCATCATGCCCATGAGCGCATCGCCAGACGAGCGCGGCGGCGGTCACGACGTGATCCACCTCGGCGGTGAGACAGCCGTGGTCGTCCCCCTGGATGAGTACCGCATGCTCGCGGCCCTCAGGGAACGCGCCTCGGCCGGCGAGATCGAGGAGGCGGAAATCGACGCCGCCATCGCCGAGCACGAGGCGTGGAAGGCAGCAGGAAGGCCCGGCGGCACCCTCTCCCACGAGGCCGCCATGGCTGAGTTGCTCGGTGGCGGCCAGTGACAGTCATCTGGCGGCACAGTGCGCTGGCGTCTGCGCGCCGGTTCATGGCTGACCAGGCAGGGATGCGGCAGGTCAACCGGGCCATCGCGGCTTTAGCCGCGGATCCGGAGCCGCCGGATGCATGTGTCCGCGGCAGTTACCGCAGGCTGCGCGTAGGGCCTTACCGGGTGCTGTACGAGGTGGAAGCAGACGTGGTCACCATCGTGCGGGTGGATAAAGTCACGTAGCGTCCTCTTTGCCGCCTAGAGCGGGCCACGCCGACTCTGCACACACTCGTCCCGCCCGTCGCCTGACCGTCGAGGCCGTGGTTAGCCTGTACCCGCCTGTCCCGCCCGGCGCATCCGCCCCGCCCAGCCTGCCCCGTACCGGGCTGCCCGCCGCGCGTTCGGGGCCCGTGACGCACAAACCCCGCCTATCGGGGCCGGGGGGACACGCACCCCACCGGAACAGGGGCGGATCGGGGCTCGTGGCACACGCACCCCAGAAGAAGGGGCCGAGCGGCATACGTATCGTGCCCGCGTAGCCCTGGGCGTCGATCAGCAGCCGGCCGGGCAGAACCCGGCCGGCTGCTCGCCTGTCAGGAAGGTCCGGGTGTCTGAGCATCGGGGGGCTCGGGCTGCTGGTTGTCCGGGCCACCGCGGGCTATCAGGGCGGAGACGGCCGCGCGCCACGCCTTCAGGCCGGCGCCGCGCGGGACCTTGAGCGAGACGTAGGCGGCGGCGCCCGCGGGGATGGGCAGCCAGAAGTTGACCAGCCGCCAGCCGAGCACGCCGAGCGTCGCCACGCTGCGGGTGACGCCGAAGCTGACCAGGAGCAGCGGGGCCAGCGAGTCGATGACGCCAAGCCCGGCGGGCGTCACGGGCAGGGCGCCTGCCACGTTGGCGATCCCGTACGCGGCGAACAGCTCGGCCGGATTGACGAACCGGCCGAAGGCGGCCACAAAGCACCACAGCGACGCGGCATCAAGCAGCCAGTTGAGCGACGCCCAGGCCAGCGACCAGATCAAGGTCCGGCGATCACGTGCCAGCGCCGACAGCGACGCGGCGGCGTCACGGATGTAGCGCTCGAGGCGGTCTCCGCTCACGCCGGGGACGCGGTCGCCGGCCGCGCGCAGGATACGGGAGGCGCGGATGCCGCCCCTGGTGATGCCGAGGGCCAGCGACGCGACCGCGAGCAGCACCACGGCGCCGATGATGGCCACGGTCACGTAGATCGGATGGAACCCTGCCAGCGGGATGGAGATGACCAGCGACAGCCACAGCAGGACGTTCAGCACCACGGTCGAGCCCAGGCCCTTGGCCGCCATCATCACCGCCGCGTCGTGGCCCTTGATGCCCTCCGCGGTGAACAGGCGGTAGCCGATCCCGGCGCTGCCCACCGTCCCGGCCGGGATGACGTGCGCGACCGCCGCGGCGGCCAGGTCGATGCGGAACAGGCGGGACAGGCCCGGGTTGGCCGCGCCGGGCGGGAGCACGGACTGAGTCAGCAGGCCATAGCAGAACAGCGACAGGCCCTCAAGGACCAGTCCCGCCACCAGCCAGGCCGGGTTCACCCGGCCGAGCAGGTACAGGTCCTTGCTTGCTCCGACGAGCTCGGGAACCACCAGGTACTCGATGACCAGCAAGACCGCGAAGAACAGGACGCCCCGCCGCAGCGGCGTGACCAGGAACGGCAGCCAGCTCCGCCACCAGATCCGCCAGGCACCCTGGCGGGTCCCGCCCCGTTCGGGCTCCCGGCTGGCCTGCGCCCGGTTCATCCGCATGGGACACCGTCTACCCGGCTCCCCGGCGGCAACGCGGCTACCGGGCAATTCGGACCAGGGTCACGCCGGGGAAGCCGACAGCAGGACGTGCAGGTTGCGAGGGCCGTGCACGCCCTCGACGCGGATCAGCTCGATGTCGCTGGTGGCGGAGGGACCGGAGATCAGGGTGTGCGGGCGGGCCGGGTCCAGCCTGGCGAACGCGTCGGCCAGGTCGGCGGCGACCTGATCGGACTCGACGACGACCAGGTGGAAGTCGGGCACCAGGGTGAGCGCGCGGCGGCCCTGGCCCGGGCCGTGATCCAGGATGATCGTGCCGGTCTCGGCGACGGCGACCGCGCAGCCGGTCAGCACGCCCGCCGACCGGTCGAGCTCGGCCGCCGACAGCGGCGGCGTGTCACTGGCCAGCGTGATGCCGGCCGGGAGTTCGGCCAGCCACTCCGCGGGCACCCCGGCGGGCACCACGAACGGCGCGTCGCGGACATCCGATCTCTCGACATCGTCCGGCGTCCCGGCGGCCGCGACCTCGGCGGCGCGGTCCGTCAGCACCCGGGCGATGGCGTGGGCCAGGCCGGGACGCGTGACCCGCTCCACCACGGCGCGGTAGTCGGCGGCGCGCTCGGCGAACAGGTCCGCGATGCCCTGGTGGTGGTGCGCGCGCAGGTACTCGCGCGGCAACGCCGCGTAGGCTGCGTCGACGTCCGCACCAGGCGGGCCAGCGGGATCCGCCGGGCCAGCCGGGTCAGGCGGGCCAGCCGGGTCAGGCGGGCCAGCCGGGTCTGCCGCCCCGGTGGCGGCGCGGATCCGGGCCAGGATCCGCTCCCTGGCGGCGCTCATTGCTTACCCTCCCTGGTCCGCGCCCACCAGGCGCGGAACGACTCGTGCGGCGGGGCGGGGGCGTCTCGGGTGTCGGTCCATCTGCTCAGCGGCGGCGGCAGCCGCCGGATCCGGCCCGACCTGGCCACGAGCCTGCCGCCGACGGCCGCCGCGCGCTGAGCGGCGGCGAGCAGCCGACCGGAGCGAAGAACGAGGCCCGAGGCGTGAAACACGGCTCGTTCTGGAGAAAAATGTTTCTGTCTTTTCTCCTCGACCACCTTGCCGCGCAGGTACACCAGCGCCTCGGGGATGTTGATGGCGACCGGGCACACCTCGTAGCAGGCACCGCATAGGGTCGACGCGTACGGCAACGAAGCGTCGGTCGCGGAGGTGACGCCGCGCAGCTGCGGGGAGATGATCGCGCCGATCGGGCCCGGGTACGGGGAGCCGTAGGCGTGGCCGCCGGCCCGCTCGTAGACCGGGCACACGTTCAGGCAGGCCGAGCACCTGATGCAGCGCAGCGCCTGCCTGCCGGTCTGGTCCGCGAGTGCGGTGGTCCGGCCGTTGTCGAGCAGCACGAGGTGGAAGTCGGCCGGCCCGTCTCCCGGCGTCACCCCGGTCCATATCGAGGTGTAGGGGTTCATCCGTTCCGCCGTCGAGGAGCGGGGCAGCAGCGCGAGGAACACCTCGAGGTCCCGCCAGGTGGGCAGGATCTTCTCGATTCCCACCACGGAGATGAGCGTCTGCGGCAGCGTCACGCACATCCGGCCGTTGCCCTCGGACTCCACCACGACGAGCGAGCCGGTCTCCGCGATCGCGAAGTTCGCGCCGGAGACGCCGACCTCGGCGGAAAGGAACGCCTGGCGCAGGTGCGCCCGCGCCGCCGCCGCCAGCATCCGCGGCTCGTCGGTGAGGTCGGCCGGCGCGTCGGGCATCTCGCGCCGGAAGATCTCCCTGATCTCGGCGCGGTTCCTGTGGATGGCCGGGACCAGGATGTGGCTGGGCCGGTCGTGGCCGAGCTGGACGATGAGCTCGGCCAGGTCGGTCTCGAGCGCGCCGATGCCGTCGGCGGCCAGCGCCTCGTTCAGGCCTGTTTCCTGGGTGGCCATCGACTTGACCTTGACCACGCGGTCCGCGCCCGCAGCCCGGACCAGGCCCGCCACTATCGCGTTCGCCTCCGCCGCGTCTTGCGCCCAGTGCACGTGGCCGCCGGCGCTGGTGACGTTCTGCTCCAGCCGGAGCAGGTAGGTGTCCAGGTGGGCAAGGGTGTGGTCCTTGATCGCCTTGGCGGCGGCGCGCAGTTCCTGCCAGTCGGCCAGCTCGCCGACCGCGCCCGCGCGCTTGGCGCGGATCGTGTGCGTGGCGTGCGCGAGGTTGCGGCGCAGCTGCGAGTCGGCCACCGCGGCCCGCGCCGCGACCGGGAACGACGGCATGCCGAGATAGGTGGGCATGCCCGGGTGCGGGCCGACCTCCGGGGTCACGGCGCGTCCTCGGTGCGGGCCAGGATCTCGGCCAGGTGCATGGTGGCCACGCCGGACCGCTGCCTGGTCAGCGCGCCGCCGATGTGCATGAGGCAGGAGTTGTCGGCCGCGCAGACCACCTCCGCGCCTGTCTGGCGGATCGCGGCCACCTTGTCGGCGCAGATCGCCGCGGACACGTCCGGGTTCTTCACCGCGAACGTGCCGCCGAACCCGCAGCAGGACTCGGCATCGGGCAGGTCGACCAGGTCCAGGCCGCGGACCGCGCCGAGCAGCCTGGCCGGCGCGTCGCCGACGCGGAGCATCCGCAGGCTATGACAGCTCGGGTGGTAGGTCACCCGGTGCGGGAAGTACGCGCCCACGTCGGTCACGCCGAGCACGTCGGCAAGGAACACCGACAGCTCGTAGGTCCGCGGCGCGACCTGCGCCACGGCCCGGGCCAAACCCTCGTCCCCTGCCTCGGCCGCCAGCGCCTGGTAGTACTCGCGGACCATGGAGGCGCAGGAAGCCGAGGGCGTCACCACCGCCTCGTAGCCGCCGAACGCCGCCACGAACCCCCGCGCCATCGGCGTTGCCTCCCGCCGGTAGCCCGTGTTGAAGTGCATCTGGCCGCAGCAGGCCTGACCGGCGGGGAACTCCACCCGGTGGCCGAGCCGCTCGAGCACCGCGACCACGGCCTTGCCGGTGTCCGGGTACAGCGTGTCGGTCAGACACGTGACGAACAACCCGATACGCATCGCGCCTCCGGCCACCAACGCTACACAACCCCGGACGGTCGGCTGGGACCTGATCGCCTGCGGGCGACACGCGGCTCAGGCCGGGCGGCGGGCTTCCCGGGGGGAGCCCGCCGCCTGCGGAGGTTCAGCGTGGTGGTGTCTGTGTCCTGTCCTCCTTCCCGTTCTGCGTCGTGCTTGCTTGTCACGGGCCGCCGCCCGCTCAAGGGGCTTGAGCGGCGGCCCGGCGGCCGGCCGGGGGATGCGCCGGAGGCGAGCGCTGCCGGCTATGGTCCGGCCCGGTGGCAGGGCAGGTGACAGCGGCCGGGCCTGGCGATGGCCGCCGGGAGGGCGGGGGCTGGCTGCCCGGGCGAGGCGGGACCCGGGGCGGCGCGGGCGGCGGCGGCGCGGGCGGCTCGCCGAAGGAGGCCGATATCAGCTCGTCGAACTCGGCGTCCACCCACTGCTGATCCGCGTACACGACGTCCGCAAACGCCGCGTGCGCCTCACGGGTGCTGAGGGTCATGGCGATCACCCTCCCGGGAACCTGCGGTAGCGTTGCCAGGTCAATGACCGATACGCTTTTTATATAGCTTGCACCGCATGAAACTGTCAAGAGGACTTGGAAGTTTCCCTGACCCCGCTTTCCGGCCTGGAGGTACCGGCGATGACCGGACGGCTCGATGCCCTGGACGACCCGGACTACCCGGCCTACACCACCGGGCGGGCCGCCGAGGTGCTGGGGGTCCGGCAGGCGTTCCTTCGCTCGCTGGATGCCGCCGGCGCCGTGACGCCGCAGCGGACTGCGGGAGGGCGCCGCCGCTACTCCCGCCGCCAGCTGGCCTTCGCCGCCCGGATCAGGGAGCTGTTCGACCAGGGGCACACCCTCGCCGCGGCGCTGCGGATCCTGGACCTGGAAGACGGCCTGGCCGCAGAGCGGGCGCTGACCGCGCGCCTGCACGAACGGCTCGGCGAACGGGACGGCGAACGGGACGGCGAACGGGACGGCGAACGGCTCGGGCAGGACGGCTGACCCGGGCGTCCCGTGCTACGCCTCGCTGCCGTCGCGTGGACGCGGCCGCCGCACGGCGGGCTGCTCGCCGGCGAGCTGCCTGAGCCGGGCCAGCTCGGCTTGCAGCTGGCGGGTTTCCTCCTGCAGCTGCAGGACCCGGCGGATGCCGGCCAGGTTCAGCCCGTCGGCTGTCAGCGCGCAGATCTCGGCGAGCCGGTCGATGTCCCGGCGGGAGTACCGGCGGGTGCCGCCCGCGCTGCGCGCCGGGTCCAGCAGGCCCTCCCGCTCGTAGATCCGCAGCGTCTGCGGGTGCAGCCCGGCAAGCTCGGCGGCTACCGAGATGCTGAACAGGCCCCGGTCCAGGTCCGCCCAGCCCGGGTTCACCACGGCCGGCCCCGGTCCCTGGCCAGGTACCGCAACGCCAGCAAGGCCAGCACGGCTCGCCCGATGTCCCCCTCATCGCGGCCGCTGGGCCGGGATGCGTGGCGGGGGCCTTCCACCCGGACCGGGCCCGCCCGCAGCGGCAGCCCTGGCGCCTGCGCCAGCGGGGTCACGCCACCCGGCCCGGCCACCCGCCGTACCGGCACCCGGATCCGCGCGGCCGGAACCAGGGCCGCGGGCCGCCGATCGCGCGCGAGGTCGCGGTCGTAGGCGGCGCGGCGGGCCGGGTCGCCGAGCACCTGCCAGGCCTCGGCCAGGGCGCGGAACCGGGCCGGCGCGGCCACGTCGGCCGGCCGGGCATCGGGATGCTCGGCCCGGGCCTGGCGCCGCCAGGCCAGCGCGATCTCCTCGCGGGAGGCCTCCCGGGGCACTCCCAGCAGCCGGTACAGATCCGGGCCGCCGTGATCCGCCGCGGCCATGAACCGTCACCTGCCCTTCGCCGGTAAGCCAGCGACATCCGTGCCCTCAGTATGCACCAGGAGAAAATCTCAGTCGAGTCTTGTCAGGTAAACCCTGGGCGTGCTATATAGATCCCGTGAGCGTGACACGAACGACCGAGACACGCGAGGAGGCACCAATCATGCTCATGCGCACCGACCCGTTCCGCGAGCTGGACCGGCTCACCCAGCAGGTCCTCGGCACCGCCGCCAGGCCCGCCGCGATGCCCATGGACGCCTACCGGCAGGGCGACAACTTCTACATCTGCCTGGACCTGCCCGGCATCAACCCCGGCTCCATCGACCTGACCGTCGAGCAGAACGTCCTGACCGTCCGCGCCGAGCGCGCCCCGATCCAGGCCGACGGCGCCCAGATGATCGTCGCCGAACGGCCCTACGGCACCTTCACCCGCCAGGTCTTCCTCGGCGAGACCCTCGACGCCGACCACATCGACGCCGACTACGCGGCCGGCGTCCTCACCCTGACCATCCCGGTCCGCGAGGCCGCCAAGCCCCGCACCATCCAGGTCACCAGCAGCGACACCAGGCAGGCCGTCACGGCCTGACCGACCCGCCCGCCGGCCTGCTCCACGTCAACGCCGCCCGGAGGCCTGGATCCGGGCGGCGATGCCGGCCAGCAGGCAGTCCAGGCCGAACTCGAAGCGCTCGTCCCTTGTCTCCGCCGCGTCCGGGTCGATGTTCTGCGACACCATGCGCTGGATCCGCGGGTAGCGGCCGGAGTCGGCGAACCACGAGATGTACCGCTCGCGCTCGGCCTCGATCTCCTCCGGCGTCAGCCCGGCCTCCATCTTCTCCCTGTCGCGGTCGCCGCGCATCTCCTGCGTCTCGCGCAGCACCGCCCCGTTCACGTAGGTCCCCACGGCCATCAGGATGTCGAAGGTCAGCCGCGCGCCCAGGTCGAGCCCGTCGAGCAGGGCGAGCATGCGCTCCAGGTTGCGCGCGTCGTTCGGGCCGGACGGCGGCCTGCCGCCGATGAACTCCATCGCCCACCGGTGCCGAAGCAGCGAGGCCCGGGCGCTGCGGGCGAACACCCGCAGGTCCGCCTGCCAGTCGCCGGACGGCTCCGGGACCTCGACCTCCCCCTCGATCGCCTCGAGCATCAGGTCGAGCAGTTCCTCCTTCGACGCGACGTGCCAGTACAGGGACATCGGACCCGCGCGGAGCTCACGCGCGATCCGGCGCATGCTGAGCGCCTCGGGGCCCTCGGCGTCCGCGATGGCGATCGCGGTGCTGATGATCTCGGCCTGGGACAGCCCCCGGTCACGCCCCCGCGGCTGGACCCCGCGCTCCCGGTGCCGCTGGATGTGCCCGGCCACCCGCCGCTCCTGCTCCGCCCGCCGGGCCTCCCGGCCGGAAAGCGGGTGCGTATGCGGGTAGAACGGCCACGGCTCCGCGCCGGAATCGCCGCCGAGGTCGCCGGCAGGATCGCCGCGCTCGCCAGGTACGTCCATGCGTGCTCCTCTGCCGCCTAAGCATGCCCGAAACCGGCCGTCGCCGGCCATGTCCTGGCAGTTGAGTTCAATCGACTTGCCTCTCGTACACCGTACTGCTATCGTACATCGTACTAGATAGTACATCGTACGAGAAACGGGGTGCGACGATGAGCGAGACTCCCGCCATCGAGGCGGCGGGGCTGGTGAAGAACTACGGGAAGACCCAGGCACTGGCCGGGTTCGACCTGTCGGTCCAACCGGGCACCGTCTACGGCCTGCTCGGCCCGAACGGCGCGGGCAAGACCACCGCCGTCCGCGTGCTCGCCACGCTGCTGCGCCCGAACGGGGGCCGGGCGCGGGTGCTTGGCCACGACGTGGTAACCGAAGGCGCGGCGGTCCGCCGCCTGATCGGGCTGACGGGTCAGTACGCGGCGCTTGACGAGTACCTCACCGGGCGGGCCAACCTGATCATGATCGGCCAGCTCAGCAGGCTGACCGCGGCGCGGGCCAGGCAGCGCGCGGACGAGCTGCTCGAGCGGTTCAGCCTGACCGAGGCGGCAGGCCGCGCGGTCAAGACCTATTCCGGCGGCATGCGCAGGCGCCTTGACCTGGCGGCCAGCCTGATCGGCCACCCGGCGGTGCTGTTCCTCGACGAGCCGACCACCGGCCTGGATCCCAGCGCCCGCGCGATGATGTGGGACATCGTGCGCGAACTGGCCGCGGACGGCACCACGCTGCTGCTCACCACGCAGTACCTGGAGGAGGCCGACCAGCTGGCGCGCCGCGTCGCCGTCATGGATGACGGCAAGGTCATCGCGGAGGGCACGCCGCACGAGCTGAAGACCTCGGTCGGCGGCGAGCACCTGGAGATCATCCTGGCCGCCGGCTCGGACATGGAGGCCGCGATCACCGCGCTGAAGCCGTACGCCGCGGGCACCATCCAGCCGGTCGAGGGCAGCCAGCGCCTGTCGGTTCCCGTCACCGCCGCCGAGGGGCTCACCACCACCGTGGTGCGCGCGCTGGACGCGGCCGGGGTCCAGGTCAACGACGTGACGATCAGCCGCGCTTCGCTCGACGACGTGTTCCTCTCACTCACCGGGCACATGGCAGA
>Ga0335078_10014125_pt1 | contig 11844 bp, 15 predicted proteins | sample Lox_Sample_32_FD_206711 | JGI IMG/M metagenome (GOLD analysis project Ga0335078, IMG submission 206711) | Soil microbial communities from Loxahatchee National Wildlife Refuge, Florida, United States - Lox_Sample_3.2 | ecosystem: Environmental > Terrestrial > Soil > Wetlands | place: USA... | reverse complement strand
TGCCCTGCACGATCATGAGCATGATGAGCAACGAATTGCTCTCCAGCGCTTGCGAGGTGGATATATGCGGAGTGCTCGGCATGCATGCCCTGCAATTGGCCTCGGAAACGCCCTCCGCCTTGCTCGACTGGAATAACAACTACGGCCCCGATCCGAACAAGGCCGTGTGCTTCCATTGCGCAAATCTTCCCAAACATTTCTTCCGTTCGTTCAAGATGGATTTTCAGGAAATCATCGCGGGCACGGTGGGGAAAGAAAACACCTTTGGGACGGTCGTAGGACTCATCAAACCGGAAAAAATGAGTTTTGCCCGCTTCTCAACCGATGATACCGCCGGGCGCATGCGCGGCTATGTGGGCGAGGGCAAATTCACCGACGATCCGTTGAACACCTTCGGTGGAGCAGGCGTCGTGGAAATCCCGCAACTGCAGAAGCTGCTGCACTTCATCTGCGAACGAGGCTTCGAGCACCACGTAGCGGCCAATCTTTCCGTGGTCGCTTCCGCCGTGCACGAAGCCGCAACCCGCTATCTGGGCTGGGATATCTACTGGCACGAACGGCCGAATGTAGCCCGTTAAGCGCGATTGCGAGGCAGATTTTTGGGGTTCTCAGCTTCCAGCCTTCGCGTATTTATTGCGACCATTGAATAACGCTGTAAGATCGCGCCGGAACCGTCAATCTCGTCTTGCCTCCCGACGCTGCCGGCACCGTGAAAGAGCTCGGCGCCACTCGTTGCGGAACAGCAAAACTGTTTGAGGCCTTCAGGTCCTCGCCGGTCAACACCGCGGCGGAAAGTACGCGGGCCGGAGCAGCGTCCTCCCAAACGATTTCCAACTCGTGACCTTTGACCAGATCGCGATTGAGAACAAACAGCGCGATCTTTCCGCTCTCATCATGCGAGCCAGCGACATCCAGGTGCGCCACGTCTTGCAGTCCTGGGACTTCGTAAGTGGAAGATTCGACCAGCAAATTCAGGACCGAGCCCTGGGCAAATTTGAGCGCCCAGCTGTAGGGGTAATAAATCGTCTGCAGGTAAGTGCCGTCGGGGCTCGTCATGATGGGAGCAATCACGTTCACTAGCTGCGCCAGGCAGGCGATCTTTACCCGGTCTGCGTTGCGCAGCAGCGTATTGAGCATTCCGCCCACCAGCAGCGCATCTTCAAGGTCATAAACTTCTTCCAACAGATGCGGCGCCTGCTGGCGATGCCCATCCACGGCATCACCGGTCGTGGTGCGATACCAGACGTTCCACTCATCGAATGAAAGCCAGAGCTGTTTGGGCGAGCGCTTGCGGCCGCGCACCAGGTCACAAACGGCAAGCGTTTCCGCGATCTGGCGCTCCATCATCAGGTTCAGCGCGACAAATTTCGAGCTCTCGCCGCCGGTGTCCCGCGCGTTGTTGCCAAAATAACGGTGCAAAGAGAGCCCGTCCACGTACTCGTAGCACTGCTCCAGGACCTCGCGGTCCCATTCGAGGTAGGTGGGCATGAACGGCCCGCTCGATCCGCACGCGATGAGTTTCAGCGAGCCATCCACGTCGCGCATCTGGCGGGCGGCGTCCGCGGCTTTCAACCCGTACTCGGTCGCCGACATATGACCGATCTGCCACGGGCCGTCCATCTCGTTGCCCAGGCACCAGTGTTGCACCTTGTACGGTTCGGCAATGCCATGCTCACGCCGCAGGTCGCTCCAGCGCGTTCCCTTCCCCACGTTGCAATACTCCACAAGCGCGGCGGCCTGTTCTGCGGTCCCAGTTCCCAGATTCAATCCCATGAGCGGAGTCGCGCCGGCCGCCTTGCACCAGGCCATGAACTCATTGGTTCCGAATTGATTGCATTCGAGAGTGTCCCAGGCCTTATCCAGCACGCACGGCCGGTTCTGCTTCGGCCCGACTCCATCCAGCCAGTTGTATCCGGAGACGAAGTTCCCGCCCGGATAGCGAACAATCGGGACCCCCAGCTCGCGAATCTCGCCGAGAACGTCTTTTCGGAAGCCCTCCGCATCCGAGAGCCTGGAACCGGGATCGAAAATGCCCCCGTAGATCGCGCGCCCTAAATGCTCGAGAAAAGAACCGAAGAGATTGCGGTCAATCGGGGAAATCGTGCGTCGCAAGTCCACATATACCTTGGCCGCACTTGCCGTGGGCGCAGACGGCGTTTGCGCCCAAAGCAGAGGCTTGGTCAGATTGGCGGCGGCAGGAAGCGCACTGGCAGCCAACATATGCTGCAAGAAGCGTCGCCGCGAGCTAGAGAACATGCTGTGGGGCTCAAACAACCAGAATCTCCAAAACCATCCGTTCCCTGCCCGCAGGCACGGCGATTAGATTCTTTTCCGGGCTGCAGCCGTACTGCCTTCAGCGCCTTGGTTACTTTATCAAAAGGGCCATCCCTTCGGAAACGGCTCGACACTGGTTCGCGTCGGCGGAACAGATTGATAAAGTCAAACGGAACTGCCCGATTGCTCCCTCGCTGAGGCAGTCTTCAGCGGTGCAACTGCCCGCCAACCCGGATTGCCCCTTGTCTGTCTGGACTGGGCGAAGACGCCTTGGCGTCAGAAACCATCGAATAATACGGCCGAAACTTGCCGTTTTTCGCAGGCGGTATCTCACTTACGAGCTTCACATCAACATGGATCGGCTCTTCCAGCGCCGCCAGGAGCGCCCGCCCTACTTCGGCCAGCGCTTTAGGGGCGGGATTTGCTTCGCGCAATGAAACCATTTGTACCCGAATAAAGTCCGGTTCGGTCTGCACAATCTGGTAACGGCGTAACCATGGAGCCGAAGCCATTAAGGGATTCAGCAACACATAGGGATGAATGCTGCGGCCGCTAGGAAGCAGGAATCTGTCCAGGGGACATGCTGATAGGCATGCCGCACCAGGTTCTGCAGGCGGCGCTCTTGGAATTCCAGGAGTTCACCGGAATTGAACGAGAATGCGCGCCTCAGGGCCTCCCAGGCACAAATCCAAGGCCTAGCACTCATTTGCAGATGCGACGGAGAATAATCTGGCCCACGAGACACCGGCGAAGTATACAATTTCCGCCCTGGGAGGCAAGACTCGACAGCAAGCCGGTGCAGCTGTTTCCTGCCGATATTTCGTCAGCGGGCTAAACCGCCTGGCCTCCGAAAGCACAGCCTATGCGCTGCAGCCGAAGTGCAAACCAGGCATCCGTGCCGCCATTTTGGAGTGACAGCGGGGTAGGTACGTGAGCGAACCAATCCGGATATTCAGCCATGCCGATGAGATTCCCGAAGACCAAGCCGACACCAGATGCTTGAAAGCACTGATGTTGCACGGCACAACAGCTTACATCGCGAATGCCAGGCTGGACATAAAGGCGCTGAAGATAGATAACCGGATCGTTCCGCTGGTGATCAATCCTGGGATGGGGGAATATCCTACCGTTTGTTCGCCATATCTGCATTATTTCACCCGTGCAATGCAGGCATTCCGCCAGCGGCACTCGAAGCCGTTGGGAACTACGGCGGCGGTGCTTGGATTTCCCTATGGCGCGCTGCTGCGTTACGCAGCGATTGAGCGTGCGGTGTTCCTCAACAACTGGCTGGTATCTGTCAGCACCGCGATAACCTTGTCTTCCGCCCAAGTTCATGCTGCGACCGATGCACTCGTTCGCGAATATCCGCAGTACGCGATTGTCATTCGCTCGGTAAATCCATTTTTCGACCCCGCCCTGCAGGACTCGGTCGTGGAGAATGGGTACCATCTGGTGCGGAGCCGCCGGATCTACGTCATCGACTGCGCCGCCCGGCAAACCTTACGTCGTAAAAACGTAAGGCACGATTTGGCGCTCTTACGTAAATCTTCCTATCGTGTAGTGGATTGCCATAACGCCCTCCAAACGCAGGCCTCGCGACTGTCCGAACTGTACTGCAGCTTGTATATGGTGAAGCACTCCAAACTCAATCCACAGTTCACCCCTGATTTCTTTCGGGTTACTTTGAAAGAGAATATTTTGATATATCGCGCTCTGGAAAGAGACGGACGAATTGATGGATTCGTCGCGTTTTCTGTTCACCAGAACCGCATCACGGCGGTTGCAATCGGCTACGATTGCGGCCTGCCACAGAAGATCGGCTTGTATCGGATGCTGATCGCAATTTTGATAGCCGAAGCCGCCGAACGCAATACCCACTTGAACCTGGGCGGAGGAGTCGCAAATTTCAAGATGCTCCGAGGCGCTGCTGCGATCGAAGAGTATGATGCTGTTTACGATGGGCATTTGCCCGCTCGTCGCCGACTGGCGTGGCGCGCATTGGCGATGCAAGGCCGAGTGGCCAGCAGCAAGAAACTGATGTCAATTTGAGCAGATCGGGTACCGAAAGCCCAGCAGGTGTCTGGCGTGTCTAGTCAACAGCCGGCGCCTCGTCTCTTCTGGTATACTAAATCACGCTACTAATTACGGTTTGCTCGTCACGCGGTAGTCGCTTTTCAGACTAGATTCATCTCCGCCTTTCCTGCCCGCCGTTGATTTGCGCGAAATCCAAAGTAAATGTGAGCGGCAACGCGGCTCTCGATCTAATGTCCGAGTGTGCGTGACAGCTTGCTCCTCCAGAAAGAAACCAAATCGAATGACCACATTTTCGGAACTGCCCCTGTCTTCTGCATTGCAGCGGAGGTTGTCGGCAGCTCAATTCATCAACCTCACCCCCATCCAGGAACGCGCCATTCCTCCTGCACTTGAAGGCCGAGATGTCATGGGCACTGCCCAGACTGGCACGGGCAAGACATTGGCATTTCTCATCCCGCTCACAGAGACCTTGCAGCAGGAGGCGGCGCGTCATACGGTCGCTCTGGTGTTGCTGCCGACGCGGGAACTTGCGATGCAGGTTCACGATCAATACGAGCAATTGCGCACGAAGAGAACGTCTGGAGCCGCGCTCATCATCGGAGGCGTATCGGAAAAGGCGCAGATCCAAAGTCTGCGCCACGGATCGAATCTGATCATTGCCACTCCCGGACGCTTGCAGGATCTTATGGATCGCAAGTTTGCGGATTTGGGGAACGTCAAAGTACTCGTGCTTGACGAAGCTGATCGCATGCTGGACATGGGATTCTTGCCCGCAATCCGGCGCATACTGTCGGCCGTGCCCGAGCAGCGGCAGACGCTGTGTTTCTCGGCCACGATGGAACAGTCCGTCGCCGGCCTGGTAAGTGAGTACCTGCGCGATCCGGTCCGCGTCGCTTTAGGCTCGGTACTCAAGCCCGCTGAAAGTGTGCAACTCAAGGCCTACGAAGTGCGGCCGGGAGAAAAACTCGACTGTCTCCGTCAGCTGCTCTATGCAGAAAAGGGCCAGACACTAATCTTCACGCGCACCAAGCGGGGAGCCGAGCGGCTGGCGAAGGAACTTGTGCGCGACGGTTTTGCGGCCGCCATGATTCATGGCGATCGCTCACAATCGCAGCGCAACGGAGCGCTGAGTGGCTTTCAGGAAGGCCGCTTCCAGGTGCTGGTGGCGACCGATATCGCATCCCGCGGCCTGCACGTGGATGACGTAGCCCACGTGATTAACTACGATGTGCCCAAAATGGCGGAAGATTTTATCCACCGAGTTGGCCGCACGGGCAGAGCAGGCCTGCAAGGACGCGCCTCGACCCTGGCGGCAGGGGCGGAGGTGCTGGAACTGCGCCAGATCGAGCGCACTCTCAAGCTAAAGATGGACCGCAGGCAGACGGAGATGGCGACGGACGCGCCGCCGAGGCGAATGATTCAGAATACGCTGTCCTCGCGGACTCTGACGGCTTTGCCGGGAGAAGTATTTGTGTAGAATCTCAACTCTTGTTGCCGGGGCATCAGGTGGAATAGCCGCGACTTAACCTTGCACGCGACGATAGGGCGCTACCATCAGGCTGTAGCGAGAGCTTTGGGCGCAACGAAGGGACGAACAAACAAGGCAAACTTTTACTAAGCCTGTTAACAACAGGCAGGCAAACTAACGGCACACTTTTACTAATCACATACTATTCGGGCTGGTGCCTTCCTGCATTGCCACAGGCGAGGTGAGTATCTATTACCGAGTACCGGGTGCCCGACGCTACGGAACTCAACCGCTTGCCTCTCGGCTGCAGCGTAGATTTGGGTCTTGATGTCAGGCCTCAGCCAAGTCTGTGACCACGCGAGCTGCGTTTTAGCACCGCACAGTAGCAAGTCACCGCGTTCGTCTGGCGGAATGGATGTACGGCTCGAGATTTGGCACTCAATTACTTCGCCGAAATTCCAGACGCTAGCGCTCAAGTGGGGCAGAAACACGTCCCCCTGCACGTGTGCCACAAGCATGTGCTGGTTCTCGGGCCTGCATCCAATAGCAATAAGCAGCACCAGGGCGGTTGCACAGTACCTAAGAGGCGAGCAGGGGTTCTTCATCGTGCCGGAGGGATTCTAGCTTTTGAAGGGTGGCTGTTGCAGTTTGGGGTATCGTTGGCGAAAAATCCCGATTACACTCAGAATTCCCAATCGGTCACCGGATCAGCGCCGATACGCGAAATCTGGCCGCCCTGTCCGCAAGGTCGAGTCCGAACTAACACACATCAGACCCCGGCACCTTGCGAGCAGATTGCCTTACAGGAGCATTCATTTGTCCCGGCGCGAGTCCGTGGCAAATGAACCTTCTTTCCGATTCTTTTTGCGCGCGCGCTTCCGCGCCAAAGCCTGTTTCACTCGGCGCCTTTCGCCTGGCTTTAAGTAGTATGAGTGACGTTTCACTTCTTTGATGATGTCTTCCGCCTGAACCTTACGCTTGAACCGGCGGAGCGCATTCTCTAAGGATTCGCCCTCTTGTAATCGAATTTCTGCCACACTCTTCCTCCCACCCTAGATTATTGCGATATGCATCATTTCGCTGCCAGCGAATCGGGCTCCAGCAGGCTGGCAATCTGGTGAGTCACTCTCCGATGCGGCCATCGGGCGTGGACTCTTCCGCAGCTTCAGCGTCTTCCACACCAATGTTGAACAGCGCCGCCTGCGCCGCCGCATGTTCGCGCAGTTCGGCCATCTCATCCACGCTGCCCTCCACAGGTTTATCCTGTTTTCGCTGATTCCTGCGCTCTGCCTTGTCCCGTTGTCGCTGTTGCCGTGTGTGTTCCTTCTGGCGTTTTGTAAACGTTGATCGGCCTCTAGGCATACGTATCCCCTCTTCTTTATCTTAAGCTGGCCGGGCACGTCTCGTAACCTTACCGGCACATCTGTGTTCAACAAAACTACCAGCGGGGTTCGCGCGGCTGCCGTGGATGACCGCGATAGTCGTCGCGTCCGCGGCCACCCCCGCCGCCAAAACGCTGGCCACCAACCCGTGGACGCTCTGTCTTCGGTTTGGCCTCGTTGATGGTCAAGGTCCGTCCACCCAGGTCGGTGCCGTTGAGCGCCGCGATAGCCTTGTCGGCTTCACCGGCATTGGTCATTTCAACAAATCCGAAGCCACGGGAACGGCCTGTATCCCGGTCGGTCACGAGAGTGATTTTTTCCACCGGTCCGTGTACTTCGAAGATGTTTCGCAACTCGGCTTCTGTCGTGCTGTGGGGCAGGTTTCCGACGTACAGGTTCTTCATTGCAATTCCTCTCTCAGTAAATCATCTATGCTGGTCGCTGTCGGGGTTCGTTTCGATGGACGTCCTTCAGAATCTCGTGGTGGGGCGGGCAGGGCGCGCATCGCTTGGGTCCGGGCGATGGACGCGGAGCGGACGGCAGAGATTTGCCGGGAAGCCTCTAGGATTCCCCAACGCTGAGTCAGATCTCCAGGATCGGCGGCGAGGGCGACTCTCAAATCGCCCATGATCTGGTCGTCGCCGTTCTGCACCGGCATCTCTTCATCCGCAGCGGGAGAATTCGCGAGATATTCTGGCTGGCCGACCAGGAACGCCAACCGCTGCGGGGGTGAGGCGCTACGAATGTCATCGCAGAATTTGTCTCGATAGCCCTGCCCCTTTTCCATGTTGATCAAGACGAGGTCGTACAAGGCAGCTTTCCACCATGAACGAGCCTCCACGATGTCAGCCGCGCAATCAACATCCAATCCGAACTTTCTCATCACCTGAGCACGCAACTCGCGCTTGGCCTGCGAAGTGTCAACGAGCAGCACTCGTTTCTTCTTGGCTTCCCCAGGGATGGGCGCGGAGAGCAGTGACGCCGGAGGCCGTAGTGTGGTCATGCTGATACCGTCCCTGGCCTTGGGGCGGCAGGACTCTCCACCGACCTAGGTTGCGTTGCCGCGCCCTTCAGCAGTTCTCGGGTTCGCTTCCGTCGAGCGATCTTTTGTTTGCGCTCGCGGTTAAATCTGGACTTGTCGCCATTCAGTGCGGACATCATGAACTCCTGTCAGTTTAACGGCCGGTGCCGGAGGATCACAACTTTCCTTGCAGGTGCTTAAGATCACCGTGGCTGGTGGATTTTCTAAGGATCGTCGGCGAAGCCGCTAATAGCGCAAGAGTCGCCATGTCGAGTATGGAGATGAGTGAGTGGGAAAACTGAGTCCGATGAAACGGTGTAAATACACCCAGAACTCCCAGGAAGAGCAGCGTCCACACGAGCTTGCCGGTGAAGAGGCTGCGTACTACGACTGTGGCTGCTGCCACCGACACAATGATGCACACACCCATCCTGAAATCGGATGGGAAACGAAATAACACGGCCGCCGCCAGCGTTACCATCGCGATCAGCGTCATGAGCCACGTCAAGATGCGCGCTTTCGAATGCAGTCGCAGCCGGTCAGGGAGCAGAGCGTTTGGCTCAGGGGTAAAGGCTTGCGCGAACATGCGCCTCTCGATCCCTCAATCGCGAAGGCGCAGGGTGCTTCGGCGGCGTGTCTTCGAGGTTAAGTAGTTTCAGTATACGCTGTTTGCCGCGAACATGCTGAGCTTGCGACCGTGAGAAAGACGATCATTGGTTCTGCAACTGTCGTTCCGCTAGTGAGAGTCGGCCACGTGCCTGTGCGACGCTGAAGGACGCGATTCGCCTTGCGAATTGTGCGGGCTTCGCGTAGGATGCCTGTGTGCGTTAGACCGAATCGGTCGTGAGCAGCTCTTGCCTCAACAGCCAGTAACCTGCCCTTCAGTACCTCCGAATCTCTCCAGCGTAAACCGATTGAAAGGAACACAGTATCAACATGGCAGAACAAGGAACAGTAAAGTGGTTCAACGACGCCAAAGGCTACGGCTTCATCAGCCGTCAGAGTGGCGAAGACGTTTTTGTGCATTTTTCGGCAATCCAAGCGGGAGGTTTCAAGAGCCTGCAGGAAGGCCAAACGGTGCAGTTTGAGGTGACGAAGGGTCCTAAGGGCTGGCAAGCAGAGAACGTCCAGGCGCTCTAGGCTTGTGGAACCGGCGATAAGGCGATCTCTCAAGATCGCCTTTTCAAAATTCCGCTTCTGTCTCCAGACCACACATTCGGGAAGATCAATGGCGGGAGTGAACTCGTGACCAACATTTTCGTCGGGAACCTTGATATCACGGTCACGGAGAAGCAGCTGCGAGAAGTTTTTACAGCCCATGGAGCCGTCGAAAGCGTGATGATCGTCGTGGACAGGGACACGGGCGAGCCCCGCGGTATCGCTTTTGTCGAGATGACGCTGGCGACTGAAGCCGGGGCCGCTATTGCTGCGCTGGATGGAAAGACGCTCAACGGCCGTGCGATGAGGGTGAACGAAGCTCGTCCGAAGCTTCATCGCGAAGCAACAGATGATTCTGAGAGCAGAGATCATCGGCGACATCGGATGTGAACTGCAAGCACCGACCGACTGCCCCTTGGTTTTCTGACCAAAGTACTTTTGAGCAAGCTACGAAACGGATTCTTTCTGACACGCGACGAACTCAACGCCTCTTACGCAATTATCCGGCATAACATCCGCACCTACCGCTCCGCTGGCGTGATCGCTGTGATCAGGGGCAAGCAGAACGCAGAATTGCAATTGAAGAAGTTTGAGGATTCCCAGGACTCCTCAGATCGGCACGAAGGCTGGCGCTACTTCATCGAGAAAACAGATCTTAAGGCGGGAACAGATCCCGCTGAGGCCACCCAGCATCGGCAAGCCGAATTGGAAGGGCGAGAATCGAATGCTCTGCGGGAGACAAAGACTCCGAACTTCCCCTCGCCAGATCGTCAGAGATGAGATGGGGTTTGTGGGTAAGCTGCTGGACACTCCTCAGCCGTCATCAGGAAAGACACGGCCATCATCATAAAACCGAAGCGGAACTCAGTCGCGAAAGCGAGGTCCTACTGTGTTCGGCCCTGCAGCGCTTGTCGCGTGGCTTCCAGAGTATTGATCAGCGACTCTTTGGGAAGCTTTTGGATGATCGGTTCAATGGCCCATCCCAAACCAAACGGCACGTCACGCGTTAGTGAGATGGCGCGACATTCGACCACTACCCCCGCATTGCGCTCCTCGAATCGCCAGTAGGAATACAAGCGCCAGAGAAATCCGTAACCGGTATCGGACTGCATGATTCGTTCGTCCCGGCTTCCCGCGTTTTCCACCTCTGCAATTCGCGTCGTGTAAGAGCGGCACACCCAACGTGTTCGGTCCACCGGACGATAAATCACGTCATGGTCGGTATCGAGCACGACAGTGATAACTTTTTTCTTTAGAAGCCGCAGATAAATTTGGAAATCATTTTTGTCACGCCGAATCAGCTTCGACTCAACCACCTCCGGCTTGTAGATGTTCTTATGGTTGTCGTAGTCCTGGATCACGGCGAATATTTCCTGGATCGTGGAGGCGGGAATGAAGGCTGCAGCAATCCAGTCGTGGATGAGGCCGCTCGGTACCTTGACCGGACCTCGGCCAGACCAGAATTGCGCCACGACCTTCCCTCGAGCCACTTCCTGAGCTCGCTCCGGCTGCAGCTCAGACCAGAGAAACGCCCCACTTTCGTGCAAAGTCTGCTCCATCTCCGTTTCCGCCTGGCGAATGTGGGCCTCAAAGGCTTCCAGGGTTCGCGGGTTCAGTTGCACGGGCTTTGCGGTTTGCGCCATGGCTCTACGGAAATTCAGATCGAACGAGAGTCGCGATCTAGCGCGCGAGATGTAGCATTTACAGATTAATCTCTGTTATGCAATTGCGTTGTGCAATTGCGTCTTCCCACGTAGAGTGAAAGTCGTTCATGAGAAAAAGAGGCACCAGGCCCGAGACGCACGTTAACCTGATTCGTACTCAGGAGTATGAGGAAGCTGACCTTCCGATTTTGAGCGAGGTGCTTTGCGCGGCCGAGTTGGTGCTGCTGCATGCCGCCCCTCTATATTACGGTCTAGGCATACCTCACGGCGACGGCTCGGCCGTGGTTCTCATTCCCGCTTTTTTGTGTCCCGATGCTTACCTGGCGCCTCTGCATCAATGGCTGGCGCGGATCGGATACAACCCATTCTTTTCAGGGATAGGTCTCAACACGGAATGCCCTAACCTTCTCATCAGGCGCCAATTGAATGACACGATTGAGAATGCGCTGAGCAAGTCCAGACGGAAGGTCCATCTGATCGGACACAGCCTGGGAGGAATCATCGCCCGCGCGATTGCGGCGCAACGGCCCGCTGATATCGCTTCGGTCATCACCTTGGCTGCGCCTTTTCGCGGTACGGTCGCGCATAGCAGCATTTTGAGTGCAGCCAGGATGGTTCGACGGCGCATCCTGTCAAAACATGGCAGCGACGTGCTTCCCGACTGCTATACCGGGCACTGTACCTGCGACTTTCTGGATTCGTTGCGGCATTCCATGCCCGCGTCTGTGGCTGAAACCGCGATCTACAGCGAAGGCGATGGCGTAGTTGACTGGCGGTACTGCAAGACAGACCGCCCAGACGCAGACTTTCGAGTTTCGGGCACACATATCGGAATGGTTTTTA
>Ga0335078_10014124_pt1 | contig 11844 bp, 13 predicted proteins | sample Lox_Sample_32_FD_206711 | JGI IMG/M metagenome (GOLD analysis project Ga0335078, IMG submission 206711) | Soil microbial communities from Loxahatchee National Wildlife Refuge, Florida, United States - Lox_Sample_3.2 | ecosystem: Environmental > Terrestrial > Soil > Wetlands | place: USA... | reverse complement strand
GCTCGTCGCGGTAGCGTACCAGCGCCGAGGCTCCAGGCAACCTCTTGTATGCCGATCTCTTGACGATTCTGTCTGGCCAAGCGGGGGGTGTAGATATATTGCCGGGGGTTCGCTGGTAATGCAGGACTGGGACACGGTGCCGTTAGGTTGGACGTCTCACCATCTTCATTGTTCTCGCCAGGAGGAAGCGATGCCGTTCGATAGTCCCGATCTGAATCTGGGCAACGAGTTGCTCAAGGACATCCGATCCGGAAAGATCCGGCTGCCGGACTTCCAGCGCGACTGGAAGTGGGACGTCGATCGTATTTCTAGCCTGCTCGCGAGTGTCTCCCTCGGCTATCCAGTGGGTGTGGTGATGCTGCTGGAGACCGGCGGCGCCGATGTCCAGTTCGCCACACGACTCGTGAGCGGCGTGTGTCTGGCAGGAGCCGACAAGCCCGCGGAGCGACTCATCCTCGACGGCCAGCAACGTCTCACATCGCTCTTTCAGGCGCTGGAGTCAGGTGACGTCGTCCAGACGCAGGACACGCGGAAGCAACGGCTTGAGCGCTGGTTCTACATCTCCATGAAGGAGGCACTTGATCCTGATGGCGATCGTGAAGCGGCCATCATTGCGGTGCCCGCCGACAAGGTGCAGCGAGACAACTTTGGTAAGGACGTTGTGCTCGATCTCTCGACCCCTGAGCGGGAGATTACGCAGGAACACTTCCCGCTGTCTATTGTCTTTGACGGTGCCGCGGTCGATGCCTGGACGTACCAGTACGTCCAGCTCGAACCGGCCAACGCTTCGGAACGGCTCAAGCGCTGGAGCACCTTCAAGAACGACGTGCTCGCCAACATCACAGGCTACACAGTGCCCGTCATCGTATTGAGAAAGGAGACTCCCCGCGAGGCGGTCTGTACCGTCTTCGAGAAGGTAAACACTGGTGGAGTGGTCCTCGATGTCTTCGAGCTGCTGACGGCAACCTTCTCGGCAACGGAGTTCGACCTTCGCAAGGATTGGGAGGTGAGACGGAGACGTCTCGAAGAGCACAAGGTGCTCCGGGGCATGCAGAATACGGACTTCCTCCAGGCCATCACGTTGCTGGCTACGCGAGAGCGTCGGCTGGCGTGGAAGGAGGGCGACTCCGAGAAACCACCGGCGGTGTCCTGTAAGCGGAAAGACATCCTGAAACTGACCCGTGAGGAGTATCAACGCTGGGCCCCAGCAGTTGAGAAGGGGTTTCTCTGGGCTGCCGCATTCCTCAACGGAGAGATGATCTATGAGGCCCGAGACGTCCCGTATCGCACCCAGCTCGTGCCGTTGGCCGCTATCCACGTGGCGCTCGGCTCGTCGGCCGAAACCATCGGTAAGGTCGAGAAGATCCGGCGCTGGTACTGGTGCGGTGTTCTCGGCGAGTTGTACGGCGGCGCTATCGAAACTCGCTTCGCTAACGACCTCCAGCAGGTAACCGAGTGGTGCAGCAGCAGTGTGACTGAGCCCATCACGGTATACGAATCGTCCTTCGACCCCGGGCGTCTCCTCACGCTTCGAACGCGCAATAGTGCCGCCTACAAGGGCATCTATGCACTTCTGATGAAGGGTGGATCGAAGGACTGGCTATATGACCAGGACATCACGATCGCGACCCACCACACCCTCGCGGTCGACATTCATCACATCTTCCCGAAGAAGTGGTGCATCACTGAGAAGATTGACGACCTGCGGCGGGAGAGCATCATCAACAAGACCGCGATCTCAGCTGTCACCAACAGGAGGATCGGCGGTCAGGCACCCAGCAAATACCTCCCAAAGCTGCAGCAAGAAGCAGAGACAACCGCCGAGGAGCTGCGTCGAAGAGTCGAACAGCACCACATCGACTACGAGGCGCTCGCAGCGGACAACTTCGATAGCTACTTCGAGGCTCGACGTAAGAACCTGCTGGAGCTGATCGCATCGGCGATGGGTAAGGCGGTGTCGGATACACAGACGCCGACGCTCCCCGAGGACTACGACCTCGAAGACGAGGAACCCGCCGACGAGGATGTCATCGAAGCAGAGGCTGCGGCATAAACGGCACGCCGACCGGGAGGAGTTGCGAGCCTGCGAGACCATCACCGTGCGCTGTCTGGCTTGATACTTACGAAGCTCCGGCGTCTGTGCCGGGCGCATCATCCGGATCAGTGAAGCTGATGAGGCTCGCGGGCAGTGGAAGGTCGTACTTCTGAGCCAGGAAGAGTGTTTGCGCGTAACAGCGCGCCCGTTTCGCGACGTCCCCGATCACGAAAGCGTTAGTCCCGGTCGAGGTCACAACCGCGATGACCGGCAGACCCTTGGCTGCCTTGCTCACCGAGACATAGGACCCGCCATTCCACTGCTTCATCAGCTTCTCAAGCGCCGCCAGGATGCGGTGGTCGTTGCGAAGCTTGCTGCTCCAGTTCTTGCGGCCCTTCGCAGCTTGTGCGGCAAGGTTCGCGCTCCTCCCGTCGTTGCCTTCGGCACCTGTTCACCGAACGAGCGCGACACCATGCGACGCACGATGTCCTGAAGTTCTGGGCTCTTCGCGCCAAACCCGTAGGCGTAGCACACCCGAGTGGCGATAGCCGTCGCCAGGATCTGCATGAGTACCACGTCGGCCGTGATCGCCAGGGCTCCGCCTCCGACCGGAACCATTGCCAGTGCCCCCAGTGCAGCTCCTTCGACAGCTCCGAAAGATCGCCACTGGAGGACGAGCCGTCGCACCACGTCATCGAGATCAGCTAGGCCGAGATCCCGCAGGTCGGTAAGACAGTTAACGTCGCGTCCCTTCTTTCGGTGGAACTCAAGAACGTTCTCAGGATCGGTCAGTTCAACCGCCCAGTCGTTGACGAGCTCGATCATCCGCACGATCCCGTCCACTGCTGGCACAAGAGTTGCGTCAGCGACCCTGCCGCCGAACTTCTTGACAGACTCCGGAGTCGACTCCGCGATTGCCGCACAGGTACGGACGGCGACGTCCTTAGCCTTCGCGCCTGCCGCGACCGCGGCAGCATGGACATTCGGCGGCATCAACTGTCGGCGTTTCGCCTTCTTCGCCCAATGCGACTCGAGTTCACGCCAACGTCGCACCTCGTATAGCGACATAGATGGAGTTGTCACGCTTTGATGCTAGGGCCCCTTCCCGCGGACCTTGGCGGATCACACAAATGAGCGGACGACGTGGACGACCTTTCGAGCATGGGCGCACTCGCAACTCTGCCTCGTCGTGCGCGGGTCCGAGGTGCTCGATGTCCCGGGAACCCCGTCGCGAGGACCCGCGCAACCTCACCGCCGTCGCACCTGATCCCGTCTTGCCCGCCGCTAGTCCGCGCTGGTGGACGAGGTCGACGCGATGATCTGGGAGGCCGTCCGGGCGGGCTTCTTCCAGCGGGAAGCTGGCTACACCCGCACCGGAGACCGGTCAGTGGCACGAGGCCGACCCGATCGTGGCGCACTGGCACAGTCGCGATCTCCACTACCTGAGCCCGCACTAATTCGCATGCTACAAATTGAAGCCAATTGATATCGTACGCGTATCCGAGTTAGACTACCCGTAGCAACGCCCCCGTTTCCGCCCGGAAGCGGCGGGCCGCGCCGGTGCGGGAACACCGAACGCGGCCCTTGACCATCCATCCGACTCAACCGGAGGACGATCATGCTCACAAGTCTGCCCTACCCCGATGAGCCCGCGAGTGTTCCCCGCGATGACCAGTTCAGCGAGCGGCTGCGCGGCCTGAGTACCCAGCAACTGCTGGACGTGATGACGTTCCTGTCGTTCTGGTCCCCGTCGGCGTTCACGGCCGTGCTGGACTACTGCGAGGCCACCGACTGGGGCTGGTCCGGGTTCGACCCCGACCTGATTCCGGATCCGGACGGCGATGACGACCCGGACGACAGCCCCGCACCGTTCTGCGCCCGGTGCGGCGGCGACCTGGGAATCTTCGTGAAGTTCGGCCTTGAGTGGCGTCACTACCGCGGCGCGGGCCTGGACGACATCGAGCTGTACGACCCGGGGCATGCCCCCGAGCTCACCTGGCGCGCTCCCTCGGCGCCGCGCACCTCCGGTTCCCCAGCCGCCGGAACCGCCTGACACGTCAGCGTCATCCGGCCTTCCGCGAGTCCTGCCCCGCGTACAACGGGCAGGACTCGCGCAGGTGCACGGACCTGCGGTTGATCCAATAGCGCCAGACTCAACCGCACTGGTCACCTTGACAAGACCGGCCTTGCCGCCGCCGTTAGCCGGCGTACTCAAGTACTCCCCGGTGCGCGGCCCATGCGCGGGCCGCCTGGGCCATCTTCGCGGTCCAGTCGCTTCCGCTGCCCTGCGCGATTTCCGCCCACATACGCACGCTCGCCCGGGCGAACCGGTCGACGTGCGCTGGGTCGGCGGCGGCGAAAGCGGTCAGCCGGGCGGCTTGGTGCTCGGCCTGGGCGGCGGTATGGCCGCCCGCTGCCATGAGGCGGAGCAGCCAGCAGGCGGGGTCAGTCCAGGCCGCGCCGAGAGTGGGCCACGCCCAGTCGATCAGCCACGGTCGGCCCACGGCGATCAGGATGTTATCGGGTGCCCAGTCGGTGTGGGTGAGCGCCGTCCCGGCGAAGGCGAGTTCGTCGCCAGGATCGTAAACGTAGGACTTCCACCGGTCTTCCGCGCGCTTGAGCGGGCCGGGATCGGCCGGGGCCCCGATACGGCTGAGGGTCTCCATGAGCTGGACGACCTGGTCCAGGTCGGGGGAGCCGGGGCGGTAATCGGCATGGCGACCCGGAGCGTACTGGTAGCCAAGGACGTTCCACCCGGCTTCGTCGAAGTGCCACAGCAGGGCCGGGGAGATGGCTGTCACCAGCGGTGCCACTGCTGCCTCGCGGTCCTGGGTGATGACCCTGCGGTGCTCCGACGGCAGCCCCTTCACGAATACCCGTCCCGCGGCGGTATCGACCACGGCGGCGAGCGGCGAGTTCTGCCCGGCGATCATGGTGGTCCCGGCGGTGATCGCGCCGGTGCGCGCCTCGATTGCCTGCTTCAGGGCGGCTGGCAGGTCTTCCCAGGGGATGCGCTGTTCCACGGTGCTCCCGGACATCCGTGCCGGAGGGGACCCGGCGAGCGGCCGGGCCCCCAGTGCTGGCGGTGTGCGCTAGTAGGGATTGTCGCTGGACTCACTGCAGTTGCACATTGTCATGAGCTTATCGGTGTCGGCGATGACCTCGATTGCGTTCGGGTCGAGTGCGGGCACCCTGCCCGGCCCGGAAGCCGGGGCCGGCGGGCGGGTGAGCAGTTCGACGGCGACAACGGTCATGGTTCACCTCCTTCTGGTGAGTTACGGGCGTGCGGGTATCAGACCCTCCCTCCGTGCTGGCAGTAGGTGTCGAGCGGTGCTTTGGCCTGCCGGTAGAGGTTGACCAGCGGCATGCAGGTCCCGCAGGTCTTGTGGAGAGTGCAGCCGGCGCAGCCGCCGTGGCGGGTGACGAGCCGGTCGGCAGCTTCAGCCAGGCGGCTCAGCCCGGACACGCCCTCGGCGAGCAGGTCCACCTGCGGGTCGCGGCCGACCTTGCAGATGGAAGCGCGGCCGTGGGGGTCGGCGTGGAAGTGGGTGATGCCCGCGTTGCACCCGGTGTAAGGGGTCTTCTTGCGGAGCACCTCCCGTGACTGGCTGGGCAGGACTTCTGCGCCGCCGTGGATGGTGGGGCTGATGTTGCGGTACTCGAACGACTCGATGTCGTACCCGTCGGCGATCGCCTTCATCTGGCTGATCTCGCCCGCGTTGCGGTTGGACACGATGATGTTGATCCGCATCGCGAGCCCGGCTTCGTGCGCGGCGGCCAGGCCGCGCATGAACCGCCGGAACGATCCCCGGCGACGGGTCATGCCGTCGTAGGAGGCTTCGGTCGCCCCGTAGAGGCTGAGGGTCAGCCGGTACGGCCGGCGCTCCGTCAGGATTTCCAGGGTGCGTGCCTGGTCCAGGCGGGAGCCGTTGGAAGAGATCTGGATCATCATGCCCATGTCCCAGGCACAGGCGTGGGTTTCAGCGAACAGCGGGTCGATGAGCGGCTCGCCCCCGGTGAGCTGAAGCCACAGCACCCCGGCCTCGGCCATCACGTTCAGCAGCCGCTCGCGGCCGGGCCAGTCCAGACCGGCGAACTGCTTGTCGCCGAGGTAGCAGTGCTCGCAGTCGTAGTTGCATCCGAGGTTCAGCTCGTAGCTGGCACGGGCGTACCCGTACCCGGTCTCCGGCCTGACTATGAGCGTGCCGTCGGCCGCGCGGCTGACCAGGTCGAGGCCCCAGGCGGCGCCGGCGGGCGCGGCGAGCCATCCTGGGACGGTTGCGTCGGCGGGAAGGTCGCGCAGTTCGGCGTAGCGGGCGGCTCCGATCCGGATCCCGCCCGGCCGGCCGGGACTGACGACGACGTGCCCGTCGGGGTAGGGGCTGGCGATGAGCTGGTGAGCCATGGGCGTGCCTCTTTACCTGGGGACTAGGGTTTAGCCGAGGAGCGTGTCGGTGTGGCGGTGGAGCCGGGTGGCGAGGCCGTCCGGGTCTGGCAGCCGGGTGAGGCTGCGCAGGATGAGCGCGGCGGCCACGAGCTGGGCGTACCGGCCAGCCGGGGTGCCGAGCACGTCGGCGAGGGCGTCGCGGACCCGTTCGGCGACGGCAGGGACGGCGAGCGCGGACAGGTAGAGCCAGGCGGCGGCGTAGCCGTAAACGGCGACGCCCCAGTGCTCCATGTCAAGAATGTGGAAGCGCGGGACGGTGATGTTGTCCCAGGACAGGTCCATGTGCTCGGTCCCGAACACCGGGACCAGGCTGCCGGGAACCGGCCCCCGGTAGGTTGCGGCGAGCAGGTGGCCGTACTCGTCAGTGTCGTGGACCGGAAACCGGCGGTGGGTCGGGTGGGCGCGCAGGGCAGCCAGCGACGCGGCCAGGTCACCGAACCAGGTGCCCGGAAGGTCGGGTTCGGTGCGCAGGAACCGGTCGCGGGAGGCGACGGGATCGGTAACCAGGGTGAGGACTTCCGCGCTGACCGGAACCGGGGCCGGCCCGCCGGCGTACCACACGGTTCGCCGGAGCAGCAGCGGCTTCCTCACTCCCGTGATGCCAGCGGCACATGCCGTGCCCAGCCAGGCGTTGCGGTTCATCTCATGGGCGAGGAACGGGCTCACCCGCAGCCAGGCGCGCTCGCCGCGGAAGGTGACCGGCGACCCGGCGGAGTGCCGGCGGTGCACCCGGCCGGCAGGTGCCAGGACAGCGCCGAGGCGGCGGGCTGATTCCTCGAGCAGGCCCGTCTGCCACTCCTCGAAGTCCGCGATCGGAACCGAGAGCCAGCGCGTTCCGGTCTCGTTCCTGGCGCTCACGGCATCACCCGCAGACGTGCCGGAGTAGGCCCGGTGCCAGTTGCGAGATCAGCGCGCGGCAGCAAGACCCGACTAGGCCGGCGAAGGACCACGTGGACGTCGATGACGCCGGCAAGACGATCAGCCACGATCGCCTCCGGCTTGCCCTGATGCCGGGATCACGGCCCAGAGACACTTACCGACGCTGCCGTTAGCGGGATGCCAGCCCCATGCCCCGCTCGTCAGGAAGTCGATAATGGCCAGGCCGCGCCCAGACTCCGCGAACCCTGCTGTATCCCGTAGCACGGGGATGCCGGGAGCCTGGTCCCAGCACTTGACGGCCAGCGTGTTTCCGCGGGCTATCAGGCACAGGCGGATTACCAGCACACTGCCGGCTGCCTGGAAGGGGGCAGATGCGTTAACGGCGTTGGCGGTCATCTCGCTGCCGATCAACTCTGCATCGTCGGCGAGTTCGCCAAGGCCCCACTCAGCGAGGGCTGCCCTGACATGGCCGCGCGCCAGGCTCGGGGCGGTCGGCAACGCGGCGAACGGCGGCGTGGCGCTCAAGCGCTTCCGCGTCACGGACCCGGCGCTCAGCACGGCCATAACGACGGCTCGCGGAAGCCCGCCCACGGCACCATGCCATGACCGGATGCCCCGGCCGCCAAGGGGCTGATCGCTGTCGTGGCCATCGTCTTGCCTCCCCGGACCGCCTGTTCCAGTGGTGAGGCACGACGGTAGGCGTAGTGAGGAGGCGCCGCCCCCAGCGTCGTGAAGGCAGCTATCCCGCACGCTGGAGCGGGCGGGGAACCCGTACGAAAGTGCGAGTCAGATCACTCCGGCGCGGCGCGCCAGCGGGCGCAGCTCAGGGGTGGACGGCTGATGCTCGCGGCGCAGCAGGAGGGTGATGACCTCGCGGGTACGCCCGTCATAGCGGACGAGCTGGGGACTGAGGCGCTCCGCTGCCAGCAGGAGATTCACGGCGGCGGCGTCTTGCTTGCGCATGGCGTACGCGCGGGCCAGGTCCAGGCTGAGCTGCGTGCGCCTTCCGGTCAGCCCAGTCGGCAGCGAGGCCGGTTCGAGTGATTCGCCGGTCTCGATCGCCGCCTTGGCGTCCCCGAGCTGAAGCGAGGCGGAGATCGCGTGCATCGCCACGTTCGCCTGGCCGAACGCAGTGCCCATCCGGTTACCGTCCCCGGTGCGGGCGGCGATCTCCTGCGCCCGCGTGAGCAGAGTCGCGGTCATCGCCCGGTCATAGACGGCAGCGGCCGCGTGAACGCCGGCCAGGTGGAGTGCCCCGTACACGCTGAGCGTGTCCGCGTCTGGGCTCCGCATTACCCGTTCCAGCCCGGCCGACGCCGACATCGCCAGCTCCAGTGCCTCAGCCGGGTGCTTGCGGCCGGCGATCACGTACGACAGCCGGTACGCCTGCAGGGCCACAAGCTCCGGGCGCCCGGACAGCTCAGCCGCCGCTAGGGCGCGATCGGCTGCCGCCCAGGCCAGGCCCGTCTCACCAACCCGGTGCAGCAGCGCCGCGGCCGTGTCATAGACCAGTGCACGCACCGAGCAGGCCTCCCGGTCGTCCCCGCCCGCCGCCTCGGCCTCACGGATCAGCGCGGGCAGCAGCCGGCCGGTGTCGTCGTAGCGGGTGGCCTGGTACCCGGCGTACGCGGCCGATGCCCTGGCCCGCAGGTGCGCCGCGGTGGCCTTGGCGCCAGGCTCCCGCCCACCGATGGACGCGCCGACGGCCTCGTAGCCCATCATCGCCCGCTCGATCTCCGCGGCCGGCTCGTACACGCGCTGCCCCTCCTCGCCGCCACCCCCTCCGGGGCCGGTCAGCTCCTCTACCTCGACCCGCAGAACTTCCGCCATCCGGGTCAGCACCGTGTAGCTATCCACACCCCGCTTACCCCGCTCAACCTGCGACAACCAGGACTCCGACCGGCCGACAAGGCCCGCGAGTACCGACTGCGACAGGCCCCTGCGACGCCTGGCCCGCGCGATCCGCGCCCCGGACGCGTTCTCGTCCCCGCTCACCGTGTCACCCCCTGCGTGGCAGCGGCCGGCAGCGCCTTCATGACCTCAGCCCATGATGGCAGCCGCGCCTCATAAGGCGCTGCCGGATCGAACAGCACGCGTACCCCCATGCCCCGCAGCATCTCCAGGCTGGCGGTGAACGCCGGGTGCGATGCGAGTTGCGGCTTGCAGTGCGGGACGACCACCACGGGCACCTTGTAGCCGGCCATCTCGCACAGCAGGCCGACGGCGAAGTTGTCCGCATGCCCGTGCGCGAACTTGTTTACCGAGTTGAACGACAGGGGGCACGCCAGCACCGCCTCAGCCGGAGGAGTCCGCTCGCCGGTACCAGGCATCCGGTACTCCCAGCGGACCGGCTCTCCGGTCAGCCGCTTGAGCTCGTCCAGGTCAGCGAACCGCAGCCCCATCGGGGTAGAGAACACGACAACCCGCCACCCAGACTCCTGGGCGAGGGTGACGAGCGACGGCAAGCCCTCAGGCGCGGGCGCGCCGCTGATCACGAGGTACAACACCCTCGGGGCATGACCAGTCACCCGCTTCGCACCTTTCCCACGCAGTTCTTGGCAACTCCAAGGATAGGCACGGCGTCGCAAAGTCACGCCGCATGTCGTCAGCGACGCTTACTGACAGGAAGCAGGATGGGCTTGGCGGACTCCGGAATCCCTGGACCGCCACCGTGGCCCACCGCACCAGGTCTAGGTGACGGGCACTCCCCGCCAAGCTAGCTGGCCCCTGAACCTGTCAGCAGCCGCTCCAGCCAGGCGAACCACGCCCCGTACCAGTTCCCGCCCCATAAGTAGCCGTAGCTCTAGGCGACGACCTGCCGGACATGTCCGGCGTCGAGCTCACAGGGCTCCTTCGCGCCGAGCGAGTTCAAAGCGGCGAGGCGACGTTTGCAGTCCGGGAGCCATTTCCCGGCCGCCCCACCATTCATATCCAAACCAGACTCACCGTTGTGAGACCGTAACTAGACAGGTTGCCTTTCGTCTTTGGTTTAACGGCGGCCACGGGTGGGCAGCCCGCGCGAACCTGCGGGCTCCGTGACTGCCGGCACCACTCACCTCAAGCGGACGTCTGGTCAGCCGCCTTCCCCGGTTTTTGACTGGCGCAGCATTGAGCCTGACGGGTCCTGAGCGCGTTAGCGCGGTCCGTTCGGGCCGGCATGCGGACGGCTGCGTTCACTTCCCCTCATCAGCCTGCCGGGGAAGCGCCGCCCTCGGCCCGGACGTGAAACCCCTGCCGTATCTGGCCCGGGCTGGCCTGGCGCTGTGGCGTCGGCCTGGTTACCCGGTTCCCGGGATCCAGGGCCGGCCCTGGAAAGCGCTGGTGAGGGCGTCGAGTGCGCCGATGCCGTGGCGGGCGGCGGTGGCGAGATAGGACCGGATCGCGCAGAACTCTTCCGCGCCGGCCATGGAACGCATGCAGCCGGAGACCTTGATCCGGAGCTTGCTCATGCGGATGTACTGCTCAGCGCGGTTGCTGGAAAACGGCACGCGCAGGTCGCGGGCGAACCGGAGGTAGTCGCCCTCGCGGTCTTTCATCCTCGTGGCGAGGGCGTGCCGTTTCTTCTGGAGCTTGGTCCCGCGGGCGCTGCTGAGCGCGGTACCGGCGGCCGCGGCCTGCCGGTACCAGTCCTCGTGCTTGTTCCGGGTGCCCGCGCCGATGGCGTTCCTGCCTGCGCCGCGGGCGTCCTCGGCGGCCTCGTTCAGGGCCAGGAGCGCGTCGATGGCCTGCCGCGCCCACGCCTTGTCCAGGTCCGTGCCGGTCTCGGTGACGGCGACGAGCTCCCTGAGGTCGTGAGCTCCGCATAGCGCGTGGCCTGCGACGTCCTCGAAGGTGTCGTACGGCGCCCAGGCGTCGTGGACGGCGATCCCGCGGAAGTCCGGCAGGACCCCGGCGGCCTTCATCCCGTCCTTGCCGCGCTTGGCGTGCACCCTGAACAGGGCGAACTTCCCGGCCGAGGCGGAGTGGACCCAGGCGAGCTTCCCGCGGCGCGGAACCCGGTCTCGTCGAAGCGGGCGACGTCCGCGCTGATCAGGTGCCGGGTGATCGCAGACAGCGCGGGCGCGAGGAACCCGGCGGTCTTCCTCGCGGCGCGGCGAGCGCGCCGGGCGACGGCGCGCAGCCGAACATCTCGGCAAGCGCCTGGCAGGCGCGGTCGCGGGACAGGAACTGCCCGTGCCAGAAGCAGATCCCGGTGCCCATGATCCGCGGCCCGTACCGCACCGGCGCGGCCACCCCGTCCGGGGCCTGTGCTTTCGTCTCGCAGCCGCAGCCGCACTGCACGGTGAGCATCTGGTGCTCGGTCGTGACCGCCTTCACCGGCGAGATGTCGATGACCTGCCGGCGCTCGACTGCGGTCACGGAGGCCTTCTTCAGGGACTTCCCGCAGCACGAGCAGCGCGCGGGCCGGTGCTTCACGGTCTTGTCCGGGTGGTCCGACAGTTCCATCGTGGCGCCGGGCTGGCCTTTCGGCCTGCCCGGCTCG
>Ga0335078_10014123_pt1 | contig 11845 bp, 4 predicted proteins | sample Lox_Sample_32_FD_206711 | JGI IMG/M metagenome (GOLD analysis project Ga0335078, IMG submission 206711) | Soil microbial communities from Loxahatchee National Wildlife Refuge, Florida, United States - Lox_Sample_3.2 | ecosystem: Environmental > Terrestrial > Soil > Wetlands | place: USA: Florida... | reverse complement strand
ATCTCTGCCCAGGTGTCCTTGTTGTCTTCGCATACCTTCATAACACAGTAGTACTAAGAACCTGTTTAAAAACTATTTCCCACCGTGCCAAATCCGCAAAAACATCCCTCAGGGGCTGAACAGGCTGCTGAAAAAGCCCGAAAGGGAGCGAAAAGTGACAGGACAAGAATGGCAGGGGCTGAAGCCCCGTTCATTCTGCGTGCTTTGGTGGCCCGACTAAAGTCGTGCCCTTGTTACAAAAGCTGGACATGGGCGGATGCTCCTCGTCCCAGCGAGCTGTTCGCGCCGGGCTGGAAGTGTTTCGAATCCGAGTACTCCGGTCTGGCAATTCTGGAGACGATGTAATTGGGTTGGCACAAAGTACACCCGGATGTCATTGGATAGGCTCAGGAGTTCACGCATCATGTTTTCACTAAGGAAACAGATTTCCAAGGAGATGATGGATGATTTTGGATTTTCTTTGAAGAGGACTTGGTGGCGGGGGACGGGATCGAACCGTCGACCTTGGGGTTATGAATCCCACGCTCTAACCGACTGAGCTACCCCGCCGGAAGGGGCACGGATGCCGGTGAAAACACGCTGTATCGCTAGATTCGATCATACGGGCAGAAAGAAGACCGGTCAAACGGTCTGAGGCGGGAACTTGCGATGCTATTCTTCGCGACGACCGTAGAACCGTGGTTGAACTCTACTGCGTACTTGAGTCGTGGTCAGGCACATGATTCCAGAGCTTGCCGCGCCCTTTTTGCACAGCCCTCGCGGCCCAAGTTCCAGTTACAGCGAAGGCCCGGCGCTTAACCGGGCCTTCCGATCACCGGCAAATGACCACTGCCTTTATTCGGCAGCCATCTCTTCGGCTTCGCCTTCCTGCCGCATGAGCTCCAGCTCACGCTCGGCAGCTTCGATCTCAGCGTGCACCTCTTGCTGCACGCGGGCCGCAGCTTCTTCGAGCTCCGGAGAGAGCTGAACGTTACGGTAGTATTCGAGACCCGTGCCCGCCGGGATGAGACGACCGACGATCACGTTTTCCTTGAGGCCGCGCAGGTTGTCCACCGCGCCGTTGATCGAAGCTTCAGTGAGGACGCGAGTCGTCTCCTGGAAGCTGGCCGCGGAGATGAAGCTGTCGGTGGAGAGCGACGCCTTGGTGATGCCCAGAAGCAGAGGACGCCCGATGGCTGGACGGCCCCCGTTCTGAAGCACGCGTTCATTCTCTTCCTTGAAGCGGAAGCGATCGACCTGCTGCTCCAGCAAGAAATTCGTATCGCCCACTTCGTCGATCCTCACCCAGCGCAGCATCTGGCGCACGATGACTTCGATGTGCTTGTCCGAGATGGCCACGCCCTGCAGGCGATAGACTTCCTGGATTTCGTTCACGAGGTAGGCCTGCAGTTCCTTTTCGCCCAGCACGGCAAGAATGTCGTGCGGGTTCAAGGGACCGTCCATCAGAGGATCGCCGGCGCGCAGGCGCTCGCCTTCCTGCACGTTGACGTGAATGCCGCGCGGCACCGCGTATTCTTTCTCGTCGCCGTTGTCGGCCGCTACGTAGATCTTGCGCTGCCCCTTGCTGACTTCGCCGAAGCGGATCACGCCGTCGATTTCGCTGATGATAGCCTTCTCTTTCGGAGCGCGCGCTTCGAACAGCTCGACCACGCGGGGCAGACCGCCGGTGATGTCCTTGGTGCGCGTGCTTTCTTTGGGAATCTTAGCCAGCACGTCGCCGGGACCTACTTCATCGCCATCCTGCACCATGAGATGCGCGCCGCGCGGCAGCAGATAGCGCTTGTGTTCTTTGGCGCTCTTGACGGCAATCGCCGGCTGCCGCTTCTCATCGGGCGAGTCGGCCACTACCCAGCGCGAAAGGCCGGTAACTTCGTCCACTTCCTCGTTGAGTGTGATGCCTTCCTGCAGGTCCTTAAACTGCACCGCACCGCCAATCTCGGTAAGAATGGCGTAGGTGTACGGATCCCATTCGGCGAGGACTTCGCCGAGCTTGACGGCAGAGCCTTCCTTAACACGGAGGCGCGCGCCGTAGACGACCTGGTAACGCTCCTTTTCACGGCCACGCTCGTCCACGATGGCCACCGAACCGGAGCGGTTCATGGCCACCAGCTCGCCTTCCTTGCTCTGGACCGTGTTCAGGTTGATAAAGCGCACGAAGCCGTTGTTCTTGGCGTCGAGGCGCGACCGGTCGGCAACGCGGCTGGCTGTGCCGCCCACGTGGAAGGTGCGCATGGTGAGCTGCGTGCCCGGCTCGCCAATAGATTGTGCGGCGATGACGCCGACAGTTTCGCCCAGCTCGACCATACGGCCGGAGCCGAGGTTGCGGCCATAGCAAAATGCGCACACGCCGCGGCGCGACTCGCAGGTGAGCACGGAGCGGATCTTGACCTTCTCCACGCCCGCGCCCTGAATCGCCGAAGCAATTTCCTCGTCGATGGGCTGGTTGACCTCTACGACGACATTGCCGTCGTAGTCCTTGATGCGCTCGAGCGATACGCGGCCGATGATGCGGTCACGCAGCGGCTCGATAATCTCGCCCGATTCGACGATGGAGCCTACGTAGATGCCTTCGAGAGTGCCGCAATCGGGCTCGGTCACGATTACGTCCTGCGCCACGTCGACCAGGCGGCGCGTGAGGTAACCGGAATCAGCGGTTTTGAGCGCGGTATCGGCCAAGCCCTTGCGGGCGCCGTGCGTGGAGATGAAGTACTCGAGTACGGTGAGGCCTTCGCGGAAGTTGGAGGTGATAGGCGTCTCGATAACCTCGCCCGAAGGCTTGGCCATCAATCCGCGCATCCCGCTCAACTGGCGAATTTGCTGCTTGGAACCGCGCGCGCCGGAGTCGGCCATGATGTAGATAGGGTTCATGGCGCCATCGTCGTCGGCCTTCTTCATGTTCGAGAACATCTCGTCGGCCACCTGGTCAGTCACTGCCGACCACATCTGGATGACTTTGTTGGAGCGTTCGCCGTTGGTGATGGCGCCGTCCATGTATTGCTTCTGGACCTCGATCACTTTCTTGTCGGCATCGTCGACCACGCTGTACTTGGTCTTGGGGATCACCATGTCGTCCAGACCGACCGAAAGACCGGAGCGCGTGGCGAACTGGAAGCCCAGAGCCTTGATGCGGTCGAGCATGCCCACCGTGGTTTCGAGACCGAGATTCTGGTTGCAGTAGTTCACCAACTGGCCGATGCCCTTCTTCTTGAGCAGGCCGTTGATAAAGGGCAAGCCGGCAGGAAGGGCGTCGTTTAGAATCACGCGGCCCACGGTAGTGGACAAATATTCCTTGTCGAAATCCACGGGATCGGTGTGGGTCAGGTCCTGATCGTCGTAGGCGGTGGTCATGTCGAGCACTTTGCCCGAGTAGCGCAGCCGGACAGGCGAGAGAGTTTCGATCTCGCCGGCTTCGAGCGCCATCAGGATCTCCTCGGTGTTGGCGAAGACGCGGCCCTCGCCCTTGGCGCCCTTTTTGGCCTTGGTCAAGTAGTAGAGACCGAGCACCATGTCCTGTGTGGGCACAGTGATGGGCTGACCGGAGGCCGGCGAAAGAATGTTGTGCGAAGCCAGCATGAGCACGCTGGCTTCGATCTGCGCCTCAGGCGACAACGGAATGTGCACGGCCATCTGGTCGCCGTCGAAGTCCGCGTTGAAAGCGGTGCAGACCAGCGGGTGAATCTTGATGGCCTTGCCCTCGACGAGCACCGGCTCAAAGGCCTGAATGCCCAGACGGTGCAGGGTTGGGGCACGGTTCAGGAGCACGGGATGGTCCTTGATGACTTCTTCGAGAATGTCCCACACGACCGGCTCCTGCATTTCGACCATCTCTTTGGCTTGCTTGATGGTGGTGCACTGGCCGGTCTGTTCCAGGCGGTGATAGATGAAAGGCTTGAAAAGCTCGAGCGCCATCTTCTTGGGCAGACCGCACTGATGCAGCTTAAGCTCCGGGCCGACCACGATGACAGAGCGGCCGGAGTAATCGACACGCTTACCGAGCAGGTTCTGACGGAAGCGGCCCTGCTTGCCCTTGAGCGTATCGGAGAGCGACTTGAGCGGACGATTGTTGGCGCCCCTCAGCACACGTCCGCGGCGGCCGTTGTCGAACAATGCATCGACGGCTTCCTGCAACATGCGCTTCTCGTTGCGTACGATCACTTCCGGTGCGTGCAGGTCCATCAACTTCTTCAACCGGTTGTTGCGGTTGATGACACGGCGATAGAGATCATTGAGGTCCGAAGTGGCGAAGCGGCCGCCATCAAGCGGCACCAGCGGGCGCAGCTCGGGCGGAATCACCGGCAGTACGTCGAGAATCATCCACTGCGGCTTGTTGGCCGACTTGCGGAAGGCCTCAACGACCTTCAGGCGCTTAGCATACTTGAGCTTCTTCTGCGCCGACGCTTCGCTTTTCATGCGCTCGCGCAGTTCTATGGCCAGCTCATCGACGTTGACGCGCTTGAGTAGTTCCTTGATGGCTTCGGCGCCCATCATCGCCTTAAAACCAGAGGGGCGGAACTGCTGATCGAGTTCGCGGAAGCGCGTTTCATCCTTGATGATTTCGCGCTCGCGCACCGGCGCGTCGCCGGGATCGACGACGACATAGGACTCGAAGTAGAGAATGCTTTCGAGATCGCGCAGGGAAATATCGAGCAGGTGGCCGATGCGCGAGGGCAGGCCCTTGAAGAACCAGACATGCGAGCAGGGAGAAGCCAGCTCGATGTGGCCCATGCGCTCGCGGCGCACTTTGGAAACCGTCACTTCCACGCCGCACTTGTCGCAGATGACACCGCGGTGCTTCATGCGCTTGTATTTGCCGCACAAGCATTCCCAGTCGGTGACCGGGCCGAAGATGCGCGCGCAGAATAGACCGTCGCGCTCCGGTTTGAAGGTGCGGTAGTTGATGGTCTCCGGCTTGGTGACTTCACCGTGCGACCAGCTGCGGATCTTCTCGGGCGAAGCCAGCATGATACGGATGGCGTCGAAGTCGGTAATCGGGCTGGCAAGCTCAAACGGGTTGGAACGGAACAAGACGAGCCTCCGGTTCTAGCGGCTAGCTTCTAGCTCCTAGCTGCTAGCTTTGGGCTTCCCAGGTTTGGGAAGCGGTTCATTTCATCAGCTCGTAGCCTGTAGCTTATTGCTCGATCCTGCGACTGCCGACGTCCTTGCTTCGCGGCTGCGCTCCTGAGCTAGTGGCCACTGGCTACCGGCTGTATTTCAGTCCGCCACTGCCGCCACTTCCGGTGTGGGCGTCTTCTTGGCTGCGTCGGCGCGCTTGATCAACTCCACGTCCAGGCACAGTGACTGTAACTCGCGAATTAACACGTTGAACGACTCGGGCACGCCCGGCTCGATGGCTGCTTCGCCCTTGACGATGGCCTCGTAGATCTTGGTGCGGCCATAGACGTCGTCGGATTTGGCAGTGAGCAGCTCCTGAAGAATGTATGCGGCTCCATAAGCTTCGAGCGCCCACACTTCCATTTCGCCAAAACGCTGGCCGCCGAACTGCGCCTTGCCGCCCAAGGGCTGCTGTGTGATGAGCGAATATGGCCCGATGGAACGAGCATGAATCTTGTCGTCGACCAGATGCGAGAGCTTGAGCATGTAGATGTAGCCCACGGTCACCGGCTGCTCGAACTGCTCGCCCGTCATGCCGTCGTAGAGCAGGGTCTTGCCCGACTCCGGCAGGCCGGCCGACTTCAACAGGGCTTTGATCTCTTCCTCACGCGCGCCGTCGAAGACTGCGGTGCCGAACCAGATGCCCTTCTTCATTCCCTGCGCGACACGCAAGAGCGTCTCGTCATCGAGCTCGTTCAGCTGGCGCAGGACTGCGGTGCCGGCGAACTCCTTGTTCATAAGCTCGCGCACATACGCCGCGGCGCTGTTGGCGCGAATCAGCTCGGCAACCTTCTTGCCCAGCACGTGCGCGGCCCAGCCCAGATGCGTTTCGAGAATCTGGCCCACGTTCATACGGGAGGGCACGCCGAGCGGATTCAGCACGATTTCCACCGGAGTTCCATCGGGCAGATAAGGCATGTCTTCCTCGGGAAGAATGCGCGAAATCACGCCCTTGTTTCCATGGCGGCCGGCCATCTTGTCGCCCACCGAGAGCTTGCGCTTCATGGCGACGTAGACTTTGACCAGCTTGATGACGCCCGGAGGCAGCTCGTCGCCCTTCTGCAGCTTGGCCACCTTCTCGTTGGTGATCTTGCGCAGCACTTCGATCTGGCGCGAGGTCATCTCTTCGATCTCATCGATCTGCTCGTTGACGCGCGGGTCCTTATCGTTGTAACGGATGCGCTTGAGATTCTTGGTCGAAATGCGCTCGATGGTGTCGCGGTCGAGAATGGCGCCCTTGGTGAGGAGGCGTTTGTTGGTGCGCTCGTCGTGCAGGTCAGCTTGCACCTCCTTGCCCCCCAGAATCGCATCCAGGCGCTTCAGGCGCTCATCGGTCAAAATACGAATCTCGTCGCCGAGGTTCTTTTCCAGTTTCGCAACGTACTCCGCTTCGATCTGTTTTGCGCGCTCGTCCTTTTCCTGGCCCTTGCGGCTGAAGATGCGCACATCGACGACGGTGCCCTCAATGCCCGGCGGACAGGTGAGCGAGGCGTCGCGCACGTCGCCGGCCTTTTCGCCGAAGATGGCGCGCAGCAGTTTTTCCTCGGGAGTCAATTGCGTCTCTCCCTTGGGCGTGACCTTGCCGACCAGAATGTCGCCGTGGCCGATCTGGGCGCCGATGCGGACAATGCCGCTCTCATCCAGGTCGCGCAACGCGTGTTCACTCACGTTGGGAATGTCGCGGGTGATTTCCTCGGGGCCCAGTTTGGTATCGCGGGCCTCGATTTCGAACTCCTCAATGTGAACCGAGGTGTAGTAATCCTCCTTCACCAGGGATTCGCTGATGAGGATTGCGTCCTCGAAGTTATAACCGCGCCAGGGCATAAAGGCCACCAGCACGTTGCGTCCCAGAGCCAGCTCGCCATGTTCGGTGCAGGGGCCGTCGGCGATGACCTGACCCTTGACCACGCGGTCGCCCTCGCGGACCACAGGTTTTTGGTTGATGCAGGTGTTCTGGTTGGAGCGCTTGAACTTGATGAGCTGATAGATGTCGCTGCCCACCTCGCGCGAGAGCTGCGTGGGATGGTGCTCGCCTTCGACGCGCACGATGATACGCTCGGAGTCGACGGAATCGACAATACCGTTGCGCTTGGCCAGAATCACGGCGCCGGAGTCGCGCGCGGTGACGCCCTCCATGCCCGTGCCCACCAGGGGCGCTTCGGCCGCAAGCAGGGGAACCGACTGGCGCTGCATGTTGGCGCCCATGAGCGCGCGATTGGCGTCGTCGTGCTCGAGAAACGGAACCAGCGAAGCGGCGACGGAAACGAGCTGCTTGGGGCTGACGTCGATGTAGTCGACCTCAGCCCGGTTGACGAGGACAAAATTGCCCTGGCGCCGCGCATTGACGAGGTCCTCGGTGATTTCGCCCTTGTCGTTGAACTCGATGTTGGCTTGAGCGATGGTGTGCCGGTCTTCCTCCCATGCCGAGAGGTAGAAGCTGTAAGGAATCCAGTCGAGGGCGCGCTTGCCGCTCTTCTTGAATTGCGCATTGAGGCGCAGGGCCTCGTCCTTCTCGATGTGATCGCCCACGCGCAGACCGCTTTCGCCGGCGTTGACGATTTCGACGAAGTCGAGAATCTTCGAGTCCTTGACCTTGCGGTAAGGCGACTCGATGAATCCGTACTCGTTGATGCGCGCGAAACACGAAAGCGAGCTAATGAGGCCGATGTTCGGGCCTTCGGGCGTCTCGATGGGGCAGATGCGGCCGTAGTGCGTGGGATGCACGTCGCGGACCTCGAATCCGGCGCGCTCGCGCGACAAGCCGCCCGGCCCGAGGGCCGAAAGCCGGCGCTTGTGCGTGATTTCGGACAGCGGATTGGTCTGGTCCATAAACTGCGAGAGCTGCGAAGAGCCGAAGAACTCGCGGATGGCGGCCATGACCGGCTTGGCATTGATGAGGTCGTGCGGCATGGCTGTGTTCAGCTCCTGGTACACGCTCATCTTTTCCTTGATGGCGCGTTCCATGCGCACCAGGCCGATGCGGAACTGATTCTCCATCAGCTCGCCCACGGCGCGCACGCGGCGGTTGCCCAGGTGATCGATATCGTCGACCACGCCGATGTTTTTGCGCAACTTGAGCAGGTAACGGATGGTCGAATAGAAGTCATCGGGCGTCAGCGTGCGGTGATCGAGGGGCGTGGCGTCCTGCTTTTCGTAGAGTTTGATGTTGAACTTGAGGCGGCCTACGCGCGAGAAGTCATACTTACGCGGATCGAAGAACATGCCTTCGAAGAGCGCGGTCGCGGTGTCAAGCGTGGGCGGATCACCGGGGCGCAGCTTGCGGTAGATCTCGATGAGCGCTTCTTCCGGCTTACGCACCGAGTCGCGCCGCAGCGTGTTCGAGATGATGTTGCCTACATCGTCGCGATCGGGGAAGAACACCTCGAAGCTGGTGGCGCCGGAGGCCATGATCTTGTGCAGACGGTCGGCGGTCAGCTCCACGTTGGCTTCGACAATGACTTCGCCCGTCGCGGTGTCGATCACGTCGGACGCGGTGAGAGCGCCGTCGAGTTCTGCCGCCTCGACCTCGACCCTGGCAATCGCCGCGGCGCGCAGAGCCTTGAGCGTATGAAGCGTAATCTTGCGGCCGGAGTGGGCAATCTCTTCGCTGCCATGACGGATGCCGCGCGCCGGTTTCACGCCCAAAAGGTGCGTGCCCTTCGCACCGTCCTGCTGCACCTCCCACTCAAGCTTGCCGTCGACGATATGCAAGCGGTCCACGGCGTAGAAGGTCTTGAGAATTTCTTCGTCAGAGCGAAGGCCAAGAGCACGCAGAAAGATCGATCCCAGAAACTTGCGCTTGCGATCGATGCGCACGTAAAGCATGTTCTTCTGGTCGTACTCGAACTCCACCCACGAGCCGCGGTAAGGAATGATCTTGCCGAGGAAGTAGGTGCGGTTGTTGGCAGTCTCGAAGAAGACGCCGGGCGAGCGGTGCAGCTGCGACACGATCACGCGCTCGGTGCCGTTCACAATGAAGGTGCCGTTGGGCGTCATCAGAGGAATGTCGCCAAAGAAGACTTCCTGTTCCTTGATGTCGCGGATGGTCTTATTGCCGGTCTCTGCGTCCTTGTCGTAGATAGTCAGCCGCACGGTCACCTTGAGCGGCGCGGAGAAGGTCATACCGCGCTCCTCGCACTCCTGCTGGTCGTATTTCAACTGCAGGCTCACCGGGTCACCGCACTTATTGCAGAAGTCGGGCGTGTTCTTGTTGTAGGTGCCGCACTTCTGGCAGAGAACGTCGCCAGGCAGGAACGGATTGGTGATCACCATAGCTCCGCAATGCACGCAAGCCGTGCGCAGGTGATGCAGTCCTTTCAAGTGCCCGCATTTGCATTCCCAGTTGCCGATCGAATAATCGACGAAGTCCAACTGTGAAATGCCGCGGAAGTCGGTAATAGGGAACACCGACACAAACACCGACTGCAGCCCGGAATCATCGCGCTCGTTGGGTAGCTTATCCATTTGCAGAAACCGCTCGTAGGAGCGGCGCTGCACTTCAATCAGATTAGGAATTTGGGTTGCGGTTGGAATTTTCGAAAAATCGAGCCGGCTGCGAATCGCGCGCTTCTCGTTGGACATGTTCACTCCTGAGTCTCGTCGCTCCGGTTGCCGCCACAGTGCTGGGGTCGCGCCGGGCCGGCGCCTGAGTCTCAGCGGCGCCAGCTAGATACCGTAAGAAATCAAAAATACTTACCAGCGAAACTCGATCTTCCAGTTCCGCTCTTGCGGACGCAAGGAAGCGTGCTTCCGGGCATTCCCGCAATAAACCCTGGTCAGACAGGGCCAACATAAAAGCCAGGTCAAAGTTCGCGGTTGATCTTGCGCGCCTCGGGCGGGTGCGCTAGACTGCGCACAAATGGAAGAAGCTAACCCAACGGCAGACTCTAAGAAACAGGGTCGAACCGTAGTGGGGGTTGTGTGCCTCAACCTGCAGGAAACGGCAGAATTCTCCCAGCAGGATAATGGGAAGACACGAAAAGCCCGTAAGGACGCAATGCCTCACGAGCGCAGCTCAATGCCTGTGCTCCCCTTCGATTTTTTCTTCCATCGCCCTCGCCGATTGCAAAATCCGCTACCGCCGCGAATTGCCAGCTACACCGACCAACTTCAACGACCGTCCCGCCTACTCACTAGGTGAACCGTTGATCGAAAAGAACTTAACGAAATCAATTTGCCGTGCCTGGAGGCTCTTGGAACGACCACCGGGCAACGAACCCTGAAGTGGAATTTACCGCCGTCCCGCCACTTCCGCCGACATGAATACTCACGGAGTCACTGAGACGCGCAAAATCAATGATAGCGTGTCTCGTCATCCCATGCAAGTCATACTCTTTTCGAAAACCGTTTTCGCTTGGTTAGCTTACGGAAGGCTTTTCATTCCAGAGTAATTCTTGAACCACCAATGTCCTTGTAATCTTATTATTTAGAATAATTTACGTCGGCAACATGAAGTGGCAGCACAGCAACGTGTGGGCCGGCAAGCTGCTGGCGACTTACGACCCCAACGGGCTGCACTTCTATCTCGACCGATCCGCTGGGCTCGCGGCGCGTGCAGACCGACTACGCAGGCGTGGTGGAGCGGACCTGTATGAGCCTGCCCTGCGGCAACGGCGAGACCTGCTTGCCCACGCCCACCGAGCATCTGTTCACCGGGAAAGAACGCGACCAGGAATCCGGCAACGACTACTTCGGGGCCAGATACTATGCGTCTACGATGGGGCGGTTTGCGTAGGGGTCTTCCGGCATTGGGGCGCTACGGCGAGTCTGGTGCGAACGTAGCCCGCATTTCTCACAGGGAGTGTTTCTGACAGTCGATGTGGGGCGGGCGGGGTTTTGCGGGCCGATTTTCGTGCGACGGCGGCCTTGACGGCGCTTCGCTGGTCGCGCGGGATGCCCGATGGCGGGCCGGAATTGGATTTCGGGCACGGCTCGGCCTGGGCCGCGCGGTCCGGTTTGTGGAAATCTGCTTGTCGATCAGTCGCCGCTTTCAGCAGCGCAGGGCGTCGAAGACGCGAGCGTAGATGTGCTTCGACGGATAGTTGGAGTTCAACTCCAGGCACACGCGCCGGGCGCTGATGCGCACCCGTGCGCCGATCTTGAACAGCTTGAGCCGGATGGTATCGACCTGTGCCTCGGCCCACGCGGCGCCCTTCAGGGCCAGCCGCCGCAGCGCTTCGACCAGCGTGTAGGCCAGCGCCGACAGATACCGCCGGAGCGGATGGCCTTTCATTTCCTCGATCGACAGCCGATAGGCGAACAGGCACATTGGCTCTTTGATGCGGTTCTCCATCTCGCCGCGCTGGCAGTAGAACTTCTCCTATAACTCACGCGCCGCCCACTTATCGCTACCCAGTGAAGTAACTACGAAGCGCGGGTTTTCCCCCTTGTCCAAATACTCGGCCTTAGCGACCACCCGCCGCGATCGCGCCCAACTCTTGCGGGTCTTGTACTCGAACTCGGTAAACACGCGCGCCGCCTTGCCCGTCGCGGCGTGCAGCAGCTTGGCTTCGTGCATCTGCTGGCCGACGATCTTCTGCAGCCGCTGGTTGCGTACCAGTCCGAACAGGAAGTCCACTGGGGTCTGTTGGCTTTCGCACCAGGCCATTAGTACTACTGTGTTATGAAGGTATGCGAAGACAACAAGGACACCTGGGCAGAGATCGAGCGAGGTGGGTAGCGATCAGACAGCGCAGGGTGGCGATGGAGTGTGGATTATGCCGTTCGGTTCTTA
>Ga0335078_10014121_pt1 | contig 11845 bp, 6 predicted proteins | sample Lox_Sample_32_FD_206711 | JGI IMG/M metagenome (GOLD analysis project Ga0335078, IMG submission 206711) | Soil microbial communities from Loxahatchee National Wildlife Refuge, Florida, United States - Lox_Sample_3.2 | ecosystem: Environmental > Terrestrial > Soil > Wetlands | place: USA: Florida... | reverse complement strand
TCACCTGCTGGATCGTTGCGTCCGGCGTGATTCGCACATCCATGCGCGTGAGGATCACCGAGCCCTGAATCTGCGAGGAATCGACGCCGACCGGCGGCAGGTCGACGATGGCTTTGCTGGCCGGTTCGTCCGGTCGGCCGCCGAGCGGCAGTCCGACCGTCCAGACAAAATCATCGAGGTTGAGCTTGGCCGTCGAGTCATTCTCGATGGTGAAGGTGTCGTCGGCCGGCGCCGACGAATTGGCCCGGACATAGGCAAAGTGCAGCGTGCCTTTGACGATCCTGACGGCGCTTTGCCGCGTGCTCAGCGTGGCCGTGACGTTCTCTAGCGGAGTCTTCAGCGGGTTGGCCAGCCAGGCATGGAAGGTGATGCGCCGCCTTTTGGCTTCTGCTTCGGCATTTGCCTCAGGGTGCCAGTTGAATCGGGTGTAGCGGAAGACGGTCGGCACGGTCACGTCGGGCATCCTCGGCCCGAGCTCGATCGGATTGCGGGCGTGCGATTCGTCCTCCTGCGCGTGCAAGGGGAGAACCAAGGCAGAGAGCGCCAGCAAAGCAACCGCGAGAAGCCTGCGGCGTTTGCGCCGGAGGCGTGGTTTGGGGGAGGAAAGAATGCGCTCGCGGAAACCGCTCCGGGTTGCAGCCGGTAGCGGGCAGTTCTCGCTCGGCTGGATGAGTGCGATCGAAGCCTCTTGTTGTCTCTTCATAGCCATAGCCCGTCACTAGTTATCCGCGAGAATTCCCCGTGAATCTGATCAACCGCGCGCATAATTTCTCCGGCCCGATTGACTTCGCCCCCTGGTTCGGGTACGTTTTAGCTACTTTTCACCGGGAGAACTGACTCGTGGCTGATCGGCCGGGGGCTGAGCTGACTGATTTGCTGCGCGATTGGAGCAACGGCGACGTCGACGCCCGCGATGCGGTGGCCGATATCGTTTACCGCGAACTGCGCCGCCTGGCGAGTGCGTATATGCGGCGCGAGCGCTTCGACCATACCCTGCAGCCGACGGCGCTGGTGCACGAAGCGTATCTGCGGCTTGTGGACCAGCGCGCGGAGTGGAAGAGCCGCGCCCATTTCTTCTCCACCGCGGCTTTCATGATGCGGCGAATCCTGGTCGACCACGCCAAACAGCATCTGGCGGCAAAGCGCGGTTCCGGACTGGCGAAGTCCAGCCTGGACGAAGGCCTGAGGGTAGCCGGCGAAACCCCAGTCGATTTGATCGCGCTCAACGACGCGCTCGACAGCCTGAGCCGGATCGATCCGCAACGAGGCCAGATCGTGGAACTGCGGTTCTTTGGCGGATTGAGCAACGAGGAGAGTGCCGAGGTGCTCGGGATTTCACCGGCGACGGTGCAGCGACAATGGGCGGGCGCCCGCGCCTGGCTCTTTCACGAGATGAGCGCCCAGGGCCCGAGGTAACGGTGTTCACGTGGATCCAGGTGCGGGACGTGATCGATGGGGCACTCGAACTGCCCGTCGACAAGCGGGATGAGTTTCTCGGCCGAGCCTGCCCGGAACCTTCGCTGCGAAGATATGTCGATTCGCTCATTCGCTCCTATGACCAGGCCGGTGGCTTCCTGGAGTCGGCTCCGCAGTTGAGCAAGGATCTGTGGAGCGGCGTTCCCGTTGAGGAGCCGTGGGTCGGTCGCCGGCTGGGCGCCTACGAGATCACCGAGGAGATCGGCGAAGGCGGCATGGGCTCGGTTTTTCGCGCCGTGCGCGCAGACGACGAATACCGCAAGCAGGTTGCGATCAAAGTGGTGAAGCGCGGTTTCGAGACCGCGTTTGCGGTCTCGCGTTTCCGCGCCGAACGCCAGATCCTGGCCAATCTGGAGCATCCCAACATAGCCCGGCTCATCGATGGCGGCGCCACACCGGAAGGCTTGCCCTACTTTGTGATGGAGCTGGTCGAAGGGCAGTCGATCGACCGATACTGCGATACGCACAGGCTGCCCATCCGCGACCGCCTCCGGCTGTTCCTTAGCGTCTGCTCCGCCGTGGCTTACGCACATGGCAAGCTGGTGGTGCACCGCGACCTGAAGCCCGCGAACATTCTCATCACGGGAGATGGGACGCCGAAGCTGCTCGATTTCGGAATTGCGAAGATTCTTACCCAGGATCCCGACGGCAATGGAAATGAGCTTTCGGTGGCGGTGTTGCGCATCCTGACGCCCGAATTCGCAAGCCCGGAACAGATCGCCGGCGCCGCGGCCGGCACATCCACCGATGTCTATTCTCTCGGCGTCGTCCTCTACCTGCTTCTCACGGGTCGCCGCCCTTACGAAATCGATTCGCGGCAGCTCGACCAGTTGGCCGGAATCGTCAGCCGTGCGGAACCCGCCAGACTCAGCACGTCGCTCACAAGAGGCCAAGTACCCGGAAAGCCCGCGGGAACCGGTGTTGATGTCACGGCAACGTCGATTGCTGCAGCGCGCAGCACGAACCTTCCGAAGCTGCGGCGGCAACTTGCAGGCGACCTCGACAACATTGTGCTGATGGCGCTTCGCAAGGAGCCCGAACGCCGGTACGCCTCGGTCGAGCAGCTCTCCGAGGATATCCGCCGGCATCTCGAGGGGCTTCCGGTGATCGCGCGCAAGGAGACTTTGCGATATCGCGCATCGAAGTTCGTTTCGCGCAATCGGATCCCGGTAGCGGCAGCGGTGTTGCTGGTACTTTCGCTCGCGACGGGCCTGGTTGTGTCGCTCTATGAAGCCCGCGTTGCGCGCGAGCAGCGCGCCAGGGCAGATCGCCGCTTTCAAGACGTTCGTGAACTTGCCAATTCGCTGATGTTCGAACTCCACGACGCGATTGCCGATCTGCCCGGGTCGACTCCGGCACGAAAGCTGCTGCTGGATCGCGCCTTGCGCTATCAGGACAGCCTGGCGAAGGAGGCCAGGGGCGATCGCTCGCTGGAGCTGGAGCTGGCCACGGCTTACGACAAGATCGGCGACGTGCAGGGCCAGCCGCTGGAGGCGAATCTCGGCGATCCCGCCGCGGCGATTCGCAGCTACGAGAAGGCTCTTGCGCTCCGCGAGTCGGCGGCGGCGGAGAACCCGCGCGACGCGCGCACACTCACCGATCTGGTCACGAGCTACATCCGCCTGAGCGATCTGCTTTCTCAGCAGGGAGACGACGCCCGCGCGCTGGAAATGGCGCGAAAGGAAGTGCCCGCGGCGGAGAACCTCAGCCGCCTCGATCCCGCGAACGAACGAAACCGGCGGATTGTTGCGTTATGCCAGATTGACCAGGGCTACAAAGAGGCGAGGTTTGGCGGGGACCGCACGCTCGGCCGGAAAACCCTCGAGAGCGGAGCTGCGGCTTTCGAGGCGATGCTTGCCAACCGCCCCGGGGATCCGTCGATGCGCCAGCTTGCGGTTGCCTATGGCCGGCTTGCGGAACTCGAAAGCCAGGAGCCGGGCCAAAATGCCGACGCCCTGGCCTCGTTCCGCAAAGCGATCGCCGCGCTGCAACCGGAAATGAACAAGGACCCGCAGAACGCCCCGTTGCGGCGCATGGCGGCTTACTATCAACACGCGATGGCAGAGAGGCTTGACTTCCTGAAGCGGCCAGACGAAGCACTGGCGCAAGAGCGCGAAGCGCTGGCCACGCTTCAGCCACTGGCGAAAGCGGATCCTGTGAACGCGCAGTTGCGGCAGGACATTGCGGCCGTTCGCGGACACATCGGCGCGATCCAGATTGAAGGCGGCCAAGTCGAGAGTGGTGTGGTCGAGGTGCGGGAGTCCCTTTCGGCGCTTTCCGGACTTCCGGGTGCGCGGGATCCCAAGACCATCCCCGGATACACAACGATCGAGGATCAGTTCTGGCTGGGCAAGGCATTCACCGCAAAGGCTTCAGCCAAGGGCCTGCCCGCGGCCCGGAAAGCCGAATTCTGCCGTGATGCCGAATCCGCGCTCCGTCTCTCCCAGCCCGGCTTCGAAGAGCTCTGCCGGAATGGTCCATCTGCCGAGTGCAACGGCCGAGCCGACGAGATCCGCGGGGAGTTGTCGAAATGCTCTGCCTCTTCACCAAATCCCTCATCGAAGGCCGGAACCGCCAAATTGCCGTGACCGCGAGCGGCGGCAACCTCGAACTCTGGAACAGATGAGCGTTTCCAGGCGTCGCCGGACCGACTATTGAGCATCCTTGACACAGCGGAAGCCGAGTGCGCCCGAGCGATCGTAGCTCGGCGCCATCAGCAGCAGCTTTCCATGTTGCTCGTTGCGGTACGCCTGCGGGAAATACCAGATGGAGCCTTGCGGCTGATAGTGGCTGCCGCCGCGGACGATCGCGGCGCGCGTATGGTCGTCCACGTACTCGTCCGTCCACTGCCACACATTGCCCACCATGTCCATTACGCCGAAGGCGCTTGCGCCCCTGGGATGCGCATCGACATCGCCGGCGGGCTGCATCACGCGTCCCTTGTCGGGTGGCGGGGCCGGCGAGTTGGCCGGATCGCTCTCCCACGGGCACGCATAGGGGCCGCCGCTCGAAGGCGACGCGAGCCAGTCGCAGTTTCCCCAGGGAAAGATGCGCCCGTCGTTGCCCTGCGCGGCAAACTGCCACTCCCACTCATGCGGCAAGCGCTTGCCGGCCCATTTGGCGTACTCGCGCGCATCTTCGATCGATACCCATGTGACTGGCTTGTTCCCCCAGCCATCGGGATAGGTTCCGTCTTTCCAGTCCTTCAGGAAGTTGAGATCGTCCTTGGGGCGATAATGCGTCGCATCGAGGAATTTCTTGAACCCGGCATTCGTCACCGGGTACTTGTCGATGTAAAACGGCTTGATCTGCATGCGGTGCTCGTGGAAGCGGCGCGGGGAATCCTCCCACGGGTACTCCACGTCGACACCGATATCGTCGGAGCCTTCGATCTCGATTCCATCCACGTGGAAGACGTAATCGCCGCCGGGAATGCGAATCATTCCTTCGGGCGTTGAGGTGGCCGGTGCGGTCGCTGAGATATCGACGATGTGCTGCGGCAGCGGCTTCCACTCGTGGGAGAAGCTCTTGAGCGGCTGCGAAGTCATGGCTTTCATCTTGTCCATCAAGTCGCGTGTCTTCGCATCCGGTTCACCCGGCGTGGCGAGAATCGCGCCGTAGCCGTGAGCTTCGGTGAGGAACGAAAGCACCGCCTCGCCGTTCTCGATCTCGGGCTGCAACTCCACTCCGTGATAGAGATCGAAGTAGCGCACTCCGGGCTTGTGCGCGACGCTGAGCTGGCGCCCGCCGACGTCGTACTCATTGCGATTGACGATCGTCCACAGCGCCTGCTCGCCGAGCGGCCAGCGGCTGGCAAAAACGCCGTAGCGGCGCATGCGATAGAAGGGCTGCCATTCCTGGCTGACGAGGAAGGGCGCCATGGCGCGCTCCATTGTGGCTACGCGGCGCGTGACTTCGCCGTCGCGCGGAGTGACGCCGTTCCAGATGCCCCAGACATTTTCCCAGCTCTCCCATCCTTCGCCATTGAAGAAGGCGTACTGCAAGTCGTCGGTCTTGTCGCGCAGCCAACGGCCCTGGATGTTGACCATGTGGCGCGGCTCCAGCCAGCGGTAGCGATCGACGGTGGGAACGAACTCCATCTGGTATTGACCCCACGTCAGAACGTCCCATGCGACGGCCTCGTCGTGCGGTCCGCCTTCAGGCTCGAAGGCCAGCGGGTGGCCCACTTTGTCGGCGGCCAGAGAGAACGCCAGCGGCACGCCGTCCTGGGTGTCGCCGTTGATGCCGTCGGCGTCGATCTGCTTCATCAGCTCGGCGACAGCATCGGGCCACGGCTTGCCGGGATCGCGCGTGCCCTGGTCCCACATCATCATGGGAAAGAGGACGTGAACGCCGCGGCGATGGAAGTCCTCGACCATCTGCCGCACGCCTTCAACGCCGCCGGGCATGGAACGCACCATGTCCTGCTGATTGCGGTCGTCGATGCCCATGTTGGGATAGGTGGCCCATATGAGCACCGCATCGATGCCGCCATAGCGCTTATCGAGATCGTCAAGATAGCGATCGACTGTGTATTTGCCGGCGACAGGATCGTAGAAGAAGCGGTCGTGCACCATCATCTGCGGCTGCATGAAGCTGGACTGCGCCCACTTGAGTGCGGGCATTTCATAGCGCGACGGATCGTAGCCGATGCGGATGCGGCGCTCGTTGCGCCAATGCGTGATGTCGGCCAGCCACTCGCGATAACTCAAGGGGGTGCAGGGCACGTAACCGCCCTCCCACGCGCCGCGGATGGTCAGGCACGGCGGCGGAGGAATCTGCTGGTTGCGGGGCGAGTAGTGCGAATCCTGCGGGAACATGGCGGCGGAGCACGCCGCCGAAAGAACCAGAATGCCGATGATTCTCTGAATGCTTCGAGCGTCCAATTTCACTGGGCTTTCTCCGGGATGGTTCTTAAGTCGTTTGCGCTTTCTGTAACGCGATAGATGCGATGGCCGTAGGCGGGCAATTCGAGGTGAAGTCCGGTGCGGGTGAGGACGGCGCTCTCGCCGGATTCGAGATTCTCGTAGCGGCCGGCGTGAATCGCTCCGGTGTCGATCTCGACTGAGATCGATTGCGCTGAAAAATTGACGACCGAGAGAATTCGCTCCGAGCCGTCGGCGGCGTAGCGCAGCGCCGCGTAGACATGCGCGTCATCGCTGGTTGCGATGCGCCGGCGCGCGCTGTTCTGGTAGAGCGCGGGATGATGCGCTTTGAGTTTGAGGAGCGCGCCGATGCCGGGAGCGGGCCGAAAGGCCCTTTCATTCGTTCCGCAATAGCAAAGCATGTCGCCGGAGGTTGCCAGCAGGGCCTCGCCGAGTTGCTGCTTGCCCGGATCGTCGAATTCGAGAACGGGTTGAACGAGGATTCCGCCGGAAGCAACCACGCGATCATGATAGCTGCGCAGCGCCTGCTCGAAGAGCGCGGGATCGCCGTTCTGGATGCTCTGGTACATCGGTCGACTCTCGCGCTCCCACCAGATGTCGAGTCCATAGTCGTAAAGCGCCGTCCATCGGCCGTCGCGAATCCAACCCACGGGATCGTCGCTGTGAAATGCGCCTCCGCCTTCAGGCAGCAACAGCTTGTCTCCGGTACTCCCGCGAAGTTCGGCGATGAGCGCGGCGTTCTTTGCCCAATCGTAGCCCGCGTACCAATTCACCGCATCGATCACCATCCCGTCGAGGCCGGTGTCCATCCAGAACCTGACAACCCTGGCCGCTTCGGCCGGCCACGCCGCCGAAGACCAGTTGTATTGCGGCAGGTGCGTGGTATCGCCATTGGCATCCTTGCCCGGCCAGCGCGTCCAATAGTAGCGCTGCGCGCGATCGCTCCATTGCCAGAACTCGGCTTTGGAAGGATCGTAGCCTGGAAGCGCAGGTCGCACGAAGAAATAGCTGTTGCCCCCGGCAGGCGGCGGCGCATCCGACTTTTCACTCCAGTAAAAGAACTGCGTCTCGCGAGAGACGCGACCGGCGCGCACGTCATCTTCGGCCTTCGTGAACTGCGGCGCATCGATAGCGGCATAGCCGAGGTTCTGGAATGTTACAACGCGCATGCCCATGGAATGCGCGTTTTTGACCAGCCGTCGGAGATCGTCCATCGTGCCGATGCCGGGGTCGAGCGCGAAGCGGCTCTTTGCATCGAGGCCGTCATAGCTGTTGCCGCCCTCTTCGGGAGCGAAGATCTCAATGGCGTCGATGCCTTCCGACTTCCAGGCGCGCAGTTGCGCCGACGCTTCCGGCTCATGCAGCGAAAGATGCTCGAATCGCCAGTACTTCGTGGCCGGCTTCAGAGCAACGCGATGTATGGCGGACGCGGCGACGTACCAGGGAAGCCCGTGGCGTGCGGGCTCCGACGCCGGTTCCTTCCGGGCTTCTCGCGATTGTGAAAGAAGAGAAGCCGCAGCGAGAAATCCCGGAATCAGGAACGCGGCAAGAACTTTCCTCGATGGGCTCTTCACGTCGTCGCCTTCAGAACGTCAACTTCGCCCCGACCTGGCCGATTCGGGCCTCCCTGGCCGAGTTCACCATCCCGAACGGGAACTGCGCGCTGCCGCTGGGGAATTGGGTATTCACGCCGTTCCACTGCGTGTGGTTGAGGGCGTTGAAAGCATCTCCGCGCAGTTCCAGATGAAGGCGCTCATAGAGAGCGAATGTCTTGGCCACCGAGAAGTCGAGATTGTTCTGGCCGGGACCGCGAATGGTTCCCAGTCCCGAGTTTCCGCGAACATTCATCGGCGGCAGGGAGAACTTCGATGTGTCGAACTGGCGCATCATGGTTTTCTGGCCATGACCGATGTTGGGATTTCCCGAAACACTCAGCTCGTCGAATCCCGCGCCGTCGTTAGCGCTTGTCCCATATCCGCTGGGGCACACGCTGGTGCTGGTACCGGTCGGACAAGCCGTGCCCGGTCCCCCGTTGCTCACGGTCAGCGCGTCGCCGGACTCCAGCGTCCAGATGCCGCTCATGCGCCAGCCCGTGAACAGGGTCTTCGCCCACATCCACCAGGATGAGCCGTACTCCGGATTCCAGATGCCGCTGAACACAAAGCGATGGCGATGCGACTGGTTGCTTTCGCCGCGGTCGTAGAGACTCGGATATTGGAATCCGCCGAAGCCCGCACCCGCGGAACCATTCGCGCCCAGTGTGTTCACCCAGGGATAGTCCGAGACGGTCTTGCCCCAGGTGTAATTGCTCATGGCTTCGAACCCCTTGCTGAAATCGTGCCGGTACTGAACGATGGCTGCGTTGTAGAAGGAATTCAACCGTGGACGGATGACATAGATGTCGCCGAACCGGCCGCTCGCGTTGGGCCGCGCCGCATTGAAGGAAGGATCACCCGAGCCGCCGCCATACGTCCATCCGGTGCGATACGGAGGCAGATTGATGTTCTCCTCGTTGGTTCCTTTCCGGCCCTGGACGCCCGCATAGGACAAGGTGAAAACGTCGTGCGCTCCCACCTGTTGCTGCAGATCGAGAAGCATACGCTGGTAGTAGGGCAGCGGCTCCGATTTCTGATCGTAATAAGTGATCGCCGTCAACGCCGAGCTGCCGTCGTACCCCTGGCCTTTGCCCGTGGGAATGGGGAATGAGCCAAGCGTGGTGCTTTGCGGCGCGGGGAAGATATTGGAGAGTTTCAGGTTCGGCGTGTCGACAGGCAGGTTCATGGTGGTGTTGTCGACGTTGTAGTTGACAGCCGCCGAAGTTCCATACATGGCATTGGCCACGGTGGTCGAAATCTGCGTGGCCCCGGTGTCAAAGAAGATGCCATAGCCGGCGCGAACCACGGTCTGCGGCTTGAAGTTGTAGGCAAGGCTGATCCGCGGCGCAAAATCGGTCTTTGGCGCCGAGAGATAGTGCGTGGGCAGTCCCGGCGCGATTCCCGGATACTCCAGGATGCCGCCCTGCCCGTTGGGCGCGTAGATGGCGCAACAGGGCGCGATCGCGGGGTCGGGAGTGTAGTCGGGAATGCTCAGCTCGTAGCGCAGCCCGGCCAGCAAGGTGAGTTTGGGGTTGATGCGGAACTTATCGTTGACATACATGCCCCAGCTGGGAAACACGATGTTGTAATCCGGCGAAGTCGCATTGCCGCCGCTGATGGTGTAGCGCACCCACATATCCGAAGGTACGCCCATCTCGAGATCGGCCATCGGGTCGCCGCCGACATATCCCAGGGCGCTGCCGCTGGAGCTGAACGCATTCTCCGTGTTGCTTCCAAAGCCGTTGCCGCCGGTCGAGCCGAAGTACACCTGCCTTTGGAAGTCCCAGTCGATTTCGCTTTTTCTGAAAAAGTTAAATCCCGTCGAGATGGTGTGCCGGCCGAGCGTCCAGTCGAGATTATCGGACACCTGGTAGGATTCATTCTCCGCGCGAAAAATCTCGCCTGCTCCCGCCGGCGCATACATCGTCCCTGAGCCATAGAAACCGGCGAAGACTCCCAGCATGCCCAGCGTTTCCCCGGCGCCGGTGTTGTGAAACAGCGAGTTGAACGGGTTGGCGCTGCTGTTGTACCAGCTCAGCTGGCTGGCCTGGATGGTCAATAGCGCGCCGTCCCCGACTCCAAAGATGAACTCGTTGGTGACCCTCGGGTCGAAGATATGAACGTAGTTTGCCGTTACCAGGTAAGAGTTATCCTGGACGGGAAAGTTATATAAGTCATTGGGAGCGAGGCCGCCGGTCAGAGTCGTCGAGCCTGTCTGGTCGGACCAGGTCACGAAGAGATTATCCTTTGCGCCGATCTTGGCGTCGAATCGCGTATCGATATGATAGTTGGATATGCCGGGCGTCTGATAGGCCACAAAATTCGTTTCGTTGCTGGGCGCGTTGGGCACGTTGGGCGGTGGCCACAGCGCCTTGATCAGGGCCGCGGCAGAGGAATCGAGCAGCGGAGACCCGTCGGGCTTTGTCGCCCGATCGAGCCGATTGCCGGCGATCGGCGGCCGCGAACTTACCCCCTGCGCATTGTAAGTTGTGTAATACGGATTATAGAGCTGCACAGGATCAGGGTTGGGAGCCAGTAACTCACTGAAGTCTCCCGATGCCTCGGCCGCGGAGGGAACCGAAGCTGTAACCAACTGGTTGCCGTCGTGCTCGATGAATTTCTCATAGTTGGCAAAGAAGAAGAGATTGTTCCTGAGATTGCGGAAGAACGGCACCTTGGGAATGAAGACCGGACCGCCGAGATTGCCGCCAAACTGGTTGCGATGCAGGATGGGCTTGGTCGTCGGCGTAGCGGTGATGATCTGCACCGCATTGTCCCAGGGATTGAGCGCATTGAAGTCGGTGTTTTCTAGAAACTCGTATCCCTCGCCGTGGAACTGGTTCGAGCCGCCCTTGGTCTGCATGGTCAATGCCGAGATGTCGTGGCCCACCGCGGCCGAGAAATCCGCAATCTGCACCGTCCCCGTGCCCAGCGCCTCGGTTGAGGGCTCATAACTGATGCTGCTCTCCCAGTTATCGTTGATATTCACGCCGTTTACGTAGAAGCCGTTGTCGCGCGATCCCTGAAAGGATCCTCCGGTGGTGAACTGCGTTCCTCCCAAAGCGAACATGGCTCCCACAGAGTAGGTCCCGCCGGGGTTGATGTTGGTCTGCGGATAGGTGGCCACGCCGGGCGCCAGCGAGGCAATCGATGTGAAATTGCGCCCGTTCAGCGGCAGGTCTTCGAATTGCTGCGTGGAAACGTTGGTATCCACGCCGATCTGGTCGGTCTCCAGGCCCGCTTCCTGATCGGTCACCGTTACGGACTCCTGTACGGCGCCGGGGCGCAGCTTGAAGTCGTAGCGCGTAACCGCGCCGATGTTGACTGCAAGTGGCTCTGACTGCTCGGTCTCAAATCCCGGCATCGCCGCCGTAAGCCGGTACTGCCCGGCGGTCAGATTGTCGAACTCGAAATGGCCGAGAGCATCGGATGTGACTTGCCGCGATTGATTCTGCGCGAGATCCATCAGGGTGATTTGCGCCTCCGGGACGACGGCGCCCGCGGGGTCGAAGACTGTTCCCGCCAGTCCGCCGCGCTGCGCGAACTGCGCGTTGGCGATTGCCGAAGAAAGGAGGAGAAGCGCACCGATTGCCGTGAGCAGAATGCGATGGTTCATTGTGGGCCTCGTCAGGTGCTTGAGGTTTTTGAAAGGATTCAAAATCCGATGCGAGATATGGTATGCTAACCGGGAAAACACAGTCAAGCAGGATTGCGCGGCAAGCAATTCGCCTTGGCTCGTATCCCGCGACGGGTGGGTTGGGGCTCTGTTTATGCGCCTGAAGAGTGGGTGTGGGACGGCTCCTGGCCCGACAGGGAACCAGGAATGCGGTCAGGATCGCGCGGGTTCTTGCGGATCGAACGGTTGAAAGGTTTCATGAATCTTGAAGC
>Ga0335078_10014119_pt1 | contig 11846 bp, 8 predicted proteins | sample Lox_Sample_32_FD_206711 | JGI IMG/M metagenome (GOLD analysis project Ga0335078, IMG submission 206711) | Soil microbial communities from Loxahatchee National Wildlife Refuge, Florida, United States - Lox_Sample_3.2 | ecosystem: Environmental > Terrestrial > Soil > Wetlands | place: USA: Florida... | reverse complement strand
TGAGGAAGTGACGCGGCGCTTTCCGTCGAGCGAATACGATGTGCTCGTCGTCATCGAGGGCAGGAAGCTGCTCGAGCGCGAATCCCTCGAAAAACTGCGGGATTTTGTCACGGATTTGCAGTTGATCGATGGCACGCGCGGTCTCATTTCGATTTTCTCGGCGCGCCAGTTGCCCCAGGGAGGGCAAATTCCGGCCCCTCTTTTTCCCGAGCCACTGCCGGAGGGGGCGGCCTACCAGGCACTCATCCAGCGCGTCATGCAAAATGAGATTATCCGCGGGAAGCTTTTGTCGGAAGATGGCCAGCTCACCTTAATCGTCCTCGCGCTTGAGCCTTCTGTTGCCGACAGCAGCGAGCTCGGCAGCACGGTGCGCGAAATCCGCCAAACCATGCGCGAAGATCTTGCCGGCCTTGGTCTTACCGCTGAGCTGACTGGCGTACCGGTCATGCAACTTGAAATTCGCGAAGCGGTCGAGCGAGACCGGCTTGTTTATAACGTCGCCGGCTTTACCGCCGGCTGTCTCATTGCCATTCTTTTCTTCCGCCGCGTTTCCTTCATGATCATCGCGGCCGGGCCGCCGCTGATCGCAATCCTGTTCGCACTCGGGACGCTCGGCTGGCTAGATTTCCGTCTCAACATGTTCCTCAATGTGATGACCCCGCTCATCATGGTGATCAGCTTCTCCGATAGCATGCAGCTGACCTTCGCCGTGCGCGACCGGCTGCTCGCGGGCCAAAACAAATATGAGGCGTTGAGAAACGCGATTTTAATCGTCGGGCCTGCCTGCGTTCTCACCCATGCAACAGCCGCCATTTCCTTTCTAGCTTTGCATTTTTCCGAGTCGGACCTCATCCGGAGCTTTGGCGAGGCGGGCGTTGTCTCTACCATCATCGCTCTCGCCGCTGTGTTGATTCTGATGCCGCTTCTCGGGCTTCTGCTGTTGCGGAGAGAAACAGCCTTTGCGGCTGCGGTGGCTGGCTCGGATCTCGGGGTCGAGGCGTTGCGCCGTTTTTGCGCTTTCATCGCCGGCCGAATGGTCCGCCGGCCGGGTCTATACAGTCTCGCTGGCTTGCTCGTGGTCATTGGGCTTGGCGTCCTATATGCGCATCTTCAACCGAGATACCGGCTCGCCGATCAAGTGCCGAACCGGCAGCAGGCGGTCGCCGCAACGAATCTTCTCGATACCAAACTCACGGGCGCCAATCCGATCGATATTCTTATTGAATTCCCCGAGAGAGAATCGCTCTTCGCGCCCGAAACTCTCGCGGTGATCGCAAAGGTGCATTCGCTGCTTGAGCAACAAGCCGGTGTCGGCAATGTCTGGTCGCTCGAGACTTTGCGGCGATGGCTCATCAAGGCTGGCCAACCAGAGATCAGCACCCTAAAAGAATATGTCGCCATGCTTCCGAAATATTTGACGCGGCGATTTATCTCGGCCAACCAAGATGCCGTGATCGTCTCGGGGCGCATCCCGGATGCCGATGCAAGCCAGCTCCTCCCTATCGTGGACCGGCTGGAGCAATCGCTTGCCCCTGTTCGCGCGCGCTATCCTAGCTTCGAAATCTCAGTGACAGGGCTAGCCGTGATCGCTGCGCGAAACAGCGCCAATATGATCGAGAAATTGAACCGCGGCTTGACGGTCGAGTTCGCCTTCGTTGCGATCTTTATCGGGCTGGCGTTCCGTTCTCTCGTCGTGATGTTCTCCGCCATCCTTCCGGGGATTTTCCCGGTGTTCGCATCCGGCGCGCTTCTGCTTGCGATGGGACAGGGACTGCAATTTGCAAGCGTGGTGGCATTGATCGTCTCCTTTGGACTTGGCTTGAGCGCAACGATCCATTTTCTCAATCGTTTGCGCCTTGAAGACGATCCGGCCCAGGATCCGGGTGTCGCCGTCGAACGAGCGACGATCCTCGTAGGTCCCGCCCTCATCCTGACGTCCGTGGTGCTCGCGTCCGGACTCGCGGTGACGGTGTTTTCCATTCTGCCGTCGCTGCGCCTGTTTGGCTGGCTAAGCGCATTCGCCATGTTAGCCGCGCTGACCGCCGACCTTTTGATCCTGCGGCCGACGGCCACCTTCCTGCGCCGCCTCTCCCGCAAAGTCACAGCATCGCGGGAGGGCCAGCAAGCAGCTCAACGTTAGAAGTTATCCCCTGTGCAAAACGATCGATACGGCCGCGACATCCGTGCCACCTTCCGGCCTGATCGTGACCGATTGGGTGTTTCCGTGGGTCCTGACGGTGAAGCGTGCAGCAAAGCTGCCACCCCACACATTTGCAACGATCTCCGAACCAATGGCACGGCCGGAAATACTGCCAGAAACGCCGTGGGTTGCTTCACTCCAGGAACCTGAAAGCGAGCCCCCTTGGGAGATCACATTGCTCGAAATCGCAAGCTGATAGCTGGCGCTTGCACAGCGCAATGTTTGTTGCGCGGCCCGGCCGGCCGGATTGACGGCATAGCTGGCCCTGCAGCGAATCCGCTCGGCCGCTCCATTTGTCAAGTTGATGATGCCCGAACCGAACCAAGATCCGGATAAGTTGGAAAATGGCCCTTCCGGCCCGGGATCCGCCTGAACCTGCGGGGAGAGAAGCAAGAGTGCGCCCGCAAGCACAGCTATTTTGAAACCTAAAGCACGGGCTTCCAAATAAATTGATTTCATGAATTGAATCCTTCCAAAGGCTGCCAATGTCCAACGCGATTTTGCCTAAGGCCATTTCGTCTACTTAACACTAACGTTCCTTGGTTTGTTGCAAGGCATGTCAAATATTACCGGTCGGTTGGCCTTCCGGAGCCGTCAGACTTGGCTGGATTTTCGAAGAGATCAGGTAACCGCCGACACAAGCGGTTTTGGCTTAAGATAAGATTCGGCTCTTCGATTGGGCGAGGCCGAGCCCGAGGATCGAGGCCGACAACAAGACCATCGCCGAGCCTAAGAGGCCGACGTTGACGAAAGCAAGGTTCATCAGCGTAACGAGGCAAGAGCCAGCTGCAGTTGGGTAGAATGAGTCGCGGCCGCGGCGCGATGCGCCACGCAGTAGCACGAACACAGCAAAGGATGCCGCGACCAAAACGATCCACAGCATGACCTTGCCCATTTCGATCGAAAGCTGTGCCGCCGCCGTCACCGCTGCGGGCTCCCGCGGACCCGAATCGCTTGCCTGATAGATCGGCACCAAGGCCCTGAAAGTGCCGGCGCCGTCCCCGAAAAAGGGCGCATCATTGAGGATGCGCTGCGTAAGTTCGACCGACGCCGTATCTTTTTTGACGAAAGCGAACCGGGGGTCGGGGTCGCTTGCCGCCACCGTCACCAAAGCAATGGCGATGACGGCCGCAGTGACGCCGATCGCGGCGGCCCCCAAGCGGCCGAGCGCCCAGCGGCGAATCGCCGCCACGGCGACGAAAGTCAGAAAACCAGACCCCGTTGCAAAGATCAGCGAGCCTGATCTCGTCACCCCCACGGCGCTCGCACAGAGAACAAAGCTTGCGAGAAAAGCCACCGAGGATAGAAGAAATTTCCTTTGCCTTTGGCTGCTGCGGGCGCCGCGCGTCTCGTAACGTTCGAAAACGAGAAGGCCACAGGTGGCCGAAAGGGTGACCCCGAGACACGCACAATCCAAGGCTTCCTCGCGCTGCGCAAGGATCTTGAAATCGAAGAGATCATGCAAAAGGATGGCAAAGGAAATGAAAGCCGCCGCTCCGGTTGTGCCAATCAAAACCGCTTCGGCCCGCTCCCGATTGATGCCGACCGCTCCCGCTAGCAACACCATACCGGCAGCCGACAGATAACGCACAAGCGTCATCGCCGTTGCCCCGACGTCAACACTGATACTTCCGGTGATGCCGTGCTCGAAGCCAGGGCTCACGCTCGTCCAGACGGGATTTGCCAGGAACGGCAGCGGCAACATCTGAAATATCATCAACACCGCCGGTAATGCCACGGCAATGACAAGCGGGCGTGTAAGCACGCTGGATAAATGTTGTGCCTCTCCGGTCGGCAATTTGACCGAAACGGCAGTGAGGCCGCCCGAAAGCAGCAGCGGGATGAGATAGGGAAGATCAGGCCCGTCAACCATCACAATGGCTGGACAAAGGCTGAGAAGAGCAAGGAGGATGACGAGCGCAATGTGCATGAGATTTGGTGTGACCTCGAAGGGATTGAAATCCTCTTAAATCCGAGCGTTGATACAGGACATCCCTTCGCAAGTCACGGCAGTCTTGCGCTTATTGGAAGGGAGCAGATTCGCTCACGTGCGTGCGCACGAACCAGCGATAGACTTCCCGGATGCCGTCTTCGAGGCTTGTTTTTGGCCGCCATCCGAGCGCCGCCAAGCGGCTCGAGTCCATCACTTTGCGCGGCGTGCCGTCCGGTTTGCTGGGATCGAAAACGAGTTTTCCTTCAAAACCAACGACCCGCCCAATCGTCTCAGCGAGCTGACGGATGCTGACCTCGGAGCCGGTGCCGCAATTGATGGGTTCGCGGCCATCATAGTGATCCATGAGAAACACTACGGCGTCGGCCAAATCATCGACATAGAGAAATTCCCGCAGAGGTGTACCGGTACCCCAGACGTTCACTTCTTTTTTACCGGTGGCCTTGGCTTCATGAAATTTGCGGATGAGGGCTGGCAAGACATGACTTGACGAAAGATCAAAATTATCATTCTGGCCGTAAAGGTTGCTCGGCATGACCGAGATATAGCGGCGATTATACTGACGCCTGTAGGCCTGACACATTTTGACACCGGCGATTTTCGCAATCGCGTACCATTCGTTGGTTGGCTCGAGCGGACCCGTCAGCAACGCCTCTTCCTTGATCGGCTGCGGCGCGAATTTCGGATAGATGCAGGATGATCCGAGGAAGACAAGCCGGTCCACGCCGGCCAGATGCGCGCCTTGAATAACATTTGTCTCAATCGCAAGATTATCGAAAAGGAAATCCGCCGGGTAGGAGTCATTGGCAAGAATTCCGCCGACTTTGGCGGCGGCGAGGATGACGACGTCCGGTTTGGCCTGCGCGATCCATGTGCGAACAGCATCCTGCTCGCGCAGATCAAGGTCGCTGCGGTCGACCGTCAGGATTTCGGCATTTTCTCTGGCAAGGCGGCGCATGATCGCCGAGCCCACCATGCCCCGATGGCCCGCGACCCAAATTCGCCGATCAATTCTTGGCCGCGTCGAAACATGACTCATGAAACGCTCTCCTCACACTCGGCCGCGTTTCTTCATGGTGAGCAAGTCGCTCGCGACCATCTCTGTCACGAGCTGGGGAAAAGTGGTCGTGTGCTTCCAGCCAAGTTTTTTGAATGCTTTCTCAGCATCGCCGAGAAGAAGGTCGACTTCCGTCGGACGGAAATACCGCGGGTCGATCTCGACGAGCGCGCGGCCAGTTTTGGCATCGAAACCTCGTTCCTCGACGCCGGTGCCCTTCCAGCCGATGGTAATGCCAATTTCGGCGAAGGCGCGCTCGACGAATTCGCGCACTGTATGGGCTTCGCCCGTGGCCAGAACGTAATCGTCCGGCTCGGGCTGCTGCAGAATGCGCCACATGCCGTCGACGTAATCACGCGCATGGCCCCAGTCGCGCTTGGCGTCAAGATTGCCCAAAAAGAGCTTATCTTGAAAGCCCAAATGGATCGCCGCGACCGCGCGGGTGATTTTCCGGGTGACAAAGGTCTCGGCCCGGGTCGGGCCTTCATGATTGAACAAAATCCCGTTCGAAGCATGCATTCCATAGGCTTCACGGTAATTGATCGTAATCCAATAAGCATAGAGCTTTGCGGCGGCGTAGGGCGAGCGCGGATAGAATGGCGTCTTCTCATTTTGTGGAACCGCCTGCACCTTTCCATAAAGCTCCGATGTGGATGCCTGATAGAAACGGGTTTTATTGGTAAGGCCCAGGATGCGGATTGCTTCGAGGAGCCGCAACGTGCCAATAGCGTCGGCATTCGCCGTATATTCCGGCGTCTCGAAACTCACCTGGACATGGCTCTGCGCGGCAAGGTTGTAGATCTCGTCGGGCTGAACCTCCTGAACAATGCGAATAAGGTTTGTTGAATCGGTAAGGTCGCCATAATGCAATAAAAAATCGACGCTGGTTTCATGCGGGTCGCGGTACAGATGGTCGACGCGGTCCGTATTGATCAGGGACGACCGCCGTTTTACGCCATGAACGACATAGCCCTTGGACAGAAGGAGGTCGGCGAGAAGGGCGCCGTCCTGCCCGGTAACACCAGTGATCAAGGCAACTTTTTTCGAAGCCATGCGGGAATCAAACCTCAAATGCTTCATGCCCAGGGAAGTGGGCAATGGAAATTATTTCGCTATCAAGCAGCGGTAACAGAAAAGCAAAGCCGCCGTCTTGTCAAAGCGCCGCCTCTCGCTCTTCCGCGTATGCGCGGACATACTTCTCTCTTGAGAAACATGCGCCTAGCTCTCTCCTTGCGCTTGGGCGACCGACACAGCCGTCATATTGATGATGCCCCGCACTGTGACGGACGGCGTCAAAATATGAGCAGGCATCGCGGTACCGATCAAGATGGGGCCGACTGGCAGCGTATCGGCCATTACCATCGTCATGGTGTAGGCGATGTTGGCGGCATCGAGATTGGGCATGACGAGGACATTCGCCTCACCTTTCAGACGCGATGATGGCAGCACGAGATCGCGCATCGCTTGCGAAAGAGCGGTATTGGCTTGCATCTCGCCATCCGTTTCGAGGTCCGGGGCGCGTTCGCGCAGGATTTCCAGCGCCTCACGCATTTTAAGGGCGGAAGGTGTATTGTCCGAACCAAAATCCGAATGCGAGACAAGAGCGATTTTTGGTTCAATCCCGAACCGGCGAACATGCCCGGCGCACATCAGTGCCATTTCCGCGATCTCTGGCGCCGATGGATCCCGATGCACGTGGGTATCGGCGATGAAAAATGCGCCTCTGCCAGTAATCATCAAGCACATTGCGGAGGGAGCGGTCACACCCGGAGCAAGGCCGATGATGTCCCTGATATAGCGCAAGTGCGGATTGAATCGTCCATCGAGGCCGCAAATCATGGCGTCGGCGTCGCCGCGTTTCACAGCAATCGCCGCGATCACAGTTGCATTTGTGCGCACCAAGGTGCGGGCGGCCTTGGGCGTGATTCCATGCCGTCCGGCTGCTTCCAGACAGGTCTCGACGTAGCTGCGGTAGCGCGGGTCATTGCCGGGGTCGATAAGCTCGAAGTCCTTTTGAGGCCGCACGGAAAGTCCATACCGTTCGAGACGGCTCTCGACGATGTGGGGACGTCCGACGAGAATAGGCTTGGCGATCCCTTCCTCGACAAGGGTTTGGGTGGCGCGAAGTACCCGTTCATCCTCGCCGTCGGCATAGATGACGCGCTTCGGGCATGCTTTTGCGGCTTGCATCACCGGCTTCATGACGAATCCGGAGCGGAACACGAAGCGCGACAATGTGTCTTCGTAAGCAGCAAAATCCGTGATAGGTCTTGTTGCCACTCCTGTATCCATTGCAGCCTTTGCGACCGCCGGAGCGATCCGCAGGATCAGGCGCGGATCGAAGGGTGCCGGGATGAGACTGCCCTTGCCGTAATACCTTGCCTCGTCACCATAGACTTTGGCGACCACATCGGATGGCGGTTCATGTGCAAGCTGCGCGATCGCACGCGTTGCGGCAAGCTTCATCGCCTCATTGATGCTCGTTGCCCCAACATCGAGCGTACCGCGGAAAATATAAGGAAAGCATAGGACGTTGTTCACCTGATTGGGGAAATCGGACCGGCCGGTGCAAATCATTGCATCGGGCCGCGCGGCAAGAGCAAGCCCAGGTTCGATCTCCGGCGTCGGGTTGGCGAGCGCCATCACGAGCGGTCGTTTCGCCATCGCCTTGACCATCTCCGGCTGCAAGACGCCTCCCGCTGAAAGTCCAAGAAAGATATCAGCGCCGCCGATCACATCCGTCAGCGTCCGCGCATTGGTCTCTTTTGCATAGATTTCGACGTGACCGTTCATCAGCGTCTTGCGGCCGTGATAAACGACGCCTTCGATGTCGGTGACGAAGATATTCTCGCGCTTGGCCCCGAGAACGACGAGAAAATCGAGGCAGGCGAGTGCCGCGGCACCAGCGCCTGAGGTCACGATCTTGACATCGCTTATGGCTTTGCCGGTGATCTCGAGTGCGTTAAGGATCGCAGCACCGACGATGATCGCGGTGCCGTGCTGATCGTCGTGAAACACCGGAATCGACATGCGTTCGCGCAGTTTGCGTTCGACCTCGAAACATTCCGGCGCTTTGATGTCCTCGAGATTGATGCCGCCGAAGGTAGGCTCCAGCGCCGCGATGATGTCGACAAGACGATCGATATCGGTTTCCGCGATTTCGATGTCGAAAACATCAATCCCGGCGAATTTCTTGAAAAGAACCGCCTTGCCTTCCATCACGGGCTTGCCGGCGAGCGGTCCGATATTGCCAAGGCCTAGCACGGCCGTGCCATTGGTGACCACCGCGACAAGATTTTGCCGGATCGTGAGTTCGGATGCCGCACGCGGGTCGGCGGCGATCGCAAGGCATGCGGCGGCAACGCCCGGCGAATAGGCAAGCGACAGATCATGCTGTGTGGCAAGCGGCTTCGTTGCCACGATCTCAAATTTGCCGGGGCGGGGTGAACGATGGTAGAGCAGCGCGCTCGACGCCAAATCGGTGCTTAAGGACTCGGCCATAAACCAGCTTTCTATCCGGATGATGGCAGGAGATAGCCGGAGCCCGCGCGGATGTCCACCACGGGAGTGAACGAAAGCCGTACGGAAGTCCTCCATGACCTGGAAGGGCTAAGGGAGAGGCTGGCGGAATGGCGGCGTTGGGGTGAGACGATCGGACTCGTGCCGACGATGGGGGCGCTTCACGCCGGGCATATGTCCCTTGTCAAGGTCGCAAAAAGACACGCGCGCAGAGTCGTTCTTTGGATTTTCGTCAACCCGACGCAATTTGCGCCGGGCGAAGATTTTGGCGCCTATCCACGAACGCTCGAGGCTGATGTGGCCAAATTCGCGGCGGCGAAAGGCGATTTGGTGTTTGCTCCCGATGCCTCGCAGATTTATCCGCCGGGCTTTGCAACCATGCTCTCCATGAGCGGTCCAGCCACCGCGGGACTCGAGGACCGGTTCCGCCCGGCACATTTTGCGGGTGTCGCGACCATCGTCGCAAAGCTCTTCAACCTATGCCGGCCAGATGTCGCGATCTTCGGCGAGAAAGACTATCAGCAGCTCAAGGTCGTGGAGAGAATGGTCCGCGACCTCAATTTCGAGACCAAAATTCTCGCTGCGCCGACAATGCGCGAAAGCGATGGACTGGCGCTTTCCTCTCGCAACATTTACTTATCGGCGGCCGAGCGCGACATCGCACCAAGCCTGCACGCCGCGCTGAAGCGCTGTGCAAATGACATTCAACAAGGCATGGCGATCGACGGGGCTCTTGAGGCCGCGAGAATGGCGCTTGCCGCCCAAGGCTTCGCGATCGACTACCTCGAAGCGCGGCACGCGGAAACCTTGGCGCCGCTCGCTTCGCGCGATGATGGGCCGGTCCGGCTTCTCGCGGCGGCCAAATTGGGGACAACCCGGCTCATCGACAATCTCGCTGTTTAGAGCCTCGCCGATGCGTGATTTTCCCCGCGGGCAGCCAAAATTGTGGCAAGCTTGGTTCGCCTTCCAGCGATCTCCCGCCTTTTTGAGGAGCACAGATGCTTCGCCTGTTCCATGAGCTTTCGCGCAAACAGCGTAGCACGGTTCTGGCAAGCTATCTCGGCTGGACGCTCGATGCCTTCGATTTCTTCATTCTCGTCTTTATCCTGGAGGACGTCGCGAGAGAATTCGGCACGGATGTGAAGGACGTCACCTATGCGATCTTCCTGACGCTCGCGGCAAGACCGTTAGGCGCGCTTGTCTTTGGTATTGCCGCCGACCGCTTCGGCCGGCGGCCGGTGCTGATGATCAACATTCTCGCTTTTTCCTTGCTCGAATTCGCGTCTGGCTTGGCTCCAAGCCTCGGATCGTTTTTCGTCCTTCGCGCGCTTTTCGGCATCGCCATGGGCGGAGAATGGGGGGTCGGTGCCTCGCTCGCCATGGAGACGATTCCTCCCCGAACCCGGGGTGCGGTATCAGGCATTCTCCAAGCCGGCTATCCGAGCGGATACCTTCTCGCTTCGGTCGCCTATTTCGGGCTTTATGCTCTGATCGGCTGGCGCGGGATGTTCTTTGTCGGTGCGCTGCCCGCGCTGCTCGTCGTTTTCGTTCGGTCCAAAGTTGAGGAATCACCGGCTTTTTTGGCGCATGCCAGCGCTGAGCAAGACGCAGATATCGTCGGCACGCTACGCCCGTTTACGGGACGCTTCTTCTATGCCGTCGTGCTCATGACCGCTTTCAACTTCTTCAGTCATGGCACTCAAGATCTCTACCCGACCTTCCTTAGCTCGCAGCATCATTTCGCGCCGCGAACCGTCGGTCTTATCGCCATCGTCTACAATATTGGAGCGATCCTCGGCGGAATTTTCTTTGGCGCATTGTCGGAAAGAATCGGCCGTCGCCGCGGTATTGTGATCGCAGCCGTTGGCGCGATTTTCGTCATTCCTCTTTGGGCCTATGGCACGAGTCCCGTGGCGCTTGCCGCCGGTTCTTTTCTCATGCAGTTTGCTGCGCAGGGCGCGTGGGGCATCGTGCCGGTCCATCTCAATGAGCTGTCGCCTCATGAAGTACGGGGGACTTTCCCCGGTTTTGCCTATCAGACCGGCAATTTGCTAGCCTCGGTGACCGCCCCACTTCAAGCTTCGATTGCCGAGGTGAATGGCGGAGATTATGCCCTTGCGCTCACTCCCGTCGCCACGATCGTCGCGATCGTGCTCGCGGGCCTCACCGCTTTCGGGATCGAAGCGCGAGGCGTCAAATTTCCCGGCTGCCCAGAAAATCCAATGGATGGTTAGCAATGACCGAGCCCCGTGAACAAAGGATCGTGCGAGTGATGATCAGCGGGCAGGTTCAGGGCGTTGGCTATCGCTTCTGGGTCCAGATGGAAGCAACGGCCCGGGGCGTTACCGGCTGGGTCAGAAACCGCTCGCATGGCGACGTTGAAGCGCTCTTCGCCGGTCCGCCTGACGCCGTTGCGGAGCTGTGCGAGGCGTGCTGGAACGGTCCCGCGCATGCTCGGGTTGAGAAGGTGGAAATCATCGAGGCCACTTCGGCGGCGCTAGCGGAGTTAGGCGGCGGGCGAGGATTTCGCCAAATTGGCACGCTTTAAGACAAGTTTGTTTGCAGTACGCCCGAATCGGATTGAGGGATCTCATCCTCGCTCAAAGCGTCCGTGACGCTTTCGCCTGGTAGAAAAGCGTCGAAAGCCGCCCAGAACAATTCACGAAACTCATCGCGTTCCATGAGGATTTCGTGAAAGCAGTGCGCCAATGTGATGCACTTCCCCGCCTTGAGACGACTGGCGAACAGTTCCGCGGCGGGGGTATTGACCAGACGGTCGGCCCCCGCCCCGAGGATCAGGGTCGGGGTCAAAATGCGGCGTGGAAATTCGACGTCCTCGAAGCGCCGCATGAGGCGCAAGGCGGCACTGATCCAGCCGATTGTGGGATCGGCGATGGCAAGATCGGGGAAGGTGTTGATCATGGCCGCATTGCGCGCATGGCGGCGCGGATCGGACGTCAATATATTGCCCTCGAAGTTCACCGACATGTAAGGGATGGGGCCGCCCCCCGGAACAAAACGGCGGCCCAGTCCGAGCATGACCAACGCCTTGGCGAGACCGCGGGTGGCGGTCTTGAAACGAAGCCCACAAATATCGATCATTGGCGCCGTCAGCACCA
>Ga0335078_10014118_pt1 | contig 11846 bp, 3 predicted proteins | sample Lox_Sample_32_FD_206711 | JGI IMG/M metagenome (GOLD analysis project Ga0335078, IMG submission 206711) | Soil microbial communities from Loxahatchee National Wildlife Refuge, Florida, United States - Lox_Sample_3.2 | ecosystem: Environmental > Terrestrial > Soil > Wetlands | place: USA: Florida... | reverse complement strand
TTCATCCGTCAACTTCACGGTGTCAAGCATAGCCGTCGTGACTCCGAGCCTGTGAAGGGCAATTAGTACAGGGCTATCGTCAAGCGAAGAGCAAAGCCCGACCTTCTCTCTAACGCTTGACCTAACATCGAGAGGATGGACTGTGAAGCTTCCGATGCGTATTTCTTGTCCAACGGGAGCCCCCTTGCCGGCGGCCAGAACGCTCACCTGGCGCAGAGCCATCAGCAACGTATCCTTCCAATGCAAAGAAAGAGTGTCTGTCACAACAACGTCTTTGCCGGGCAGTTCCACTTCCTTCTGCCGCGATGAAACAATCGAATCATTTACCCAAAACACGCCGACGGATTTTTCCTGGACATTGCTTTTGAGCCGAACGACTATACTGGTATCGTGGAGCAGGGCGATGTGCGGCGTAAGCACCTCTATGGAGCGGTATGGAGCGAGTACAAGCTGTACTTCTTCCCGATATGAAAAGTCGCGATTCGGATCCGGGTCTTGATGTACCACTATAAAAGCAAACGGAGCTCGCACCTGCGGCGCCTGAAAGCCTTCGGGAGTTTCGGCTGAGTTCAGCGGAATTACTCTAGGAGAAAGGACTCTAAATTGCGCGCTGTCCTTCCACGCATAAAACTCGTGTTGCGCCTCGTTTACGATCCATCCCTTTTGAATCACGCTCGGGAATAGAACCTGGGTTGTTCCCCTGTTGAAAGTTGGATCTAGTCTTCCAAACTTAAGGAAGAAAAGCTGAACCGGAGTCACGACCGTATCACTGACGCTGTACGGGATGGCTACCCCTAAGATGGCACAGCGTAGCTTCTCCGCGCCGAGTTTCCATGCCGTCAATACTCTGAGATCGCTCGGATCAAGAGAATACTCATAGCGAATCGTGAAGGCGTCTATCTTAGATATTACCTCGCGAAGTATTGCAAGTTTTTCTTCACGATCCGGGATCTTCTCGATGGACAACATCGAATGAACGGCGGGAAGCAGGGTTTTTAATTCTCTTCCTATTTCAGGTAGCCCTTTTTCCGGAGTAAGCATCGGAGCGGGTTTCACCGGATAGACTTGAACGTAACGATGAGATTCAATGCGCTTCCACAAAAGAATCTTATTTCTCAAACTCTCATAAACTTCATCGGCCTGGCGCGCCATTTCTAAATAACTCTTCGACCACAGAGGATCTTTCCGGTCGACGGGAATTCCAAAGGCGCTCCCCTTTTCCTCACTCTGGATGAAGAGCCGCTTCACTTTCCATGATGTTCTTGTTCCGGTATGGATATTTCTGACTATAAGGTCTTGAAGATACTTCAGACGCGGCGAGTCTCCGCCGGCCGACAGGGCGTCATGATCAAGCAAGACAATGTCAGGTTTGACCTGCGAGATCACGCTGTCGAGTCGAGCATCCAGCGCTTTGTCAAGCTCGGGCGTTACATGAAAGCAGCGGCCGGCAAGAAACGCGTTCGGCGGAATATTCAGAAAATATGCTTGTACCCCTACGGAAGAAAGGGCACGATAAGCTTCTTCTTTTCTGCGGGAAGCAAGCCGATAGAAAGATTCGCCGTTAAGATCGCTTGGAATGTCTTCGCCATTAGTCATATAGACAACCGATACGGTCGCGCCACTTCCGATTCTGAACCGCGCTATTGAAGCAAGGTCTTCAAACCCGGGCGCAATTGCAATTACAAGGTACACACTCGGGTTTTTGATCTCTCGAATTTCTTGTGCGACCGCTTTTGCGCCCGTTTCCGGAAAATATGGCGATGGCTGAGCCCGTATAATGGAGCATGCAAGAAGCGTCAAGGCGATCAGATATTTAATAGATAATTCTTTTGCGATTGGAGACCTCTTCATTTTCAGCGACTAAATCACAACAAAAAAGGGTTGGAGCTCTCAACCACTCCAACCCTTACATTTCTATAAATGGTTTCGGCTAGAAACCGAGCTTTACAGTGAATACGTTGTTCGGGGTTAACAGTACTACGTGTCGGTAAGCATAATCGAAAGTAATATTGACACCACCGAAATTATAGTTGAGCCCGGCTCCGAGTGACCAGTCATAAATCTGCGCACTTTGCCCTGTCAAGTCCGTGGGAGCTTGTGGCGCGAAATTGTAACCTCCGCGGACAAAGACGATGTTATCAAAGGCATATTGCAGTCCTACTTTATACACATCGCTGCTGTAGTTATTGTTCTCGAAGTCGCCGAAGACAGAAACCTCATTCATCTCATCCAACTTCTTATCGTACGCCAGTGCAACTTCCATTTGAGACGGAAGCTCGAACGAAGCAGCGACATTCGAATACCAACCGCTGCTTCCTACTCCTGCTTGCTGGTGGTAAAGGTTAGAGCCGGCGTATGTCATGTTCGGACCGAGGTTCTTCACAACGATACCTAACTTCAGCTCCGGCACTATAAGACCGCTATACTGAACTCCTGCATCGAGAGAGAACCCGGTGGCGGATGTGCTCATTATAGTCTCGCTGATGAGATTGAAGTTTGCTCCGACCGAAATCCTATCACTCAGAATTCTTGAATACGAGAGACCGGCAACAACATAAGTCGGAGAGTATGTCGAGCCTGTGCCGTCCGGGTCATCCTCCGTAGTGACGGGAATATTTCCGAAGGCGATGGATTTGAAAGAGGCAGCGAATGTTCCGACGCCCGCGAAATTTACTCCTACGGCTCCGTAATCCACTCCGATATCAGCTATGTACGACATATGAGAAAAGTACGCCTCTGTTGCAAAGGTCATACGTGACAAGCCGGCAGGATTCCAGTAAATCGCATCGGTTCCCATGGCAAAAGCGACATTGCTTCCTCCGAGGGCCACTCCGCTTCCACCGACGGGGATCAGCAGCTCCTGCGCCCCGGCGGTGCCTGTGCGATTTGTATTTCCAGCAAAGGCAGTCATACAAATCATTATGTTGAGAACCAGCACGCCTGCCAATCGCCTTAGAATGATATTCATAGAATATCTCCTTCTCGAATTTAAATTTTCAAAAAGCAACGTTTTCATTTTCATCCCTCGCATTCTCAGTAGTGATCCAGGAACTGTTGTTCGGGGATGATGGCCAGCTTAAGCGTCTTCGTCCCGAGTGGGCCGCAATCGATAAACGCTATGTACATCCCGGAAGCGACTGGCAGCTGATGCTCATTCAACAAGTTCCAGTCCATGAATTGCGAGCTGGAAGCCGAAGGCAGCTGCTGAAGCGTACGAACTAAGATACCTGCAAGGTTGAAGATGCGGATCGTCACCGTAACATTCGTGGGAAGGTGCGTGAACCGAACCCATCGGTCATATTTGTCACTTTCGAGCTTATTGAAACCGAAATACGGATTCGGGAAGACGTTGATTTCGTTTATGCCTTGCTTTGCCAAAGTCGACGAATATGCCACTTTGGGCATAGCAAATGTATATGTGTCCGTACCGATCACGATATTGCGTAGGTAGTGAACTATGATATTATCGCCAATCTTGAAATTCGACCTGTAGAACACCCAGTTCCATGTCGCACTGTCTGCAACCGCGCTGGACAGGGGAGCTATTGCATTAGTGGAGTACTTCGTATCCACAACCCACACATAAGTCCTGTTACCGGTTTCCCAGACCTTGAAGCCCTGTGAGGGCCAATTGCCTGATCTATCATAAACCAGCAAATTGACCTGCTCATTCTTGGTAGTGTTCCAGACTTCGAAAGGAATTCTTACGGTAAAAGGCGCAGCAGTGCCGGGGTTTGGATTGAAAGGATGATTAGCAAGAGAATAGTTGTGTGCTCCAAACAAAGTCGCAATGGAACCACCGGACTTTGTGTACACAACGGTGTCTCCTTGTATCACGGTATCTGCGAGAACTCCTGTCCATTTCAACTGGTAGTCCTCCTCCAGAGTATGGAGGTCCGTTGAGCCGGTGGCGCCGGGGACATAGGCAGACAGTGTAGTTGCTGCAGTAGCATCGCTGTACCCGAACACGGTGAAATCAGTCATGTCAAAACTATTGTTACTGGTGACGAAGTCCGAGGCACCACTATTGGGACTCGTGCCCCTCAGTATATTTGTGCCGTCAATAGTGTCGGCGCCGATCGTAATCGGAGCGTTGTAACTTCCGCTAACTGCTACTGACATACCATTAAAGACAACGGGAGCGACACCGACATTGTAAGTCAAAGTGCCGGATGAGCCGCCAGGACCATAAAAATTATTGGCCTTAAAGAAGTTTCTCTGATCATAGAGGTCAGCGCCATTTATTATGGTTTGGTTGCTCAGAACCACTGCCTTGGTTGTTTGGTCTGTAACGCTCCATTGATGCTGAGTAACAACCTTATTCGCTATCGGACCGACTACCGTATCGCTGCTCGCAATATCGACTAAGTGACCCGTCGGAAATCCGGCGGCGGAATCGACATATGTCGCACCAAAATTGTCATCGTACATATCATAGCTAACTATCATGGGCAGGGTAGCCGGGTGAACAGTCACAAGGAGGTTCTCACCACCGGCAAACGTCCCGTCTCCGGTTCGCAGGGTGCTGTCGCCGAGATTATTGTAAACGGTCGAGTCGCCATAGAAAATAGAGTTTGTATGGTGGTTGACAATTTTTCCATTTTGATCGACATAGTACCAGAAGATAGTTGAGCCGTCGTTGTTGCTAACAGCAGTATAGGCAGTATCCAGAACAACTCCGGCTGGAAAAGTCAGCTTGACACCGTCGCAGAAATCGGCGTTCGAGGATACCACATCTGGGACAATGTTTAGATCGAGGGCACCCTTGTTCTCGCTCCAGCTTGGCGTAGTGGATATGGATGAGCCGGTCAAATCCTGAGGCCTGGCCAATCTTTTCGCTTTGCTTGCAGCAGTCACATCAGTCCATACCTGCGTCGAATCAAGCCGGTACATCTCATTGTGCCATGAAAGCACATATGTGTCACCGGTGATGGAATCCGGATTAACGACGTTCACGGTAACGGCTGCTTCCGAATTCCCGGTTGCGTGAACTACGTTTGAGAATACTCCACCGGGTGCAGCAGTGACTCCCGGCGCCAACGTCTGCGCGCGCACGTCTACGACGTGGCCGGGTAACGGACTTTCAAGAGTGTTCGGCTCAATTTGATCCGGAGTCTCATACCCTTGAGGATTAAAGCTGTATGCCGTCACTGCAAACTGGTAGTCGCGGTCGTTAACTATGGACGAATTCGTAAAAGCATCTTGAGTAATTGTAATGGAATGCTGTAGCCCAGAATGCGTTCCATACTCAACCGGCTCTGTAACGATAAATCCTGTGATCGGATCGAAAGCTTTGTCAAATATCGTTCCTGCGCTGGTGTTCAGATCGTAAGTGGCAATGCGCTTGGGACTGGCGCTTACCGCCTTTTCTTCGCTGGAAACAGGAATTTGCCAGACATTATATCCTTGAAATGCATATCCCTTGTCCGTAAATGTTTCCTCCGTATTCGCAAATTCCGGGTATAAGTTCAAGTCGTTCCAGCTGAGAATTATCTGGCCATTAAGCTGGGCAACATTTACCTTCGGCGATGGAGGCGCCGTCGGAAGATTGAATAGGTAATTATAAGCAGTCTGAGCTATGTCGTCATAATACTTTAGATATGACACACTTGACAGGAAGCTGCTGCCTTGGGCAGCCAATGCTGCAACGACTACTTGTTGCGTGTCGCCGGGAAGCATGCTGAAAGGCCCCGAGTCCAAACACATCCTAACGTCAGCAGGGGGAGAAACTCTCGCGGGCCCGATAAATGTTGGCCCTTGGCCTGTAACAGGATCACCCGGATAACAGAAATTCGTGCCGCCGGTTACCGCCGACGGAAACGGCTGACCCGTATTGCTTACCAACCCTCTCATGAGGTTGTACCACTGCGGAGTACCGTTTGGACCATTGGACGTAAGGTTCGGGTCCGTAAACTGCGCGTTGCCGTTGATAAAGAAATCGAACGCCGTCATCGGCAAATTCTTGTAGCCACCAAATTTTTGCATATCAAAAATTGCAGTATCTGTCGGTGCTCCGGGTACCTTAGGGCCCTGGAAGAAGTCGAAGCCGGCCGAAGGTGGAGGAAGACCGAGCGTTGCAAAGTTCGCATCAACTGCTTCGCCATTGTAAACGAATCCAAGGCTTCTTGTAGTATCGCACCCTGTCGCATCGTCACCTGCAAATCCAAGATCGGGATCACACCATTGCGAGACATACATGTCACTTAACGTGTCGCCGCTCTTATTGATGAGCTTATAGCTGATGAAGATGGTATTACCAAGAGCGCCGGGACGGTTGTATGCCCAAATCGTGCGTTGCACCTCAAGCCCTATTGGATTTGAGCCGTACAGCGCCTGTGTCCTCGAGGTGTCCAGATCATTCATGATCATCCACATTGTCTGGTCGGCGCCGGGAAAACCGGGCACATCCTCTGGATTAGTGTTTACGGCTGTCGGATCGAAATGGTGAGTGGCATCATTATACATCAGCGGGCCTGCCGAGTCTCCGGTCGCCAGATGGAATATTTGATACCATGGTGCTCCTTCAGCTGCGGGCCAATTCGTCCAATCGGAAGTGTAATTTGCGAAAAGGCCGCCTGCGGTGACGCCTACCTGAGTAACACCGACACGATTAAAATAGGGCACTTCGCTCGTTTGCAGCAGAGCAGTCTCAGCAGTCTGCGTTGCAGCACTCGTGGTCGGTTTAATATCCGGACGAACGCGGTAGATTTTATAAGCCGGATTTCCCGCACTGTCGGCGGAACCGAATGCTACGGGTGGAGTCGTCGCAGTTCCAGCCTGAGATATCCCTCCCGCCTGCAATCCATGGTTGTAAGTTGAACCGCCACAGTACAGGGCGCTATCGCCGGCGATATGCTTGAAAGTCGTCCAAACAAGACCGTCTTCGAAAATGCAGGTTCCGGAAGTCGAGCCTATCGGAAACTCGAATCCTTCATTATCCGTCTTGTTCGGATTGAAAGATCCATCTCCATCATTCGAATAGTAATTCATGATGTTGTTTATGTCCATAGGCGCGTAGACGTCATTAGTCATGACCTTATAGACTTTTTGTTTGTTGTTCTTGCTTGCTGGACCTTTCGCTTGCGCTGACTGTACCATGACCGATCCGACAAGGACAAGAGCAGCAACGACGCCACTTAGCCAAAGGCTGAGGCGCGTTCCGCAGCTGGAGCTTGGGAGTGCAAGTAGCCTTTGGCGCTTAAGAAATTCTTTACGAACCATGAAGTTTTCCTCCTTGGAATTTCGTTTATCTTTAATAGTCAATTTTAACTCCGAATCTGATCTGTCTCGGCGACGTGAAATTGCTGCTGTAACCGCCCGAGTTATTGCCGTTGTATGCGGCATTGTAGATATCTTCGTATAGCGCTGGGTTTGACTGTGCCGCTGCATAAGCCTGTCCTTGAGAAGTGCTAAGCCAGCCGTCGTTTGCAGGGTCGCCTGTCCTTATGAAGGCATTATCAGCATTACGAGTGTTGAGGAGATTCTGGACGTATATATAAATCATCGCATCTAAAGGACCAAAGCTGACTGTCTTGTCGACGCGAAGATCAAGCTCAAACGTCCACGGCGTTGACGAATAACCGATCGGCTCCAATGGGACCTGGAAGCGCGCATCGCCTATATTGTTCTGCGATATTGTCTCCAATGTGAACGGATAGCCGCTACCGAATGTCATCAGGAGATTAATGCCAGCTCTCTGAAGAATTGAACCGCCGTCATCTTTTGCCCAGCGATAATCGAGGCTGAGGCTTCCGGTGTTTTCCTGGCTAAACGAAGTAGGGAAAGGTATGTTCGCCGTGTAACCGCGCGCATCGGAGGCGCTTCCCTCGGAGCTTGCGGCTGTGGATCCTGTGCCTTCGGCGCTCGCAAAAGTGTAATTAAGCTGAGCCTCGAGGCGATTCGTTCGGCGAAGAGTAATTTTGACTTCAACCCCTTTACTCGTCGAGAAGTCACCGTTGACCAGGGTATAATAATTTCTGTTCTGTCCCTTTCCGTCCGGGGCAATCAAGCGTGCTTGTATCTGATCCAGGATGTCCTTATAGAAGGTCGTTATATCAAATGAGGCGTTATCTCCAACCTGCTGAGAAAAACCGATCTCATAAGACGTGGTACGCTCCGGCAGCAATCCAAAACCGGTCGGGGGCTGAATGTAGTTTCCGCCAGCCACGAGCTGGAATATTCGGCCCATTCCAGCATAGGAATCGAGCAATTCGGATTCCTGGATGAATTTGCCATATTGCGCATGGAACACCGTCATGTCGCTTACAGGGAATGATACGCCCACTCGCGGGCTGACCTGGTTTGTAGCCGGGGTCTTGTGCATGCCGATTGAATCGTTAGTGACGTTTACGACATTGTAAGTGTCGTTAAAGCCGATGCCCGCCGGGTCATCGAATGCCCAGCTGTCCGGATTAATGTAATCGTACCTCAATCCAAAGTTAAGGTTAATGTCGGTGAGCTGGATTTGGTCTTCGACATAGATTGCGCCATTGACAGGGTGCGGAGGGCCAAATTCTATTACGGTATTTCCGACCGTCACATCACTGTTGATTACATTTCCAAACACATCGTACCCGTAGTTATTATAACCGGCGGAGTTTAACGCGGCTATCTCCTGGGCTTGCGTATTGCCGCTGTTCATGATCTTATACACTCCGTCAACAGTGGCTGGAGCAAACCGGCGTATCGTGTAACGCTCATATTCGCCGCCGAATTTCAGGGCGTTCTTGTCGGTCGATGTTGAAAAGTCCAACCGTGCGCCGAGAGACGTCTCAGAAAGTAATGCGGGCCCAGGATACACGGATTCTGGAGCGCCCGAAAGAAGCGTCCCGGGTTGGAAAACTGAGAGTCCGCCACCGGAGGTGGGACCAAATATGTACCATGGAGCATTGTCAAGACTTGTCTGTGGGAGCCCGGTCTTAGGATCAAAATTTAAGGAGGGATTCGATGTGGGAGAACCATAATCTGCTATGTCCCACCCATATTCCGGATCAAGACTTGTCTGATTGAGCACCCTATAGTAGTTCAGATTGAGCTCGTAGTAAGTTTTCGGTGTGAAGAATTGAGTCAACTTGACATTACCGAACCCATTCTGATATCTGTTGATAGGCAGCCTCGATTCGTCAAGAAATGAATGAATGTCGGCCGGATCCTGAGAGAAAATATTCGAGAAAGATCCCGCAGCGCGAAATTGAACGTCTCCCAGGTCGAACAAAAGTGTGCCAGTATATGAATACTGATTAAGCTGGCCACCCACCATGTTTCCTCCTGGATAATTAAGATTGAGAGTATCAACGGAGGCCGTGCTCGGGTTCGCCGGAGTGTACTGGGGCGCTGCCACTATTCCGGGGAAGTTTATTCCGCTCCAGAATCTTGGGCTGGCATTGCTGGAATTCAGACCGATGCCGTTCTGTCCGTTGATGCCGCTTCCGACTAATGCCGAGAAAGATCCGGGGTCACGATAAAACGTGTTCTCGGCAGTCCCGAAGAATCGTATCTTGTCAGAGATTACGGGCCCACTGATGGAACCGACATAGTCGGAATACCCATAAGAGTATCCGCCGAGCGATTCTTTTCCTTGACTGGTGTAATCGTCGGTCTCACCGCGCAGAGAAAGATGGAACTGTTGAGAACCAGTTCGAAGCTCCGTGCTTACAAGCCCGCCGTTAGCTCCGCCATATTCCGCAGGATACCCACCGGTCTGCACCTCAATCTGCTCGACAGCATCCTCAGAGATTGTCACTCCGCGTCCACCATTATAAGGATCCGTTACATTTACTCCATCGAGTACGAACCCGGTTTCGTCGGCTCGGCTGCCTCTTATATAGACTAGATTATTCCTCAAGACAACCCCCGGCTGTAATGCGGCAACCTCTGTCACATTTCGAATGGGTATTGATTGCAGAAGATCGCTGTTTATAATGCGCGTTTCATTTGTAGCAGATTTTTCGATCAGAGGCCTCTGAGCAACAATTTCGACAGGTGCAACCTGTACAGCAGTCTTTGTGATGCTGAAGTTCACCTCCGCTGTCAAATTCTCGTTTACTCTAACGTTCGATATCTGGACAGCTTGATACCCTATGTAAGAAGCCTCTACGGTATATGTCCCGACCTCAACTTGAAGGATGGTGTAATCGCCATTCTCGTCGGTTGTAGCGCCGCGCGAAGTGCCGAGCAATTGCACTGTGGCACCAATCAACGGCTCACCGGTATCTTTGTCGGTGACTTTCCCATGTATCTTACCGGCCGCAAAAAGGACAGCCGGCATCAAAGCGATGAGAAGTGTTAAAAGCAAAATCCTAACTCTCATGATTTACCTCCTTGGGTGTGGAATTTGTCCCGGCGATTGCCGGGCTCTTTTGGATAATTAGGTGAGAAATAAAAGCAAAAGTCTATAACAACCAACAGTATACCTCCATGATAGTTGATGCTTTATTCTAGAATAGAAATGAGGGAGTATTAATTACTGAAATAAGACTCCCTCTTTTGCTTCACTCGAAAATAGGTTAGACTTTCTTTCCGCTCCGGGACCAGCATAAAATTCGATGAAATATAATCTGCATTGTGCGCTTTGTCAAGTGAGAAGTAAGTTTTTTTTTATAACTTTAACGCTTTCACCTCAAAGACTCCGGAGATTTTCGAGATCTCTTTCAGAACCGATTCGGGTATGTCGCTGTCGACGCTCATAACCGCCAGCGCCTTTTCACCTGGAGCGGATCTTCCTAATGACATACCGGCTATATTGACCTTAGCCGACGCAAGCAAGCTGCCAACTGCCGCCAACATTCCCGGTCTGTCCTTATTGGAGTAAAACAGGAAATGTCCCTCCGGAGCGATCTCAAAGTGGAATTCGTCGATTCCGACTATTCTCATCTCCGAGGCGCCGAAAACCGTCCCGGATATCTTTTTCTCCTCGTTCTCGGTTTGAACCTCCACACTCAAAAGGTGTGAATGGTGCTTCCCATCTTGGTCCTTCTTCTCACTGATGGCAATCCCCATCTCCTTTGCAATCAACGCCGCGTTGACGAAATTGACGGGAGCATACATCATCTTGTCAAGCAAGCCTTTCAACACGGCGGTTGATAGAAGCTCCGAGGAGTTTTGAAGCAATGTACCACGATACGATGCCGTGATAGATTTGACTTTCCCGCTCAATAGCTGGGCCTGGAGCGAGCCGATTTTTTCTGCAAGAACCAGGTACGCTCGCAGCTCTTCGCTAACGGCACTCTGATAATCGATGATGTTCACCGCACCGACAATTCCTCTCCCCTTGAAAAAGTCGACAAGCTCCTCGCCGATTTGTTTCGCGACTTTTTCCTGCGCTTCTTCCGTTGAAGCACCGAGGTGAGGCGTGGCAATCACTTTCGGATGCTTGAGGAGCGGGTTGTCACCGGGAGGTTCCTTGATAAACACATCAAACGCAGCTCCGGCAACTTTCCCGCTTTCAAGTGCCTTGAGAAGCGCTTCCTCATTTATAATGCCTCCCCTTGCGCAATTGATTACGCGAACACCCTGCTTGCATGCCGCGAATGCTTTCTCACCGAGAATTCCCCTGGTCTCCTCGGTCAGCGGCGTGTGAACAGTTATGAAGTCGGACCGCCTGTAAATCTCATCCAGCGATACGAGCTCGACACCCAACTTCGTGGCAATATCCGCTGCCAGGAGAGGATCATACCCGATAATATTCATGCCGAACGCCTTCGCTCTGGAGGCTACTTCTCTTCCTACCTTGCCGAGGCCGACAATACCGAGCGTCTTGCTCAAGAGCTCAGTACCAGTATATTTCTTGCGCTCCCATTTCCCGTTCTGAAGATCATGAAAAGCTTGCGGAACGTTTCTTGCCAGCG
>Ga0335078_10014117_pt1 | contig 11846 bp, 11 predicted proteins | sample Lox_Sample_32_FD_206711 | JGI IMG/M metagenome (GOLD analysis project Ga0335078, IMG submission 206711) | Soil microbial communities from Loxahatchee National Wildlife Refuge, Florida, United States - Lox_Sample_3.2 | ecosystem: Environmental > Terrestrial > Soil > Wetlands | place: USA... | reverse complement strand
GGCGCCGGCGTCCACGGCGGCCACGTGGTCGCCGCCGGCACGCCCGAGGAGGTGATGCAGACGCCGGCCAGCATCACGGGCCAGTACCTGACCGGCATGCAGCAGATCCAACTGCCGCTGGCGCGCCGCCAGGGCCATCGCGACCAGCGCCTCAGCGTCGTCGGCGCGCGCGGCAACAACCTGCAGGACGTCACCGTCGACGTGCCGCTCGGCACCTTCACGTGCGTCACCGGCGTGTCGGGCGGCGGCAAGTCGACCCTGGTGATCGAGACGCTCTACAAGGCGCTGGCGCGGCGCATGAACGGCGCGCGCGAGACCGCCGCCGAGCACGACCGCATCGACGGCGTACACTTCCTCGACAAGATCGTCGACATCGACCAGTCGCCGATCGGGCGCACGCCGCGCTCCAACCCGGCGACCTACACCGGCGCCTTCACGCCGATCCGCGACTGGTTCTCCGGCCTGCCCGAGGCCAAGGCGCGCGGCTACGGGCCGGGGCGCTTCTCGTTCAACGTCAAGGGCGGGCGCTGCGAGGCGTGCCAGGGCGACGGCGTCATCAAGATCGAGATGCACTTCCTGCCCGACGTCTACGTGCAGTGCGACACCTGCAAGGGCAAGCGCTACAACCGCGAGACGCTCGAGATCAAGTTCAAGGACAAGTCGATCGCCGAGGTGCTCGAGATGACGGTCGAGGAGGCCGCCGGGTTCTTCAAGGCGGTGCCCGCCGTGCGCGACAAGATGCGCACGCTCGAGCAGGTCGGCCTCGGCTACATCCACGTCGGCCAGCAGGCGACGACGCTGTCGGGCGGCGAGGCGCAGCGCGTCAAGCTCGCCAAGGAGCTGTCGCGGCGCGCCACCGGCAAGACGCTCTACATCCTCGACGAGCCGACCACCGGCCTGCATTTCGACGACGTCCGCAAGCTGCTCGAGGTGCTCCAGACCCTGGTCGAGCAGGGCAACACGGTGCTGGTGATCGAGCACAATCTCGAGGTCATCAAGACCGCCGACTGGATCATCGACCTCGGCCCCGAGGGCGGCGCCGGCGGCGGCCGCGTGGTCGCGCAGGGCACGCCCGAGGAGGTCGCCCAGGTCAAGGCGAGCTACACCGGCCGCTACCTCGCGCCCTACCTCAAGCGCAACGCCGCGCGCGAGAAGCGCCGGGCGTAGCGTCGGCGGATCGACTCGGTCAGTCACTGTGATACAGTAAAACTGTGAAAAACATCTCGGTTTCACTGGACGACGAGACGTATCGGCGGGCCCGTGTGATCGCCGCCCAGCGGGACCCGTCCGTGTCCGCGCTGGTCAAACGCTTCCTGTCCGAGCTCGCGGCCGACGAGACGGAAAGCGAACGGCTGAAGACGCAGGAGCGGTCGTTGCATGAGCAGGTCACCGCGTTTCGGGCCGCTGATCGCGTGAGCCGCGATCGCCTGCACGAGCGCAACGGCGGCTGAGCTGCACTCTCTCGACACCAATATTCTGCTCTACTCGATCAGCCGCGATCGCACCGAAGCGCCGTGCGGCCATGGACCTGAGGCGCCCAAGGTGCGGTCCCACCGCCTTCGTGTCCTTCGTGCCTGCGTGGTTCAGCTTTCTTTGCTGGCGTGCGCGCTGGCCTCTGTCGTGCCCGCCATGGCGGCGGATGCCTGGCCGACGCGGCCGATCCGGTTCGTGATCGGCTTCGCGCCTGGCGGCTCGGCCGACGTGCTGGCGCGCTGGCTCGCCGATCCGGTGTCGCGCAGCCTCGGCCAACCGATCGTGGTTGACAACCGCGCCGGCGCCGGCGGCAACGTCGGCATGGAGATCGTCGCGACGGCGCCCCCCGACGGCTACACGGTCGGCATGGGCTCGGTCGGCGCGCTGATCACCAACCTGGTGCTGATGGGCAAGCAGGTGCCCTATGATCCGCAGACCGACTTCACGCCGATCACCCAGCTCGCCAGCCAGTCGAACGTCGTGTTCGTCAATCCGGCGATGCCGACGCGCACGCTGCCCGAGCTGGTCGACTGGCTGCACGCGCACCCGGGCGAAGGCTACGCGACGCCTGGCGTCGGCACGTCGCCGCACCTGGTCGGCGAGATGCTCAACCGTCGGTTCGATCTCAAGCTCCAGCACGTGCCCTACCGCAGCGGCGCACCCGCGCTCGCCGATCTGCTCGCCGGACAGGTCAAGATCATGGTCGACAACATCACGACGGTGATCCCGCCCTACGCCGCCAAGCGCATTCGCGCGCTCGCCCTGGCGGCACCCGCACGCGTCAGCGTGATGCCCGACGTGCCGACGCTCAACGAGACGTTCGGCGTCAGCGATCTCGACTTCACGAGCTGGCAGGGCCTGCTCGGACCGAAGGGCATGCCCGACGCCGTCGTGCTGCGCCTGGCATCGGCGTTCGCCGCGGCGCTGGCGCTGCCCGACGTCCGCGAGCGCATGATGCGGGTGGGCTCGACGCCGGTCAGCAGCACGCCGGCCGAATTCACCGCGTTCCTGGCGCGTGAGCACGTGCGCTGGACCAAGCTCGCGATCGAGTCCGGCGCGCGGATGGATTGATGCGTTCGGTCCAGCAGCATCTCGCGACGCTCGCGCCCGCGAGCCGCGGCGACGGCGTGATCGAGGTGGGCACGATGGCGAGCGGTGCCGCGATCGCCCTGCCCTACCTCGTGCTGCGCGGCGCGGCCCCCGGACCATGCCTATGGATCAACGGCCAGGTGCACGGCAACGAGCTGAACGGCGTGTTCGCCGCGCTCGACTTCTTCCACGGCCTCGATGCGGCGCGCGTGCGCGGCGCCGTCGTCGTGACGCCGACCGCCAACCCGTCGGCGCTCGACACCCGCCAGCGTCGCACGCCGCTCGACGAGCAGGATCTCGACCAGAGCTTCCCGGGGCGCGCCGGCGGCCTGCCGTCGCAGCGCCTGGCCGCGGCTCTGCTGGAAGCACTGCGCGAGGTCGCCGACCTCGTGATCAGCATGCACTGCGTGGGTCCGCACTCGGCGAGCCGGCCGTACGGCGTCTACAAGCTGCATCCCAACGGCAAGGTCGCGGAGGCCGAGCTGCTCGCGCTGATCGCGCCGTTCCAGCCGATGGTGGCGTGCCACATGAGCGTCGCCGGCGGGAGCGGCGAGCTGCCGGGCGACAACGAGGGCGCGCTCGATTATCAGGTGCTCGCGCTCGGCAAGCCGGCCTTCATGATCGAGCTCGGCAACGGCGCGCGCTGCGAGCCCGCCTTCGTCGCCCAGGCGGTCGCCGGCTTCACCGGCGTGGCGGCGCGCCTCGGCATGATCGAGGCGCCGCGCGGCGATCCGCCGACCGCGGTGCTGAAGGCCGGCAAGCGGCGCCACCTGAGCTGCCGGCACGGCGGCCTGTTCCGCGCCACCTGCGCGCCAGGCGACCGCGTTGCCGCCGGCCAGCCGCTCGGCACGATCGTCGATCTCTACGGCCGCACGCTCGAGACCATCGCGGCCGACGAGCCCGCGCTGGTGATCTCGGTGCGCCAGGAGCCCGTGGTCCATTCGGGCGACCGCTGCGCCTTCGTCGCCACAGACTGCGCGATGGTCGCGCTGACCGCGTAGTCGATCCCGCCGGGGTCGGCGGGTGTAGAGTGCTTCACAACCTGTGGCTGAGCGACGATGCCAGCATGCCCCTCGCTTGGGCGCCTCGCCCGAGCCGCCGCGCGTCGCGACGCGCGCTGTCATGGGGGACGATCGATGCCAAACATCGCAGTCATGAATCAGTCGACGGCTATCGCCGATGCCGACGTCCAGAAAATGCTGCCGGCCTTCAGCCAGCAATGGAATCAGGACCTGGAGCCGATCTGGGGGCTCGAGAACGCGAACTTTGCGTTCGTCCCGAAGAACCAGGCGCCCGCTGCCGGCACGTGGTGGGTGGTGTTCCTCGACAACAGCGACCAGGCCGGGGCGCTCGCCTATCACGACCTCACCAACGAAGGGCTGCCGCTCTCGAAGGTGTTCGTGAAGACGATCCTCGCCGACAAGGCCAGCCTCAGCGTCGGCGCGACCCACGAGATCTGCGAAATGGCGGTGGATCCTTGGCTGAACAGCGCCTACCAGGATCCGCAGGGGGTATTCTGGGCGGGCGAGATCTGCGACCCGGTCGAGGACGACCAGTACGGCTATGAGATCGGCGGCGTGCTGGTCACCGATTTCGTGACGCCGAACTGGTTCGCCCACAAGTTTGCGAAGGGCGCCATCGATCTCAAGGGCCATGCCGCCGGTGAATGCCGCGCAGGCCTCGGGTCTGACTACAAAGGCACGAAGCACACCAAGGCGCTGCGGATGACCTTTGCCAAACGCCAATGGTAAGATTGCCGCGCTGCGCGCGGCCATGGACCTGAGACGCCCGACATGCTGTCGCATCGCCTTCGTGTCCTTCGTGCCTTCGTGGTTCATCGGGCGCGCTGGCCCAAGCGGCATTGGATAGGGTCGAGGACGACGGATGCCACAGCTCAGCGCCAAGAAGCGCGCGCAACTGCGCAACGCCGCCTTTGCGTACGTGGACTCGAAGGGCCGGCGACGCTTGCCCATCCACGACGAGGCGCACGTGCGCAATGCGCTCGCGCGCTTCAGCCAGACGAAATTCGAGGACGATGCCGCACGCGAGCGCGCGCGCAAGAGACTCCTGACCGCGGCCAAGAAGTACGGCATCGTGCCGATCGGGTTCATCACCGGACAGCTTGCGAGCGAACGCCAAGAGGGCGAGTCGAGCGGGCGCGCCGGGGTGGTGCGCGGTCTGCCGAGCGGTCAGGTCACCTTCCTGCTGAGCGACATCGAGGATTCCACCGGTCTGCTCCGCCGGCTGGAGGACGGCTACGCCAAGCTCCTCGATGACATGCGTCGCCTCCTCCGCCGCGCCGTGCAGCGGTCGGGCGGCAAGGAAGTCGACGCGCGCGCGGACGAGCTGTTCGCGGTGTTCAAGCGCGCGTCCGGTGCGCTCGCGGCTGCGCTGGCGATCCAGCGGCGGGTCGGCGCACGATCATGGCCGGCCGGCGCCAAGGTGCGGCTCCGGATCGGCATCCATACCGGTCGTCCCACGCTGACCGACGGCGGCTACGTCGGGCTGGCCGTGCACACGGCGGCCCGCATCTGCTCGGCCGGTCACGGTGGTCAAATCCTGCTCTCGAGCGACGCGGTGCGCGCCGTCGAGGCATCGGCGCCGCGCGACGTCGGCTTTCGCAGCCTCGGCGCTCACCGGCTCCAGGGCCTGCCGGAGCCGCAGCCCCTGTTCCAGCTCGAGGCGCCGGACCTTCCGGGAGACTTCCCGGCACCTCGCACCAAGAAAGCGTCAGTCCGTACTGGCTCGACGATCGGTGCTCGCGGCGCGAACCGCGTGGCTCGAGCACGATCGCGTTCGCAATAGTCGACCCGCGGGTTCAGCCCGCGCGCCGAGATCGGCAGCGACGGGATCGCTGCCAGCGCCGCCTACGCCGCGCGCCGGTCCGACAGCAACCGGTCGAGCTCGGTCGCCAGGCCGGCGCTGATGCCGGTCATCGGCAGGCGCAGCTCGGGCGCGGCGATCAGGCCGCGCCGCCACAGCACGTGCTTGATCGGCGCCGGGTTCGGCTCGGCGAACAGCAGGCGCACGCCGTCGACCAGGCGATCCCACGCCGCGCGCGCCTCGACCAGACGACCGGCACCGACGTGACCGCGCACCGCGGCGAAGCCGGCGGGATCAACATGCGCGGTCGCCAGGATGCCGCCGTCGGCGCCCTGCGCGAGCGCGCCGTAGAACAGCGCGTCGTCGCCGGTCAGCACGGCGAAGCCCGGCGGACGCCGGCGCACGAGGTCGGCGCTCTGCGCGCCATCGGCGCAGCAGTCCTTGACGCCGACGATGTTGGGCAGCGCCGCCAGCCTCAAGAGCGTGTCGTTCGCCATGTTGACGCCGGTGCGATAGGGGATGTTGTAGACCAGCACCGGCCGGTCGGTTGCGCCGGCCAGCGCGGCGAAATGGCGATGCAGCCCATCCTGCGACGGCCGCGAGTAATAGGGGCAGGTGATCAGATAGCCGTCGACCGGCCAGGACGCGGTCGCCGCAAGGCGCTTCGCGAGCCGGCGCGTGTCGCTGCCGCACAGGCCGAGCAGCACCGGCCGGCGGCGCGCCAACGCACCCGCCACGATCTCGACGACGCGCGCGGTCTCGTCGTCATCGAGCACCAGGCCTTCGCCGGTGGTGGCGGCGAGAATGAAACCGTCGATCGGCTGCGCGGCGTAGTGCGCGGCCAGCCGCGCCAGCGAGCGCTCGTCGAGCGCGCCGTCGGCGAACGGCGTGATCAGCGGCAGCCAGATGCCGGCGAACGTCGTGGTGGTCGATGAGGGTTGGTCCATGTCCTGCTCCTCGAATGCGGGCGGCCGATGCGGAGCAGGCGTTGGACAAAAAAATACCCCGTCCGAATCGGCGGGGCCCTGGGTGATCGTGACGGTGCGTGGTCAGCGCAGGCGCAATCCCCCGAGCCCGGCGACACCAGGCTTTCGCGACTTCAGGAGGACGTTACGGCGCATGGCGGGATCCTCGGCTGCCGTCCGGCCGCTGTCAATCGCGGGCTGCGCCCACGGTGCCGTCCGAGCGTGGTCCAGCGACATGAGCAGCCCCTGCTCATGTCACGTCCGGTATGCGATAGCTCCGTCCATGGATCGGCGAGCGATCGACCACGCACCCATGGACGGCGGACGCATGCCCGCTTCGATCGCGGGGGAGGCCCTGATTCGCCCCTGCTGTTGCAGGGCGCGGGCGCGGCGGTAGTGTAGCGGTCGCCATGACGACGCACCCGAGCGCGAACCCGATCCATGTCGTCGGCGGCGGTCTCGCGGGCAGCGAGGCGGCGTGGCAGATCGCCGAGGCGGGGCTGTCGGTCGTCCTGCACGAGATGCGCCCGCTGGTCGCCACCGACGCGCACCAGACCGATGCGCTGGCCGAGCTCGTGTGCTCGAACTCGTTCCGCTCCGACGACGCCGCGCACAACGCGGTCGGCCTGCTGCACGAGGAGATGCGGCGCTGCGGCTCGCTGATCCTCGCCGCGGCCGACGCCGCCAAGCTGCCGGCCGGCGGCGCGCTCGCGGTCGACCGCGACGCCTTCGCGGGCCGCGTCACCGCGGCGCTGACCGCGCACCCGCGCGTCGCGCTGGCGCGCGGCGAGGTCGCCGGCCCGCCGCCGGCCGACTGGCAGAGCGTGATCGTCGCGACCGGCCCCCTCACCTCGCCGGCGCTCGCCGAGGCGCTGCGCGCGCTGACCGGCGAGGACAGCCTCGCCTTCTTCGACGCGATCGCGCCGATCGTCCATCGCGACTCGGTCGATCTCCAGCTGGCCTGGTTCCAGTCGCGCTACGACAAGACCGGACCGGGCGGCGACGGCGCCGATTACATCAACTGTCCGCTCGATCGCGACGGCTACGACGCCTTCGTGCAGGCGTTGCTCGACGGCGACAAGATCGACTTCAAGGAGTGGGAGCGCTCGACGCCCTATTTCGAGGGCTGCCTGCCGATCGAGGTGATGGCGGCGCGTGGCCGCGACACCTTGCGCTACGGCCCGATGAAGCCGGTCGGCCTGACCGATCCGCGCACCGGCCGGCGGCCTTACGCGGTCGTCCAACTGCGCCAGGACAACGCGCTCGGCACGCTCTACAACCTCGTCGGCTTCCAGACCAAGCTGAAGCACGGCGAGCAGACGCGCGTCTTCCGCATGATCCCGGCGCTCGCGCGCGCCGAGTTCGCGCGGCTGGGCGGGCTGCACCGCAACACGTTCATCAACTCGCCCCGACTGCTCGACCCGGCGCTGCGCTTGAAGCGCGAGCCGCGGCTGCGCTTCGCCGGCCAGATCACCGGCGTCGAGGGCTACGTCGAGAGCGCCGCGATCGGGCTTTTGGCGGGTCGCTTCGCGGCCGGCGAGCGGCACGGCGCGGCAGTCGCGCCGCCGCCGGCGACGACCGCCCTGGGCGCGCTGCTCGGCCACATCACCGGCGGCGCCGACGCGGCGACGTTCCAGCCCATGAACGTGAATTTCGGCCTGTTCCCGCCGCTCGAGGCTCCCGTGCGCGGGCGCGACCGCAAGCACGCGCTGACCCGCCGCGCGCTGGCCGATCTCGACAACTGGCTTGCGCCCACCGTCGCGGCCGCCGAATGATGGCGGCACCATGACGACCAGCGCCAACGAGACCGTCGGCCCGACCTCGCGGATCTATTTCTCGCAGCGCCTGCGCCTGCACTACGTCGACTGGGGCAATCCGGGCGCGCCGCCGCTCCTCTTGGTCCATGGCGGCCGCGACCACTGCCGCAACTGGGACTGGGTCGCCGCGCGGCTGCGCCACAAGTGGCACATCATCGCGCCCGACCTGCGCGGTCACGGCGACAGCCAGTGGACGCTCGACGGCGACTACACGATGGTGAACTACGTCTACGACCTGGCGCAGTTGATCCATCAGCAGGAGCTGGCGCCCGTCACCCTGGTGGCGCACTCGCTGGGCGGCAACATCGCGCTGCGCTACACCGGCACGTTCCCGGAAACCGTGCGCAAGCTGGTCGCCATCGAGGGGCTGGGTCCGGCGCCCAAGATCCTCGCCGAGCGCGACCGCATCCCGCCGGCCCAGCGGCTGCGCGGCTGGATCGAGGAGCAGCGCGGGCTCGCCGGCCGCATCACGCGGCGCTACCCGTCGATCGAGGACGCTTTCAAGCGCATGCAGGAGGAGAACAAGCACCTGTCGCCCGAGCAGGCGCGCCACCTCACCCAGCACGGCGTCAACCAGAACGAGGACGGCACCTACTCCTGGAAGTTCGACAACCGGGTGCGCGCGCGACCGCCCTACGACCTGCCGCAGAGCGAGATCGAGGCGCTGTGGGCGGCGATCACCTGCCCGACCCTGCTGGTCTACGGCAAGGAGAGTTGGGCCTCCAATCCGCTCCAGGACGGGCGCGCCCGCCACTTCGGCAACGCGCGCGTCGAGACCTTCGAGCGCGCCGGCCACTGGGTGCACCACGATCGGCTCGACGCCTTCGTCGATCTGCTGGAAGAGTTCCTGTAGGCACCGACCCCAAACGAAGAGGGGCAGCCGAAGCTGCCCCTCTGGTCGTCAAGTCGGGTTCGTCAGGCCGCCTTCAGATTGCACGCCGAGGTCTTGCCCCGCTCCTGCTGCAGGTCGAAGCTGACCTTCTGGCCTTCGCGCAGATTGCCGATGCCGGAACGCTCGACCGCCGAGATGTGCACGAAGACGTCCTTCGAGCCATCGTCGGGCTGGATGAAGCCGAAGCCCTTCTGGGCGTTGAACCACTTGACTGTACCGCTGGACATCAAAGTCCCTCCACAACATGGAAAACACCGCCGCGCCACCGACGCAGCGGATCAAACTTCGGGATGGATGGGACCGGGTCGGCTCTCGGGGAGAGTTGGACGTGGTCACCCCAAAACGAGCTGACGCCGCATAGATGGGCGCGCGGGCGCGTAAGTCAAGTCTCAACGCGCCTCGGCGAGCAGCTTCCATTTGCCGTCGCGCACCTCGGCCATGTAGAGCGTCTTCTTGGTGACGCCGCGGTGATCGGTCGGCGACATGGTGAAGACACCGCCGGCGCCGACCAGGCCTTTGGTCTGCTCGAGCGCGTCGCGCAGCTGCGCCGGCGTCGGCGCCGCGGGCGACCGCTTGATCGCGTCGGCCGCCAGCATCAGGGCATCGTAGGCATGGCCGCCGAAGGCCGAGACCGGCTCTTTGTAGGCCTCGGAATAGGCGGCACGATAGGCCATGGCGACCGGCACCTGGGGATTGTCGGCCGGCAGTTGATCGGCCACCAGGACGGCCGACACGGACAGGCGGATGCCCTCGGCCGCGCCTTGCGCCGCCGCGATGAACCGCGCCGAAGCGACGCCCTGGGTGAAATAGAGCGGCAACCCGGTCATGCCGAGCGCACGGTAATCATGCGCCACGGCGACCATCGACTCCCCGAAGCCGCAATCGAGGATCGCCTGCACGCCCTCGGTCGCCTTGATGGCCTTGAGGTATGGAACGGTGTCCGTCGGCGTGCCGAAGCGGCCGAACGACTGATCGGCCAGGATGCTGACGTGGTACTCGGGCGCCAAGCTGCGCGCGGATCCGCGGCACGCCGAGTCATAATAGCCGTAGCCGCCGATGATCCCGATGCCATGGAGATTGCGGCGCTGCAGATCCTCGAAGACGCGACGGACCGCCATGCGGTCGGAGTGCGGCACCGCGAAGACCCACTTCCGCACGGTGTCCATCAGGGCGAAGCCGGCGGCGAGCGAGATCAGCGGGATCTGCCGGGCCTCGACGAGGTCGAGCACGGGTGCGGTTTCCTGGGTGGTGCTGCCGCCGATCAGCAGCTCGACCTTGTCCTTGTCGATCAACCGCAGGGCCTGGTCGATCGCTTGATCGACGCTGCCGGTGGTGTCGTACACGACCAACTCGAGGTTGCTGCCGTTGAGGCCGCCCGCAGCGTTGATGCGGTCGACGTAAAGCCGCAGCGTCTTGGCCTCGGGATCGCCGAGGAACGACGACGAACCCGTCATCGCGAGGAAGGCGCCGATCCGGATCGGCCCCGCGGCCCGCGCGTCCCCTGTCGTGGCAACCAGTCCGAGGGCCAATGAGATGGCGGCCAGGCCGCGCGTCAAACCGTGCAACATAGGCGTGCTCCGACCGACCAGCCCGATGATCGCCACAGGATGCCGGGATTCCGCCGCGCCGCTTTGACCTAGATCATGTTCGTGCGCGGCTTGGGGCGCCTCAGTAGCGGCCGCGCCAGGCGGCCCAGGCCAGCCGCAGCGACAAGCCGCCGTCGGGCCGACCCAGCGCCGCATCGAACGGATCGTGCCCCGCCGCGGCGAGGCGCTTCAGCGCCCGCTCGGCGAGCAGCGCCGGCAGCAGCGCCGGCAGCGCCTCGCGCGGCACCTGGCGGCGGTGCGTGCGCGCCTTGTCGAGATGATCGGCGGCGCGCAGCGCCAGCACGCGCACGATCTTGACCAGCCGCGGGTCGCCGCGCGCCTCCTTGACTGCGTCCGCGTGCAGGCCCGCCTCGTCGAGCAGGTCCTGCGGCAGATCGACCCGGCCGTGCGCGGCGCGGAACGGCACGGCGAGCAGCAGCCCGGCCAGACCGTGCGCGATCCCGACATGACGCGCCGCGGCGCGCGCGGACGGATGGCCGCCGTCGAGCACGTCGAGCGCGAGCTCGACCAGGGTCGCCGAGGTCTGCGCCGCGTAGTCCTCGAGGGCGGCCAGATCGGCCGGCGGATCGGGCTCGACGTCCTGCTCGCGGCCCGTGATCAACGTCGCGAAACGCGCCGCCGCCAGCCGGCGGCGCTGGATCGTCTCCGCGAGCGGCGTCGCGACGGCGTGGGCGCGCACCTCGCCGTGCTCGAACCCCTCGATCGTCTCGCGCCACCACTGCAGGCGGATGCGGCCGAGCATCGGTTCGCGCACGGTCTCGCGCACCTTGGCGATCTCGAGATTGAAGGCGTAGAGCGCGAACAGGTCGTCGCGCCGCGCCTCGGGCGCGAACAGTGCGGTCAGGAACCGGGCGTGGTCGTAGCGCCGGACCTGCTCGGCGCAATAGGGCAGCCGGGCCTGCGGCATCAAGGCGCCGCCGCCGGCGAAACCGTCCGGCCGGTCTGCCGTTGCGTGAAAGGGAACTCGCGCGCAATCCGGTCAGGAGTTGCAGCCATGCCCGATTCGTCACACGCCATCGGCACATATAACGGCCAGACCCTGCGTGCCGGCTGGCGGCGCTGGCTGATGTCGACCAACCACAAGGACATCGGCACCCTCTATTTGTGCTTCTCGATCGTCGCCGGGCTGATCGGCGGCGCCGTCTCGGTCGCGATGCGCATGGAGCTGCAGGAGCCGGGC
>Ga0335078_10014115_pt1 | contig 11847 bp, 7 predicted proteins | sample Lox_Sample_32_FD_206711 | JGI IMG/M metagenome (GOLD analysis project Ga0335078, IMG submission 206711) | Soil microbial communities from Loxahatchee National Wildlife Refuge, Florida, United States - Lox_Sample_3.2 | ecosystem: Environmental > Terrestrial > Soil > Wetlands | place: USA: Florida... | reverse complement strand
CCAGCCGGCGATGCGGAAGCTCATTCGCGGGCTCTCGTCGTACGAATTCGAAGAAGCGGTGCTCTCGGCATATGACGCCATGCGCGGCGCGGGCGTGCGGGTGGAGGAACTGGCGCGGTTCGGCGTTCCGCCCGGCACCACGCGCGCGGATATCGGCGACACCATGCGGGCCATCCGCCGCCAGCCGCTCGCCAACTGGTCTCTCCTGCAGCGCGAGCAATTGCAGAGCGCCGTGGAGGGCGCGGAATCGATTGTGGGCGCGGTGGGGCCGCTGCGCACACTCCAGGCCGTCGAAGCGTTCGAGTGCAATTTGAACAAGTGCAAGCGCGCGAATAACGCCTATGATCTGCTGTCGAGACTGAAGGATCAGGTCAAGGAGGTGCGGTATTCGCTGATCACGGAGCACTACGAGGCGGAACGCGAAACGCTTCTGGGTGTGCTCGAACGATTCGACCGCACCTACCGCGAGCGCAAGCGCGCCGCCGGCGTGCTCGATTTTTCCGACCTGGAGGAGTTCGCCGTGCGGCTCCTCGAAGACCATGCGGACACGCGCGAACGCGTGCGCGGGCAGTTCGACCACGTCCTGATGGATGAATTTCAGGATACCAACGGGCAACAGGCGCGGCTGATGCGCCTGGTGCGCGCGGCGGGCAATTTCTACGCGGTGGGCGATATCAATCAATCGATCTTCGGCTTCCGCCACGCGGAGCCCGAGGGGTTCGCGCGGTACCAGTCGGAGGTCGCGGGAAGCTGCGGGCGGTTGGTGGAGCTGACCGACAACTTCCGCAGCCGCGCGCAGGTTCTGAGCGCCGTAGAGACCATCGCCAATGGCGCAGCGGGAATCGTCGCGCGGCCGCTGGTGGCGCGGCGGGAGTTCGCAGAACCGCGCCCGGTCTGCGTGGAAGCGGCGGCCGCGGACGATCTCGCGGTGGAAGCGAGGTGGGTTGCCCGGCGCATCGTCGAACTGTCGGGCGAGGGATTCGCCGCGCGCGATTTCGCCGTGCTCGTGCGCAACACGGAAGTGATTCCGGAATTGACCGCGGCCTTCGACCAGGCGGGCATTCCCTACGTGGTGAATCGCGGCAAAGGCTTCTACGATACCCGCGAGGTGAACGACCTGGCGCACCTGCTGCGCGCCATCGCCAACCCGCGCGACGAAATCAGCCTCGCCGCGGTGCTGCGCTCGCCGCTGGTGGGCGCGTCGGACGAGGCTTTGCTGGGTCTGAAGACGATGGGCGAGAATATCGGCGCGCAGTTGATGCGGCTTGCGCCCGATACCGCGGCGGACTTCGACGAGACGGACCGCGGCAAGCTGCTGGCGTTCCGCGACCGCCTGCGCGCGTGGCGGATGCGGCGCGAATACGTCACCTTCGACCGGCTCCTGATGGAAGCCATGGACGATTGCGGCTACCGGCCGGACGCGGGCGCGCGCGGAGCGGCGAACATCGAGAAATTTCTGGCGCTGGCGCGCGAGCGGTCGCGGGGGGAATCGCTGGACGAGTTCGTGGATGAGATTGCCCGCGTGCGCGCGTCCAATCCGCGCGAGCCGGACGCTCCGGTGGACGACGTGGCCGACGCGGTGAAGGTGATGACCGTACATTCCGCCAAGGGGTTGGAATTTCCCGTGGTATTCGTGGCGGCGCTGCACAAAGGCGTGGAATCGAACCCTCCGGTGGTGGCGTTTTCGCGGCGCTATGGGTTGGGCGCGCGCTGGCGCAATCCCGCCAAACGCGAGCGCGAAGATAAGGACGATCTTTTCCAGCACGCGCTGCGCGAGGAATGGCGCGCGCGCGAACAGCAGGAGAGCGATCGCCTGTTGTACGTGGCGATGACGCGCGCCGAAGAGCACCTCGTGCTGAGTTTTTCGGGCCGCAAAAACTGGGCGCGCGACGTGATCGACAGATTGCAACTTCGGTTGGACCAACCGGGCGAACGGGTGGTGGTGCGAACCGCCCCTGACGGCGAGGAATGGAATCTGCGGCTGACGGTGCTGGCGCAAGCGCCGGAGCTGCTGCCCTGGACGACGCGACCGGAGGCCGTGGAATTGCGCGAAGCGGAAATGCTCGATGCCCCCGCGGCGTTCGACCAGCACGACGCCAACGCCACCGTCACGGCGCTGGCGAAATTCGCCGTCTGCCCGCGCCAGTATTTCCTCAGCCACTACGTGGGATTCGAGGGACGCCCGCGCAAGCTCGCGGACCCCGACGCCGATTTGCCGGCCAGCGAACTCGGCACCCAGGTACACGCACTGCTGGCGGGAACAGGTTCCATCGACATGGATGCCGAAGCGGTGCGCCTGGCCGGCGTATTTAACCAGAGCGCGCTGGCGCGGCGGGTGGCGAAAGCTTCGCGGGTGGAGCGCGAGTTCGACTTCCTGATGGCAGTGGAAGACCTGGTAGTCCGCGGGCAGGTGGATTTGTGGTTTTTAGAAGGCGATGAGCTCGTGATTGTCGACTATAAAACCGACGACGTCACGGCGTCGCAAGCGCATCAGCGCGCGCAGGACTACGCGCCGCAGTTGCGTCTCTACGCTATGGCCGTCGAGCGGGTGGCAGCTCGCCCGGTGGATCGCGCCTGGCTGTACTTCCTGCGTCCGAATGTCCCGTTGGAAGTGAATCTCGCGCCTTCGCTGCTCGATTCGCCGGAACAACTGGTGCGCGATTTCCTGGAAGCGCAGTCCACGGGGGAATTCCCGCTGAACGAGGGGGAACGCTGCCAACGCTGCGCGTTTTACAAGGATCTCTGCCCGGCGAAATAGCGCCATCGGCAGTCTGCGGTCACCGCGCGCCGGGCGATCCGAAGCCGGCGACAAGACTACCGCTCTGGCGGTAGCGGCTCAGTATCTGCGTGTCGAGACGCCGCGTAAATTAATGAGCCGGGCGCAGAGGCCACCGCGCAAAGGAGCGGTGTTTTGAGCTTGCTTACTTCCTGCCGCCCCGTACCATTGGCTCCGCGCCGCCGGTGGCCCGTTTCTCCATCTGAAAGAACTGCTGGAACTGTGTTTCGGGCAGCGTGATGGTAATGTTCACGATAGCGTCCTTGGTGCCGATATTGAACGCCTGCGCCACGTTGGCCATTTCCGGATTCTTCTGCGACTGCATTTGCATCAGGTTCACGAAGAACTGTAGCGTGTTGGCGATTTGCGTGGCGTCCGCGGCGTTGTCCGACTGGATGGCGAGCGTCCCGACCACCGAGTTCCCGAACTTTACGCCGCCGGCGATTTGCTGCACCGTCTGCATGACTCCGGCCATCGGATTGCCCATCGGGTTGCCACCCGAGGCGCCCGCGGCCGCGCCGGCCGGAAGCATCGATGCCAGCGGCACCGTGGTGACCACCCATCCATCCTCGTTGGTGCTCCACTGATTCACCTGGGTGAGCACATTCTGGGGTAGGGATGAAGTGGAACCGGAACGGTCGATCGCGGCTTTCACACTGGGGACGTCGCCCGCCGCGACACGGCTGGTACTGATGAACGCAATGCCGGCTTCCTTGTCGGGGGTTTCGATGATGGTCACGCCATTGTAGACTTCCGTGACCGCGCCTTTGGTGGCGGCCAAGGTCGCCAGAGCCGGGTCGAACGTGCCGCGCGCCAGCACCAGGCCGGTCGCCCGAACGCCAGCCGTCGATGTGGCAACCAGCACCTCGTCCACGTCACGGGTGGGATCGAAACCCGTCATCTTGATCAGTTCCTGAAGCTCCGTATCGTTGGACTGTAATTGCGTCAGCAAGTACATCCCGAACGGGGATTTCTTGGCCGAATCCACGTTGGCCCCGGCGATTACCTTGGCGTCGGGCATCACCATGGTGAGCAGTTGGGAATCGGCGGGGGTGGCGGCGAGGACGCCGGCGAATGTCGTAAAAAGAGTCGCGGTAGTGAGGATTCGTGCGTTCATAACATTCAGGACGAGGGTCCTTCTCCTTTGTTAGCAGCCGGGTTTGTCGGGCGGGATCGGTACCTGATCGACCACCTCGATGCCGAAGCCCTCGAGGGCGACGATCTTTCGGGGGTGGTTGGTGAGCAGGCGGATGGTGTGCAGGCCCAGGTCGGACAAAATCTGCGCGCCCAGACCGTGTTCGTGCTGCAACTGGCGCTGCCCGGCCGCCTCCTTATAATGCAGGAACTCGCGGGTGTGGTCGATGCGCAGACCGGCGCCGGTGCCGTGCAGGTAAACCAGGACGCCCGCGCCCTCCTCGGCGATGCGGCGCAGGGAGCGCTCCACCAGGCGGTGGCAGTCGCAATCTTTGGAGCCGAAAACGTCGCCATACAGACAGCGGGAATGCATGCGCACCAGGACGCGTTCCGCGCCGGTCACTTCGCCGTGAACCAGCACCATGTGGTGTTCGGGATTGAGATCGCTGGCGTAGGTGACGGTGCGGAACTCGCCCGCGTCGTTGCGGAGGGTCCCTTCGGCGATACGGCGGATGAACTTCTCATGCTTCATGCGGTGGCGGATGATCTCGGCGACGGAGACCATCTTCATGTTGTGGCGCGCACAGAATTCCACCAACTGCGGGACGCGGGCCATGGTGCCATCCTCGTTCATGATTTCGCAGATGACGCCCGCGGGGGTGAGCCCGGCGAGGCGGGCGAGATCGACCGCGCCCTCGGTCTGGCCGGCGCGCACCAGCACGCCGCCTTCGCGGGCGCGGAGCGGGAAAACGTGGCCGGGACGGGCGAGATCGGAGGGCCGGCAGGCGGGGTCGATCGCGGTGAGAATGGTGCGCGTGCGGTCGGCCGCGGAAATTCCCGTAGTGACACCGTCGCGGGCGTCAATGGCCTCGGTGAAGGCGGTGCCGAACGTCGAAGTATTGTGCGGGCTCATGAGCGGAAGGCGCAGGTAGTCGCAGCGTTCGGCCGTGAGCGCCAGGCAAATGAGTCCGCGGCCGTGGGTGGCCATGAAATTGATGATCTCGGGCGTGACCTTTTCGGCCGCGATGGTGAGGTCGCCTTCATTTTCGCGGTCCTCGTCGTCGACGACGATCAGCATGCGGCCGGCGCGGATCTCCTCGATGGCTTCCGGTACCGGGACGAAGGGCATGATTCATTGTATCGGGGAGGACGGGATAAAGCTCAATCGAACGGCCTTCTGGGTACTCTGGCCCGATGCCGAAACTCAGCCACGGAATTCAAACCAGTGACCGGCAGGACATCGGGCGTCCTTGCGGCGTTGCGTGAACGATTGGGTTGCGCGGGTGCCGACTGTCGCCCCCGGCATGCTGTATGTGCCAGCTATCTACATATCGCGCCCAGCCGCGGAGAGCGGGGAAATTTTCGAGAACCTGGGAATGCGGATAGCCGCAAATTCCTTGGGGCTCGCCGCACGGATGCCAGGCGCCGGAAACCGAACCACGTTGCGATGAGGTCGCGTACCTCGTCAGCCTGGCGGTGAAACACCGCGCGGCGTCGTTCCCAAGTCCGCGGCTGAGACGAGCAAGTCCGGTTCCAGAATCATGGCGAGCGACCGCGCCGCGCTCCGTTCCGCGCATCGGTGTACGAGTTGGCTTCCGGGAGCGAGAAGACCGGTCCCGACGTCTTTGATCCGGTCGGGCGCGATGTTCTCGACAGCCACCGCGCGATCGGCGGAAACGGCAAAGGCGTTCCGCCCCACCATGATCACCACCGCGAGTTCCTTCACCGTGTCCCGCATGAGTTCCTTGAATTCCTGGAAGATCGCAATCATTTGCCGCAAAACGCCATTGCGGGCCTGCCCGATCCGCATTTTCGCTTCTTGACTGTTGCCGTTACGGATCCGTTCGCCCACCTCGGACGCGAGGGCGTGTATCTGGCCGTGCGGCTTCTCGAATGTCCGAAGCAGCGCTGTGATCCATGGCGAGGTGGATCGGTAGGAGTCGTACCACCGGCCGAAAGCGCACTGGTGCGGATCGGTCGCCAGGCGGAACTCGCTGCCCTCCACCACCGACCTCTCCAGCTCGTCGATCCAATTGCGATGATCCTGCTCGCGCTGCCTCATCAAGGCGAAAAAGTCCTGTAATTCCTCCGGCACCGATTGCCAGCCGAACTGCTTGCGCAAGTCGATGAGCGGAATGATGCGGCCGCGAAGATTGATGACTCCGCGGTGCTGCGGCCGGCAGAGCGGGACGGCCGTGACGTCGGGCATGACCAGGATCTCCCGCACGTGCGCGGCCGGCAAGGCAAACTCGTGTCCACGGACTTCAATCACTACCCAGGTATTCGCGCTCGAGTGTTGTGCCACCACGGTTCAGCGCTACCACGCGCATGATCTCTTATCGTCCGAAAGCCGCGCCCCATGACCTCCGCAGCCTGCTCACCCAGCCGCCGGCTTGCGAAAGACCGCCGCCCGTAACGGCACGACCGGCACCGCCAACCCGGCCAGCGATTCCGAGTGGCTGATGAAGAGGTACCCTCCTGGCACAAGATAGCGGCAGACCTTGTTGAGCACCGCTTCCTGCGTTGGCTTGTCGAAATAGATCAGCACATTGCGGAAGAAGATGGCCTCGAACCGGTCCCGGATGCAATAGTCGCTCTGCATGAAGTTCAGGCGATGAAAGCTGACCAGTTGGCGCAATTCCGGACGGATGCGGAGCACCCCGCGGGACCGGTCCTTGCTCCGCAGGAAGTATTTCCGGCGAAGCCAGGGCGCGACCGCTTCCGCCGCCGATTCCTCGTAGATGCCCGACCGGGCGTGCTGCAATACCCGCGTCGAAACATCGGTAGCCAGTATGTCGAATGCAAATCCCGGCCGCTGCTCCGCGTACTCGCTCAGGATCATAGCCAGGGTATAGGGCTCTTCGCCCGAGGAGCAACCCGCGGACCACACCCGCACGCGCGCCGCCGCCAGCCTGGGAAGCGCTGTCTCCGTCAAAAAGTCGAAATGCTCCGGCTCGCGAAAAAAGTCCGTCTTGTTGGTTGTGATGGCATCGATCAGGCGCCAGCGCTCTTCGTCGCTATTGGCGCCCGTGAAGACCTGGTCGAGATATGTCTCAATCGAGTCGCAGCCCAACTCGCGCACGCGCCGCAGGAGGCGGCTCTTCACCATGGCGATCTTGGATTCCGGCATCTTGATCCCCAGCTCCGCCGTGACGAAATGCGCCAGCCGCGAAAAGCCGGACGACGTGAGGCGCAGTTCGTCGTAAACGCAGTCTGGTTGGGCCATGTGCATCCGGCGTTGCGAGACCGAAGGGGCCGGTACTCACCTCTGCCGCCCCGGACCGCTATGCGGCGTCGGCCGCGCCCACCGCCGCCAGTTCTTCGGAGGAGAACACCGCATTGACGTCGAGAATGATGACGAACTCTTCGCCCCGCCGTCCCATGCCCTGAATGAACTCGCTGCGCCAGCGCATGGCGATGCGGGGAGGCGGGTCGATGTTGGCAGGGTCGAGCTCGATCACCTCGTGGACGCTGTCCGCAATGCCGCCGAGCACCACGACTTCTCCGTCGAGTTCCAGTTCCATGACGATGATCCGGGTGTGCAGGGTGTCTTCGCCGCGCGCCAGGCCGAAGCGAAGCCGGAGATCCACCACGGGAATGGCTTTGCCGCGAACATTCACCAGCCCGCGCATGTATTCGGGCGCCGCCGGCACTCTCGTAATGCGCGATTTCTCCAGAACTTCACGCACCTGGTTGACGTTGACGGCGAACAGCTCATCCCCCAGTTTGAACGTCATATATTGGCTGGTCTCGGTAATCATCGTGTTTCATCCTTGGAGCTATCTCTCATACGCCGTGAACTCCCGATCGCGGGAATCCGCCCCGCCCTTATTCGCCCCCAATTCGATGTGTGCGCCCTCGGACTGAATGGCGCTTTTCAGTTTTGCCAGTCCGCCTGCCGCTGGCCGCTTGCCGGCGCCCGCCCGTTGGGGCAACTGACCGCCGCGCGCGGTTCCGGATGTCTTGTTGGTTGGCGCCGCCGGCGCGGCTTGGCCGTCTTCGGTCTGGAAGAACGCCACCGCGGACTGAAGCACTTCCGACTGCGCGGACAGGGTTTCCGCCGTGGAAGACATTTCCTCGGCGGCAGCCGCGTTCTGCTGGATCACCTGGTCCAGTTGCTGGATTGCCTTGTTGACCTGGTTCGCCCCCGTGCTCTGCTCGGCGCTGGCGGCGGCGATTTCCCGGACCAATTCCGCGGTCTTCTGGATATCCGGCACGAGCTTCGCCAGCAGTTGGCCGGCGCCATCGGCCGTGCGCACGCCATCGGCCGTGAGACGGCTGATCTCGGCGGCGGCGGTCTGGCTGCGTTCGGCCAGTTTGCGCACCTCCGAGGCTACTACCGCGAAGCCCTTCCCATGCTCGCCGGCGCGCGCCGCTTCCACCGCGGCGTTCAGCGCCAACAGGTCAGTCTTGCGGGCGATTTCCTCGATGATGCTGATTTTCTCGGCGACCTGCTTCATGGCCGCGACCGTTCGAATTACGGCATCGCCCCCCGATTTGGCGTCCTCCGCGGCTTTCGACGCGATCTTATCGGTTTGCCTGGCGTTGTCGGCGTTCTGTTGCACGCTGGCGGCCATTTGCTCCATGGAGGAAGTCGTCTCCTCGGCGGCAGCCGCCTGCTCCGATGCGCCTTGGGAAAGCTGCTGCGCGGTGGAGCTCATCTCCTCGCTTCCCGTGGATACGTTGGCCGCGCCGCCGGCCACCTCGATGACGGTCTTGCGCAGGGTCTTCACCATGCCATCGAGCGCCCGCATGAGATTGTCGCCGGAGCTGCGCTCGTGGACGTCCACCGTCAGGTTGCCGCGCGCGATCTCCTCCGCCGTGGCCGTGACCGTCCGCGTGGCTTCGATCAGCGTGTTCAGATTGTCTTTGATGGTGTTGAAGTCCCCCCGGTAGGCTTCCGTGATCTTCGGCGGAATTTCCCCCTTGCTGATGCGGTCCACGTACTGGGCCGCCAACTGCAACGGCTCGATCACCGCGTCCAGCACCACATTGACGCCCTCCACCAGCATGCGGTAGTTGCCTTCGAAGGCGCCCACGTTGCCGCGTTCCGCCAGCTTGCCCTCGCGCGCCGAGTTCACCAGCCGCTGGATCTCGTTGGACACGCGAATCTCCTCGCCGGTGTCGTAAATGACTTCCACCACGCCCACGATCTGGTGACGGTCGTCGTAGCGCGGCGCGGCAATCACGCGTACGGGCACATCGCGCCCCTGGATTTTGGGAAGGGCCTCGCCGGCGCAGGTTTTTCCCAGGTGCACCGCTTGGGAAGCGGCGCAGGTACCGGCGCGGCAGGCGGGGTTATCGAACAGGTCCCAGAACTTGAGCCCGATGCAGGTTTCCACGGCACGCCCGGCGGCATCGGCCGCCGTCTTGTTGAGGTCCACGATGGTGTGGTCCCGGTCCATCACCACCACCGGGGTTGGCACCAGATCGAACATCGCCGACCGATGGTTGTGGTTTTTGGAGCGCGCCTGGCGGCGGCCCGTCGTCTTGTTTTTCTTTCCTGCCGTGCGGGTCTGGGTCATTTTCGCTTTCATATTGTGTGCCTTCACTCGGATCTCATTGCTAGCGCTGCGTTTCGTACGTGGTGAACTCCTGGTCGCGGGAATCTGCGCCGCCATCGCCGGGTCCCAATTCGATGTGTGCGCTCCGGGGCTGAATGGCGTTTTGCAGTTTTGCCAGCCCGCTTGCCGGCGCGCGCTTGCCGCCGGCCACCCGGGGAATGGACTGGTTCGGGCTGGAGCGCGCCGCCGCCGGCCCCCGAACCGATTTCGCCACCGCCCTCTGGCCATCCTCGAGCCGGAAGAACGCCACCGCGGATTGCAGCACTTCCGCCTGGCTGGACAGTTCTTCGGCCGAGGACGACATTTCCTCGGCGGCCGCGGCGTTCTGCTGGATCACCTGGTCGAGTTGCTGGATCGCCTTGTTGACCTGCCCCGCCCCCGTGCTCTGCTCGCCGCTGGCGGCGGCGATTTCCCGGACCAGTTCCGCCGTCTTCTGAATATCCGGCACGAGCTTCGCCAACAGTTGGCCGGCGCCTTCGGCCGTGCGCACGCCATCGGCCGTGAGACGGCTGATCTCGGCGGCGGCGGTCTGGCTGCGTTCGGCCAGCTTGCGCACTTCCGAGGCCACAACCGCGAAACCTTTCCCATGCTCGCCGGCGCGGGCCGCTTCCACCGCGGCGTTCAGTGCCAACAGATCCGTCTTGCGGGCGATCTCTTCGATGATGCTGATTTTCTGGGCGACTTCCGTCATGGCGCTTACGGTGCGGGAAACCGCCTCGCCGCTCGACTTGGCATCCTGCGCCGCCAGAGAGGCGATTTTGTCCGTTTGCCGGGCGTTGTCGGCGTTCTGTTGAACGCTGGCGGCCATTTCCTCCATGGAAGAAGTGGTCTGTTCGGCGGAGGCCGCCTGCTCGGACGCGCCCTGGGAAAGCTGCTGAGCGGTCGAACTCATCTCCTCGCTTCCGGTGGACACGTTGGCCGCCGCGCTGGAAACTTCCAGGACCGTCTGGCGCAAATTCTCCACCATCCGGCTCAAGGCGTGCCCCAGGGCGTCCTTGTCGGACTTACGCTTCACTTGAACGGTAAGATCTCCTTCCGCGATCTTGTCGGCCATGTGGGCCGTGGCCTGGAGTCCCTTCACCATGCCATCGAGCGCCCGCATGAGATTGTCGCCCGAGCTGCGCTCGCGCACTTCCACCGTCAGGTTGCCGCGCGCGATCTCTTCCGCCGTGGCCGTGACCGTCCGGGTGGCTTCGATCAGGGTGTTCAGATTGTCTTTGATGGTGTTGAAGTCTCCCTGGTAGGCTTCCGTGATCTGCGGCGGAATCTCCCCCTTGCTGAGCCGGTCCACGTACCGGGCCGCCAACTGCAACGGCTCGATCACCGCGTCCAGCACTACGTTGACACCCTCCACCAGCATGCGGTAGTTGCCCTCGAAGGCGCCCACGTTGCCGCGTTCCGCCAGTTTGCCCTCGCGCGCCGAGTTCACCAGCCGCCGGATCTCGTTGGAAACGCGAATCTCCTCGCCGGTGTCGTAAATGACTTCCACCACGCCCACGATCTGGTGGCGGTCGTCGTAGCGCGGCGCGGCAATCACGCGCACGGGCACCTCGCGCCCCTGGATCTTGGGAAGGGCCTCGCCGGCGCAGGGTTTTCCTAACCGCACCGCTTGGGAAGCGGCGCAGGTACCGGCGCGGCAGGCGGGGTTATCGAACAGGTCCCAGAACTTGAGCCCGGTGCAGGCTTCCACGGGGCGGCCGGCAACGTCGGCCGCCGCTTTGTTGAGGTCCACGATGGTGTGGTCCCGGTCCATCACCACCACCGGGGTTGGAACCAGATCGAACATTGCCGCCCGCTCGACCTTAGCTCTGCGGCGTTCACCAAATCTCCAAAACTTCATTTCTCCAGCTTCCTTTACGATTCGTCCCGATCGCCGCCGGTGGCGCCTTCCTACAGACTTGCGGAGTCACACGCCACAGTCGGAGCGGGCGCTAGAGTACTAATCGGCCGCCAAAGGAGATTCTTGAGCGTGAGGGCATCGCCTCGCAGCTTGTGGAAAAGGACGAGAACCGCTTGCTCGCGCGCGCAGCCCAGAATAGCGCCTACGGAGCCGCCGCAACGCATTACTATTCTGAGACCGCACGAGACCCGGGCCGGCTTCCTTTACGATTCGTCCCGATCGCCGCCGTTGGCGCCTTCCTACAGACTTGCGGAGTCACACGCCTCAGTCGGAGCGGATTCTTGAGCGTCAGGGCATCGCGTCGCAGGTCATGGAAAAGGACGCGAACCGCTTGCTCGCGGCGCGGCCCAGAATAGCGCCTGCGTACGGAACCGCCTCAACGCCTCTGAGACCGCACGAGACCCGGGCTGGCCGCGCGACCCGCAGCGGCACTCGTGTCGATGCTCTTTCACGCCGGCCACGGAACGCGTCCG
>Ga0335078_10014114_pt1 | contig 11847 bp, 9 predicted proteins | sample Lox_Sample_32_FD_206711 | JGI IMG/M metagenome (GOLD analysis project Ga0335078, IMG submission 206711) | Soil microbial communities from Loxahatchee National Wildlife Refuge, Florida, United States - Lox_Sample_3.2 | ecosystem: Environmental > Terrestrial > Soil > Wetlands | place: USA: Florida... | reverse complement strand
GGAGGGAATTTTGGCGTCGAGTTCCATATGGGCTCCCTTATTTCAGCTTCAACACGCCGAAGAGCACCGAGAGGGGAATGGAAATATTGCCCAAAGCGATGAACCAGGCGAAGGCGGCCGCGAACCTTTTCAGGATGGGAGTGTAGCGCGGGTGGTTGATTCCCAGAGACTGGAACATGCTCCAGAGACCGTGGTAGAGGTGCAGGCAGAGCAGCGCCATGGCGAAGATATAGAAGAGCGCCACGGCGGGATGCTGGAATCCGGCGATCACGTTGGTGCGCACGTCCATTTCGCCGCCCGGCAGAGAGTGCAGCGGCAGAGCGCCGATGCTACCCGTGGTGAGGTGCAGGATGTGGAAGATAACGAAGGCGGCGATGATGGGGCCGCTCCACACCATCGTGCGGGCGGCGTAGCTGGTGGGTATGTCATTCTTCTTCACGTAGCCTTGCGGCCGCGCCCGCTGTTTCAGGAGCCACAATTGCGTGGCCGCGGTGATATGCAGCACCACGGAGGCCAGCAGCAGGATGCGCACCCCCCATAGCAGCACGCCGTGGGAATGCAGGAAGCGGGCGTAGTTGTTAATCTGTTCGGGGTTGGGCGAATAGATCTGGAGATTGCCGATCAAGTGGCCGAGCACGTAGCCGAACAGAATGACGCCGGTAACTGCCATCACCGCCTTCTTGCCGATGGTGGCGTCGTAGAAGCCGATGGAGCGATTCAATTCGCTGGAAGTCGCAATGGCACTCATGAGTGGCCTCTGATAGTGCGAAGGAACATTCCAGTATAAACTGGTGCGAATCGCTGTTGGCGGAGGCCTTACGAACGGGATCGGCGCAGCGCGTGCCCGCTGAGGACGGCAACACCGATGAGCAGCAGGCCGATGGTTCCCGGTTCCGGTGTCTGGATGATGGCGAGGGACATCACCCGGGCGCCCATGCTCCGCAAGCCGCCACAGGTGGTCAGCGAAGCGCTGAAGTCGTTGGCGAGGGTTGTACCGGGGTACCCGAACGTGACGTTGGCGCCGATGTTTTCGAGCTCGATTACAACGTTGCGGCTGCCGCTGGACAGCGGAGCTCCGGCAGATAGCAGATCGATGGGACCGGAGTAAAAACCGCCGTTGCGCGATCCGGGCACTAAGACTATGTTGCCGTCCGGCAAGCCCAGGCGCGCGGCATTAGTGTCGAACAGGGGCACGGAGCCGTGTTGGGATTCAAGCGTGCCGCTGAACAGAATGCCCGGCACATACACGCCGGAAGTTCCGGGAACGGGCGATGTGGCTCCATCAAGAGGTAGCGTTCCCAGCATCATTTGGATGTCGCCGCCGGAAGGGTCATTCACCGAGAGGCCGACAAGCAGTATGTCCCCGCTTGTCAGCGTCACCTGTGAATCGTTGGTGACAATGCCTGCATTCACTGCCGCCGGAGCGAGGGCCGCGGCAAGAATGGCGGGCAGCAGGAATCGTGCCTTCGTTTTGTTCATGACTTACAAGCCAATAGTAGCCTGCGGCGTGTGAAAAGTGGCTGGTATGGAAGTACCGGTACCGTGCTGCCAGTAACAGGACAAAAACCCCGCAAATCCGATTTAGCTGCGGGCCTCCGGCGTGTTGAGGGTCATTGGCATGGAGCGCAGGCGCTTGCCGCTTAGATGGAAGACAGCGTTCGAGATAGCGGGCGCGATGCCCACGATGGGCGTTTCACCGGCACCGGCGGAAGGCATGTCCGGCCGGTCGACGAGTACTACTTCCACGTCCGGAATGTCGCTGAAGCGTGGCACGCGGTAGCGCGAAAAGCGCGGATTCAGGATCTGCCCGTCACTGAATCGGATCTCTTCGAACAGCGCGCCGCCCAGGCCCATGGAGATGGCCCCCTGGATCTGGTTCTTCAGGTTATCGGGGTTGACGACGGCGCCGCAATCAAACGCCTGCACCACGCGCAGCACGCGGATGCGGGAGTCTTCCAAGGCTACCTGCGCGCACGTGGCGATATAGCCGTTCTTTTCGAAGCCGCAGGCCATGCCCACGCCTTTGCCCTTGCCCCATCCGAAGCGTTCGGTGGCCGCGTGGACGACGGCGCGTAGCCGTTCATCCTGGATGTTTTTCAGGCGGAATTCAAGCGGGTCCATGTGGAGCGCGGCGGCCAGCTCGTCAATGTGCACCTCGCGCGCAAAATGGTTGGCGGTAGCCGCCAAAGCGCGATAGGAACCCTGCCGCAGCGGCGCTTGTGCGGGGTGGAATATGGTGCGCTGGTTGGGGATGTTGTACAAGCTGCGGATGGCGGACCCGCCGGAATTGTAATTGTGGAAGTCCCACGCTGTGATGGCGCCGTCGCGGCGGGCTCCGCTCGAGACTTCAATCACTCCGGCGGGGCGGAAATAGGCCCAGGTGAACTCTTCTTCGCGGGTCCAGACCAGCTTTACCGGTTTGCCGGCCGTTTTGGCCAGGCGCGCGGCTTCCACGGCGCATTCGCCGGTGTGCTTGCCACCGTACGCCGACCCTGTATCGGGCACCTTCACGTGCACGCGCTCTTCGGGGATGCCGAAGGCTTCGGCGAGTTGGCTCCGCACGCGGAAGGGGCACTGCGTGCCGGTCCATACCGTGAGCTTGCCTTCCTCCCACTCCGCCAGAGCCGCACGCGGTTCGAGAGGCGCGTGAGCGATGTAGGCGACCGTGTAGGCAGCTTGCAGCTTGACGTCGGCAGCCGACAGCGCGGCATCCACCGCTCCGTCGGTGTCGCCCTCTCCGTTCGATGCGGTTTTCTTTAAGTGCTCGTAGAGCGCAGCGCCGGAGGAAACCGGGGCCGGCTCGCGCTTCCATTCGGCTTTCAGCCGTGCAAGCGCGTCCGCTGCGGCTTGTGGGTCGGGCGCAGCCACGCCTGCGAATTCCCCTTCGTGGACCACGGTCACACCCGCCATGCTGGGCGCCTCCAGCTTGGCCAGGGTTGCGCCGAAGGCCGGCGGCCGCAATATGCGCCCGTGCAGCATGCCGGGCCGCACCAGGTCGGGCGTGTATTTGTGTTTTCCGGTCACGAAATCGCGCCCGTGCAGCTTGGGCACGGACTGGCCCTTGGGGCGCGCTACGGCTTCATCTTGCGCAATGGTCCGCGTGAGCCGCCGGCCTTTGGTTAGTTCGCCGAAGCCGATCGATTGGCCGCCACCGGCGCACGTGATTTTGCCGTCCGCGATGGCCAACTTCCCGCGCTCGACCTTCCACTTTTCCGCGGCCAGATCGAGGAGCGCCTCGCGCGCGGTAGCCGCGGCGCGCCGGATCTGCGGCGCCATGGTGGGGGTGGTGCGGCTGCCGAACGTGCCCATATCGTAGGGCGTCAGGGCCGTGTCGGCCATCACCAGGTTGATCGATCCGATGCCGCAGTGTAGCTCTTCCGCGGCGGCCTGGCTCAGCGACGTGCGGATGTTCTGGCCGACCTCGGCTTTGCCTGTGTAGACGGTAACGACGCCGTTTTCTCCGACGTGCAGCCAGGCTTCGAGATCTTGCGGGAGAGATTCAAAGCGCCGGAAGCCGCGGCGTTCTTGCGCGCCGGCCGAGAAGACGATCAGCAGCCCGCCGCCCAGCAGGCCGAGAAAATCGCGGCGGCCGACCTCGAAATGATACGCGGGCGGCGCGGTGAGTTCGTAGCGTTCGGGTTCCAGCTCGGTGACATCAGGCATGGGATTTGGCCGCCCTTTCAATGGCCGCGATAATGCGGAGGTAAGTGCCGCAGCGGCAGATATTGCCGTTCATGTGGCGGACGATCTGTTCGCGGCTGGGGTTGGGATTCTCCTTCAAGAGCGCCACGCCGGAAACGATCATGCCGGAGGTGCAGTAGCCGCATTGCATGGCGCCCTCCGCGAGGAACGCATCCTGCAGCGGATGGTGGATGCCCTCGATGGTGGTCACCCGTTTGCCCGCGGCGGCCCGCACGGGGAAGATGCAGGAACGCACGGGCTGACCCTCGAGCAGCACGGTGCAGGCTCCGCACTGGCCTTCGCCGCAGCCGTACTTGGCGCCGGTGAGGCCGAGCTGATCGCGAAGCACGCTCAACAGCGGCGTGTCCGGGGCGGTGTCGACGGAGCGGCGGGCGCCGTTTACGATGATTTCGGTGACCCTGGCCATAGGACCATTGTGCCACCGCCGGCGGCTAGTGGCCCGGATTACTCTCGCACCACCGTGATGGCCCGCCAGGCGGAGTCCCCCGCGGCGTCATACGCCTTCACGATGATGGTGTTGTCACCGACCAATAACGAAATGCTGGAAATGGTCCACGACGTTGTGCCGGTTGCCGTACCGGATCCGCCTGTCGAGTTCGACCATGCGACGGATGTCACGCTTGCCGAAGCCGTGCCGCTCAGCGAGATGCTTTCGCTGGATGTCGCGACGATGCTCATGGCGGGCGTGGTGATCGTCAGTGAAGGGGCTCCGGTAGCCGGCGGTGTTGGTGTGGGTGCCGGCGTGGGGCTCGGAGCCGGTGTCGGTGTTGGCTCAGGGCTGGGCGCGGTCTGCTCGGTCACGGCAATCGCCGAAGCGATGGAATCGCCTGCCCCATCCGTCACCTGGACGGTGATTGTGTTCACGCCCGAGGCCAGGGGCACAGCGGCAACCGACCAGTTCGCCGATCCGTCCGCGATGCCGGATCCACCCTGGTCGTTGCTCCAGGTAACCTGCAGATCGCCGGTGCCGCCGCCGGCCGTTCCGGACATCGCAATAGACGAGGCCGTAGTGGTGATGGTGGCTGATGCCGGGTTCGTGATGGTGAGACTCAGAGGCTCGACTGGCAGCGAAGGCGACGGAGTGATCGGCGGCGCGGAAGCATCCGGACTCCCGTATAATGCCTGCACGCCGGCGATGTCATCGCTCGAGAGGCCTGCACCGGAATGGTAATACGGGTACATGATGCTGTTCGGGTCATCCGAGTGGCCCAATCCCAACGCGTGCCCGATCTCATGCAGGGCTACCGTGTACAGATCGACATCTGAGCCGATGTGCCAATCCTGATCTTCGTTGAAGTGCATGTCTCCCGCGATTGGTTCGGGATCAGGAGGAGCCGGGAAAAAGGTGTGCGCCAGCACCGGACTACCTGGCTCGAACGGGTAGGCGTCGCCGTGCATGCCCTCCGCGAACATGATGGATACGGTCTGGTTCGCGGAGGCGGCGCTGCCTGGAACAAACTGAATGTTTGCGTACTTGGCCCATTCCTGCAAGGCCCGGACGATTTCCGATTGAGCCGCGGCTACCGGCAGCTTGGCGCTCATCTGCGTGAAGACATATTGCAGTTGAATTACACTGCCCGTCCCAGCACCGGGCCATCCACTACTCACCAGGACATATTGCCCGACCGGGCCGGCGATCATCTCCGCGCCTCCGCAAGCGATCACATGGTTGCCTTCGATCAGATCGTTCGAGGCGGGAAAGACGTACGCCACTTCGTCAAATCCGGCGATCCTGGTGAGCTCATCGAAGGTCGCGACGACCAGCACGTGGTTGGGCAGCAGGTCCGGATGATTCAGGATCTGCACATTCTCGCCGCGCAGTAACTGGAGGGCGCGCCGCCGGTTCACGTCCGGATGAAACTCGACAACCACCGCGGCGGGGCCGTCCGCCGTTTGGGCGAGAAGCGGGCTGATCTTGTCCTGCGCAAGCAGCGGCCCGGCCCACTCGACCGGCAGTCCGGCAAGAAAGAAGGGCTGATCGGAAGAAACGGCGATGCCGCCGTCCGGCACTGATCCAACCACGCGTACGCCGCGCCGCTGTAGTTCCCACAAGTCTTCCATAGTGGGCTCTGCAGAAAACTGCACCAGCAGGTGTCCGGGGCCGTAAGCGGGGCTTACCAATACTTCCGTCGCCGGGTAACTGGCGGGCGTGATATCCCGCGTTTTGAGATGCAGGGGTCCGGTGGCCCAGCCGCGTCCGGCGGATACGCATAAGGTCATCCAGACAGCCGCAATAGGGTAGATCACTTTCCGTGTCATGGCATACCTACCTAATCTAACGGCGGGTTCTGAGAAAAACTCCAGATCTCTGCCACCCCTTAAGGGAATATGCAGGTTTGGCTCAGGAGTATCCCCATCGTTCTGGGTGTGCTCGGACTGGCAGGCGTGCCTGCCCTGGGCGCCTCGCAGCCGGTTTACCAACTCACCACGGTGGCAGGCAGCGATCTGGTGGGTGATGGCGGCGCGGCCACGTCCGCCGAGCTGGCCCAACCGGAAGGGATGGCGTTCGACTCCAGCGGCAACCTGTACATCGCCGACGCGGCTGATCACCGCGTACGCAAGGTGGCGCCCGACGGCACCATCAGCACAATCGCCGGCAACGGACATCCGGGCTTCAGCGGCGACGGCGGTCCCGCCACCGTGGCGCAACTGGACCAGCCGTACGACGTGGCGATCGACCCGGCCGGCAATATCTACATTGCGGATTACGGCAACCAGCGCGTGCGGCGCATCGGCACGGATGGAAACATCACGACCGTGGCGGGCGGGGGGCAGAGCGGCAACGGCGACGGCGGTCCAGCCACGTCGGCCATGCTGCTGGGTCCTCGGAACCTGGCCTTGGATGCAGCCGGTAACCTGTATATCTCGGAGTTCGACGGCCATCGCGTGCGTGAGGTGTCGCCGGCCGGCGTGATCAGTACTGTGGCGGGGACCGGCATTGCGGGATTTAGCGGCGACGGGGGTCGGGCTGCATCTGCCCAGTTAGCTTTTCCGGCCGGCCTGGCGTTCGACGGGTCGGGCAACCTGTACATCGCGGACACGGTGAATGTGCGTGTCCGCAAGCTGGCGGCTGGGACCGGTGTCATCAGCACGGTCTGCGATCAGCAGAGTTTCGGCATGCCAAACATTCAGCTCTCCGGCCTGGCGGCCGATGCGGCCGGCGATCTCTACATACCGGAGAGCGGCAATGCGTTTGTCTGGCTGCTGGCGCCCTCGGGGGCGCTGACTCGCGTGGCGGGAGCACCGGGCAGTAACGTTTACTCCGGCGACGGGCAGCCCGCTTTGCAAACCGCACTCACCAAGCCCGTGGCGGTTGCGCTGGACGCCGCGGGTGATTTGTACATCTCCGAGTCACGGCGCGTGCGCTTCGTGGCCGCGGCCACGGGCATCATCGCGACCATCGCCGGCGACGGCACGTTTGGTTTTGCCGGCGATGGCGGCAGCGCATTAACAGCCGTTCTGAACACGCCCACCGGGCTGGCGTTCAGCGGCGGATCGCTCTACATCGCGGACCAGGGTAATGGGCGCGTGCGCCAACTCGCGGCGGACGGAACCATCACGACCGTCGCCGGAGGCGGAACGGCAGGGCTGGGCGATGGTCTCTTGGCCACCAGTGCCACCCTGCTCGATCCCACAGCGGCGGCTCTGGATACAGCGGGCAACCTGTACATCGCAGACACAGGTAACAACCGCGTGCGCCGCGTGGACCCATCCGGGCTGATCACCACCTTCGCCGGTAACGGCACCATCACGGGGTTCGGAGGCGAAGGCGAGCCCGCGACGCTGGCGCCGATGAATGCGCCGCAAGGCGTGTCGGCCGATACGGCGGGTAACGTCTACATCTCCGACACCAACCACAGCCGCGTGATCCGCGTGGATACGGCGGGCAATCTGCACACAGTGGCGGGCACAGGCACGCCAGGCTACATCGGTGACGGAGATGCCCTGACATCCGAGCTTTACGGCCCCGAGGGGTTGGCGGTGGACGGCGGCGGCAATGTGTACATCGCCGATGCGCAAAATCAGCGCGTGCGCATGCTGACTCCGGACGGGACCATCTCGACCGTCGCCGGCACAGGCGCGAATGGCTTCAGCGGAGATGGCGGACCGGCAGTCGCCGCCGAACTCAGTTATCCATCCGCGGTCGCGCTAGATTCGAGCGGCGACCTCTATATCGCTGACACCGGCAACAACCGGATCAGGATGGTGACGCCTGATGGCGACATCACCACCATCGCCGGCACGGGCGACGCGTCGTACAGCGGTGACAACGGTCCGGCGCTGCAGATCGCGCTGTGGAATCCCATCGGGCTGGCGGCCGACGCGCAAGGCAACGTGTGGGTTGCCGACTCGGGCAACAATCGCGTGCGCGAGTTGTCGCCCACCGCGCCACCGCCTCCGCCACAGGTGCAGGTCTCACTGGCCAACGCGGCCAGTCTGCTCCAAAGGCCTCTCGCGCCGGGTGAAATCTTCTCGATCTTCGGCCAGGGCATTGGACCGGACACCGCCGCGACGGGCTCGTTCGATGCCGCGGACGAGTTGTCTACCAGCCTGGCGGGCGTCGAGGTGCTGTTCAACAACAAACCGGCGCCGCTGTTCTATGTGCAATCCCAGCAGATCAACGCGCAAGTGCCGTATGAGATGACCGGCCTGGCCTCGGCGCAAATGCAGGTCATCTATCAGGGCACGGCATTGGCCACGGTACAAGTTTCCCTGGAAGACGCCAGTCCAGCGTTGTTCACGCTGAACTACGGCAGTGGAAACGTTGTGGCATTGAACCAGGATGGCTCCGTCAACTCCGATCAGAATCCCGCGCAGCCGGGCTCGGTCGTCGTCTTGTATGCCACCGGCGAAGGACAGACCACGCCCGCCGGTGTCACGGGCCAGGGCTCGCAAGCCCCGTTTCCCAAGCCTGTGCTGCCGGTGTCGCTGACCATCGGCGGGATTCCGGCCACCGTGTCGTTTGCCGGCGAGGCGCCGGGCTTCGTCGGGCTCCTGCAAATCAACGCGCAGGTTCCCACCGGCTTCGTTCCCTCAGGCGACCTGCCGGTGGTGCTGACCGTCGGCGAGTTTCAGAGCCAGCCGGGCGTGACGCTAGCCGTACAGTAGAATTGAAGGGTCGAGGAGGATGTCAGCAGCAATGGTTTCCCGCGTCATGTTGTGGTGCGCGCTGGGCGCTTCGGCCTGGGCCCAACAACCAAGCGTCAAAAGCGTCGAGATCTATGGTCAGAAGATTTACTATGCCGAAGCGGGCTCCGGCCCGGACGTGATTCTGCTGCACGGTCTTGGCGCTGATCGCGGCACCTGGATACCGACGGTGCCCGCGCTAGCGCCCAAATACCACGTCTATGCGCCGGACCAGGTGGGTTTCGGGCAGTCCGACAAGCCGCTCATTGACTATCGCATCGGCACGCTGGTCGATTTTCTGGACGCGTTCTACAAGAAGCTGGGCATCAGTAAGGCCACGCTGGTGGGCAACTCGATGGGGGGCTGGGTGGCGATGGATTTCGCGCTGGCCCATCCAGACGAGGTGGATCGCCTGGTGCTGGTGGATAGCGCGGGATATTCGCCGCGTCGCACGGGGGGGCCACCGCCCACCCGCGCCGGGCTCGCCTGGTTGAATCCGTCCACCGTCGCCGAAGAACAGCACCTGCTGGCGCTTGCTCTTTACCACAAAGCCTTCTCGAGCGAAGAGTTTGCCGAAAGAGCTTTCCGCGCCCATCTGCTCAAGAACGACGGCTACACCATCGATCGCTTCATCGACTCCCTGGTGCGCGGCGAAGACGTGGTGGACGGCCGCCTGGGCACGATCAAAGTCCCCACTCTGATCGTGTGGGGGAGGGAAGACAGGCTGATTCCGCTCGCCAACGCCAAGGACCTGGCGGAAGACATCCACGGCGCGCAGACCGTGATCCTGGATTCCTGCGGGCACGTGCCGCCGGTCGATTGCGCGGAACCGTTTAACGCGGCACTGCTGAAGTTTCTCGGAGACTAGCGCCTCAAGCCGGAAGGTAGCTCCGGAGTACGGGAAACAGCGTCTGCACAAACGAGGCTCCCTGGCGCGTGGCGCGCGCGTCATCGTGGTTCGTCACGGGAACCGTTACGCGCACCAGGGCCGTGTCGCTGCGATGATAGCGGATGGAGTCCATCACCAGCCAGAACTTGGCGGCGAATTCGCTGGCGATCACGCGCCGCGGGCTTTGGTACCAATAGAGCACCACGCTGCGCTCGTCGCCGTGCGAGACCACGTAACGGTTGATATGGATCGGCCGGGGCTCGCCCGCCACAGCGACATCTAGGTAGCCGGTAGACTCCGGCTCCCATCCCGATCCGGGAAGGCAATTCTTGGGGGAATGCGGCGACTGGCCCGTGCGCTGGCTCTTGAAATAGGCCACAAACAGGCCCACGGAAGCGTTCGTGGCCGGGTTTTCGTACAGCCGGTTCAGTAGATCGTCGGCCTTGAGCTGGTCCCGAATCTCCTGTTCAATGGGGTAGTCCTGCACTTCCTGCCAATGTCCCAGGCTAGCGGGAAGCAGTTCCAGCGGCGCGGCCTGGGGGATCCGCTCCCGGCGCGCGGCCGTCCAGAAGAGCGCCGCCTGCGCAACCAATGCGAGGGTGAGAATACGCGCGTGTGGAGTGCTGATCCAGCTCACCGCATTGAATCCCGGCGATGGAGCAGCCGGTAACCTCCGTCCAAAATGCGATGCAGCACCACCATGATGGCGAGCGCGACCATGAAGATCACCCATCCGGATGCCGTGTGGAAGAAGCCCTCGGCCAGCTCCGGCTTGTATTCCGTCAACACGCCGGTCAGCGTCACGCGGCTGGCATTGGCCACGATGGCGACGGGGATGGTGGACAGGAACAGCACCACACGCATCCAGAGTTTGGTCTCGAAGAAGTAGCCGTACACCACCGCGAGGAAAGTGAGCGAAAGCAGAGACCGTATGCCGCTGCAAGCTTCCACCACCGACAGCTTCTGGCGCGCCAGTTCCAGCACGTTGCCCTCCTGGAGCACGGGGATCTGCAGCACGCTCAGCGCGCCGGTGGCAACCTTGCTGGCCAGAAGTTGGAGCGGGAACGTGATGCTGTTGTACACCACGGTGGGAATCGGAATCATGAAGAGCAGCACGAACAAGGGGAAGGCCAGCGCGCGCAACCACGCTTTGCCCTGGATCAAAAGAATGACGCCGGCGAGAGAGATGACAAAAGCCGTCCGCGCCAGAAACAGCTCCGCGCCCAAAGTGGCGATCCAGAGTTGCAGCGCTCCGTACAGTACGATCGCGAGGCCCCACCAGCTTGGCGATGGCTCCAGCCGAAACAACTCTTCCCGCTTCTGCCAGGCGATGAATCCCGCCACCAGCGGCACGAAAAAGCCGTGCCCCATGTCCGGGTCGGATCCCCACTGGCGGACCAGCCGCCACAAAACGGGAGTGTACGAGACAAGCAGCAGCGCTCCGAACCAGAGCCAGGCAAACCATGTCAGACGCCTGGTGCGCAATGGGACTTCTGTTGCGGAAGATGGCCCCGACACTATCCGCTATGATACACGTTATGGGCAGCTGGGTGCCGAAGAGTACACGCAATTAGTGCAGAGGCGAGTCAGGCTTGTGGAATCGCGTTAGTGTAAGAAACAATGCCCACGCCGTTACGAGTACTGATCATCTCGGATGAGGAAAGCGACGCGTCGCGGTTCATCGATGAACTGCGTGCCAGCGACTACGTTCCCTCATATGAACGCGTGGCCACCGCGACGGCTTTTCGCGAGGCCCTGGCGCAGAGATGGGACCTGATCCTGACGGCGCAAGAGAGCGCGCAACTCGACCCGCTGTCGGCGTTGGAGATCCTGCGCGAAGCCGGCGCGGACATTCCGCTGGTAGTCATCTCGGGACCGGTGGAGGAAGAATCGGTAACGGGTGCCTTGAAGGCGGGCGCCGCCGCGCACATCTCGCGCGATCACCTCTCGCGCCTGAGCGTTACGGTGGGCCGCGAGATGAGCCAGGCCGAGGGCCGCCGCGAGCGGAGCCGCCTGGAGCAGCAATTCCGCCAGGCGCAGAAGATGGAAGCCGTCGGCCGGCTGGCAGGCGGCGTGGCGCACGACTTCAACAACCTGCTGACCATCATCACGGGCTATGCGGACCTGCT
>Ga0335078_10014113_pt1 | contig 11848 bp, 15 predicted proteins | sample Lox_Sample_32_FD_206711 | JGI IMG/M metagenome (GOLD analysis project Ga0335078, IMG submission 206711) | Soil microbial communities from Loxahatchee National Wildlife Refuge, Florida, United States - Lox_Sample_3.2 | ecosystem: Environmental > Terrestrial > Soil > Wetlands | place: USA... | reverse complement strand
TTGTGGGTACCGACGAGAACGCGGACGGTGGACATGGAGTGCTCCTATTGAGTCGTGCTTTGCCTGTGGTTGCAATGTAATTACATAGTGCCTATGAAAACCGAACTCGTGCATATCGGCAACTCGCGGGGCATTCGCATTCCTAAGCCCTTCATCGAGCAATGCGGTGTCGGCGACAAGGTGGACTTGCGGGTTGAAAACGAGTGTCTCATCATTTCACCGGAGCGCGCCGCAAAGCACGGCTCAACAGGTTTCCGCCGTTCTGGTGGAAATGTTCAGGCGCTCGTGAATTGGCGAGGCCCGGGAGCAAGGCTACTTAACCTCGGAATCTTCCACGCCCGCCCACCGCAGCGCTTCTTGCCGGTTGGCGAAGGCGCGCATCGCGACAATCTTGTTTTCGTGGACCGTGTAGACGTCAGCAAGATCGACAACCTGCCAGTCGTTGCTGTCTTTCAACCGAAATCGCGCATGAACAAAAACGACGACGCGGTTGCCTGACGGGATGAATTGTACCGGCTCGCTGCTGCCTTCGGCCCAATTTGCGCGAGACTGCGTGAGGTACTGCTTCACTTGGTCCCGCCCGTGATAGGCGCCGCCGCCGGGAAACTCCGCCGGTTCGCTCCACTCAATTTGCGGATCGAGCGCCGCGACGGCGGCATCCATATCGCCGCGATTGAAAGCGGCATAAGCGCCGCGCAACCGCGCGATTGCCTGGGTAGCTTCTGAGGAGCTCATTTTGGTTTTGTGTCCCGCGCACGCAGCCGAACACAGAATTGTAGCGATGAACAAGGGCAGAAATCTCATCATGCCATGTCTCGCAACACCGGCGAGACATGCGGCACCCGTGAGGGGAGTTCTCATGATCGAGCGCGAAATCGACATCATTTATTTCTGGTTGTAAGCGTCCTGCAATTTCTGAATCTCGATCTTGTTCATCTGCAGCATAGCCTGCATCACTCTCTGCGCTTTCGCCGAGTCTTTGTCTCCCAAAAGTTCGATCAAGATATCGGGCACGATCTGCCATGAGAGGCCGAACTTGTCTTTCAGCCAGCCGCATTGACTTTTTTGTCCGCCCGCGACAAGTTTTTCCCAGAAGTAGTCGACTTCTTCCTGGGTTTTGCAGTGCACGTGAAATGAAATCGATTCGTTGAACTTGAAGTATGGACCGCCGTTCAGTGCCGTGAATTCCTGGCCCTCGAGCCAGAACGAAACGGTCATGACGGTTCCTTTCGCTCCGGGGCCGGCGTCGCCGTAGCGGCGGACTTGTCCGAGTTTAGAATTCTTAAAAATCGAAGTATAGAAATTTGCCGCCTCTTCGGCCTGATTGTCGAACCACAGAAATGGCGTGATCTTTGGCATGTGATTTAGTTCCTCATTTGTGACTGGGATTGGGTGATTTACGCCTTTTTCTTTTCCTCGCAACAAGAAGATGAAGCAGCGCTCGGCACGACGTACAGCGATTTCGGATCGACGACGTAACCGTCGCCATAGCGATCGTGGTAACGGACCCACGCCATGGTGAACGCGAGGCCATCTTCATCGCGCCCTTTGGGCGCGAGGTCGAGATAGTTGTAGGCGCCGACCAGTATATCCAGGCCGCGTGCGTAGGTTGAATAGGTGTGAAAAATCTCGCCCGCGTCGTTCTTGTAGAACACGCTGGCTCCGGGCGCCTCGGCGGTGGGGAACTCGACAAAATCGTAGTTGTAGGCGATCTTGCCCCTCTTGATTTCTTCGTCGGTGAAAGACACGTGATAGTCGTAATTGAAGTCACTCCCGAACGACGAGAACCAGTCGAAGCGCCATCCCATGCGCTGCTTGAATTGCTGGATCTTGGCGAGCGGGGCCCGTGAGATCACGATGAGCCGCACATCGCGGTTGGCGAGGTGCACCAGGCTGCCATCGATGTGATCGGCGAGGAACGCGCAGCTCTGGCAACCAGCTTCCCACTCGGGATCGAACATGAAGTGGTAAACGATCAGCTGGCTTTTTCCGCCGAAAAGATCGGCGAGGGTTTGCTTTCCTTTCGGGCCATCGAAGACATACTGCTTTTCCACTCGCTCCCACGGGAGTTCGCGGCGGCGGCGGCTCAGCTCGTCGCGGGTTCGAGTAAATTCCTTTTCACGCGCCAGTAGTTCCCGGCGCGCGGCCAGCCATTCCGCTCTCGATACGACTTTGGGATTTGCTATCGTGCTCGTTGCCATGATGAATTCTCCTTAGGACTCTTGTTCCTGCAAATTTTCGCGCTTCTGAAGTTTTTTCCGACTGAACTCAGGGATAAACGGTGGCAGCGACGCACCACGCTGCGGCACAGCAGTGCGGTTATGCCTCCGCTGGAAGTTACTCCTGCAACTGCAAGAGCTACGCTTTGAATGCATGCTGGACACATAGTTCGCCTTCTCTCATGGCTTGCGGGGTTCGGGAAGGCCCTCGACCCCGAGGATGGGGCGAATCTCGACCGTTCCCCACTTTCCGGCGGGAATGTTCGAGGCAATGTTGATCGCCTCGTCGAGATCCTTGGCATCCACGATAAAAAAGCCGCCCAGTTGTTCGCGGGTCTCGGCGAAGGGCCCATCGGTGACGAGCGGTTTGCCGTCCTGTCTGCGGACGCTGGTGGCGGTTGAAGTCGGATGCAGCGGCGCGGTCGCCAGAAATTGGCCCTTGGCATTGAGTTCGTGGGCGTATTGCGACGAATCCTTGTAGCACTGGTTGCGCTGGGCCTCGGTCAGCGCCTTCTCATCCAGATAAATCAGCATCATGTATTTCATGTTTTCCCTTTCACAGGTAAATCGAACGCCGGCCACGCGGATCGACATCTCCAGGGAAAAAATATTTACAATGAGACGTGTCTTTGGATGCCGCCGCAGCCGTCGAAGAAGTGTACCGCTCCGACTGGGGGCGCATCGTCGCGACTTTGATCGGCCTGGTCGGCGACTTCGACGTGGCGGAAGAGGCTGCTCAGGAAGCATTTACCGCTGCCGTGGACCGGTGGCGAAGCTCTGGCGTACCCGAATTTCCACGCGCATGGATCATTCAGACTGCCCGCCACAAGGCAATCGACCGTCTGCGCCGCCGGGCGAACTTCGCGCAAAAGATGGAGTTGTTTGGGCCGGAACGCCAACCCTCCGCCGAGCCTGACTACGACACCAGCGAAATTCCTGATGACCGGCTTCGCCTGATCTTCACCTGCTGCCATCCTGCGCTGGCACAGGAAGCGCAGGTGGCGCTCACCCTGCGCACCTTGTGCGGTCTGGAGACCGATGAAATTGCGCGGGCATTTCTGGTGCCAGTGCCCACCATGGCGCAACGTCTGGTTCGCGCCAAGCGGAAGATTCGTGATGCGGGCATTCCCTACGTTGTGCCCGGAACGGACGAAATGGCTTCGCGCCTCGACGCCGTGCTCACCGTGATTTATCTGGTCTTCAACGAAGGCTATGCGGCGACGCGGGGCGGTCCGCTGGTAAGGACCGACCTTTGCAGCGAGGCCATCCGTTTGGGACGGCTGGTAAGAGCATTGCTGGATCCGCGGCCCGCGGCGGAGTCGACCGGTCTGCTCGCTCTGATGTTGCTGCACGACGCCCGCCGCGACGCCCGGCTCGATGAAGCAGGAGACATTATTATTCTTGAAGAACAGAACCGCGGACGCTGGAACCAGCCGCAAATCTCCGAGGCTTTGCCACTGGTGGAAGAAGCCTTTCGCGGCGGGGCGGGCTCGTATGCGTTGCAGGCGGCAATTGCGGCGGAGCATTGCCGGGCAGATCGCGCCGAAGATACAAACTGGCCGCTGATCCTGCGGCTCTATGACCTTCTCGAACGGGTGCAGCCTTCTCCCATCGTGTCGCTGAATCGCGCGGTGGCTGTGGCAATGGCGGAAGGCCCTGGTCCGGCCCTCGCGCTGATTGATGCGCTCGAAACCAGCGGTCACCTGCAAAACTACCATTTGCTCCACGCCACCCGCGCCGATCTGCTGCGGCGATTAGGTTTCTCCGAGAAGTCAGCCGGAAGTTATGCGCGCGCGCTGGAGCTGGTCAGCAATGAAAGCGAACGCCGCTTTCTGGAACGCCGGCTGCGGGAAGTGAGCGCCGGCAATCGCTCGCGATAACAGCGATCAGTCACAACTCCTCGAACGGTGAATCCGCCGTCACCCCAAGCAAGGTTACTGCCGTTGTCGTCCCCCGGAACATGTTCTTCGGTAACAACGCGCATCTCATGTTCCTTCAAACAATCGTGATCTAATCCCTCTCGTGGTGCTGTTGAAGATGATGCGAACTTCGCGAGCGAAAATCGAGCTGACTGCAGCCATTGTATTGCTCCAGGTCGCAGGCCTCTGCCTTGCTGGCTGCGGAAGTACAAACAACCCGAACTCGACGACATCCACAACATCGGAACCGGGCGGGGGATCGACCGGCTCGCCTCCGCCGCCGAATACCAAAAGCGCCAAACGCGGCATTGCCTACGATCTGGCTTCTCCGAACGACATGGCGGCCTTGGCGCCGGGCATCAGCTGGTGGTACAACTGGAGCCCGAACCCCAACTCCTCCGTTCCTTCCGATTACGCCACGCGCTACTCGATGGACTTTTACCCGATGCTATGGAATGGAAACTTCAACGCCAGCAGCATCGTCGGGTTCTTGCAGGCGAATCCCGGGATCAAGTACATGCTGGTTCTCAACGAGCCCAACATCACCAGCCAGGCCAACATGACGCCTCAAGCCGCAGCGCAACTGTGGCCGCAATATGAATCAGTCGCCGCGCAAACGGGAGTGAAGATCGTCGGGCCCGCCATCACCTGGGGCACAATGACGAATTATGAAGATCCAGTCGAGTGGCTCGACGCTTTCTACGCCGCCTATCAATCAGCCAATGGCGGGCGCGATCCGCAGATCGACTACATCGCATTTCACTGGTATGACTACGGATTGTCGGAGCAACTGGACCGCCTCACCAAATACAACAAATCTTTCTGGGTGACGGAATTCGCCAACTGGCACAGCCAGAACGACGGCGCGCAGATCGACACTCTCGCCAAGCAGGAAACGCAAATGACCGACATGGTCGCGACCTGCGAAGGGCGCGCCGACGTCTTTCGCTACGCATGGTTCACCGGCCGATTGAGTCCTGACCCGCACTTCACCAGCCTGCTTGCCGCCGATGGCCAGCTCACCGATCTCGGCACCATGTATCTTTCGCTGCCGCACCAGTGAAACGTGAAACGCCCCCCTCCGCGCCGTTCCGTAACAACAAAGACACAGCCTTTCTAGTATTCTGATTGTGGTTTCTTCTCTAAGCCGAAAAAGACTGTTCAATAAAATGAAAATTAAGCAAATTGGCTTCGCCACCCAGGCCATTCACGTTGGCCAGGAACCCGACCGCGAAACGGGCGCGGTCAGCGTGCCCATCTACGCCACTTCGACCTATGTGCAAGACGAACTCGGACGCAATCGCGGATACGAATATGCCCGCGTCTCAAACCCCACGCGCACGCGGTTGCAGGAAAATCTAGCCGCCCTCGAGGGCGGAATCGCAGCCAGGGTCTTTGCCAGCGGCATGGCGGCGATCCATGCGATTTGCACCACTCTCAAATCGGGCGATCACGTCGTCTGCGGCAACAATCTCTACGGAGGCGTGCCCCGCCTGTTCAACCAGGTTCTCGCCGACTTTGGCTTGCAGTTCAGCTATGTCGATACTTCCGAGACGAAGAACGTCGAGCGCGCCATCCAGAAAAATACGCGGCTGGTTTACGTGGAAACGCCCACCAATCCGCTGATGGCGCTGAGCGATCTCGCGGCCATCGCGGAAGTATGTCATCGTAAGAGAGTCGAGCTGGTCGTGGACAACACCTTCATGTCTCCATATTTTCAGCAGCCGATCAAATTGGGTGCGGACATGGTGGTGCACTCCACCACAAAATTTCTCAACGGCCACAGCGATGGCCTGGGCGGAGTTGTGGTTTGCACCAAACCTGAGCAGGCGGAAAAGCTGGCGTTTCTGCAAAAAGCTGCGGGAGCGATTCTTTCGCCGTTCGAATGCTGGCTGGTGCTGCGTGGGGTGAAGACCCTCGCCGTCCGCATGGAGCAGCATGACCGCAACGGCAGGTTCGTCGCGGAATTCCTGGCGCGGCACAAGAAAGTGAAAAAAGTTTTCTATCCCGGATTGCCCAATCATCCGCAATTCGAATTGGCCGAGCGGCAGATGACCGGCTTCGGCTCCATGATCACTTTCGAGACCGGTTCGCTTGCCAACGCGAAAAAGTTGCTGAAGAAAGTCCGCGTGTGCACGCTGGCAGAATCGCTCGGAGGAGTGGAGACGTTGATCTCGCACCCCGCGACCATGACCCACGCCGCTCTCGGCGAAAAAGGAAGGAAAGCCATAGGCATTACCGACGGCATGGTGCGCATCTCGGTCGGGATCGAAGATGTAGGAGACATCATCCGTGATCTCGATGAAGCGCTGAGTGCGATCTAGAACACATTTGGAATATGCAGAATCCGTCTGTTTCCCGCGAGTGGAACGCCGCTGACTATCACCGCATCTCCCAGCCGCAAGTGAGTTGGGGCAAGAAGGTGCTGGCGCGTCTGCGGCTGCGCGGCGACGAGGCGATATTGGACGCCGGATGCGGCTCTGGCCGCCTGACGGCCGAGCTGCTCGAAGTACTGCCTAGAGGACACGTCGTGGGTATCGACCTTTCCTGCAATATGATCAACGCCGCGAGTGCCCATCTGAGGCCGCGTTTTGATGCTCAAGTGGAGTTCGTTGCCTGCGATCTTGCGCATCTTCCTTTTAAGAACGTTTTTGACGGCATCGTGAGCACGGCGGCGTTTCACTGGGTGCTCGATCATGACCGGCTGTTTAAGAATCTGCGTCAGGCGCTTCGCCCGGGCGGCTGGCTGGAAGCGCAATGCGGTGGAGCGGGAAACCTGGCTCGTCTGCGGGAACGGATGAAGCGGCTGGCGGGTTTGCCGAAATATTTGCCGTTCCTCACCGATTATCCTGAGCCTTGGCTGTATCAGGATGCGGAGAACGCTGCCGTCGCATTGCGCCGCGCAGGATTTTTGCAGATTCACACCAGTTTGGAACCTGCCCTCACAATTTTCGAAGGCCGCGAGCCATACATTGAGTTTGTCAAAACCGCGGTCGTGCGAACTTATCTGGAGCGCCTGCCAGAGCTCGAATTGCAAGCGCAATACCTGTCCGACTTGGCTGATCAGGCAGCCGGCGATGATCCGCCTTTTGCGCTGGATTATTGGCGGCTGAATCTCAGCGCGAAGGCTCCGGATTGATCAGCGCTCTCAATGCACTGACTTTTCGATCCATTCGAGATAACCGGCGCTGCCGTCCTCAACAGAAACGCATACGCACTCTGGCAGTTCGTAGGAACTCAGCTTCCGGATGGCGTCCCGCACCCGCTCGAAAGCCCCGGCAGTTGTCTTGATCAGCAGCATCCACTCCTGGGATTCGTCTACGTTCTCCCGCCAGCGGTAAATCGATTCGACCGCGGGCATAATGTTCACGCAGGCCGCCAGCCGGCCCTCCACCAACGCATGGGCAATGGTTCGGGCTTCGTCTTGCGATCCAGCCGTGGTAAGGACGAGCTTGTAGTCAGTCATATAAAATCAGCCGTCAGTGTTGACGACCGAGAGGGTAACACCAATCTCGGGTACGGGGGCAAGTATGGCAACACAGATCAAGTTCGGCACCTCGGGATGGCGCGCCGTCGTGGCCGAGGATTTTACCTTCGCCAATGTGCGCCGCGCCATCGAAGGGATCGCGCGCTATGTGGTTTCGCAAAAGCCTTCGGGAGCGCGCGTGATCGTGGGCCGCGATCCGCGATTTCTGGGCGAAGCCTTTTGCTCCGTCGCTTCCGAGATTTTCGCCGCCCACGGGATCACTCCATTATTAATTGAAGCTGCCGCGCCCACTCCAGCCATTGCCTACGCTGTGATCCGTGAGAAAGCCGACGGAGCTATCAACTTTACGGCTTCCCACAATCCCCCCGACTACAACGGAATCAAGTTCTCCACGCCGGATGGCGCTCCGGCATTGCCGGAGGTCACCGGGCAGATTGAAGCGGCAATTCCGTCCGAACCGGAAAATTTGTCGCAGGCCACAGCTCAGATCAAGCCGCAACCTCTCGATCCACGAGGCCCATATCTGGCTCGCCTTCGAGAAATCGTCGACCTGGCTGCGATTCAGAAAGCCGGGTTGCGGGTAGTATTTGATCCATTCTGGGGCGCGGCCCGTGGGTATTCCGATGCCTTGCTGCGCGAAGCTGGCGTGAATGTCTCGACCGTACACGACTGCCGCGACGTCCTTTTCGGCGGTCACGCTCCCGAGCCTGACGACCACCTGCTTGAAGATTCCCGTCAGCGCATGCGCGAAGTAAAGGCGAACATCGTCATTGCCACCGACGGCGACGCCGATCGCTTTGGCATTGTCGACGAGGACGGCACCTTCATTCAGCCCAACTATATTATTGCGCTCTTATTCGACTATCTCGTAGAAAGCCGGGGATGGAAAAATGGCGTTGCGAAATCCGTGGCCACAACCAACCTTATTAATGCCTTGGCCCGGCGCCATAAGATCGAGCTGCACGAAACCCCCGTCGGCTTCAAGTACATCGGCGAGCTGATTAAGCAGGACAAAATCGCCATCGGCGGAGAAGAGAGTGCAGGCCTTTCCATTCGCTATCACGTCCCGGAAAAAGACGGCATTCTTGCCGGCCTGCTCTGTTGCGAAATGGTAGCCCGGCGCGGCAAGTCCCTTGCCAAACAATTGCAGCAGGTATTTGCTCAAGTTGGTTCCTTTTATCCCCGGCGGGAGAACTTCCGCTTGACGCCGGAGGTCAAGGAGAAGTTCACTGAAAAGCTGACGGGAGAAGTACGTGATTTCTCCGGGCGCAAAGTTGCCGAGACCGTGCGCACCGACGGGCTGAAGCTGATTTTCGCCGACGGTTCGTGGGTTTGCTATCGCCTGTCCGGGACTGAACCCGTGGTCCGGATCTACACGGAAGCGGCAAGCCCGGAGGAGTTGGAGAAGCTGAGCGCGGCCGCTAAACAATGGATTTTCGAGTAAAAATGGATCTGCCAATAAAGCAAGTCCCGAAAAAACGATTTTTGCCGCCAACCGATCAGGGCCTGCGCATGTTAGTGGATCGCGCTCCGCAAGCCGAAGCCTTCGCCGGCCGGATCATGGAAAAACTTCGCCCGCCGCTGGCCCGGCTTTACCTCGCCCGCCGCCGTTTGGCGACAACGGGCGTGGTCGTGCTCACGGCATGGCTTTTTCTCCATGTGATGTTCGCCGCCAATGGCATGGTGATTTACCGCCAGAAGCTGGGCGAGTATCGCAGCTTGCAAAAAGAAATTTCGGCCCTGCAGAAAGAAAACGATCAGTATGCCAGCCAGGTCAAAGCGCTTCAGACCGATCCTAAGATGATCGAGAAAGAAGCGCGCGAGCAGTTGCACTATGCGCGCCCCGGAGAAATCGTCTACGTTTCGCCGGCGCCCGCGCCCCGCCCGGCGCCAGTCACGAATTCCGCCCGAAAATAGCTCTCCTGTCTTCACATAGCCCTCGCTCCAATGTGGTAACATTTTAAGCAATTCGAACATCGCGCTAAGGTCCTGATCTACACCCGGCTTGTTCCCCGATGTCAATCAGCAGCGGATGAATGGGCGAGTGGGGTGAGAACCGTTTAATTTGCGGCTGCGACCGTCAAGAATCGAGGAGATCTTTCATGAAAAAATTGCTGCTGGGTATGTTCTCGCTGTTGTTCGTTTTTGCCACGCTGGCCGTGGCCGCCGATACGACCACGGTGAAGGGCTGGGTCAGTGATTCCAAGTGCGGCGTGAAAGGGATGAGTGAAGCTCATGCTGCGTGCGCGAAGAAATGCATAGATGCCGGTGCGAAAATGGTGGTCGTGACCGACAGCGACAAGAAAGTTCTGACCGTAGACAACCCCGACGTTTTGAAAGGACATGAAGGCCATCATGTCGCCGTCACCGGGCAAGTGACGGGCGATTCCATCCACGTAGATAGCGTCAAGATGATGTGAGTGGATTTAAGCCAAACTGAGGGCGGCACTTGGCCGCCCTTTTATTTCTTTTTGCGGGCGAGCGGGCCCGAGCCACCAGCCCTACCGCACTACGCCTTCCAGCGGCGAGCTTGCCGTGGCGTACAGTTTTTTTGGCATTCTTCCTGCAAGATAGGCCTGACGTCCTGCAATGACCGCGTGCTTCATTGCTTCCGCCATCAGCACTGGGTCCTGTGCGTTGGCGATACCCGTGTTCATCAGCACTGCGTCGGCGCCGAGTTCGAGCGCGATTGCTGCGTCTGAGGCGGTTCCCACTCCCGCGTCCACGATCAAAGGCACTCCCGTAATCACTTCGCGCAAAATGCGGATGTTGGCGGCGCTCTGAATGCCCAGCCCGCTCCCGATCGGCGCGCCCAGCGGCATGATGGCGCTCGCGCCGGCATCGAGCAGCCGCTTGGCAAAAACCACATCATCGGAAGTGTAGGGAAGAACGGTGAATCCCTCCTTGACCAGGGTCCGAGTCGCCTCGAGTGTGGCTTGCACGTCGGGATACAACGTCGCCTGATCGCCGATGACCTCGAGCTTTACCCAGTCGCTCAAGCCCACTTCGCGGCCCAGCCGGGCGGCGCGAATGGCTTCATCCGCCGTGTAGCAGCCCGCCGTGTTGGGCAGCAAAAAGAATTTCGCGGGATCGATGTAATCGAGCAGCGATTCTTTACTGCGGTCGAGGTTCACGCGCCGGACCGCGACTGTCACCATCTCCGCGCCGCTGGCTTCGAGCGCCCGCGCTGTTTCCTGGAAAGATTTATATTTCCCCGTGCCCACGATGAGCCGGGAATGAAATTCGCGTCCCGCTATGATGAGTGGATCAGTCATGCGGTTATTGTAAGCCCATTCTCCTCGCGCTGCCGCATTGCTCGCGCTCAAGACATCTACCGTCGCGGAAGTCGCGGCTTCCACACGGGACGCCATCTTGTAAGGAACGGCGGAATCTCATCCTCGGCGTCTCCCTCTTCTGCGGTTGCGACGGGTTCGGCTTCAGCCTGCGCCGCCTGGCCCGCTGCGCCACCATCGCGAAATAAATCCCAGGCCTCCCGGTATTTTTCAAACCGCGCGCGCTCGCAGCCCCCGCTCGGATACAAGCGCAGACTCGTCCCCGCCGCAATCGCCTGCACCGGCACTACGTACCACACATCCAGCGGAACGATGTGCGCTGCAAGCACATCAATCTCCGCCTCGGTGTAAACCATTTTTCGTTCTCCGTACACCGAGTGGATTGGCTGAATATGGTATCCCCCGGCATGCATCGCCGCCGTGCATTTGATTTGCACCCGCCAGAAGCGCCCGCTCGATTCCACCACAAAGTCGTAGCGTTCGCTGTCGCCCCAGGGCTTGGTCACTTTGAGGCCCAGCCCGACCGCCTTGTGCAGAAACGCCGCTTCCGAAATCTCTCCGGCACGCTTCGTGTTGCGCGACTTCTTGGGTTCGTCTTCTTTCCCCAACGACGAATTTGAATCACCAGATTCCCGTGACATGGTCCCCGCATTCCGAACCAGAGAAACTTAAGCAACTCTAGAAACAAAACGAATTACCGACGCATTAGTACATCCCACAAGTGCATTGGCGAATCGGTCCCAAATTCCCTTATCGCGTATTCAAAAAGTGAGGTCAAGGGAATAATTGGGAGAAAAAGTGGATCCCAGTACAATTGTGATGGTGGCCTATGGAACAGAAGTGGTTTGAAATGGCCGAAATTCGCAAGCGTCGGTACAACGACACAGTGTGGATTCCGCTTCGGGCCAGCGAGACAGTTAAGACCGGTAA
>Ga0335078_10014112_pt1 | contig 11849 bp, 15 predicted proteins | sample Lox_Sample_32_FD_206711 | JGI IMG/M metagenome (GOLD analysis project Ga0335078, IMG submission 206711) | Soil microbial communities from Loxahatchee National Wildlife Refuge, Florida, United States - Lox_Sample_3.2 | ecosystem: Environmental > Terrestrial > Soil > Wetlands | place: USA... | reverse complement strand
AGGGAAAAACAGGCATTAAAAATTAAAAAAGGAAAGGAGATCACGTGTCAAAGATGTTTCTGGAGCTCATCCTCCAGCGTCTTGCCCCCGCTGGCGCCTATTATGCGCCCGACCTCCTTACCGTCCTTGAAAAAGATGAAGGTGGGTATGCCGTATATCCCAAACTTCCCTGGTATTTCATGGTTCTCGTCAACGTTCATCTTTCCTAGGATAGCTTTTCCTTCGTACTTTTTAGCAAGCTGCTCGAATATGGGTCCCATCATCTGGCATGGACCGCACCACTCAGCCCAGAAGTCCACAAGTACCGGCAGTTTATTGGTGGAGATTACAGATTCAAAAGTTTGATCGGTCATTTCCATATAGGGATGGCCCGATTGGCTCATTTTTTGCACACCTTTTAAGTTATTTGCCGAAGGTTCAGGGTGTGTTTGAACACGACTCTGAAATCGGCTGATTTATGATCACCGTACTCCAATATATAGCGTTCTGTAACGCGGTTTATTGGGCATATGACCAGAAAGGCCGCCTTCGGGCTGCAGCCGAACAGATCAATGGCACGCCACTAGAACGTGCATACACATTTTCATCGGGTAGATGCCTCGATCCTATGCCCATGCTTTTCGGCGGTCCGGCGACCGCGCTCTCTGTATTTTATGCAGCCGGCACTTCAGCCCCTTGGTTTGTATCTACCACGGGTGATCACAGAAGACTGCTGACCAATCAGGGTCTCAGCCTGCTTACAATGTCTTTTTTGAGATCGATGCAGCCAACAAGGGCCAAAAGAACATTCAGATCATCGGTGTTGATTACTGCAGGAGCCTTCTCCCTAAGCACAAGCTTTGCCTTAAAGCCCACGCCCAGGCCCACATTCTCAATCATGTAGAGGTCGTTCGCTCCGTCACCAACGGCCACACAGGACTCCAGGCCTATACCCCTCTGCTCGGCTATCTTTTGTATGGCTTTGAATTTTGCCTCCGGACCCACCATCTCGCCCTCGACCTCGCCTGTCAGTGCGCCGTCACGTATGATGAGCCGGTTGCTGAACACATAGTCCGCCCCTATCGTCCTACCCACCTCATTCGCAACGAAGTCGAATCCTCCGGTCACTATTCCCACTACGAAACCAGCATCCTTCAGTTTGCTGATCAACTCTATGGCGCTGGGGAGTATTTTGATCGACCTTGTCACATCCTCCATCCTGTCCACAGTAAGACCCTTGAGCAGCATCACCCTCTTTTGAAGGGCCTCTCGGAAGTTCATCTTCCCCTCCATTGCTAGCGAAGTTATCCGCTTGACCTCATCGTGAACACGTGCTGCTTTTGCCAGCTCCTCAATTATTTCCTGCTCGATTAGGGTGCCGTCAAGATCGAATACTATGATCTGCTTTTGGCAGCAGTAGCTCTGGGCATCCTCAACCGCAAGGGCCAGGCCAATATCGTCACAGCTCCTTTTCAGGATGTTAACCAGGTCCTTACGCTTTATTGTGGAATGCGTTGCGTCAACCACCATAATAAGAACTGATAGGTTGGAGAAGACGGTGGATGCCCTGGTCTTCAATATGGTCGCACGAAACCTGGCCAAAACACCCGATACAGCCGCAACCATACCGGGTCTGTCCCTGCCGACCGCCGTAAGGACAAACTTATTTTCCGCCTGAATAATAGAACTTCACCTCTAAGCCCAGCTCGCGGCACCGGCTTTCGAGCTTGCTCTTCAGCTTCTCAAGATCCTCCTGTCTTTCTGATACGTCTATGAGAAGAGAGAGTATGAATATGCCGTGCATGACGACCTGGTCCATGTCATCTACATTATAGGCAGAGCTGGCGATGACCGATGTGATCTCCGCGATCAGCCCGTTCCTATCAGGCCCCACTGCAATCATTACCAGGTACTTTTCAGGCATTATGTGTCGCATAAGCAAAGTAGAAAAATCTATTTAACTTTTCGTCGGCATATGCGGATTGCAACGCAGCGTAACGCAACGATATCTAGGCGCTGATGGATAAGATCATTTGGTGGAGGTAGGCTATTGGCAGACGACATCATGAATTTGAAAAAGGCGATTATAGAGCAGGACGCCAAGGGGGCAGTGGAGTACACAAAGGCGGCAATTGCCAATGGGGTCAAGGAAGGCGAGGTCATTGATGCTATAGCTGCAGCCTTGAAGGAGGTTGGAGACCTTTTCGAGTGCGGCGATCTTTTCCTTCCAGAGGTTATGAGGGGGGCAAATGCAGCCAAGGCATCGCTCAACCTTGTGCTCAACAGCAGCGGCGGTACAAAGGAGCATGCCGAAAGCAGGGAGGTCATAGCATTGGGTTCATTAGGCCCCCACGACATAGGCAAGACAATACTGACCGCAAAGCTTGTGGCCGGTGGTTTCAAGCTGATAGACATGGGGACCTCACTGTCGGCTGAAAAAGCGGAAAAAATCCTCAAGGAGAACAGGGTGGATGTACTGGCACTCTCCATTCTGCTCACGTCCGATGTAGACAAGGCCGCCGAGATCATACGCATAGCTAGAAAGATCGGTCCAATCAGAGTGATGGTAGGCGGGGCTGCAATGAACGAGAGCACCTCAAAAAGGATAGGCTCTGATGCATACGGCAAAGACGCCACAGAGGCACTGGAAATAGCCAGATCATTAACAGGCAAGGGGAATTAACATTGAACAGGATCAGGACAACGGTAATAGGGAGCCATCCACTCGTCGGCGAGGGTACTGAGGCTGTGAAGGCGGCCGTGGCGGATCAGCTTGAGGCTGGCGTTGAGATAATAAGCGATGGCCAGACGAGGAAGGACATGATAGCGTACTTTGCGGATCATATACCCGGCTTCAAGGTGGAGGATGGCCGATCATTCATTGTCAGCAAGATAAAGCCGCCTGACGAGACCCCGCTTCTTACAGACCTGCTCCTCGCAAAAGAAATGGCAAAAGGTAAAGCTGAGGTGAAAGTAATGATAACAGGCCCAGTGACCATGGCGTTCTTCTCCGAACTTACGCCTGACGCACCCTACAAGGGCTTCAGGGATGAGGATCTTTACCGGGATCTGGGCGAGGCGCTGGCAATCGAGGCCGAGCTCGTCCAGAAGGAGGGCTTCAATAATATCCAGTTCGACGAGCCTAGCTTTTCAATTGGCGCGCCCATGGCTACGGCAAAGAGGGTCCTCAAGGAAACTGTTTCGGATTTGAAGGGAACCAAGGCGCTTCATGTATGCGGCAACCTCAGCAGGTCCTTCAATGATATAGTGGAGATTGAGGGGCTTGACGTCATGAATCTCGCCTTCAAGGACAGTGTGAGCAACTTTGACTCCGTGCAAAGGAAGTTACTGGAAGACAACTCCAAAAAATTGGGCCTGGGCTGCGTCAGTTCCTCGGAAAACGCGGTCGAGGACATCAAGACGATAAAGGGGATAATCGAAAGGGCGCTGGAGCTGTACGGTCAGGATAACATAGCGTGGGTACATCCAGACTGCGGTCTAAAGTCGCTCGAGAGGGAAGCTGTGCAGATGAAGCTTAAAAATATGGTGATAGCTAAAAACGAAATGCAGGAAGAACGGGGTTAGCGTGGAGACGGGGCAAAAGGTGTAGGTTGTGGCGCTTTCGAATGTAAGATCAATGCCGTACTCCCTTGGGGGAACGGTTTTTGGCAGCGGCAAACCCGTGATGGTCGGCAGTGTTTTTTACAAGTCTGACAAAAAAGTTAAAGATCACAGGAGCGGCGAGATCGACGAGGCTGCCTTGGGCACGGAACTAAAGGAGGTCAGGGCCCTTGAGGAAACGGTCGGGCTGAGCCACGCCTTTGACGTGATTGCCGAAACGCCAGCTGCGATGGAGAGGTACCTCACCTTGCTTTCAGAGGGGACTGAGAACCCGCTGCTCATCGGCGGACTAGACGAGAAAACGAGGGTGGCGGGCTATAAAAAAGCCAAGGACTTGAACATTCAAGGCAGATGTGGCGTCAACTCCATAGGGACAGGGACTTCCGATGACGAACTAAGCTCCCTAAGAGAAAGCGGCATAAAGTTTGCAGTGCTACAGACTCTGGAGCCGTCATCAGTCTACCCAGAGGAAAAGACGAAGCTACTCAAGGATAAGCTGCTTGGCATGTGCGAACGCGGAGGGATTGAGATGGCCGCGGTCGACGTGGGCATTATAGACTTCACAAGCACTTGGCTGGCTGGAGAGTCGATAAGGAGGGTAAAGTCCGAGCTTGGGCTTCCAGCCGGATGCGCGCCGTCGAACGCAGCATATCAGCCACTCGTTTCGGGGAGGATAACGAGGGAAAGCGCGAGATCCATTAATGTAGCGCTTTGCACAATCGTACAGATGGCAGGCGCCGACTTTTTGCTTTACGGCCCGCTCAAGGCATCGGGATACCTGTTTGAGGCGGCGGCCGTTGTGGAGGGGATAAAGGCCTACGGGGAGAGGGTTTCGGGGCAAAGCAAGGGCAGACCGGACAGAAGCCATCCTCTCTATAAATTCCTCCCGAAATTGATGTGATCATGTCCCAAGGAAGTTAAACTCAGGATTTCACGGTAAGTCACGGCCCGAAGGGAAAGGATATTTATAGAACCGAAAAGCTCATCGTAGTGCATAGCATAGTAGATGAGGAGACCTCCGAGGGATTAAAAATGGTTCTCGCTGCCATAATGATTCACTGTAAGCCTGGAAGCGCACCTCAGGTGGTAAAGAGCATAAAGACCATGAAGGGAGTTAAGAGAGCATTTGAGACTCTGGGCGCCTATGATATAGCCGTTGAGTTTGAGTTCCAAACTCTTGAGAAACTGGGGATTTCGGTCTACGACATAGTCCGGATACCAGACGTAATTTCCACCGAGACGCTCATTGAGACGCTCATGTAAGCAGGTGTTATTATGGTACAGCTTTTGATTTTGATAAATGCCGAGAAGGTGTCCGTTTTCGACATAATAAAAAAACTGGGAAAGATGCCCCAGGTACTAAGCACCTTCCCTACGTTTGGGCGGTTTGACGCCGTCGCCTTCTGCAGCGTGGAGGAAAGAGAGGAGGTAGGGGCGTTGGTGAAGAGCATAGCATCGCTTGAGGGAGTAGTCAAGACTGAAACGCTCGTAGAACTGTGATCATCCAGATTTGCGGGCATCCTTAGCAGCGATGACAAAAGTTCAGTAGGGCACAGCATAATTTCCGTAAATTGAGGGGAACAGCGGAAAAATGAGTTGCTCACCTAAATTAAGCGTGTGAAAGAGCCGGCATTCTAGCCACGCGGATTCCGAGCTGCTTCATGTCAACCGACTCTAAGGGCTCCCGGGACACGGCGTGGAAAAACTCATTGAAAAGAGGTGTTTGCGTCCATAGACGGGCACCGCCCCGATAGCCATGGAATACATGGTTGACTATGGCCAATCACTGCTATAATCCGATAAACAGCAATACTAAAAGGACGACGAAAACAGCGATAGCACCGACTACAAGAGCCATCGTTGACCGTTTGCCACCTCGGTTCTTTTGAGCTATTGCGCTGACCACAGCTGCGACTAGAAGGATTACCCCTAACAGCAACACGGCCATATTAACTATTGATGACGTGCCGGCAATTATGCTGCTGCCAGATCCTTGGCCGTTGGGTATAAAGTATGCCGTGGCATTGTTGCTGCCGCTTATTGTAATAGTGAAAGGATTGACCGTGTAGTTAACGCCATTAATTAACCAATAGCTGAAGTTATAGCCCGTGCTTGGGGCAGCAAGCAGCGTTATCGTTGCGCCATACGGATACGTACCCGTCGTGGCATTCACGCTTCCACCCTTCTGGTTATTTACTGTGAGCAGGTATTGGTCCAATGCAAAGTAAGCGCTCACCGTATGGTTGGAAATCATGTCGATGCTTATGGGGTTGGCTGTGTAGTTAACGCCATCCAGTACCCAATTGACGAAACTGTAGCCTTGATCTGGCGTTGCTGTCAGATTGAGAACCACCCCACCGCCGTAGTAGCCTGATGACCCGTTGATGGCCCCGTTCGTGGGAGCGTTTACAGTGAGGGTGTAGTTGAACTGTATATAACTCGGCACCAAGGTCGTGTTGCTTTGGATTTCAAAACTGTAGGGGTTTGAGGAATTGGTCGAGCTGCCGTTAATCGTCCAAAAACCGAAGGAATAGCCAGGATTAGGCGTTGCCGTGACATTAACTTGGCTGTCTGGGGAGAACAATGCAACTCCCGAGGGAGTCGTTTCTCCATTTTGGTCGGGCTGCACCGTCAGGTAGCAGCCACCTTCCACCAGACCAAAGGTGTATGTTGGTTGTGGTGATGTTGCCACGAATACGTAATTGACTGTGGCGTTACCACCCAGCCCATTGCCTCCACCTTGGGTGATAAGAATTTGCTTGGGGGAGTTGTCCCAGTTTGTGTCGGTTCCATTAGCCTGTACTGCAAGATCAGAGCTGTATGTAATTAAACCACCAGCATTCCAGTTTATCGTGAGAAGGTTAGGGGTTCCGCTCGGCAGCTGATATGTGCCGTTTGCTACGGTGTAATAATTGCTTGCATCAGGCATGCCGTAGATCAGTCCGATATAATCGGGGGCGCTGGATATGAAGTCGCCCGAATGCGCCGCGGTCTCAAACCAGTCCGTCACGTCCCCGCCGAGATCGCAGACGCTGCCATTTGCGGCGCCTGTCTCGAAGTAGTTTGAAGATGTCAGAGTCACATTTTCAACGATCTCAAAGTTGGTCTGGAATGTTGCGACGGATCTGATCCACGCCGAGTCGCCGTATCCATTTGGGGCAGCTGACAGCATCAGGCTGTTGTCGACGGCCAGGGATGGCGCTGGCGCCAACGTATCTTCCAGCCCGCTGGTCCAAAGGGACTGGTTAAGTGATGATCCTGGGAAGTCATCGTATAGTGGGAAGATAGAGCTATTGGACGCGGACACTGCTGCTACGTCACCGTAGTAAATGTAAATGTACGTTGAGATGGAATTTGTGGACGGGATTTGAACCCAAGCTACGGCCGTAGTCGAATTATATTGGACTAGGAAGTACTGAAGGGGGTTGCCATACGAGTCCGCAAAGCGGATATCAGCAAAATCCGATTGTGCCTTGCCGTTGAGATAGACTGTACTGCCGGATGATGTGCCGAGACCGTTCACAAGCGTTAGCTGGTACTGGGCATTGGTCCATGATGAGGCGGTGGTTACGGCGATTTGCTGCCTAAAGCCCCAAGATGCGTATCCCCAGTTTCCGCTGCCAGACGGAGATGCCGAAACAACAGGTATATGCACCAGAGCCGGAAGCATGCCTGCGAACAAAATAACCAAAACAAATAGACACTTTATTTTAGAATTGCCCATAGCTATCACTGGCGGGTTTACAGCATAGATGGGAACGAAGGTCATATAATTGGTTTTGGAATGGCGGTCTAATGCCCTTGAACGTTTTTACCAGCGAGCACAGGCGGCAGATCCTTCCCGGCAAGCTCGTATACTTTCATGATATTCCCGACATCATCACGTTTACTATCCACAGGCGTTTCGAGAATAAGTGGGAGGGAATTTACTCGTTTGTCTGAAAGTATGGATCTGAACCCCTCAACACCTATCATGCCTAATCCTATATGCTCATGCCTGTCGAGGTGGCTCCCTAAGTCACCCTTGGAATCATTGAGGTGGACCACTCTGAGGTGCTCGATGCCTATAGTCGATTCGATCTCGTCAAAGACCTCACCGGCCTTTGTCCTTAAATCGTATCCGCCTGCGAAGGCATGACATGTATCAAGGCAGAAACCTAGATCCGGCCGCCCTTTTCCTCCGCAGACATTATCCATTATAGACCGTATATCCTCGAAGGTAGTACCAAGACTGTTTTTCTGCCCCGCTGTGTTCTCAAGGAGAATAGTTGTTTTTGAGGTGGAGGAGTCAAGCGCCTCGCCGAGCGCGGCCTCAAGTCTCTTGTATCCCTTATCATTTCCGGTGCCGAGATGGCTCCCGAGATGGGTTACCAGGTACGGGATTTCGAGCTGCTGGCAACGGGCAAGCTCCTCCTTAAGCGTCTCCAGCGATTTCTGGTAGGGCTCCTCTGAGCCGGAGGCGAGGTTCGGAAGATACGGCATATGATCCACTACGGGCGATATCCCTGATTTTTTGAGCTTCTCACTGAAGGAGGATGCCACACCCTTTGAAATGGTCGGGGCTGACCATCCTCTCGGGCTGCGTGTGAATATCTGGAAGGTACTGCAGCCCATCGAGATAGCCCTGTCAACCGAGAGGTCAATTGAATCCTTTATCGAAACATGAACACCGACCTTCATACAGCCTCACCTGAAGAGGCTTGGATCAATTAGTTAAGGTTGTCGCCGAACCTCTCATTTTTCGGTCTGCGGTTCTTCAATGCGCCGTTTGGCCTCAACGCAGTTATCAGGGCCAAGTTCGCACATCTCGACGCAGAGTACGGCTGGCTCGGAAAATAGCCCTATCCATCGATGCTCGATCATGAACTCCTTTCCGCACCATGGGTGCTTTAGCGGCTCCTTTTCGTACTGGAGGGCTATTTCCATCCCTTTTTCCGTTTTCTTGAAGCATGCCCAGCACATCTCACGCCCCTGGCGCGCGTAGCCCTTTTTGCATACAGGGCAGAGGATGAACCCACTCCTTGAAGCCATGTGGCATCGCCTGCACAGGGCGGCGTAGTTCTCGAGTCTCAATCCATCCGCGGAAAGCGCCCTCTGCATTGCAGAGACATTCTCCTTTATTTCGGGCCCGAATTTTGCCCAGAAGCGATCCCAATCTTCCCTTGGAAGCCTTCCTGTATCAACAATTTCAAAGCGCGGATTATCGAATTCGGCCCTGCAGTTCTGGCACTTGTAGGCGGGCTTTTTTTGCGTCCTGTGGCGCAGGGAAGCGGATCCACACTCGGGGCACAACAGCCTTTCCTCCTTGTTGGTGACGAACTCGCCTGCTTCAATTTTCTTCTGCAGCAGTGCAGATGAGACCTGCCTCAGCAGCATGTTGTAAGAGGGGGGCGGGTTGCAGTTATGCATTACCAGATGCTCATTTGAGCCGCACCATGAGCACGACTTGCCTTCGAGAAAACCGGCCCGCATCGCCTTCCATTCTTTAGTTTCCCAGGCTTTCATGGAGGTGCTTCGCCTCAACCCTTTTTGGTTCTGGCTTTATTTTTTGCACCTTTGTGCCGAAGTACTGCCTTCCCTTCCTCCTTGCGGCCATCCCCGTCATGCGGTAGAACCTCGCAGAGATCCATCCCCCCCGCAATTGCGGAGCCTAGGCCGTACAGAACCCAGCCCAAGGTGTACTCAAATAGATCTTGATCTATGCCCATGGAGGTGCCAAGCGAGCTTACAAGGTCGGCAAAGGCGGTCATAGAGCGGTCGATCTCACGGTTTAGCTTTACGAACATGATCTCCTCAACGTTAAGGACCTCACCCATACTGCCCAGGAGGCCCTTGACAGAGCTCAGATCTGCATCGGAGAAGCTGGAGTCATGTGAGAAAAGGGATAACGTTTTTTCTGTGGGGGCATCAATGCAAAGTCTGCAGCGGGAGACTTTTGAGAGCGGAAATGTGTCTCTCAGTTCGCTGATCGAAGTACCCATCTCCAGAGAGACGACGATCTTGTTGCGGAGGAGATGCCAGATCTCATCGGCAGCCAACTTGTTACTTTTCCCGTCCCCGCAGAGAATGATGAAGTCCGACGATTTCGCTAAGCTGTGCAGGGTATTGGCTGCCTCTCCAGCCAACGGATCACCAACAGCAGCAACCTCAAATTGCCCGGATCGCTGGGAAAGTGCCCTGAGGGGCACGCCCTTTCTCGCATCACCGATAAGCAGAAGAGTAGTCAAAGTAACCACAACTGGCTATTATCTCTCGGGTTAATTGGTTTTTCTGATTTACGCTCCCCTGCGCTGTGCTTCCTTTCAGTTAAAATCATATCTAACCTCGTAAAGTTAATTAGCACAGGGGCAATAACTCATTTCGAGGATTGTTCATGTCCTTCAAAAGGCTTGAGACCCTTGGATTTACAGTGGGCGACTCCCAACTCTACGAGTTGTTGATTAGAAACGGGGAGCTGAAAAAGGAGGAGCTTGCAGAAAAAGCAGACCTCAGCAGGGGCGAGCTTGAGGAGTCGCTGGGCAGAATGGTGTCTATGGGTGCGATTGCCGTCAAGGACGATCATGTGACAGCGGTGCCTCCAAAGAGCTTTTTGCAGAAGTACCTAAAGACGAGGGAGGTAGACCTTGAGCTGCAGCTTGCGGATCTCAGAAATAATGTGACCGAGGTCCAGGCCGAGCTTGAACCTCTCTACAGCGAAAGCAGGTTCGGACTCAGGCTTGAGGAGCTTTGGGAGACGGTTGAAGGACTAACGGCTATGGAGATACTGACAATCAGGATGATCTCTCGGGCAAAGTCAGAGATCTGCATCCTGGCTGAAAAGTTCAGCTGGTATGACAAGATAAGGGAGGAGCTTCTTTCAGCCCTCGACAAAAAGGTGAGGGTGAAGGTCATTCTGCTGGACGAAAACAAGGAGACGGAGGAAAGGGTCGCAGATATGAAACGATACGGCGTGGAGGTAAGGATAGCTACATGCGACTGGAGGAGCATGAGGTTCACTCTTGTCGACAACAGTGAGTTGACCTTCCTGATCTGGGCAAAGAAAAGTGCCGACAACAAGGTCTACTATAGACCGGGCTATACAAAAAACCCAGGCATGATAAGCGTCTTTGCAGACTCATTCAACTACCTCTGGGAAAAAGCAAAAGCCCTTTGAGCCGTTCTCCAGTTAAATTGAAGATGGCTCGCGGCCTTCCCTTCCCGGAAACCAGCACGGACAGGCCCCATAATATCGAAATTATCCTTATAGAGATTAGCGGTTTCCAGGAGGGCTCTCCACGAAGCTGATGGCGTCTTACGGCTCGGCTGTGATGATGGGGCTCGAGGGAGGAGTCCTTAACGTCAAACCGACTACGTTGTACCTCTTCGCAAAGGAAGGCTGCTGCAAGGGTAGATGTGCGTTTTGCCAGCAGTCGACCAGCGCGCAAGAAACAAGGATATCCAGAGTGGATTGGCACCCTTACACTATCGAGGATATCAAGAGCGGGCTCGGGGGATCAGATGGTAAATTTCAAAGGATATGCATCCAATGCTCAGATGAAACCGCCGTCAGAGAGCGCCTGCCAGCTCTTGTCGCAGAGTTCGCCGGGACGGGCGTACCGGTCTCGGTTTCGACCTGCCCTATAAGCGCAGGCCTTATGAGAACTCTCAAAGAGGCAGGGACAGATGTCCTCACGATACCTCTCGACTGCGCCTCAGAGGAGCTTTTTCCCAGCATCAAAGGTGGAAGGATGGCACTCCACATGAAGGCACTGAACTCTGCGCTTGAGGTCTTCGGCAGGTACAAGGTAGGCTCGCACCTCATAGTAGGGCTGGGCGAGAGTGAGAAGGATCTTGTCCTGTTGATGAGCAGGATTTTCAGGGCGGGCATAGTCCCTGCCTTGTTTGCGTTTACACCTCTTAAGGGCACGCCTATGGAAGGGCACGGGCAGCCAGACCTTGGTTCGTACAGGCGGATGCAGCTTGCCAGGCACCTCATTGTCAACTGTGCGGCAAAGGAGGAGGACTTCGGTTTCAACAGCGGCCGCACAACCTTCCGCCCAGGCAAAGAAGGCCTCGAAGTTGCCATCTTAGATGGCAGGGCGTTCATGACGAGTGGCTGCAGGGGCTGCAACAGGCCCTACTTCAACGAGAGGGTCTCAGGCCCCATATACAACTATGCGGAGACCCCTGGCGAGAGGGAGTTAAGGGCGATAAGGAGGGATCTCCTTGCACCTTAGGGTCCTTGAGTATGGCATACGGGACTCAGCATT
>Ga0335078_10014111_pt1 | contig 11849 bp, 7 predicted proteins | sample Lox_Sample_32_FD_206711 | JGI IMG/M metagenome (GOLD analysis project Ga0335078, IMG submission 206711) | Soil microbial communities from Loxahatchee National Wildlife Refuge, Florida, United States - Lox_Sample_3.2 | ecosystem: Environmental > Terrestrial > Soil > Wetlands | place: USA: Florida... | reverse complement strand
GGGTAATCCTTCGTGATCCCCACGCCTCCATGCACTTCAATCGCCTTGGAAGCCACCTTTTCGGCGACCTCCGAGCTGTAGTACTTGGCCATCGCCGCCTCGGTCTGGAACGGCATGCCGGCATCCCGCAAACGCGCGGCGTTATACACCAGCAGCCGGGCGGCCTCCACCTCCGTGGCCATCACGGCAAGCTGGAATTGTACCCCTTGAAACTCGCCGATGGTTTTGCCGAACTGCTTGCGTTCGCGGGCGTAGGCCACCGCATGATCCAAAGCGCCGCGGGCCAGCCCGATCATCTGCGAGCCGATGGCAATGCGTCCCTCGTTGAGCGTCTCGATGGCGATCTTGTAGCCCTTGCCCACGTCTCCGATTACGTTTTCCTTCGGCACGCGGCAGTTGTCGAGGATCAGCTCGCAGGTGGACGAAGCGCGTATGCCCAGCTTGTCCTCTTTCTTACCGACCTGGAAGCCCGGAAATTCGCGCTCGATCAGAAACGCCGTGATGCCGCGGTATCCGGCATCCGGGTTGGCATTGGCGAACAGCAGGAACAAGCCGGATTCAGCGGCGTTGGTGATCCAGAGCTTGCGCCCGGTCAGCAGAAAATGATCGCCGGCGTCCACCGCGTGCGTCGCCAGGGCGAACGCATCCGAACCCGATCCGGCTTCCGACAGCGCGTAAGAAGCGACCGTGTTGGTGGCCAGCTTGGGCAGATACTTCTTCTTTTGCGCCACATTGGCCCAGCGCAGAATGGCGTTGTTGACGATGGTGTTCTGCACGTCCGCGATCACACCGGCCGAAGGATCCACCGCGGACAATTCTTCCACGGCTAGCACGCACTGGAAGAAGCTGCCGCCGCTGCCTCCGTACTCCTCGGGGATTTCGATGCCCATCAGTCCCAGATCGAAGAACTGGCGAATGATGTCCTTGCGGAAGACACCGGCCTCGTCCATTTCGCGGACATAGGGGCCGATCTGTTCGCGCGCGAACTGGCGCACGGTGTTCTGAAAAAGCTTCTCTTCTTCCGTCAACGCGGTGAGAGGCTGCGGAGGGATCTCGGTCTGCGGGGCACTGGCTGGCATGGCTTCATCTCTTATACTACACCTGCCAGCTCGCGCCATTGGCGGCCCTGGGATTCCGCCACTCCGGCGTGCGTGACGTAGCCGTTGTAAGTGTTGACGCCCTCGCGGAGGCCGGGGTGATCGGTGCAGGCGCGCTCCAGACCCTTGCTGGCCAGTTCCATCAGGTAGGGGAACGTAGCGTTGGTCAGCGCAAAGGTGGAAGTGTGGGGGACGGCGGCGGGCATGTTCGAGACGCAATAGTGCAGCACGCCGTCGACGAAGTAGATGGGCTCGGTGTGCGTAGTGGCATGCGAGGTTTCGAAGCATCCGCCCTGGTCAATGGCTACATCCACCACTACGGAGCCGCGTTTCATATTGGCGATCATCTCGCGCCGCACTAATTTGGGGGCCGAGGCGCCTGGAATCAGCACCGCGCCCACCACCAGGTCCGCGCTTTTCAGAGTCTCGCTGATGGTCCACGAATTGGAGGCCAGTGTGACGATCTGGCCGCCGAAGATGTCGTCCAGTTGCCGCAGCCGGTTCAGATTCCTATCGATCATAGTCACGTGCGCGCCCATGCCCAGAGCGATCTTGGCGGCATTCGTGCCGACGACGCCGCCGCCGATGATCACGCAGTTGGCCGGCGCCACGCCAGGCACGCCGCCGAGCAGCACGCCGCGCCCGCCGTTGGGGGCTTCCAGATACTGCGCGCCCACCTGCACGGACATGCGGCCCGCCACTTCGCTCATAGGCGTGAGGAGGGGAAGGGAACCGTCGGCGTCGTGGATGGTTTCATAGGCTACGCCATTGACCTTGGCTTCCAACATGCGGTTGGTCAAATCCGGCAGGGGCGCGAGATGCAGATATGTGAACAGAATCAGGCCGGGGCGCAAATGGCCGTATTCCGACGGCTGCGGCTCCTTCACCTTGACGACGAGGCCGGCGCGCCGCCAGACTTCTTCCGCCTTGGGCAGGATGGCCGCGCCCGCCTGCACGTATTCGGCGTCGGTTAGCGCGCTGCCATTGCCGGCGCTGGACTGGACCAGGACCTCGTGGCCGGCCTCGCGCAGCGCGGTGACGCCGCTGGGCACGAGTCCCACGCGCGTTTCATGATCTTTGACTTCTTTGGGAACGCCGATGATCATCCGGAATGCTCCTCCACAACGTGGTGCTGAATTAGCGTATCACGGCGCTGGGATTGCGTGACAGGGGCGAAATCAGGTAGATTGGAGGAAACGGTGAGGTGCGAGAGCGGTTGAATCGGGCGGTCTCGAAAACCGTTGAACCTTTGCGGGTTCCGTGGGTTCGAATCCCACCCTCACCGCCATTTAGAATCAATAAGTTAGAGATAGGCAGGCTCGCCTTGGGTGTAATTAGCCCCAATGAAGTAGCATTATCACTGATACGACTTCCCACAAGATCAATAGCTTACAGTTCCATGGGTTCCTATCACAACACACTCCCACCCACACTGCCTTTCGACGAAGTTGGCCGAATTTGATGCTGGAAGGCCGGCAGGATTTGCTTGCCCACTGCCCGGGCTGGTCAGCCGTGGTGGAAGAGTTCACCCGCCCGCTCCTTCCCGTTCTTTGGTGGACGCGCCCTTAGCGTAAGGAGCCCAGTTGATAAATCATCATGAAAGTTGTAGTATTGTGTTATGGCCCAGTCTCATCGTGAAGCGTCACGGCGGCTCTTTGAATACGCCGAGCAGCAGCAAGGTTTCTTCACCACCAAGCAGGCCAAGGCGGCCGGATTCGCCGAAAACACACACCCCTACCATGTGCAAGTTGGGAACTGGATCCGCGAGCACCGCGGAATTTACAGGCTCGCTCTGTTTCCGGTGACGGATCGGCCCGATCTCGTTCTTTGGGCACTGTGGTCACGGAACCGCAATGAGGAGGTCGAGGGCATATACAGCCACCATACGGCGCTCAGCATCTACGATCTGTCGGACCTGAATCCGGGCAAGCTGCACATGACCGTTCCGACGGATTTTCGGCGCAACAGCGAAGTTCCCGGCATCCTCGTCCTGCACTACGCCAACCTGCCCGAGAGCGATGTACAGACGGCGCAGGGCTTCAAGTTCACCCGGCCTCTGCGGACGATTCTTGACCTGATCGAAGCTGGCACTGTCGAGCGAAACTTCATCCGGCAGGCGATTAGGCAGGCTGTCGACCGTGGCCTGATCACTCGACAACAGATACGAAACGCGCGAATGAGCGGGCCTGCGCGCAAAATGTTTGAGGAAGTGCTGCGGAAGGCTGCGTAATGCCACCTCCCAGAACCTATGCGACGCCGCAAGCATTCCGAAGGGCACTTGAAGAACGCCTGAAGAGAACATCATTGACCGAGCAGATCGATCTCAACCGCCTCCGGCGACAGGTATCATTCGACCGTCTGCTTGCAAGGCTGTTCCGGGAGGAACCCGCGCCCTGGGTTTTGAAGGGTGGTTATGCGCTGGAGCTACGCTTCAAAACTGCTCGAGCAACGGTGGACATCGACCTGACGTTGCAGCGAGTGGTCGGAACAACCTCCGCGGGTGGTGACAGGAACCAGGTCGTGCGGGAGATGTTGCAGAGCGTGGCTGGCATCCCCCTCGGTGACTGGTTCGAGTACTCGATCGGACCGCCGGTCATGGACCTGACCGCGGCGCCGTACGGCGGAGCCCGCTATCCGGTCGAAGCTCGAATGGACGAGCGGATCTTTGCCAGATTCCATCTGGATGCCGGCATCGGTGACGTGGTTATGCAGCCGCCGGAGACTATAGTCTGCCGGGACTGGTTGGGATTCGCCGGCATCGAGTCGGCGCGAGTCCGAATGATCGCTCGCGAACAGCAGTTCGCCGAAAAGATTCATGCCTACACGCTCCCGCGGAACGCTGCGAACAGCAGAGTGAAGGACTTGGTGGACCTGGCTCTCCTGATCGGTGCAGGTGGATTGGATAAACAGCGGATTCTGGAGGCCTTGCGCCTAACCTTTGAGAGAAGAGGAACGCACGATTTGCCGGCGATTTTGTTTCCGCCGCCATCGGATTGGCAGGTCGCGTTTCGCGCCATTGCGGAAGAATGCGGGCTCCCAGCCGATGTTGCTGCGGTGTTTGCAGGCGTACAGGAGTATCTCGAAGAAGTGCTCACGCACCGCACGGAGCGGTAAAGGCGGTATGAGCGAGAACGGTTCAGAATCTCTTCCATTGGAGCCTCCAGAGCAGGAGAATATTCGCCTCCGCGAAGAGAATGCCCGACTGCGACGGCTTCTGGCGGTTCACAGCATTCCGATTCCGCAACTGGCGGCAGAGAATCCGCCTCCAACCAAAACCGCAGAGACGGCACCACCGGTGGACAAGGCGGAACGTGCGAAAAAGAGAATCGCGTTGTTTCGAAGCCTGTTTCGTGGGAGAGAAGATGTCTACGCACGGCGATGGGAGAACGATGATGGCCGGCACGGATATGTGCCCGCGGTTGTAAAGGACTGGAAGGCCATCAACAAAAGTCGCCCGGAGGAGCGGAAGAAAGTCGACCAGAAGACACGGAAGTTCCTCCCAATAACCGACACGGTCATCGAGAATCACCTCTTGGGTAAGGAAATCGTTGGTGTGTATCCGCTCCTGCCCGAGGAAACGTGCTGGTTTCTAGCGGCAGACTTCGACAAGAAGACGTGGGAGTATGACGCTCAGGCCTTCCTTGAGACCTGCCAGGAGCTGAATGTGCCCGCCGCCCTGGAGCGTTCTCGTTCGGGAAAGGGCGGCCACATTTGGATCTTCTTTGATCGTGCGCTGCCAGCGATAACCGCGCGCAAACTGGGATGCCTGATTCTCACGCGAACCATGGAATGCAGGCATCAACTCGGTCTCGATTCCTACGATCGCTTTTTTCCAAACCAAGACACTATGCCGAAGGGAGGGCTCGGCAACCTTATTGCACTCCCCTTGCAGTTTGCGCCACGCAAGGCGGGCAACAGTGTGTTCATTGACTCCGACTTCCACCCGTACCCCGACCAATGGCAGTTTCTTTCGACGATTCGACGAATGCCGGCCGACACTGCGGAGGAGATCGTTGCCGAAGCTCAGCGCAAGGGTGACCTGATCGGAGTCCGGTTGAGCATCGCCGATGACGAGGATCTACAAGACCCGTGGACTTTGCCGCCCTCCCGCAAGCGGAGAGAGCGGCTAATCGAAGGGCCGCTGCCGAAGAGTGTTCAGATCGTTCGCGCGAATCTGGTTTACGTAGAGAAGAAGGACCTGCCACCAGCCATGCTGAATCGGCTACTCCGGCTAGCAGCATTTCAGAACCCTGAATTCTACAAGGCTCAGGCGATGCGGCTCTCGACGTACGACAAACCACGCGTGATCGCATGCGGCCAGGAATTTGTCCAGTACATTGCTGTGCCTCGTGGATGTCTGATGGAGACTTTGGCTCTCCTCGAGGCGCACAAGATTCGGCCCGAAGTTCGAGACGAACGATACGCAGGCACGGCGATTGAAGCGGAATTCCGGGGTCAACTTCGGCCGGTCCAGGAGGAAGCCGCCGAGAAGATCACCGGCCACGATGAAGGTATCCTCTGCGCTCCGACAGCGTTCGGAAAGACCGCCGTTGCGGCGTGGTTGATCGCAAAACGCAAGGTCAACACACTGATCGTAGTCCACCGACAGCAGTTGCTCGATCAGTGGCAGGAGCGCCTTGGGATGTTCTTGGATCTGCCAGCCAAATCGATCGGGCATATCGGTGGCGGCAAAATGGACCGGACCGGTCGCGTGGACGTCGCCGTCATCCAAAGCCTATATCGAAAAGACGAAGTGAAAGACTTCGTCGCTGAATACGGCCAGGTGATCGTTGATGAATGCCACCACATCTCCGCGTTCACCTTCGAACAGGTGATGAGACAGGTGAAGGCCGAGTATGTTGTGGGTCTGACCGCCACGCCAACACGGAAGGACGGGCACCATCCGATCATTTACATGCAGTGTGGCCCCGTACGGTTCAACATGAGCGCCCGGACGATGACCGAAACGACGCCGTTCGAACACAAGGTGACTCCCCGCCACACGGAATTCCGGATGGTGCCCGAACTCACCGAGGTCACAATCCAGGATGTCTACGCCGCGCTCGTCGATGATGCCTCGCGTAACGAGATGATCGCCAACGACATCGTGGGCGCTATAGAATCGGGACGTTGCCCGCTGCTTCTGACCGGCCGGACAGAGCATCTGCAGTATTTCGCAGCCAAACTTGCGGGTGTTGCCAAACACGTCTTCGTTCTGAAAGGGGGCATGGGGAAGAAGCAGCGTAGGGCAACGGCGGCGGCCCTGGCATCCGTGCCGGAAAACGAAACGCGGGTGATTCTGGCGACGGGAAGCTACATCGGAGAAGGGTTTGACGACGCGCGCCTGGACACGCTATTCCTGGCCATGCCGATTTCCTGGAAGGGCACGCTCCAACAATATGTGGGCCGGTTGCATCGCCTCCACGACAACAAACGATTCGTGCAGGTCTACGATTATGTGGATAACTACGTTCCGATGCTGGCCAGGATGTACGAGCGCAGGCTGAAGGGTTATGCCGCGATTGGTTATGTGATCGAGCAGGAGACGTTGCCGGCTCATCCGTCGGCGGCCGCACACCTGGCGGTTGGAGACTGATGGATCAACCGCCGGGTTGGGTGCAATCAGGTGTAATGATGCAGAGCATGTATTGGATCCAGAGCATTTGGAGCAATACAGAATCAATAACTTGCCTGTTTTCAATGAGCAGTATGAGTCCGAATCCCACCCTCACCGCCAGATTTCAGAATTGCTCTTAGCGCCATCTAATTTGCTTTCGTGGTTGGCTTGCCCGGTTCGAAAGTCGCAATTGCGGAAAACGTTCCCGGAAGCACATGCGCAACTCGCCCCCTTTCCAACCGGAACTTTCAAGCACTAGCCGGAGCAGTTTGCGCCGCTTTGCCGCAGGCTGTTGCAAAAGGAGATCGGCCATTTTGCGCATGACCGCCAGCAGGTCGACTGCTTGGCCGGCGCCAATGGAGTGGCTTGCCGCTCGATGATGCGTCTGCGGACGCGTTGCTGGGATTCGCGGATCTCCGTGGTTTTCCGATCCTATGTGCTCGCGTCGATGCGCCCATCTGCCGATCCTCATACATCACATCCAGGCGCCTTTGCAGTCACTCCAACTCTGCCTGTTCGCGTCGCATTGCCTGTTCGCGGGCGGCTTGCTCGGTCATATCGCTGGCCCCCAGTTCTGCCCGCAGCCATTCTAGAATCGGTCCGGGGATGACGATCTCACGGAGGCCGGCGGCGAATTGCGCGGCCAGCGCTTCTTCGGGCGCATACCGCTCCGGGCATTTGCCGCGGTATCCGGTAGAGCGATAATACACCTTCTTTAATCCGGCCACCCGCGAGCTACCGCCGCATGTCCTGTTATTCCCCTGTTCTCAACGACTCGCTCTACGATCCAAGCCGCTTGCCATCGAAGAGTTAGCGCGGATCTGCTGTTCACTCCGTGTTACAGGACGCGAAGACGCCCCATACTGCTTCAAGCGGAGTTGCTTCACGGACTCATTGCAGGGCTGTTGTCCCCGATCACTGATCCGCAATTGCCGAGTTAGACCGTCTACCCAGGAGCCTGTGGAGCATCTTGTAATAGCGTTCCCATGGCAAGAAGAGAGCGTAACCAACTAAATGCGGCAGGAAATACACGCCCAACATAAGTGCGATGAACACCTGCAGGCCAAAAAGCCCAACCAGAGTGAGAACACGAAGACGCTTGGCGAATAATGCGGGCAGCGCCGACAATTCGACGATGACGGTTGCCATTGCCCCAAACTGGCTCAGCCACGTCGACTGCGCCAGAAGGCTGCCGAGGCCGGTCGGAGGGGTGTGCGTGAAAAGCTCTCCCAACCAGATTGAACGCATGTTCGCGGCGGTCATCCAGGCCAGTCCGCTATTTCGGAGCTTAGCGCAGCCAGCCGCGAAAAAGACCAGAAGGAAAAGCGTCTGCGCAAGGCGAATAGGCCACGCATATCGCGAAGAAACTCCGATCCGGATTTCCTGTTTGCCGCGTATTTTCCGGATGCTCCGCCAGGCCTGGTCGACAGACAGCGCATCCGCACAGGGCGACAGCGCCAAGATACCGAAGAGTAATACTGGAAATCCGTCGAGATGATGGATCTTTCCGAAGCAGTTAGGCAGCCCCAAAAGAAAAAAACCGAACCGGGCGGGGCGGCGTGCGCCAGCATGCGAGACTGGCAGCAATGCTAAAGAACCAGGTTGTCTGGGCGCACGGAACTGCCGACACGCGGCGCACCCGCAGTTGGCCCGAAGCGCCGCTGAAAACGCGCCCTCGTCCGGCCTCAACACGAACGCCTTCCGCATCAAGCCCGCCGCCTCGCTGGCGTGCGGCCGTCGCTCGCCGCATTTCCGCCGGCGTGGATGAGTGCCTGCAGGGCGGGGCGGTTCTGCCGTAGCGCGCCCTTGGTCGATCCAGCCATCGCCGGCGCGACTGCCGACGCTGAGCGCAGGGCAACTCGCCCTGGCTGTCCAACTGGTCGGAGCGCGGCATTTCCAGAAGTAGCACGCGATACGGCCAACTGCCGCCCGAGATCAAGCGGCCTAGCAACGCTTGGACCTTGGCGCTTCGAGAATCGCGAGGTGCAGCGTCGCGGTATGTCGATGACACCATGACGGTCGCACGGGCCTGGATCGGTAAGCGAAAAGGTGGTGGAACACCTCTATATTGCTTCCAACAACCGGGTGACAGGTATCCGAATGAAGTTGAGCCGGTGGATCTGTAGACTATCCCGAGATTCCCGGTTTTTGTCCGGTGCGGCGCACACTTCCGGTCTTCAGCGGTGACGCGCCCAGTAGGCCGAGCAAGAGCTCGCGCAACCGGACAGACCCGTTTCGATCAACTTCGACAGTTGCCGTTCCGGCGACAGCCGTCTTCGTCTCCAAAAGGCCGGCGCTGGCGGTGCAGATAACCGTCAGCCGGCTCTTGAATTTTTCCGCAACTCCCGGCGCGCGCGTTCACTCTCCGCGGGATTCACGACGCAAGTATGGAGATGGCCGATGTGAGCGGTCCATTGCCGAAAGCTGGCCTCCATCTGGGCGCGCAGCGCGGCCAGACATTCGGCGCCGGTCCCCGCAGGCATAACTTCCCACGTGAAACCGTTAGCCGCCACCGCGCAAGCTACTTCCGCGCGCGATTCCGGTCCGGCCTCGCGGTTCATCACGCTGCCAGGCGTGGTGCATCCCATCCGGCGCAGTGCATTGCGAGATCAATTCGACAGCTTGAGTTCCCTATTGGTCGTTTAGCGAAACTCTCATAACTCACCATTAGAGGGCGCTCACTGACCCCGTGGACTGTCCCGCGCGCGTTCCTAATAGTCGGGCTGGGGAGCCAACTTCCGGTCCGCTAACACGGCGTCCATTCAGAAGTCGAGCCGCAACGCGAGTTGTCCTGTACGATTGCCTCCAGAGCCTTGGGGCAGTGCGGCTTGCAAGACCCCGAAAGTAGCTGGGTTACCGATATTGACAGCGGGCGGCGCAAAATTGGTGTGATTCAAAACATTTGTGAACGTAGCTTCGAAGCGCAGCCTGTACCGCTCGTTTATCTGGAACGCCTTGGCCAGACCCGCGTCCACGTCGATCATGCCAGGACCTTGCAAGATACCCACACCGCAGCTTCCAAACCGCCCGGCGTTGACTGGCGGCAGAGCGAAGGCGTTGATGTTGAAGAAGTTTTGAGAAGTCTGGTTTGCGTATGGGTTCCCCACGCAATCCGGACGCGCCACGGCCCCTCCTTCAGTGCGCTCTAGCATATCCGTGTTGGATTGATCGTCTACCGCCGGCATCGTAGGCGTCAGCCACTGGCCCGTTTGCATGGTCGTAACCGTGCTGAGAGTCCAGCCACCCAGAACGGAGTTCAGGAAACCAGGCCCGTGCAAACGTTTCCCAGCTCCGAACGGCAGTTGGTACGCGCCCGTCAGCAGAAAGCGTTGCCGCGGCATCCCCACCACGTTGCCGCGGTCGTACTTAATATCGTAGCGGTTGGCTATTTCCACGGCATAGGGCTCTTCGCCTGCGTATATCGTGGGCGCATCGCTGCCTTGCGCGTCGCTGATATCTCTCGCGAAGGTGTAGTTCGCCTGGAACGTCAGCCCGTGCCCCAGCCTCTGTTGGAATTCGACTATACCCGACTGATAACTTTGATTTCCGATGCTTTCCGAATCCATCAACAGAAGCCAGTTCTGATAGGGCGCGCGCGGGTCGACATATCCGTTGGCTGGTATGCTGTATGGGGTTGTGCTGGGCGCAATCTGGTTCAGATCTTCAGTGATCGGAAGATGCCAGGCGCTTTGGCCGGCGTAGCTGAGACGGATCTTCGAATTCGGCGTCACTTGCCGCTCCACGGTCAAGTTCCACTGCGCCGACGCCGGGTCCTTAAAGTTTGGATTGTTCGCCTCCTCGAAAGAGCCCCCGCCTAACGGGACAGCGCCCGGAGTAGCCGTTTGCGGAAACTGGATTTGCGGTCTGCCGTTCGTGAAGTAATTGTTGTAGGTGATCAGATCCGAGAGGGCGATGCCCGCATTGTTGAAGGACATGGGGCCGAGGGTAGTCGCCGTAAAGATGCCAACGCCGGCGCGAATCACAGTTTTGTTGTCGTTGAACGGCCGAAAGGCCACGCTGACGCGCGGGTCGAAATCATGCCAATCCCAATGCCGTAGACCCTGTGGAAGGCCTGCCTGGCTGGCTGTCTCCACGTTGGAACACGCGAGCGCCGTGTTTCTGTTCGGAAGCGAGCACGCATTGAACGACTCAAGAAAGCCCTTGTAGATGCTGTTGAGGAGCGGATTATTCGCCACGGTGGTCAGAAATTCGTTCGGAACGACGACAGTCACGTTGTTCGCCGAGGGGATAAAGCTGGATAGGTCGCCCGAGCTCTCAATAAACGGCGGAAGCAGTTCCCACCGTAACCCGAAATTGACCGTAAGACGGCTGTTCACCTGCCATTCGTCCTGACCGTAAACGCCCCAATGGGTGGTGCTCGCGTTGATTTGCGGACTGGTGATCGCGAAATAAGACGGACTCGGCAAGCCGAGAAGAAAATCGCCAAAGGAGTAGTTTGTGAGCGAGCCGCTGAACGTGAAGTCGCCAAAGTCGTCGGATGGGGCGTAATACATCAGAGCGTTGTAACGCTGCCTGCGCGCATCCACTCCAAATCGAAGTGTATGCTTACTCCGGATGAGAGTGAGATTGTCGGTGAATTGTGTATTTGTCGAAATTGTCTGTCCGACCCTGTCCTGCCCGATAGAAGTGATGGAGCCGTCGGCGAAATTAAACGTCGGGAAGGCATCGCCCGTGGGATGGGCGCTGAGGTTTATCCCATCATTGAGAACCAGCCCGAGCTGCGAAATGGCCTGGGACCCTCCGATCGGGAACGTGTCGTTTTCATTATAGTTCGTGAACCCGAAACGAAATTCGTTCAGCGCACGCGGGGTAAGCGTATAGTTGTAGGACACCACCAAGCTGCGGTTCTGCTCCTTAGCCCCGTCACTCGGCAGAAAGTTGTTTGCGGGTGTAACCACGCCGGCATTATTAAACTCGGTATAAAAGGCGTTCTTGAAGCTATAGCGGACATACAGCTTTTGTTTGACATTAATGTCCTGATCGAGCCTAATATCGAAGCCATCGGAATTCGATGGGATCGGTACCAGAGTCTGATAGTTGTAGGAAGGGTTAAGAACACCGAGGTTGGCGTTTGGCAGCGGATAATAGTTCAGCACGGCCTGAGCCACGGGGTT
>Ga0335078_10014110_pt1 | contig 11849 bp, 9 predicted proteins | sample Lox_Sample_32_FD_206711 | JGI IMG/M metagenome (GOLD analysis project Ga0335078, IMG submission 206711) | Soil microbial communities from Loxahatchee National Wildlife Refuge, Florida, United States - Lox_Sample_3.2 | ecosystem: Environmental > Terrestrial > Soil > Wetlands | place: USA: Florida... | reverse complement strand
CAGCAGTCTCAGTACTTCAATATCCAGCGCCGCCAGCATGCGGCGAATGTGACGGTTCTTGCCTTCATCCAGCACGATTTCAAGCCACGTATTCTTCTCTCCGCCGCGCAGGATGCGAGCGCGCCGGGGCCTGAGCAGTTCTCCTTCCGCAGCACGCACACCTTTACCGATCGTTGCCACCAGTTGCTCGTCCGCGACGCGGGCAATCTGCACGTGGTAGGTCTTGTCGAGATGCGTCTCGGGGGCGAGCACCCGGGCGGCCCACTCAGAATCATTGGTGAGCAGTAGCAGGCCTTCGCTGGCTTTGTCCAGGCGTCCGACCGGAGCTACGAATGGCAGATCTTCTTCCAGCAGGTCGAATACGGTTTGGCGGCCTTTCTCGTCGGCAGCCGTGGTCACCACGCCTCGCGGCTTATTCAGCATGAGATAGATCTTCCGCGCCGAAACGATCCGCAGGCCATCGACTTCAATGTGGTCTTTTTCCAATCCGACGGGCCGTTCCGGATCGCGCTGAACCGTCTTGTTCACGCGCACCCGTCCGGCGCGCACCAGCTCGAACGCCTGGGAGCGCGAGCAATATCCAAGCTTGGAGAGGGCTCGCGCCAGGCCGACTCGCCGGCTGGAATTCCCGTGGATCACACGCTCATGGTAAACGCTGGAAGCGGTTTTCCCGCCAGCGTAGAATTAACCGCATGATCGATGCTTCCCGCTTCTGGATTTTTCTGGGCGCGGCAACTCTGCTGGCGATTTCTCCCGGCCCGGGTATGCTGTATGTGCTGGCGCGCACACTGGCTGGAGGGCGTCGCGAAGGCGTGCTCTCGTCGTTCGGCACGTTTTTGGGCGGGCTGGTGCACGTGGTCGCCGCTGCCACCGGACTTTCCATCGTCCTGGCCACCTCGGCGGTTGCCTTCTCCGTGGTCAAGTACGCAGGAGCGGCATATCTCGCCTGGCTGGGCGTGCGCATGATTCTCAGCGCTCGCAGCGAGACCGAAAACGACCTTCCCCTCCCTGCGGGTACTGGGCGGCGAAGTCCTTTCTGGCAAGGGGTCGCCACCGAAGCCTTGAACCCCAAGACCGCCATCTTCTTTCTGGCGTTTATCCCGCAGTTCGTGAACCGCGCTCAGGGCGGGGGTTTCTGGCAATTCGTGCTGCTGGGCACGATCTCGGTCACGCTGAATACCAGTGCCGATCTGCTGGTAATTCTTCTGGCCGGGCCGATCGGTGCCCGGCTGCGAGCCTCCGCGGTGCTGCGTCGCAGGCAACGGAGGGCTACCGGCGTCACGCTGATCGGTTTAGGAGCGTATGTCGCTTTTGCGGACAATCGCTGACGGCTGTGGTAGTCTCGCTCGCTATGGTCGAGCCCAAATCCGAACGCCGTTCCCAAGCCCGGATTCCGTTGCGCTTGCCCGTCTCGATCCGCTCCCCACAAAGCGAATCGGTCACGGCCTACACCCGCGACCTGAGCATGACCGGAATTTTTCTCTATACCGACTCGCAAATTCTGGAGGGCAGCGATCTGGAGATAGTGCTCATGTTGCCGCCGCCGTTCAGCAACGGCTCGAAACAATGGGTCTGCTGCCATGCGTCAGTCGTGCGGGTTGAGCGCAGTGCGGAGGATCCGCAGATCGGGGTCGCCGCCAACATCCGCAGCATCGCCAGCCTGCCCGAAATTCCCGTTTGAGGGGCGCCGGTCGCGGGGATGCATCGGGGGCTGATTCGGCTGCGATCCGCCTCTACAAAAAAAGCTTCCCTTGCATCACATTCGGTGCAATAATGCTGGCCCTTGAATTGCTCTGGTTCAAGACACCAGAAACCATACGGCAAGGTAGCCTTCACTATGTGGCTGGAAAAGCTTTCGCTTGGCGTACTGCGCGTATTGACGCCGCTTGGCCCGCGCTATGTAAACCCTTCCTTCGTACAACGACTTTACCTGCTGTGGATATTCCGGAATTTCCACACCCTGCCGGTCAAGGTGCTGACGCCGCGGCAGCAGAAGCGGATCGACAACATCTGCGCTCGTCATGGATTTGTCGCCCTGCCAGCGGTGAACGCTCTGGCAGAGCCGGCGATCCTGGGCACGCTGGAGCAACGCCCTTCGATCGAGTCGCGAGACGTCGTGCAACGCAAGCCAAACCAAAACGTCTCCGATGCCATGCGGCCGTTCGCCGCCGACGCACAGCAGCGTACCTGAAGAACTGAGGGTACAAGAAAAAAGCGTCTCGAACGTTTCAGTTCGAGACGCCTCTGGCAGCCCTCCCCCAGAACTGCCAAACATCGATTGCATAGTAAGGCGAACCCCCTCCGACGTAAATGCGACTTTCGTAACCCAAGCGGCGTTTTGTGGTAGCCGGTTCGGAAGACCAAGAGTAACGCTTGTGCGATTACGTTCGCGCCGATATCTCTTCCCGCTTCCGCTCAGTGAACGCAAGGGAGTGCCGGTGATGCGGCCGGTCTTGGCATCCCGGTTGAACCGGCATGGTGCAGATCCACAATTTGCTTGCGCCGGCTCTGGCGTGCGTAATCGCGTCAGCTCGGGTCATTCCCGAGGTCTGTGAGTATTTAAATCAAAGTTCGTCCGTACCTACGCTTTCGACTCCCTGTTTTGCCTGATCCAAGAGTGAGCTCATGGTCGAGGTGCTGTGCACTTTTGTGACACGAAACCCTACACCCGAAGCAGCGGCTTCGTCTGCTTCGGGGTGTCAACTATTCGACACACCCGGAGGTTCCACGTGCAACCCATTGGCACTCGGGAGGAAGGGTTCACGGTTTGCAATCGTAAGTGATGCCTTCGTCGTGCTTTACCTATCTCCTAACAACGCAAGAAACAATGGCAAGCTGGGTGCATGACTTCCCTCAAGCCCGAGATGCGACATCGCTGGGCGCAAATCACGACTTCGGGTTTCGTTAAGAGGAATCGCGATGTGGATTGTTCGACTGGCGCTGCGCCGGCCCTACACCTTTGTGGTCGTGGCTATTCTTATCCTGGTGATGGGGTTAATCGCGATTTACCGCACGCCCACTGACATTTTCCCGAACATCGATATTCCCGTCGTCAGCATTATCTGGAACTACTCCGGCCTGGTCCCAAAAGACATGAACGACCGGATCATCAGTGTGACCGAGCGGGCGCTCACCACCACCGTCGACAACATTGAACATATCGAGTCGCAATCGCTCTATGGAGTTGCGGTGGTGAAGGTTTTCCTGCAGCCCACGGCGAACGTAGAACGGGGCATCGCGCAGATTACCGCCATCTCCCAGACCCAACTCCACCAATTGCCAACTGGGACGACTCCGCCGCTCATTCTCGCGTATAGCGCATCGAGTGTGCCGGTGTTGCAGTTGGCCCTTTCGGGACAGGGACTGTCCGAACAGCAACTGAACGACTATGGTCTCAATTTCGTGCGTACGCAACTCATCACGGTTCCGGGAGCGTCGGTGCCCTATCCCTATGGCGGCAAACAGCGCCAGGTGGAAGTGGACCTGAATCCCGCCGCTCTACGGTCGAGAGGTATGTCCGCACTCGACGTGGTCAACGCGATTACTTTGCAGAATCTGATTCTGCCTACCGGCACGTCGAAAATTGGCGGCAGGGAATATGACGTCGACGTTCCCAACGCGGCGCCACAAACCATCGGTGAACTCAACCGCATCCCGATAAAAACCATCGGCAGCACCACCATATACGTCGGAGACGTTGCCTGGGTGCGCGATGGTTTTCCTCCCCAAACCAACATCGTTCGGGTGAATGGGCAGCGCTCCGTGCTGCTCACCATTCAAAAAGCCGGCGACGCCTCTACCTTGAAGGTGATTGCCGGCATCAAGTCACTTCTTCCGCAGATTGCCACCACCCTTCCACCACAGTTGAAAATGGAACCGCTCGCCGACCAATCCATTTTTGTTCTGGGAGCCATCACCGGAGTTGTCCGGGAAGCTCTGATTGCCGCATGTCTCACGGCGGTAATGATTCTGGTTTTCCTGGGCAGCTGGAGAAGCACGCTCATTATCGCGACCTCAATTCCTCTGGCCATTCTTACGTCCTTGATCGTGCTGAGCGCGATCGGTCAGACCATCAACATCATGACCCTGGGAGGACTGGCGCTGGCGGTCGGCATTCTTGTGGACGATGCCACCGTGGAAGTGGAGAACATTAACCGCAACCGCGAGGCTGAGCCAGACAAGAACATGGATGAAGTCGTCCTCGACAGTGCCATGCAGATCGCCACCCCCGCTTTCGTTTCAACCCTTTCGATCTGCATTGTATTTGCACCCATGTTCTTGCTGTCGGGCGTCGCACGATATCTCTTTCTGCCGCTGGCCGAGGCTGTGTGCTTCGCCATGCTGGCGTCGTATTTCCTGTCGCGAACCATCGTTCCGACCATGGCCAAATATCTGTTGCGGGGCCAAAAAGTAGGAGGGCATGCTGGCCCCAGCCGCAATCCGCTGGTTCGCATGCAGCAGCGATTCGAGGCTGGCTTCGAGGGATTTCGCGAGGGCTACCACCGGGTTCTACGTCTTTGCCTGCACCACAGGAAGGCTTTTCTGCTTGCTTTCTTCGCGGCCTGCCTGGGATCGCTGGCAGTGGTGATCCCATGGTTGGGGCAGGATTTCTTCCCCACCGTCGATGCCGGAAGCTTCAAGCTGCATCTTCGCGGACCCACTGGATTGCGCATTGAGAACACCGCGTTTCTTTGCGACCTGGTGGAGAACTCGATTCGCAAACAAATCCCGGCCAGTGAGCTCACTAATATCATCGACAACATTGGCCTGCCGGTTAGCGGCATCAATCTTTCGTACAGCAATTCTGCGCCAGTAGGAACTGCGGACGCGGATATTCTCGTAACCCTCTCGCCGAAGCACCGTCCCACCGCCGAATACGTCGACCAGCTGCGCTTAAGTCTGGCAAAACAATTTCCCGGTGTGATGTTCGCTTTTCTTCCCTCCGATATGGTCACCCAGATCCTGAACTTCGGGCTCCCCGCTCCCATCGACATTCAAGTGATGGGCTACAACCTGGAAGCCAACCGCGAATGGGCCAGCGAATTGTTGCAGAAAATCCGGTACGTGCCGGGCACGGCTGATTTGCGCATCCAGCAGCCTTTCGACGAACCCTATCTTCATCTCAAAATCGAACGCACCAAAGCTCAGGAACTGGGTTACACGGGAGCGGATATCGCCCAAAACCTGCTGATTTCGCTGGGAGGGAGTTTTCAGACTTCGCCGACGTTTTGGGTGGATCCAAGAACCGGCATCAGTTACTCGATCGCCACCCAGACCCCGCAATATCGCGCAGACACCCTGCAGGATCTGGTGAATATTCCAGTCACGAACACAACTGGGGCATCCGCACCTTCGTTAATGGCGAGTCTGGTGTCTCTGAAACGCGGAACCGGAATGGCAGTGGAATCTCACTACAACATCGCTCCGGTGATTGACGTCTACGGTTCCGTCTCGGGACGCGATCTGGGAGGGGTCGCGCGCGACATTAACGAGCGCATCGATGCTCTTCGCTCCCAACTCCCGCGAGGATCGCATGTGGTGGTTCGCGGCCAGGTTCAGACGATGCGATCTTCTTATGTGGGCCTGCTGACCGGCCTGGTGTTCGCCATCCTTCTGGACTACCTGCTGATCGTGGTGAACTTTCAATCCTGGCTGGATCCTCTCATCATGATCTCCGCCTTGCCGGCGGCTCTGTCGGGGATTGCATGGTTCCTCTTTATTACCCACACAACGTTGAGCGTTCCCGCGTTGATGGGAACGATCATGTGCATGGGAGTGGCGACTGCGAACAGCATTCTGGTGGTCAGCTTCGCCACCGAGCAGATGGCAGAGGGAAAGGATGCCGCTTCGGCCGCGCTGCAGGCAGGTTTTACGCGTTTCCGTCCGGTCTTGATGACAGCTCTTGCCATGATCATCGGAATGGTGCCGATGGCGTTGGGACTAGGCGACGGGGGCGAACAGAATGCTCCTCTGGGGCGAGCCGTAATCGGTGGTCTGCTCTTTGCCACTGTTTCCACACTGCTGTTCGTTCCTACCGTCTTCAGCGTGCTGCACGGATCCCGACAAAAGGGTGGCGTACAAGAATGAGGGGCTGCCAGATGAGGGACCCGGCGGCAATAACAACAGTGAGCAATGAACCATATGAGACAAAATGAGTCTGACGAAAGTTCCCGGGCCCGGACCGACTCCCAGAATAATCCCAATGGGAACAACAGGGTTTCTAGTGGCTGGCTGATCTCCATCGTAATGAGTCTGGTGGTAGTTGCGGTTTTGACCTTCGGGATCCGGTCTCGACTCAAGGCGGAGACGACCTTGCGCGCGGTGACCGCGAAAATGGCAGTGCCTACCGTTTCCGTCGTCCTGCCCAAACGAACCGCGCCGGCTCAGGAAATTATCTTGCCCGGCAACATACAGCCATTCATCTCCTCGCCGATTTACGCCCGTACTGACGGCTATTTGCAGAAATGGTATTTCGACATTGGAGCGCTCGTAAAAGCCGGTGACCTGCTGGCGACCATTCAGACCCCGGAAGTGGATGAGGAATTGGCGCAGGCACGCAGCACGCTGGCGACTGCACAAGCCAACCTCGAATTGGCTCAAATCACCAGAGACCGTTATCAGTCACTGCTCACGAAACATGCCGTCCCTCAGCAGGCCGTGGACAACGCCGTCGGTACCTACTCCGCAAACAAGGCGATTGTGGATGCGGATGAGGCCAGCGTGCGCCACTACGCAGCTCTCGTTTCTTTCGAAAAAGTGTATGCGCCATTCGAGGGGGTCATTGTTGCGCGTAACACAGACATCGGCGACCTCATCAATTCGGGGAGCAACACGGCGCCAAGAACCGATCTATTCGACATGGTTCAAGCAGGAACCCTGCGTGTGTACGTGAATGTGCCGGAAGAATATTCGCAAGGAGTGAAGGTGGGTGAGACCCAGGCGGACGTCCTTCTGGCAGAATTTCCCGACAAGAAATTTACCGGCAAATTAGTACGCACCGCCGATGCGATCAACGCCACCACGCGCACATTGTTGGTGGAGGTGGACGTTGCCAATCCTTCCGGAACTCTTTTCTCCGGATCGTACGCCGAAGTGCATCTCAAAATTCCTGCGCCAAAGTCCACTTACCTGATTCCAGTGAACACGCTGATTTTTCGTTCATCGAAGCTGCAGGTCGGGGTTGTGAAAGATGGAAAGGTCTCGGTCATTGACGTCACTCCCGGCCGTGATTTCGGGGACGAGATCGAGATTGTTGCCGGACTGAACGCCAGTGACCAGATCGTCCTGAATCCATCCGATTCACTGGTCACCGGACAGGAAGTCGAGATCGTAAAAGCGGCGCTTCCGGGAGACTCGAAATGAGGGCTTCGCGAGCGACGCAGCCAGCCAAAACCAAGTCGCCTGCACGATGGACTGTCCTTCTGGCTGTTTGCGCCCTTCCCTTTGCCGGCTGCGCGGTGGGGCCGAAATACAGGGGGGCGCCGCCGGTATCAACTCCGCCGGCGTACAAGGAGATGGGCGGCTGGAAGACCGCGCAACCCAACGAACAGAATCTTGGTGGCAGTTGGTGGGAGATATTTCAGGACCCACAACTCAACTCCTTGGAGCAAAAAATCAACGTTTCCAATCAAAATTTGCAGCAAGCCGTGGCCAACTACCGGCAGTCTCGAGCCACCCTGCGGTACGTGCGTGCCGACTACTATCCCACAGTCACCGCGTCGCCTTCGGCCACGCGAGAACGGTACTCGGCTAACCGTCCTCCTCCAAGCTCGATTTTTGATGGACTTACTTTCAACGATTACGTGGTGCCGTTTAATTTGTCTTACCAGACAAACGCCTGGGGCCGGGTTAGCCGCAACGTGGAATCTTACCGGGCACAGGCGCAGGCCAGCGCCGCCGATCTGGCAGTCATCAACCTGAGCATGCACGCCTCGCTCGCCGTGGATTACTTTGCGGCACGCAGCCTGGATGCCGAGGAAAAGCTGCTGAAGGACACCGTCGCGCAATATGAGCAGGCATATCAATTGAATGAGGACCTGTACGCGGGAGGACTTGCCTCGGAAGTAGAAGTGGAGCAGGCACGGACCATACTCGAAACCACGCGCGCGGAAATGATTGATGTTGGAGTTGCGCGCGCGCAATACGAGCACGCCGTTGCGGTTTTGATTGGCGAGCCTCCGGCGGATTTCACGCTGCCAGCCTTGCCGCTTACCGCTCCACCGCCGCCCATCCCGGTGGCGTTGCCCTCGGAGTTGCTGGAACGGCGTCCCGACATCGCCGAAGCCGAACGTCAAGTGGCGTCCGCGAACGCCCAGATTGGCCTCGCTAAGAGCTCTTATTATCCGTTGGTCAGTATCCTTGCTTCTGGCGGATTCGAAAGCGGGTCCATCACTACGTTATTCCAGGGGCCCAGCATTCTCTGGTCTGTCGGGCCTTCGGCGCTCGTCACTCTTTTCGACTTCGGCCGCCGGCGGGCGCTGAACGATGAAGCCAAAGCCGGCTACGATTCTTCTGTTGCGTCCTACCGGCAGACCGTTCTTTCGGCTTTTCAACAGGTGGAAGACGACTTGGCCAGCTTGCGAATTCTGCGGCAAGAAGCTGAAGTGCAGGCCACCGCTGTACAGGCGGCGCAGAACTCGCTGGACCTCTCGAACACACGTTATGAAGGTGGTGTCACCAGCTATCTGGAGGTGATTACCGCGCAGAATGCCGCCCTCGCAGACGAGGTTACGGCGGTCAACATCCTTGGACGGCGCATGGCGAGTGCAGTGCTGTTAATTCAAGCCCTTGGCGGAGGATGGGATAAGAATGAATTGCCGAACCGGCCCGAGTGCTGCGGAAAGCTGATCAGCAGTTCTAACTGAAGGAGACAACCCCATCAAAAGTCTCACGCTCCAGATCAGGCGAGACTCGGATTCAATGGGCTGGGCAACACGGGAAGCCGAATCGCACAACGCCTGCTTCATCACCGATACGCTGCTGATGTGATTCTTTCTCATCTCTAACACCACGGTTTTCGGCCGCCTGAACGAAGACTCCCTCCGGTTGAATCTTGCTGCCGCATTGCTTCATTTTCCTTCGCCTTTTTTCGCTTGCCGTTTTCGGATTGCCCTGCGCGCCAGTAGGCGGACGGGAATCCGTCTTGAACCGCATCTGCCGCATTTCCAAGAAAGCTATACGCACTCTTGAAGAACGACGTTCGACGGCGGGAAAAGTCTTGCTCATTTCCTCATGTGCGACCTCGCTGTTTGGGATGTTGGGGCGCTGTTCGCTCGCGGGGCGTGCCTGTGTCCAATGCACGAATGTTCTGGCCCAAAATGCGCGACCACGTAGTTGGGAATCGCCTCGCAAGCATCGGGCAAGAGTCCTGCTCCTGACAGGATGTCCGAAGGTCGACAGTTCTCGGGCTCCAGGCGGGCAAACTGAATTTCGTGGCGAGAGATTGGAACTAGCTGACCGTATTGTGAATAAGACGCGAACCTTGGCCTCTGTGAGCACGAGCGGCGTTTGGAAATGCAAATGCATTCGTGACATGTGAAAAGGAGGCTCGCATGAAGCCCATATCGCGCACGGCACTGTATACCGTGGTTTTCCTGGTTGCGTTCGGAGCCGCATCCGCGCAACAGGTCAAAACCGACTTTGATCATCAAGCCAATTTCTCTCAGTACAAGACCTATTCCTGGCAAGCGATCAAGCCAGAGAATTCCCTGTGGGACTCGCGGATAAAAAATGCCGTGGACGCCCAACTGGCAGCCAAGGGATGGACACAGGTGGACAGCGGCGGCGATGTGGCCATCATGGCGATCAAGACGTCGCAGACACAGAGAACACTTCAGACGTTTTATGACGGCCTTGGTGGGGGATGGGGTTGGCGGAGATTCGGGGGTGGAGGGTTCGGAGGATTCGGCGAGTCGACGACGACCGAGCAGGACTACAAAGAGGGAACCCTGGTCGTTGACATGTACGACGCAAAAACCAAGCAGCTGATTTGGCGTGGCAGCGCCCAGGACATGGTCTCCAACAAGGCTGAGACAAATGAAAAGAATCTGAACAAGGGTGTGGCGAAGATGTTGAAGAACTTCCCTCCGGGTGCGCCAAAAGCTTGAGTTACACGGCTTCCCACACCGGAACGTGACAGGAATATTGTTTTGGAATTTTCGATGAAGAGGGAGGAGTTATGAAACTGCACGAAAGAAAAGGACCCCGATTGCTGTCGTTAGTCATTGCTCTGATTTTTGCGCTAACGGTGCATCCAAACAAAGGCCAGGCGCAAATTACCGCGGCACAGGGTCTCGAAGCGGATATCCCGTTCCAGTTTTATGCCGGGAACGCCAAGCTCCCGCCGGGCAAGTACTTCATCCGCGTACTGGACGACACTGACCTGAACGTAATGGAAATCAGCAGTGCCGATGGCAGAACTACCGCGCTCTTCGATGTCGAGGCCGTGCAAGCTAAGTCGACGCCCAAGGGCGAATTGATCTTCAACAAGTACGGAAATCGCTACTTTCTTGAGCAGTTGTTTGATGACGGCGTTAGGAGCGGCAGCCAGGTGGTCGAGTCGCGCTACGAACAAAGAGTGGACAAAGGGACTGTCGAAGCCGAGGAACACGTGCCGGCCCACCACCGGACAAGCTAGCCGGTTGAAACGGGATGGCCTGCGCGCGCATTCGATCCGGGTTATGGCGTAAACGAAATCTAATCCGGAGCTATGAAAAACACAACTCGCGCCTGTCGCGGTGCGACTGACACGAAAGGACCGCCAGAGAGCGCCTGATCGTTTCGGTCATCGACCGGGTGATCCATATTCAAAGAACGAAAGGTGAGAACGATGACCGATCATTCCAAAGAAAGACCCATGAGTGAGCACCCCTCGCGGAGAAGCTTCCTCGGCATGAGTTCGGTGGCTCTGGCAAGCGCTGCCCTTGCCGGCCTCAGTGCCAACGCCCAAGACAAAGCGAGCACGCTAAAAGCCGAGCACGACCATTCTTCGAGCGACCCTGGGCCGGAGAACAAGACTCTTCTGGATTTGAATCCGAACTCTAACACTCCGCCTCCCACGGACCACGGCGACGTGGTCCCCATCTGGTACTCGTTCGATCTGGTCAAGAAGCGCGTGGAAGAAGGCGGATGGACGCACGAGGTCACGCAGCGTGTGCTGCCGTCCTCCAAGGACATCGCCGGAGTCAACATGCGGCTGACCGCGGGCAGCTTTCGTGAGATGCACTGGCACACGGCGGACGAATGGGCCTACGTTCTGTATGGCAATGCCCGAGTCACAGTGATGCAGCCCGACGGCAACATGTTCATCGGTGACGTCAGTGAAGGCGATCTTTGGATTTTTCCCGCCGGCCACCCACACTCCATTCAAGGGCTTGGTCCGGATGGAACCGAGTTTCTTCTGGTCTTCAATCAAGGTGACTTCTCGGAAGATGGAACGATGCTGCTGTCCGAGTGGATAGCGCACACACCTCCCGAGGTGTTAGCCAAGAATACAGGCCTGGATCAGAGCGTCTTCGCGAAAACGCCCGGCGCGCCACTCTACATCTTTCCCGGCAACCTGCCGAACTCGCTCGAACAGAACAAGGCAGAGATCGGCGGCGAAGCGGTCGCTTCCAAGTACCAATACACCTTCCGAATGACGCCCATGACGCCCCTGAAATCTACTGCAGCGGGCGAAGTTCGCATCGTCGACTCACGCAACTTTCCAGTTTCCAAGCATATTGCCGCCGGCTTGCTCATCATCAAGCCCGGGCACATGCGTGAGATGCACTGGCACCCGAACGCTTCCGAGTGGCAGTATTGGATCTCCGGCCAAGGCCGCATGACCGTATTCTTTCCTGTCGATAATG